>Ga0272448_1009220_pt1 | contig 10118 bp, 13 predicted proteins | sample YNPCB0191_FD_202220 | JGI IMG/M metagenome (GOLD analysis project Ga0272448, IMG submission 202220) | Hot spring sediment microbial communities from Yellowstone National Park, WY, United States - YNP-CB-019-1 | ecosystem: Environmental > Aquatic > Thermal springs > Hot (42-90C) > Sediment... | reverse complement strand
TCTCATTAACCTGCCAAGCCAAGAATGGCAAGCCATCATTTAAGTTATATTCAGATGTTGTTGCTATGTCCCAAGTTGAATAAACAGGATTGCTTTTATCTTTATAAGCATCAATACTATTTTCATCATAACCCCAGCCTAATTCAGATAAAGTTGATTTAGGTTCGCCTCCGTAATATCCAACAGCATAAGCTGAAGTTGTAGTTAGCCAAGAGCAGTTTGTTATTGTTCCGCCATCATAATAACCTATAAATCCACCGACATAATCACCACTTCCAAAAACATTTCCTGTATTATAAGAGTTAGAAATAGAACCATAATTATCTCCTGTAATACCACCAGTACCAATACTATAATAATCTCCAGAAACACCACCCGTATTATAAGAATTAGAAACAGAACCATAATTACTTCCTGTGATACCTCCAACATTATATCCAAATCCAGTAACACTTCCTGTGTTGTAGGAGTTAGAAATAGAACCTCCATAATCATTAAGTCCAGCTATACCTCCACCATCATAATTTCCAGCTCCAGAAACACTTCCTGTATTATAAGAGTTAGAAATAGATCCACCATTCTCTCCAGCTATACCTCCAACATCATAATTTCCAGCTCCAGAAACACTTCCTGTATTATAAGAGTTAGAAATAGAACCTATATTCCTTCCTGCAATACCTCCAACAAAATCCTCATATCCAGAAACACTTCCAAAAACAGAAACATTTGAAATTGTTCCGCTTGTTAAATAACCTACTATTCCTCCAACATAATTTTGACCGGTTATATCAACATTTTCTAATTTTAAATTAGAAATATTACCTCCTTGAATATAACCAAATAAACCCATATAATCACTTGAAGGTTGATATATCGTTAAACTATAAATTGTATGCCCATTTCCATCAAAAGAACCTATAAATTTATTAGTTGAATCTCCAATAGGAGTCCAATCATCTCCAATTCCTGAATAATCAGGATCAGAAGAGGTTAAATCATTCATCAAGACATAATGAGCAGAGAGATTATTTCTTGTATTATTTAAATTAGTCCAAGAGCAGATTTGATAGGGATCTTGAGGAGTTCCTGAACCTCCGCAAAAAGCTTGTTGTATAAGCAACATACTTCCGCTCACACTTAACTCATAAGTCTGCTCGCTCAAACTTTCAACTTGCCATTCAATATAATCATAGAGCCCATTTTTGTTTTTGTCTTTTGCTTCAAATAAAGTCTTTTCTCTAATTCCGCCTGTTGTCCTGTAAAGACTAATATTCTTTTTTTCAGAAGTTTCAAGAGGAAGATTTGTAAAAGCCAAAACATTTTCATAATGCACCTCATCAGGCCCGATTATTTTTATTTCTTTTGTATTACTTCCTAAAGCCCTTTCTTCAGAATAAGGAGCAGGAGTTTCATACTCTATAATAAACTCTATATCATTACTTACCTCCTCGGTTATTTGAAGTTCAATTTTATCTGTTTTTTCTGTTAAATCAACAGCATGTCCTGTTATTAGATTTTTGTTTAGTGCTGCTAAGATGCTATAAAAGAATTTTTTAAAAGAATCTAAAATAGTATTGCCTGTTATTGTATATCTCGGCTCTTCAGGCTTTTTAATGTTTATTTCAAGCTCTTGTTCTTCGCTTGTTTTTTTATTGAATTTTTTAACTTGTATGTTTTCTGCAATTTCTGGAATCTCTGTTGTTATTTTTGCTGTTGTGAGATTTTCAGGGCCATTTATAGAAATCTTTTTTGTCCATTTTACTGGCTTGCCAAGTTCTGCAACCTCTTGAACAATTTGCTCTGAAACTTCAATTGTTATATTTCCAGTAATCACTAAAGAAGTTTCAGGTTGTAGTTCTGTTATATTTGTTACATTCTCTTCAGGCAAAGCAGGCAGGGTTTCATTAGTAGTGGTTTCGTTAGCAGGAGTCTCATTAGTTGGTTCATTAGTAGTGGTTTCATTTCCTGTTGTTTCATTTTCTTCAGGAGTTTCTTCACCTGATGTTGTTGGCTCTCCAGGCTGCCCTGTTTGTGGGGGCTGTTCTGAAGCTGATTGTTCAGGTGAAGGTTCAGGTGAGGAGGGTTCAGGAATTATATAAAGTTCATCGGGCGTAGACTCATTTGTAACAAGCCCTGTCAAAGCAGAATAAGACCCTCTTACAGAAAATGCATCTTTAATTTGCGAAAGGTCTGAAAAAAAATCCCCTCTTCCAGAAAAGCCATATACAACCAAGATTGCAAGTAACATAATAACTATACCAATTAGCACGCCAATCAAAACAGAATATAAGTGCTTGTTTATTGATTGACTAGAGATTTTTTCATTAGAAAATTCTGGGCCAGAAACATACTTTGTATGAACTTTTCCACTGCTATCACGATAACTTTCATAATAATAAGGTCCAAATAACTTACCGTCTTTTTTTATATATTTTTTATATACCATAATTAGTAAGGTAAATGTAATGCAAACCTATAGTTGCAATCTTTTCTTATTTTCCACTCTTTTTTTATTAAAAATAACAGAGAATCGACTATTTAAAGGTTTTGCTAAGTAATTTTGGCAATTAAAATTTTGCTCTAATAAAATAGTAAGTTAATGTAAGATAACAAGAGTTTATTTATCGTTAGGATTGTTAGAATTTTAATAAGCTATTTTTATACAAATTTCTTTACACAACTTCTACAGAATTTTTGCCCTAATTACTATGCTAATTTGCTACTCTGATTTTGTTTCTTTCTTCTCTTCTTTTATCTCGCTTTTCTTTGTCCACTTAAGTTTCTTGCTGTCTCTCCTGAGTTTAAGTGCATTTTTTCTGCATTTGCTAGAACAAAAGTAAAGAATATTGCCATCATTCAAAATTAAAGTCAATCCTTTGGGAAATTCATAATTCTGTTTACAAAATGAGCATCTTGGCATTTTACATCCCTCCGCCACGCACTATTTTAGGCTTGAGTTTTCTTGCTTCGATTTGAGTCTCTCTTAGCATTAGAATATCTTTCAATCTTACAGGACCCTTAACATTCCTTCTCATTATTTTTCCCCTATCAGGCCCCTGCAAAATTCTTACTTTAACCTGAGTTACTTCTCCGAATTTGCCTGTCCTTCCTACAAGCTCTTCAACTACAGCAGGAACCGCGCCCCCGCCAGCTATAAGCAAAGAAGATTTAGCATCTTTACCTTTTCCCTCTTGAAATTGTTGTTTCTCAGCCATCTTCAGTTTTAAGCTTTTTTAATATTTGAATTTTTAAAGTATATCATTTAATTTATATTCCTCAACATTATTAAATGATTTGCCTCATTCTGGTTAAATTATTTTTCAGATTTTAAAGAGGCGATGTCCTTCTCTGCACTGCCTGGCTCAATAATAGCAACAGAAGAACACCCTACATTTAATCCAGCTGATATTCCTAGCTTTTTTTTGCTATCTACCTCAACACAAGGAATATTTTTCTCCTTGCAAAGAATCGGAAGATGCTGAACAATTTCTTTGGGCTCTACATCAGAAGCAAAAGCAACAAGCTTAGCTGTATTTCTTTCTACAGCTTTTGTTGTTTCGTTTGTTCCTCTCTCAATTTTTCCAGTTTTCCTTGCCTTCTCAATAATCTCGTATATGGTTGCCATGTTTTTTAGTGATTATGCCGAAACCCTTAAGAAAATAACCTCCCTTAATGGTCATAGGTCATATTTATTGTTTGTAGAGATAGTTTAAAAATCTTGCGATAAAATTTTCCGACTTTATTTCCACCTAATTTCAACATCATCTGTTCTTTCCCTAGGCTTTATATCAAGTTTCTTGAATTCTTCACTATTGGGCTTTACAAAAATATTCTTATCAAACATAATCTCTCCAAGATAGCTAATCATCCCGCCATTATCGACGAGAAGCTCATTAGGAGGACAGAAAAATTTCGCCCCGCGCTCTTCACACATTATTTTTGCCATTTCCTGCAGCCTTTTGTTGCATGCGACACCTCCGCCTAACAAAAGCTCTTTTTTTTCTGTGTGTGCAAGCGCTCTCTCGCTTGCTTCAACAAGCATTGCAAAAACAGTTTCCTGCATGCTATAAGCCAAATCTTCAAGCTTGTATTTTCCTGATTTAAGCATCTGTTTTAATTTTGTCTGAATTCCTGAAAAGCTTACATCCATGCCTTTAATGCTGTAAGGAAGCTCTATGTAATTCTCAGGTTTGCTTCTTTCTGCAAGCTCTGCAATTTTTGGGCCACCTGGAAACCCTATCCCCGCTTCGCGAGCAAAAGTGTCAATAAAGTTTCCAACACCAATATCAAGAGTTTCTCCAAATATTCTATATTTTCCAGCAGCGTAAGCAATTATTTGAGTGTTTGCTCCTGAACAATAAAGCAAAACAGGATCTTTCGCTCCTGTCAATCTTCCAATTTCAAGATGAGCAATACAATGATTAACAGGAACAATTGGAATATTTAATTTCTCAGCAAGTTCTTTAGTGAAACGCAAACCAACAAGGAGACATGGTGCAAGCCCGGGTCCAACAGAAAATGCAATAGCTTTTATTTTATCCTCGCTGATCTTCGCTTTCTCAAGAGCTTGCTTATAAAGTGCCTGAGAAACTTCTCGATGATGTTTTGCGCTTTCTACTGGAATAATCCCGCCTTTTTCTGTTGTATAAACACTCCTAACATTACTTAAAATTTTTCCTTTGTCACAAACTCCAACGCCAAAAGTATGCGCAGTACTTTCTATGCCTATTATCATAGAACTCCAAGCAGAAAAGAGTTTTTAAAGATTAACAGCATTTAAATTACATGCGGGGATGCCGGAGCGGTCAAACGGACTGCATTCAGAGTGCAGTGGCTTAGTGCCTGCGAATGTTCGAATCATTCTCCCCGCACTTACAATAGCCTCTCCAATAAAATTTCCAAGAGGACCATGACAAAACACAAACTAAAAACCGAACTCTCGAAAACAGTCTCTAGTTTAATGAAGGACATAAAAAGAATCAGAAAGACTGCTGAGCAACAGACAAGGATGAACATTCTTAGAAAATATCAGATAAAAATGCTTAATGAATTTATTAAAAAGCTTCTTCAGGAAAAAAGAATAACAAAAGAAGAATTGAACCAGTACAACATAAAAAAAGAAGAGGCTGAAAAGATTCTGTTCAGAAATAAGAAGTAAATAAAGCGAGGTAAAGAATTAAACAGAACAAGACAAAACGCGCTGAAATTTGCATCTTAAACAAAAAATGATCTATCCTTAAGAGATTAAATAGCAAAAATTTATCAAGATTAAATTATACAAACTCCTTAAACCTAAACTTTTCCAGAAGACAAAATTGCTTATATCTTTTAAATTAACATAACAAAATAAAAACAAAATTGAAAAAGCAAGCAAGAAAATAAAAAATTAGATTATTAAACCTGACTATCTTCTTTTTTTTCTTCCGCCTCGGGCCATTTTGGCTTCGCATACATTGCCTTTGGCATCGACATAGTACAAATAGCCTTTTTTCCTTTTAACAGCCCCTTTAAGAATAACTGTTCCCATTTTGACCTCCTTTTTGATAATTTTATTATTTTTAACAAGATTACATTAACTAGGAACTATTTAAATCTTTCTTTTTCCGTCGGTATTACACTAAAGTTACAAAAATTTAAAATTTTCCTAAGGGAATTTCTATAAGTATATCAAATTTTTCTTTCGGCACTACAAAAAGCCTCCAAGGCTTAACAATTTTCATCTCAATAACTTTATTTTTCAACAGCCATATAGCTAAAAATTTTCTACAGAAAAAACTGTGTATAGTATAATTTCCAGGCTTTGGGAAGACAAAAAGTAAGGGTATCTTAAAATTTTTACCCCTAAACATCAAACCTCTTGCTTTCTGGAAAAAGTTTTTGCATTCTATATATTCTTTAATAACAAACTTCCGTCCTTTTAGGTTAATAATAAATTTTTTCTTTGGCATTTGCAGAACAGAAATCTTCTTTATTCAAAAATTCTTTTTTCAATCTTTTATAATTTCTGTGCACTCTTTCTACATTTCTTTCATTTACAATATCGTGATGTTTAAAACCACCCCCAAAAGTTTTTGGAATATGCATCAATTCATGAATAAGCACTTTGTCCTGTTCTTCCCTGCTCATTTTGTCAAATCTCTCGCTTATTACTTCAATAATATAAACTGCTTTTATACCTAAAGCTAACTGCCAAATTTTACCTAAAGCATGACACCTTCCAATAGTTCCTCGACTTCCAGAACCTCTTGAACGAACAGCATAAACCCCTGACAATCGAACATGATCCATTTTCAAAATCTTAGCAATATCATAAATTCTCGACATTATGTCATTTGCTAACTCATATTTTATTGCCATCTTTAATATTGCACCTCAACAACTTTGTCCTTATTATTAATACCAGAAATTATTCTAAGTTTTGTTGAAGGCACTCCTAAGTGTTTTCCTAAAATTTTAAGCATTTCTATATTAGCTTCGTTATTTTCAGCAGGGCTCTTAACATAAACCAAATACCTATTATTTCCAAAATCTTCTATTTTCTGCTGACTAGAGCTTGGCTTGACTCGAATATAAAATTTCATTTGCAAAACTCTCCTAAAGTTTTTGTTTGTTCTCTTTAATAAATTTGTATGCTTTCTCTAACATTTCTTTATTATTTTTAATTTTCATTAAACTCATGGCTTCGTTAAAATCCAGCCATCTTAACTCTTCATGCTCAAAAGAAATTTTGGCTTTTTTTGAGTCTTCTTCAGAAACTTCAGCTAATAAAAAAACTGCTGACTTTTTTATTAACTCGTTATTTAATTTATAAAACCAATTTTGCTCAAATTTAAATTCTGGCAAAAATCTTAAATCGTTTAGATTTGCTTCTTCTTTAGCTTCTCTTACTATTGTTTCTTCTACTTTTTCATTTTTTTCAATAAGCCCTTTCACAAAACCCCAATAATTTGTGTATTTTAAAAGAAGAAATTTTGGCTCATTATTCTTCTTGTCAATATAAAAGATTATTGCACCTGCTGAGTTTTCGGTTTTCATGTTTTTTGTATCTAGAGTTATTGAAAAATTTATTTAGTTACAATCTCCAAAGCATCTCTATGTTTAAGTTTATAATCTTTACCTAAAGCTTTGCCTGTTCTTGCATCTATAGCTTTAACAAAATTTTTTCCTATATCTGTATGAATTGCAAAAGCAAAATCCAGAGCTGTGCTTCCTTCTCTTAAAAGGAAACAATCGGGCAAAATTCTTCCCTCTGAATCTGCAAGTTTATTCGGCGATGCAGGAAAAACTGCAATATATTTTAGAAAATCGAATACTGCTTTATCGAGAATGTTCTGAACTCCAGTGTTTCCATAAACCTCTAAAACATTTTTTCTTATTGTCTCTAATGCTTCTTTTTGTTTGCTGTTAAGATCTTTTTTAACAATAAAATCTTTTTCTCCAGGAATATAATCGATTAAGCCAGCTTTAGCTGCTTGCCTTAATGCTAATTCTGCATCAGAAGAACAAGGAATAACAAGTTCATTTGGATAAGTTTTTTTTATTTTTTCTATGTTCGCTTTTGCATCGGGATGATCGCATTTATTTGCGGCAATAATCATTGGTTTGCCTTGTTTTCTTAATTCTCTTGCAAAATTTTTTAATTCCTCTTCACTCCATCTACTACAATTGTCAGGATTTAATGAAGTATTTTTTAATGCTTTTTCAACATGCTGTTCTGTAATTTTTAATCCAGAAAACTGTTTTGCAACAAGTTTTGAAAAATTCTCTTTTTCTTCTTTTTTCATGCTTAATGTTCTTGAAAAAGTTTTCCATACTTTATTTAAAATCCCCAAATACCACATGTCTAATTCATTTTCTAAAAACTCTATATCCTCGCAAGGATCATGTCCGCCTGAAATTGGCTTTCCTTCTATCGTCGTTGTACCAGAAGCATCTACAATTTGAATAAAAACATCGGCTTGCCTTAAATCATCTAAAAATTGGTTTCCTAAACCCTTGCCTTTGCTTGCTCCCGGAACTAATCCTGCGACGTCCATTAAGTCAACAGGAACAAACCTTATATGATTAATACAAAATCCCGTCCTCGGCTGACATTGCGTATTAAACTCCACATCAATACAAGGAACTTTAACATAAGCCACCCCGTGATTCGGTTTTATTGTTGCAAAAGGATAATTAGCAATAAGAACTTCTGAAAGAGTTGCTGCTTTAAAAAAAGTGCTTTTACCAACATTAGGCTTGCCTACAATTCCTATTAACATTATTCAAAAAAAGGAAGGGAGTTTAATAATTTAACCTTTAATAGAAAGTTTTTCATGTATTTTTCTCCAGATTTCTTCAACCTGCTTCATTGCTTTATCTAAACTAGAATCGTTAATAATAACAAAATCTGCCATTTTTAGCAATTTCGCAGTTTGCTGGCCAAGATGATTCTCTTTATCATGCAAATCTCTTTCGTCAACTTTTAAAAATTCTTTCCAAGTTTTAGGATCATGCTGTTTGTTTCTTGCTAAAATTCTCTTGAACCTTATTTCTCTCGGCGCATCTACTGCAACAAGGAAAAACTTATCGCAATTTTTTCTTAAAAATTCCGCTTCTCCGTCATTTCTTAAACTATCAAAAATATAATTTTTTGAAGTATCTTTTAAAGCTTTTTCTAGCATTATTTTCATTAATGCTCCGATGCCTTCTTTTCTTCGCAACTCATCGCCCAAATTTTGCATATTTTCCCTTGTTATTTCCTTTCCTTCTTTCGCAAGAATTTCTTTTAGTATTGCAGAAGTTTCAAAATAAACAAAACCTTTATTGCGGAAAAAACTAGTAAGGGTTTCTTTTCCTGCTCCTATAGTTCCAGCAACGCCTATGATTATCATATTAATAATAACTAAAATAGGACTTTAAATAGATTTAATCTAATAAAATATGATACAAAAAGTATAGAGGACTTATTAAGAAAACTCAAAAAAGTTGTAATTCTATAGTTATAACAAGAAGAAAAGTTTATAAGGCTTAAAAAACATGAAATAATATAATTTTAAATGGTTTATACCACAAAATAATATGAGAAAAAGGAATATATTAGTCCTAGACAAAAATCCGGACAGAGAATTCAAAAGAGAAAGAAGAAAGTAAAGTGAAACTTTCGCGGGGGACCTTTGCTATAAGAGAAGCCTTAATGAACCTGCTTGAAATAGGACAGCCTATTGCAGCTTATGGTATTCCTCAGAAAGCGCCAGAAATAATAGGCCCTATACTAAAAGATTTTCATGAAAGAAGAATTCAAAAAAAGATTTTAATGAGACATATTTATAATCGAGGAGATATGACAGGTGGCGAGGATAGAGTTAAAATTCTTAATAAAATGCCCTACACCGAAGCAAGACATCTGCCAATGAAGTATGATTCGCCAGTAAGCACGAACATATGTGGAAACAAAGTAATTCTATTTATATGACATGAAGATAGCAATATAACGGTTATAGAAATCGATTCTGCAGAAGTAGCAAAATCCTACCAGAATTATTTCGAACTTATTTGGAAGCGGGCAAAAATTGAATAAAGATACAAATAGATTAATTCTTGAATATAGTTTTAATTTCTAGATTTTTGATGTTTTTTAAAAACTGCTTTTATTTATAGAGAAAACACCCCTGAATATTATATGTTAACAGAGCAGAACCTGTGCGTTGGGTGTTACGAGCCTATAACAAATCCTCTATGCGAGGAGTGCCATATTAAGCAAATAAAAATTTGGCTTGAAGAGCAAGCACTTACACGAAGCAAAAAGATAGAGATAATTGCAGTAATAAAAAGGGCATTGCCTAAAGAAGTAATGAATAAAAATATTTGTATTCTATGCAGAAAGCACGCCCTTTCAATATGGTCTTATTACTTCTTTCTTGTTTCTGCAAGAGTTTTGAAAAAATTAGGAGTGAGACAAGCAATACTAAAAAACTTTCTAGAGATTTTCGATAATCATCACAACTATAACAAATGTGACATCCTCCTTGCCCTAAAGGGCAAGGCTTCTAATAATGTCTACTGATTTCTTACGTACTCTTTAGCAGCATCTACTTGAATAAATCCTAAAGAAGCTGCAAATTTTCCTGGGCTCCATA
>Ga0272448_1009219_pt1 | contig 10119 bp, 8 predicted proteins | sample YNPCB0191_FD_202220 | JGI IMG/M metagenome (GOLD analysis project Ga0272448, IMG submission 202220) | Hot spring sediment microbial communities from Yellowstone National Park, WY, United States - YNP-CB-019-1 | ecosystem: Environmental > Aquatic > Thermal springs > Hot (42-90C) > Sediment... | reverse complement strand
GGCGGTTCTGTCAGGGGCTGTGTCTATGGCGAGTCGGTACATGATGTTTGCCGCCACCATGCCGCGCGACGCAAAATACCTACAGTGGGGCGCGAAATGATCGGATGATCCGCTGCGCCATCCGCCGCCGTGGATGAAGATTATCGCGGGGCAGGTCTGCGTGGGGAAGGCGTCGCCGGGTGGATAGACATCAAGGGTCAGGTCTCTGCCGCCGACGCTTTTGTACACGAATGTCTCCTTCAGGGGAGTGGGGCGGCGAAGGTCTGCGAGGGTCTTCATTGTCTGGTCACCGAATGACGCTGAGCATAGAACGGTCCATAATGCGATGGCTTGCGCCGGAATGTGTCTCATGATCCTTGCTCCCGAGTCCGGCCGCCGGCAGCAGGCTTGGCCGGTTTGAGGTTGAAACTTCGGATCGCATTTGCATAGGCTTTCGAGTGTTTGCCATTGACACATGGTTGGGTGTTGGAGCGGCAAAGTCAACAGAAAGGGGATCGCCATGGCTGCAGTCAGGAAGGACCTTTTCCCGCGAACCGAGGTTGGGGGAGTTTCAGTTTCCCGTCTTATTATAGGAACCAACTGGATGCTGGGCTACAGCCATCGCAGTCCGGCGCAGGACTGCATGATAACACGGAGGCACTCGAAACCGGAGGCAATTGCGGACGTTGTGGAAGTCTTCCTGCGCGAAGGTGTTGACACGGTGATGGGGCTTTTCTCCAACCGGCCTCACGTGCTCGAGGGATTCAGGATGGCTGAAGAGCGGGTCGGCAGGAAATTGATCATAATAGACACGCCTCCAATCAATGTGAACGATTCCGCGGCGGCGCGCCGGGAGGCGGAAGCGATGATAGCCGAGTCAAGGCGGAACGGCGCGACGTTCTGCTTCCCCCATCATTCCTGCGCCGAGCAGCTTGTGAACAAGAACAAGCAGACGATGGACCGGCTTCCGGATTATCTGAAGATGATTCGGGACCACGGCATGATTCCGGGTTTGTCGGCCCACATGCCGGAGTTGATCATTTATTCGGATCAGAACGGTTATGACGTGGAAACCTATATTCAGATTTTCAATGCGATTGGTTTCCTCATGCAGGTGGAGGTGGAGTACATTCACAGGATCATTTGGGGCGCAAAAAAGCCGGTAATGACTATCAAGCCCATGGCGGCGGGAAGGCTCACTCCTTTTGTAGGCCTGACGTTCTCATGGAACGCCATACGTCCCTGCGACATGGTCACAGTGGGCTGCATGACTCCTGAAGAAGCAGCGGAGGTGGTCGAGATTTCGCGCGCCGCGCTTGAGCATCGTCCGCCTGAGCTTTCCGGCAGGGCCAGCCCCAAGAAAACGGAGATAATGAAGTAGGGCGCTGCCTTCCAACCATCATCCCGGGTGTGAGTCTGCCTTTCGGGATTGGCCTGAGGAGCGTGTGTACAGTTCGTTCCACGCGGAGATTGAATGCGGGGGCAGGAGTCCCGCGCCGGCTGCAATGACGGCAAGCTTCATCGTCGTGTCAAAGTCCCTGATGCGAACGACCCGTTCCGGCGGCTGACGCCGCCGGCGCTGCCGCGACGGATGATCAAGGATAAGCCTGAAACGGGGTATTGCTCCGCACACAGAGCTGGTGACGTGTTTTGGCACGTGATATCTCAGCGCCATCGGCAGGAGGACCGACTGAACAGAGTTCCATGTCAGGACGTCCGTCAGGCGTTCGGATGCGACCCTGTCCCAGAGCAGAGGGAGGACGAGTGTTCCCCATATCAGCGCTGGCGGTGGACCTTCGCCGAGCATGTCAAGGCCGTCGAGGCCGCGGAGGCAATGCCACAGCGGCGAATCCGAGCCGCGCACATCGAGATGGCTTTGCGCTTCCGGGAAAAGAAATTTCATGAGGCCGCTTTCAGCAAGAAGCCTGAAAGCCTTTTCGCCAGATCGGAAAGCGAAGAGGCGATGGATTTCTTCCAGCATGCGCGGCGGTGATGCCTTCAGTATTTCGGCAGAGTGGCGTTGAATGGAGGCCCATGTCTCTGGTTCGATTGTGAAGCCAAGCCGCGAAGCGAAACGCACCGCTCTGATCATGCGGACCGGATCTTCGCGGAATCGTATGTCAGGATTTCCTATGGAACGGATGACGCGGCGCTCCAGGTCAGCGAGACCTCCGACATGGTCTATCACGCTGAAAGTTGAAATGTCGTAGAAGAGGCCGTTTATTGTGAAATCGCGTCTTCTTGCGTCTTCCTCGGGCGTGCCGAATGTGTTGTCGTGGCGCTGAAGAAGGTCTGAATGTTCATCCGCGTCTGCCGGCGTTTCAGGGGCTCGGCGGAACGTGCTCGTTTCGATTATCTTGGGGCCGAACCGTATATGCGCAAGCCTGAATCGGCGACCGACAAGGAAGCAGTTGCGGAACAGTTTGCGTATCTGGTTGGGGTGAGCGTTTGTTCCAATGTCGAAATCCTTCGGCCTGCGGCCCAGCATCAGATCGCGCACGCTCCCTCCCACAAGGTATGCTGTGAACCCATGGTTTTTGAGCCGGTAGAGAACTTTCAGAGCGTCCGGATCAATGTTCCGCCTTGAAATGGGGTGCTGGGATCTGGGCCTCACAACCGGCATATCCTTTTCAGCGCCCAGTTCGATGATGCGGCCGTTTTGAGACGCAGCAGCTGCGGGCTCATGATCGCCGGAGCGGATAGAGCATGCGCGATTGATGGCGCGTTTAAAGAGTCGAAACATTTCCCGCAAGCAAGACCGAAACCCGCCTCAATTCGTGTGCTGGTGGTGGGGCTAGGATTCGAACCTAGGAAGGCAGAGCCAGTAGATTTACAGTCTACCCCGTTTGGCCGCTTCGGTACCCCACCACAAGAGACGCTCGTTTCTGAATTAAGCGCAAACGCGAACAGATACTGTATGGCCTGACCCCTTCAGACAAGTCAAAAATCCGGCACCATTTTGAGGGCAGGACAGGAGCATGTGCTCCGCAAACAAAGATTTTGCGTCTGAGAAAAGGCTGGCCTGCAAAACTGTCGGAAAAACATGGTGTTCAGGCAGGGCGCTGGGAGGCAGAACACAAGACAGCTAATGCATGAGACTGGACAAAGAGGATGCATTCTGCCGGCTGTTTCCAAGCTGAAAGCGCAGTTGGATTCCTTGTAAGTGAAAACCTTACAGACCAGCCCGGCATTTATGCCTAGCATTGCTCTGTTCTGAGAGCGCTCAGGATTGATGCGTCCCATGCGTTGGTGGACGCGGAAAGAGAGAGGCGAAGGGAAATGCTGGCGAGAGTGCATTCCGGAGCTGTGTACGGTGTTGAGGCATATTCGGTCGAAATTGAAGTCAATGCGGGGGCCGGAGATCCGGCAACCGTCATTGTGGGCCTGCCTGACGCGGCGGTGAAGGAGAGCAAAGACCGCGTTCGCACTGCGATCTTCAATTCCGGGTTCACGCCTCATGTCGGGCGGACCACTGTGAATCTTGCTCCGGCCGACAAGAAAAAGGAGGGGCCGAGCTTCGACCTGCCGATCGCGATTGGCATGCTTGCGACGCAGGGGGATGTAGATCCGAAAAGGATCGAGGAGTTCTGTCTGATCGGCGAACTGGCCTTGAGCGGTCAGGTGAGGCGCGTGCGTGGCGTTCTGCCGATAGCCATAAGGGCCAGGGAAGACGGGCGGAAGGGCATCATTGTTCCATGCGAGAACGCCGAAGAAGCCGCTGTTGTTGACAGGCTTGAGGTGTATCCTGTGGGTACGCTGAGGCAGGCAGCGGACTTCCTGGCCGGCCATTTGAGACTCGATCCGTGCAAGGCGGGCTCGTACCGATCCGAGTCATCAGGAGCGGATCCTGTCGATGATTTTGCCGACGTCAAGGGCCAGGAGCATGCAAAGAGAGCCATAGAAATAGCGGTTGCAGGCGGCCACAACCTGCTGATGATTGGTCCGCCTGGAACGGGCAAGACCATGCTCGCCAAGCGAATTCCTTCGATACTTCCCGAAATGACGCTGGATGAGGCTCTTGAGGCGACAAAAATCCACAGCATAGCAGGCTCTCTGATGCCACACCACGGGCTCATCAGGTCCAGGCCGTTTCGCGCGCCGCATCACACAATATCCGACGCAGGACTGCTGGGCGGAGGCGCCCATCCCATGCCCGGCGAGGTGAGCCTTGCGCATCTTGGAGTTCTTTTCCTGGACGAACTGCCCGAATTTCACAGGAATGTGCTTGAAGTTCTGAGACAGCCTCTTGAGGATGGAATGGTTACCATAGCGAGGGCCTCCGCTTCACTCACTTTTCCATGCAGATTCATGCTTGTGGCTGCAATGAATCCCTGCCCGTGCGGATACTTCGGCGATCCGCGCAGGGAATGCAGATGCACGGCTCAGCAGATTCACAACTACAGAAACAGGATCTCAGGGCCTCTTCTCGACAGGATTGATCTGCACGTGGAAGTGCCTGCGATCAAATATCAGGACCTGGCTTCGCTGGACAGAGGCGAGCCATCGTCGGCGGTGAGGGCGAGGGTGTCTGCGGCAAGGAACGTGCAGAACGAGCGGTACCGCGGCAGGCGCCGTGTCCGCAGCAACGCGGACATGAGCGCCAGGGATGTTCAGAAATACTGCAGACCGGACAGAGATGGTGAAAACCTCCTGAAGGCGGCAATTCATGAATACAATTTCAGCGCCAGAGCGTATGACCGTATTCTCAAGGTTGCCCGCACGATAGCAGACCTGGAAAACTCAGCGGATGTCAGGGCTCATCACATAAGCGAGGCCATTCAATATCGGCTGCTGGATCGCGGCATGGAAGCGGTCCGGTAGAAGGCTCTGGGCACTGACTTCGCCACAGGCAAATGCGGCATTCCCTGTTTCGCGTTCCAAATCCGGAGCACTGGCGCGGCCGACGCGAGGCGCGCCGCTGCCTGCCTATGGTGCAGGTGCCCTGTCCCAATGCAGATACCGCGCTTGGGGTCATTTCTTGCCGTTTGAGAAAGGTCCTTTTTCTACCATTCCCCGTATTCATTTGCTCTGTCTTTGCCATCCGCGCTGCTTTGCAGTCTTATCACCATGTTTTCCAACGTGTTATGCAACCCTGCCATTCCTGAAACGAAAAATCCAAGATTAACTACAAAAATGTCATACGAGATGTTCGATTCGACAAAGATGTAGGCTGGGATTCCGCTCCCCAGATGCTGGCGGTACATGTTTTCATGATCTGTCCGAAGGCCAAACCTGTTGAACGCCAACATGATATCGGCCAACTGCTGAAGGAGGAAATTTGTCGTTGTGCAGAATCCTCTGCGAGGACGCATCACTTGGCACGGGTTCTGCGTTGACATGGGAGCCAAGTGTGAGGAGCCTGCCGATGCGCAAGGTGCTGTTTGTAAAACATGAAGAAACCGAGGGCCCAGGCTTTCTGGAGGATGCGTTTCGCGAGAGCGGATGGAATATCGGACTATTGGAGGTTTGGAAAGAAAGGCGTTTGAGTTTTGAAGGAGCGGACGTGGTTGTCTCTCTCGGAGGGCCGATGAGCGCGCACGATGACTGTTCGTATCCCTTCATTTCCGAGGAAATATGCGCGGTGCAAGAACGTCTTGATAGCGGGCGTCCATTTGTTGGAATATGTCTGGGAGCTCAGTTGTTGAGTCTTGCGGGTGGCGGCCTGGTCAGCAGGGGCTTTGCAGCCGAGAAAGGGCACTATGAGGTGGCGCTCACGCGAGCCGGGCTTTCGGATCCGCTTTTCCGCGGTTTCCCGGCCACAGTGCCGGTCTTTCAGTGGCATGATGACGTTTTCACGGTCCCGCCAGGTGGAGAACGTCTGGCGGAAGGTGTTGCATGCCTGGATCAGGCATTTCGGTTGGGCAACGCGGTTGGCATTCAGTTCCATCTGGAGATCGGTCAGGCAGAGTTCGAGAAGATGGCGGCAAGGGAAGCGACCGGTAATCGAATGTATTCGGTTCGAGACATCGGCGTGCTGTCAGGGTTTGCCGGCAGGGAAATGCAGTACAGACTGCTCTGCAGCAGATTGGTAAGAAATGTGACGGATTTTCTTTGTACGGCGTATTAGATTGCAGAAAGAAGTGTGGGAGGGAATCATGAGCGATAAAAAATCCGTTGTTCACGGAGATGTTGCCGTTTTCGGTGAGGATGTTTTCAGCCTCAAGGTAATGCGCGACTACCTCTCGGAGTCGGCCTTCAAGTCTTTGACCGCAACCATCCGTTCAGGCAAGACGCTGGATGTCGGGATCGCCGACGAGGTCGCGGACGCGATGAAGACGTGGGCTGTGTCGAAGGGAGCCACGCATTTCACTCATTGGTTTCAGCCGCTCACCGGCACGACCGCTGAGAAGCATGATTCGTTTATCATTCCGGATGGCGAGGGCGGAGCCATACTCCAGTTTTCGGGCAAGGAGCTCATACGGGGAGAGCCTGACGCTTCCAGCTTCCCCTCCGGAGGATTGAGGGCGACGTTTGAGGCGCGCGGCTACACCGGTTGGGATCCGACCAGTCCGGCGTTCATCAAGCGCGGGCCGCGCACTGCGACGCTCTGCATTCCAACGGTGTTTTGCGGCTGGAACGGGGAAGCGCTTGACAAGAAAACTCCGCTCCTGCGTTCTACGGAGGCTCTATCAAAACAGATATGCAGGCTTGGACGATTGTTCGGAATAGAAGTCGAGGGCAAGAGAGCCTATGCGACTCTGGGCCCGGAGCAGGAGTACTTCCTCATTGATCGGAAATACTATCAGCTGAGATTGGATCTCCTGCAGACAGGGCGTACGCTTTTCGGGCGGCCTCCGGCCAAGCACCAGCAGTTGGAAGATCACTATTTCGGCGCCATCAGACCCAGGATAATGGCTTTCATGCAGGACGTGGACAGAGAACTCTGGAGGCTCGGCGTCCCGGCCAAGACGCGCCACAATGAGGTTTGTCCCGCGCAGTTTGAGATTGCGCCTTTCTTTGAGGAGTTGAACCTCGCCATTGATCACAACATGATTGTGATGGAAACGCTGCGAGATGTCGCTGAACGGCACGGATTGGTGTGCCTGCTGCACGAAAAGCCTTTCGCGGGCGTGAACGGATCCGGCAAGCACAACAACTGGGCGGTGTGCGGACCGGATGGGAAAAACTGGCTGACTCCCGGAGACAATCCGCATGAGAACGCGAAGTTTCTTACGATGATATGCGCGCTGATGAAGGCGGTTGACACCCATGCCGATCTGTTGCGCGCAGCGGTGGCAAGTGCGGGGAATGACCACAGGCTCGGTGCCAACGAGGCTCCTCCGGCGATCATCTCGATATTCCTTGGCGATCAGTTGACCGACATAATTGAGCAGTTGGAGAAAGGAGAAATCCACAGGTCGAAGAAGGGCGGAATTATAGAAGTGGGCGTCTCCTCTCTTCCAACGCTGCCGCGGGACGCGACCGACAGGAACAGAACTTCGCCGTTCGCCTTTACGGGGAACAAGTTCGAGTTCAGGGCCGTTGGGTCCAGCCAGAGCTGCGCCGGCCCCAATGTCGTCCTGAACACAATTGTCGCGGAGGCCGTGGACGAGATATGCACCGAGCTTGAGGATGCCGCAAAGGCCGGCAGGAACTTCAATGCTTCCCTGCAGGCTGTCCTGAGGGAGATAGTGCGGAAGCACAAGAGGATCGTCTTCAATGGCGACAACTATTCCGACGAATGGCGGAAAGAGGCGGCCAGGCGGGGTCTCAGCAACATCAGGACCACGCCTGAGGCGCTGAAAGCGATCATAGATCCGAAGTCGCTCAAACTATTTTCCAAATACGGAGTTCTTACGGAGAAAGAGGCGCGGTCACGGTACGAGGTTTATCTGCATCTTTACCAGAGGACAGTGACGGTTGAGGCCAATTGCGCTGTGAACATGGTTCGGACCATGATTCTGCCGGCGGCCATGCGGTTTACAGGCGAGCTGGCAGAGGCTGTCGGAGCGATGAGGCAGGCGCGCGTCCGGCAGTCTGCCGGTATGATGCGGCTGCTTCAGACTGCGCAGAAGGAGAGCGAAGGCTTGATCAAGGCGGTTGAGACTCTGGAGTCCGCGGTCGTCCGGAAGGATTGCGCGGCAATGTTGCGCGCAATGGGAGAGGTCAGGGAGCGGGCAGATGCCCTGGAGGGGATTGTTCCCGACGATCTGTGGCCGCTGCCTTCCTATGCCGAGATGATGCTCCTGGTATGATCGCCTTTGTGGCAAGCTCAGGGAGTCGCCATGCTGATGGCCTGACAGAGGGCGGCAGCTTGTAGCGATATGGACACAGGGAATGGGCCAGCCGATTTCACAGGGATTGTACGAGCCGGAGCACGAGCGGGATTCGTGCGGAGTTGGTCTGGTTGCAAACATTTCCGGAACGAAGTCCCACCGGATAATTGAGCAGGGCATAGTCGTCCTGAAGAATTTGTTCCACCGCGGCGGGGCCGGCGCAGACCGCGCCACTGGCGATGGCGCAGGAATCCTGGTTCAGATCCCGGACGCCTTTTTCCGGGTGGAATGCGATAGATCTGGTATCTCTCTGCCGCCTCCGGGTGGATACGGGACAGGGATGTTCTTTCTGCCGCACGGAAAAGAAGCGCGCAGGCTCTGCGAGGCAGCCGTGGCGGAAGCGGCCGAGCGGGAGGACATCAAACTGCTCGCTTGGCGGGATGTTCCGGTCAACCCATCCGCGCTCGGGCAAAGATCAAGGCAGGAGCAGCCGGTAATAAGACAGGCCTTTTTCGTGGCTGGTCGCGGCCTTCACCAGGCAGTGTTCGAACGCAGGCTGTATGCCATGCGGAAGAGGGCGCAGCATCTTGTCGAAGGTTTGAATCTGGATGGCGGAACTTTTCACGTTGCAAGCTGCTCGAGCAGAACGGTGGTGTACAAGGGATTGATGACCGGAGCACAACTTCCTCTTTTTTATCCCGATCTCGTCCATCCGGATTTCTCCAGCGCGGCGGCCGTTGTTCATCAAAGATACAGCACCAACACCTTCCCCTCATGGCCGCTTTCCCAGCCTTTCAGGATGCTTGCTCACAACGGGGAAGTCAACACGCTTCGTGGAAATCTGAACTGGATGAGGGCGCGCGAGAGGAATCTGCAGAGCGATGTTCTCGGAGATTTCCAGAGGTTGCTCCCGGTCATAGAGAAGGGGGGAAGCGATTCAGCCTGCCTGGATAATGTGATGGAACTGCTCGTGATGGCCGGGCGCAGTCCGGCGCACGCCGCCCTCATGTTGATCCCGCAGGCTTGGGGTCCCAAGTACCCGCTTGGCCCGGACATCAGGGGTTTCTTCGAATATCATGCGGGGCTCATGGAGCCATGGGATGGACCTGCAGCAGTGGTTTTCGGGGACGGGAATCTCTTCGGGGCGATTCTGGACAGGAACGGGCTTCGTCCGGCGCGTTACACCCTGACCGCGGACGGCCTGTTTGTTCTTGCTTCAGAGGCGGGCGTGCTTGATCTGGAATCGGCAAAAATCATTGAAAAGGGTTCGTTGAGGCCTGGCACGATCATATTGGCCGACCTTGGCCGCGGAAGAATTGTCAAGGATGCAGAGGTGAAGGCGCACTTGGCTCGATCGAAGCCGTACAGGAGATGGGTGGAGGAGAACAAGATAGAAATTCACGGCTTTTTCGGGGCGATAGGACCTGTGAAAGTGGACGACGAAACGCTCCTGGAAAGGCAGAAGCTGTTCGGGTACACGCGCGAGGACAGGGATCTCATCCTGGGGCACATGGCGTTGCACGGAAGCGAGCCCACCGGTTCAATGGGCGCCGACGAGCCGCTGGCGGTGTTGTCCGAGAAACCCCAACTTCTCTATTGGTATTTCAAGCAGAACTTTGCGCAGGTGACAAATCCCCCAATTGATCCGATACGCGAAGAGATAGTCATGTCGCTGATGACGTTTCTGGGAACCGCGGACAATTTCCTGACAGAGGTTCCTGGTCACGCGAGGCTGATAAAGCTGAGGCATCCCATTCTCTCCGATGAGGATGTTGAGCGAATAAGGACGATGGACGTGCAGGGGTTTGCGAGCAGAACTCTTCCAATTGGCTTTGCAGTCTCGGGGGGAGGAGCGGCGATGGAGCGCGCCTTGAGCGAATTGCGCAGGAAAGCCGAAGACGCTGTGCGGTCCGACAGGCGCGTC
>Ga0272448_1009218_pt1 | contig 10119 bp, 11 predicted proteins | sample YNPCB0191_FD_202220 | JGI IMG/M metagenome (GOLD analysis project Ga0272448, IMG submission 202220) | Hot spring sediment microbial communities from Yellowstone National Park, WY, United States - YNP-CB-019-1 | ecosystem: Environmental > Aquatic > Thermal springs > Hot (42-90C) > Sediment... | reverse complement strand
GTCATTGAAAGAACTATCTTGTCTGAGTTGTAATAGCTCACTAGAGTCATTATTAGAGAAAGCACTAAAGCAACAATCAAACCAATAACTCCAAATCCTAAGATGTAATCAAAGACAAGCCCTATGAGTATTATGAAAAGGATAAAGGAGAATATTAAAAAAAATGTTTTCCTCTTATTAGATTCTATGCGCTTGTATATCATTTTGAGCAAAGACAAAATTCAAATATTGATTACTCAAACTTTACTTTTGGTGCTTTTCTTTCTTCTTCTTTTATCTCAAACAATTCTGCTTTTTTAAATCCAAAAATCTTTGCTATGATGTTTGTTGGGAAGGTTTCTATTTTCGTGTTCAGCATCATCACAGCATCATTGTAGAATTGCCTTGAATATGCAATCTTGTTCTCTGTTCCTGCTAACTCTTCCTGTAACATCAAGAAGTTTTCATTCGCTTTTAGTTTTGGGTAGTTCTCAACAACAGCAAATAATGTTTTCAGCGTTGATTCAAGTGCAGAATTTGCCCTTGCCTTTTCTTTTATTGTTTTTGCTTTGTTAAGCATGTTTCTGGCTTCTGTTATTGCCTGCAATGTCTGTTTCTCATGCTTTGCATAACCTTTTACTGCCTCAACAAGGTTTGGTATTAAATCAACTCTTCTCTTCAATTGAACATCTATCTGTGCCCATGCATTCTTAGCTCTATTCTTCAAAGCAACTAAACTATTGTAGCTCAGGATAAAATATAGAACAATAACTCCAAGGACAATCCACAACCACAACATTTTTCCACCCCGCTTTTTTTATTTTTTATTTTTACTTACATTTCTTTTTTTATCTTAGCAAAAAAAATCCTACATAAATGGTTTTTAATCCTGTTTATAAATATTTCTCTTTTATGCGAAGTTGTTTTGAAATTATAAAAATATTAAATAACTACAAAGCAAAATTAATTAAAAAGTTTTTATTATGTTGCTTTTTTCTTGCATTGCTTATTTGGTGTTGTTCGGTTTTTACAATTAACTTGTTCTTTCTATTTCAATTTCTGATTATTAGCAGAGTTTATATAAATCATTCAATCAAAATTATTGATTAAAATTTTTAAATCAACTTTCTTTTTCTTCATCAGAATCCTGATTTAAATATTCTTCATAGAAAGAATCCAAAACCCTTCTTATCTGTTTTGCTTTTTTATCGCCTATGAGCTCAACCTTTTTTAACTCTTCTTCTGCAGCATTAACAATGTTTTTTATTGTGCCAAATTTTTTTAATAACGGCTTTGAAAGTGTTCTTCCAATTCCTGGGAATGAAGATACTATGTATTCTTGCTGTTCCTTTAAGGTTAGCGGTTTTTTAGAATGAAATTCAAAATTGTTTTGCTTTTGTTCCTGCTCCTTTTTTGCAATCATAAAAAGAATTTCTGAGGTTTCCTTTGAATTCTTAGTCCAAAGCATAGGGATTCCATAATTCACAATTATCGTTGTTATCATTCCATTTATAGCATTTTTGTGAACTTGCCTTATACTGTAAATGTCCTCAACCCCTTCAATTATTATCAATGGTCTTTCATAGTTCTGCTTCAATGATTTTATTTGCTCAAGTAATCTTCCGTCTATTATTGAGTCCAGAAAATCATAGGTTGTTTTTACCTCAACAGCAACCCTGTCACTTAAAACATAATCAGCGATTTCTAAGCTCCTAAGTTCTATCTTAACTCCAAGGGCTATCAGTTCCTTTATTATTCTGGAATTCTTTTCTCTATGATCAACGATTATTGTTATTTCATTGTTTTTTATGTAATTTGTTAAATCAACTCCTGTCTTTTCTTTTTTCTTTTCCCTGTCTGGTTTCAACATCAGTTCGTTTTTCAGAGCAAGCAATGTCCTCTTCATCTTTTTCTCCTTGTTAAATGCAGCCCACATGTATGCCTCATCTCTGGTGTCTTTTGTGTACAAAATTATGACTATTCCTTCCTCCTGTCTTCCTGTTCTTCCGCGCCTTTGAATCTGCCTTATTGCACTGGGTATTGGTTCGTAAAATATTACAAGGTCAACTTGGGGAATGTCAAGTCCTTCCTCTCCAACAGAAGTGCTTACCAAAACATTAAAGTTATTGTTCCTAAAATCCTCGATTATTTGCTTTTGTTCCTTTTGGCTAAGTCCTGTTTCTAGTTTCTTCATCTGTCCGACAAAGATTTTTGCTTTTATACTTCTCTTCTCCAACTCCTTGATTATCTTGTTTGCAGAGTCCCTATACTGTGTGAATAAAATAATTTTCACATCATCCTTGCTCTTAATGTATTCATTGATAATTTCAATAACCCTTTTTATTTTTGGATGCTCAAAACCTTTTTCATATAGCATTTGGGTTTTTGCAATTGCTGTTCTGAAACTTATGTCTTTTGCTAAATTTTTCACAGCCCTAACCTTTGTGTTTGATACTGATTCCAGAAACCTTTCAAAGTAGCTCTTCAGCTGAGATATTCCCTGAGTTTCCAAAAGTTCAATTGCATGCTGTATCTTGATTGCCTGTGAAACAAGAGAGGATGCCTGCATCAGCATGTAGTTTTTTGTCTCATTTATCTGCAAGTGCAATTCGTTTTGCAGGTTTAATAGTTCTTTTTTTGTAATTCCCTTACTTATTTCTGTTTCCAGTATTTCACTTGCCTTTGACAGTTTTTCATCATAACTCTTTTTTAGAAGATCCCTTATTTCCTTAAACTCTGTCGGAAAAACAACCTCCTCCCAAAATATTTTTATATTCTTTACATATTGGCTTACATCAGGATCTTTCTCTGTTCTCACTTCAATGTTTTCTATGAACAGGTTCTTGCAAACCTCTCTTATCTTTTCAATGTTGCTTCCAGGAGAAGCTGTTAATGCAAGTATTCTTGGAAAATTTGCACTCTCATGATATTTTTCTGCGATAAAAACATAGGAATAGTTCCCAACAGCCCTGTGAGCTTCATCAAAAACTATCAAACTAATATTTGAAATGTCAATCCTTGAGGAGATTATGTCATTTTCAAAACCCTGAGGTGTTGAAAAAATTACCCTTGCTTTTTCCCACATTGCAACCCTTTTTTTTGGATTTACACTTCCAGTAAAAATAGCAAAATATTCTTCTCCTAAGTTCAGATGTCTTTTGAATGTTTGTATGTGCTGCTCAACCAAAGGCCTTGTAGGCGCTAAAACAACGATCTTGGAATTAGGTATTGTATTCAATCTGTGGACAGCAAGCATTAGAGCGATTGCTGTCTTTCCGAGTCCTGTTGGAAGCACAACCAGTGTATTATAATTAACAGCAGTTCCTAATATTGTTTGTTGATAAAGTCTTGGCTCAAAATCCTTAAGCATAACCTTTTCCATAAATATTAGAATTGTTCTTTTGTTTAAAAAGTTTTACAAAATGTTTGTCCTGTGAATAAATTGCTCTGACTTAATTCATAGTTTTATTATTTTCTTATCATAGAGAAAATAAGAACCAAATGAAGAAACCAAGAAAATGACCATTATTGTTTTCCAGTCCTGAAAGAAATTGCCTATTAGGTAACCTATCAGAAAGGAAAACATCCATGCATACTTTGGTATTCTTTCCTTGTTGTGTTCATCGTATAGCAAAATTCCAAAGAGAAAGCCAAAGACAATGATTATAGTATATGATATAAATCTTGAACTTGATATTATTGCAACCAAGAATCCTGTGCATAGAAATATAAACATTAAGAGCTCTATCCAATTATCCAAAATGCTTAGCGCTTTTTTCACAAACACCTCTTGGTATTTTGTTTTAATTGAAGAATATTAAATAATATTAAAATATAAAGATTTATGTGCAAAAGATTATTTAAAAAATGTTTTTAAAAGATTCTAATTGTTTCATTAAAAATTCTAAAATGTGGTGATAATTTTAGAATGGTTTTTCAATCCAAAGGAAAACAATTAAGAAGAGAACTCCGAGCAAAAAACTGCTCAGAAGAATCCAAAATATTCCGTTTATAAAAAGCAATAAAGAAGCTCCGATTGTAAATCCTAAACTGAAAAAATATAAGGCCCTTGAGGCAAATAATACCTTGCTTCCGTCAAGGGGCGGTATTGGAAGCATGTTGAATATTGCAAAGTAAATATTAACTATGATTGCAGAATGAACCAAACCTGAGATTGCATATGGTTGAAGGAGCTTCAAAACAAGTGCCAAGAGAATGTTTGCAACAGGACCCATGAGGGCAACTAATCCCATTGCAAAATAATTCAACCCATACCTAAAATATCCTAACCTGTGCCCTGGCATGAAGTGTATTATGAAACTTCCTGCTGCAATGAAAAACCATGCCCCTCTGCTCAAGAATGTTATGAAGAGGCAAAGCAGAAGTCCATAGAACCACATTGTATACTCTGCATTGAATCCTATGTGGAGTGCGTATATTTTTTGAGCAATGATTCTTACAAGGAGTGCTAATGAAACTATCAAGAACATATTGAAAAGATTTTTCAGGCCAATCATAACATCAGGATTTTCAGAAGGACCCCATTGTCTAAAAGAGAGGCAGAATGCAAGAATCAGAGCAGTTATTATAAAACTCTTAACCTCTTCATCGTTAAATCTCAAGTATCTCTTTATTTTATCCTGCAAATCAAAAAAGCTGTACATAAAAATAAAAAGAAAACCTGTATTTTTAAAACTTATTATAAACTCTTAAAGTATTACTCATAAAGTGATATATTCAAAACATCTGCACAAACCAAAATTTAATTACTATAAAAGAAAAAAAAGAAAAAATTTTTAAACAGTAATTTTTTGTATTGGAACATGGTGAACTACTATTCAATCTTCAAACCTTTTGAGAAAATATTTAATAGGGTTGAATCAGGCAAAAAAGATGTTAACAGCAAAAAAAATCCTAAAAAGAGGTTTTTCTTTAGGGATAGTTGTGGGGAAAGATACCGCCTGACCCTAATGCCTATTATAAATGATTCAAACAATAAAATGTATTTAGAGGATTCTCTGGTTTTGGAGAGAGTATTGGAGAATAATTTTGTAGAAGAGATTGGAATCTTGTGCTTATTAATAAATGGTTCTGACAGTTATTCAATAAGGGATTATAAAATAGAGGATATTATTAAAAAGTTAAGCAATGGGTGTTTACTCTATTGTTTAAGGGAAGAAGGTAAAGAAAAGGAAATCTTTGGTCCTTTCACAATAGATAGCATGTGGTCTTGATTCTCGTATAATTCTCAAATTGAAAAAGAATAACTAAACTCAATCTGATTTTTCAGGAGCTTTTTTTCAAGCTCACCAATAATTTGAATTATCTCTTTTTTATGTCCTGCTCCTAAAACAGCCATAACCTTAGAATTTTCATTCTTTATTAGAAGATTAAAGATTTTTCTTGCAATAAAACCGTTTCTTTCCTCAACTAAAACCTTATGTAAACTAGGATACCTGTTCTTTGTTTGTTCAAGTATTTTATTTATCAGTTCATCATCAGGAACTTTGTTAATATCAAATTTTATAGCACCTATGCCAAACAACCCTTTAATTAAATCAATTAAAAAATTAAACTTTTCCCTTAATGTTAAATTAATTGAAATTTTTTTTAGTGTAATTTCTATGTCCTGGTCAACCAATGCAAGTTGCTTATTGTTTTTCAATGCAATATTTACTGCTTCAATCATTTCAGAACCCGGCTCTATGTCCAAGCTCTTTCCTATCTTTTTCTGGATAAAAGAAGCAATTATTCCAAATAAGAATCCCTTAACTCCAACCCTCTTTATTGAGTAGAAATTAAATAGTGGTTTTTTTCTTTTCCCTTCTCTCTCTAATTTTCCAGCTTTTCTATTCCCAATTTCCATCAATGCCTGAAATCTCTTACTGCATAGTTCTACTGCAATGATGTCTGGTTTTATCTCATTGAATGCCTTTCTAACAGCAATAACACTATCTTTTGAAACATGAGATACAGGGATTATTGTTAATCTCTCTAAAACACTTTTCATAAGAACAGTAAGTTATCAAAAGATTAAAAACTTAACGATTGTCCAAAAATATAAAGAATAAGGGATATATGTTTTTAATGCTGTTATAAATAACTTCCTTTATCATAAAATAATAATTATCTTAAAAAATCTTTTAATTGTTATTTAAATCTTTATGAAAAATTGCTCTTAACTTTCTGTAAAAATTGATTTAACAATTTCCTTATTTAAATACATTCTATTTTTTTGGTGTTATTGTAAGCCAAAATGTGGCAAAAGCAGCCACTAAGAACATTATCGCAACTCCCAAGAGCTTTGGTTGGAAAATAACAGCAAGTGCTGACTGTGTAATATCGCTTGAATTTGTTGCATTGGTTATTGAACTAAAATAACTACCATAAACTTGGGAGAAAACAACCAGCATTATAAATCCCAAGAACCCGAGTGTTGTTGTGTGGACAGGACCCCAATTATTTGACAATAATCCTTTGATGCTCTCCTCACTTGTTCCTAAGAATCTGAAAATAAGTAGTATAAAGAAAGCAATGAAAAGCATAAAAAACAACCAAGGAGTAAGTATTTTTATTGTTGTGCTTAGATTTGTTGATAGAAGGGTGAAAAATCCAAAAAGGAAAGCGACCATTGCATTCAAGCTCTTGTTCTCCTTAAAAAAATTAAGGTTGCTTAGAATCCCATAGGTAACAACAAAAACCAGGATAAATGTAAATATTGATGAGAACTTCTCTAAAAATAACAAATCAAGGAAGTCTGCCATTTTAATCACGATGTTTTATGAATGGTCTTTTATTTTTATGAAACCTTGTCAAACCAGCTCTTTATTGACTCTGTCATTCTTTCTCCAGGTTGTTTTGGAGGTTCTTTTGTTATGAACCATATTATAAACACAAAGACAGCGATTATTATAATGAATGCTTGGGTCTTTGGATTGTTAAGTCCTAACATTGCAAGCACTTTTGGATCAATCCATCCTGCTGATGAAGCAAATATTATTATAACAATGACAAGACAAGCAACTCCAAAAAATCCCATCAATGTTGAATCTTGCTTTACAGTTATTCCAAAAACACCTATCAACAACAGGAATGATATGAAGAGTACGATCCACATTGAAACATTTGGCAGTGCTGAATTTATGACATTAACAATATCAACTCCTCTGTAAGAACCTGTTATGTGAGGAATGACTACTGCTAATGCAATTACAAGTGCAACCATTACATTGAAATTCTTTTTTCCTTCTCCCAGAATCTTTGTCCTTGTAAGAATTGCATAAACTAAAGTAAATATTAAAATGAACGGCAGAATTACATCAGCAATTCCAAGTTCAACAAGATAATTAATGAAATCTCCAAACATTGTTCCGCTTGCGGAAGTTGGCATGTTCTCACCTTTTTTTGTTCTTAATTATTCTCAATTTATTATTTTAAATTTATTATTTAAATTCGTTAATTTATTTTTATTGTTTTGATATTGCTTATCTATTATTTTTATAACATATTTTAATTTTATATTTTGATTTTTGATTTTATTCTAATTAAATCCCTTGTTTTTAAATATTTTTTTGTTTTTATAAAAAATTTCAAAAACCTTTTACAATCTTTAAAAAATCTTTCAAAACAGAGTTTTTGTTTCTTATTGTGTTTTCTTATTACTTTATTTTTGTTTTTATTTTTTATCTTCCTTTGGTTTTGGAGTGTATGTTATATAAAATATTGCCCCTCCCATTATCAATATAAACAGCACTGCTGTCCAGGTTTCTTGATTAACGCCTGAGTTCATAAAATTAAACAATATTTCTAACCAACTCTGTCCTGAACTTGTCTTCATTGAGTTTAAAAATATTACAAGCAATCCGAAGAACATTATCAGAGTGAATATCGTTGACCATGCCCCTTTCAGGAAAAATCCCTCTGCTTCTTCCTTATGAAAAGAACCGACAAGTATCAAAAACAGGATTGACAATACAAGGAGAAGCATTGCATTGGAAGTTGTGTCTGTTATTATCTGAACAAGTTTGTTGGAAGCTATTACAAAAAATCCAACAACAAATGCTACTGTTGCATTCAGATTTTTTCTTGTGTATGTTTGTTCTCCAATCTTTTCAGTTCCAAAGATTTTTGTCTTTTCAAGTATTGCAAAGACAATAGTAAAAACAAGGAGAAACGGCAAGATAACATCAAACAATCCGAATTTGTCAACAACAGTCATTAAAGACGAACGCATTGCTGATTCCATGTTGTAAAACTACACAAGTATACTATTTAAAACTTTCGATTTTTATGCTCTGATTTAAATCTCTTATAAAATTATAAAATTGCTTATGAGATTATAAAATTGGGTTAGATTATTCATGCTTACTTAACTAAGGAATAATTCTCAATTCTAAAATCCTCTTTCTTGTTTGTGTCGAATATTGATTCTTGGGAAGCATAACATCTTAGAGCGCTCAACTTCCTATTAAATTCTTTATTTGAAAGAATTAATCTGCAATCAATCCCCTTGTGCCTTGTCTTTAGCATCCTGTTTGTATGTATGCTCCTTATCCTAAGTTCAGGTGCAAATGTGAGTAGTTTTAAATCTTTAAAACCATCAGATTGACTTTTTATTTCCTTAAATGCCTTATAAACAATTTTGTGGATTGATTTGTGAAGAAAGTGTCCATATTCTCCAAAAGAGTTGTGGGTTACTATAAAATCAGGTTCAAATTTTATAACAAATTCCTTTATCACTGGTTTCAAAATAGAAGTTATCCTATTAAATGTTTCTTTAGCACCAAATCTTTTTAAAAGAGAATGATAATTCAACTTGTCAATTTCTTCTAAAATCCTAAATTTAACTCCAAGGGTTTTCAAAGCATTCTTAAATTCCTTTTCTCTTATCATCTTTATCTCTTCTCTTTTTCTGGTATTTTTCGCAAATCCCAACCCATGAGTTGCGCAAAGGACAAAAGAATTATTATTAAATCTTGACAAAAGTCCTCCGCAGAATATTGTTTCATCATCAGGGTGTGCTGTGATTATAAGAAACCTGCTTTTCTTTGGGAACTTTAAAGAACAATGCATTTTTTCTTTGCCTTTTCCTCTGCTCATCCTTATAGTATTTTTCTCCTTCAAAATAATCACTCCTGAATCATCTCCTCTCAAATGATTTTACAATGTTCATCAGCTCTTCGCTTGTTTCAAGATTTAGAAATTCCTTTTCATGCATTGAGGGAATGCTCCTAGGTTTCTTCTTTTTGAAGATAACAAAATTGAAATAACCAAATATTGAAGAGATTGTTGGGGATCTCAATTTTCTCTTATCACCTACTTCTGTAAGTATTATGTCCTTGTCTTTCTTGGCTATGATATCAAAATCTGTTTTAACATCAAACGCCTCAAAACCGAGATTTTGATATTTTTTTGAATAAACTGATTTCAACTCCGGATTAAAATCAAAATTTTTATGGATTTCAAGAGTAACTGGCTTGAACACCTTCTTTCCAAATAGCTTATAAAATCTCATTGCCTTTTGCACAGTAATGTAAGAATCCCTTTTTTCATAATCATAAACCATTGCTCTGCTCACTCCTACAAAACTTGAAATATCCGAAAGCGACATTTTAAACATCTTCCTGTTCTTCTTCAGAGCTTCGCTATCAAGGATTAAAATTATCCCTGCTTTTGAACTCCTGAAAAATACCTCTCTGTTTAGCAGAATTCTCTTGAATGTTTCAAATGTCATTGTCCTTATGCCAAACCTTTCATAAACAACATTATCCAAGAGTTTTTCTCCAGAGTATTCTGCAATAATTACTGGAATTGCATTCAAGAAGTGGGATATTCCTGTGAGTTGTAAAGCGTTTTCTTTTGACAGAGCATTTGCATCCTTCAATATCTTTATCAGCATTGTATTCTTGCCAATAGCAACTATGTCAAAACACCTTACAAATTTTACATTGTAGTTATGCTTTAAAAGAAAATCACTTACCTCTTCCAATAACCTTTCCTTCTCTTTCATAATAAAAAAAATATGTTGTTCAATTTAAAAATCTTTTTGAAAGAAATAAAATTAAAAATAAAGAAAAATAAAAATTGGATTTGCACTCTTCTTTTATTTTTTTACAGCCTATACTTAGGGCATTTCCTGCA
>Ga0272448_1009217_pt1 | contig 10119 bp, 8 predicted proteins | sample YNPCB0191_FD_202220 | JGI IMG/M metagenome (GOLD analysis project Ga0272448, IMG submission 202220) | Hot spring sediment microbial communities from Yellowstone National Park, WY, United States - YNP-CB-019-1 | ecosystem: Environmental > Aquatic > Thermal springs > Hot (42-90C) > Sediment... | reverse complement strand
CAGAGATGAGTGTAGATTTGCCGGCATTTGGGAGACCTATAATACCTACATCTGCGAATAGTTTTAACTCCAGCCTTACTTTCAATTCCTCACCATCTTCTCCCTTTGTGGCTATTCTGGGTGCCTGATTGGTAGAGGATTTGAAATGAATATTACCAAAACCCCCTTTGCCACCCTTTGCGATTACTACACTCTGTCCATCTTGAGTAAACTCCGTAATCAGTTCGTTTGTCTCGTCATTGAGGACGAGTGTCCCAACAGGGACCTTTATAATCAATGGGTCCGCATTCTTACCATACATATCGGAGCCCTTGCCGTGCTCCCCATTCTTTGCTGTGTAGTGTCTCTTATACTTGAAGTCTATGAGTGTGCTCATCTGAGAATCTGCTATGAATATGATATCTCCTCCCTTTCCACCATCTCCACCATCAGGTCCACCGAATGGGCGGTACTTCTCGCGTCTGAAACTCATACACCCATTTCCCCCTCTTCCAGCCTTGAGATATATTACTGCCTCGTCGATGAATTTCATATCTTTCTAATGAGTTTCAATTCGTTTATGATGTCTGTTATTTTGTATTGGGGTGAGAAGGCGAGCCTCTCTCTAATTCTCGAATCATCTACCATACAGGGATATTTCAGAAAGTCTACCTGTTCGGGATGTAGAGATATGAGTCCAGCCAGGAAGAGCGCCTTGAATATTGGTCTCTCGAATGGTGGTAGTACAGGTGTGTGTATTATCCCTATCTCTCTGAGCAGTGTGAGTAGAGGAATCTGGTCCTGTGCCGAGATATTGAATATACCTCTTTCCCTCTTCTTCATAACCATTTCGATTGATTTGAATACATCCTGAATATGCATAATCTGAATCATAGGATTGAAGCCAGCCACGGTTGGAACTATTCTGCCTTTGATATATTTCATAATACCATTTTCTATATTTAGTCCTATGATATGACAGGGTCTGAGGATCGTGGTAGTCATATCGGGAGCCTTCCAGAAGTAGGATTGTATGAGTAGATCCGTCTCTACGAGGTCCCTCAATATGGGGATGTTCTTCGAACCGTACAACTGATGTCCCTCTGGTATGAATAGAGGATTATCGGGCGATGGACCATATATATCCGCAGATGAGAGGAAAATAAAGTGGGGCACCTTGTATTTGACCGCCAAATCGAGAATGTTGGCACTCCCCATAAGATTGAATTCATAGTGCTCTTTGGAGCTTATCCGTGGATCGTGAATGATATTCAGGTGAACGATTGCCTTGATGTAGTATTTTCTGAAGATCTCCTCGATCTTCTTCCTCCTTATATCTATCTGAAAGTGAAGTATGTCCTTTGGCCTGTCAGAAAATTCTCTTCTATCGAGTCCAATTATCTTGTGTTCTTTGTGAAGGTGGGCGGCGAGTTCCCTCCCAAAATTTCCACAAATACCTGTTATTAAGATATACTCCTTCATAAAATCACCAGAAGATGGATTTTCTCTCCTTCAAGCCTTTGTAAATCAGGGATTGAAGGGTAGATTTGACCTCGGCGACATTCCTTTCGAGGACATCTTCGTCATTGTCGTGTCTCTCCTCGAAGTATATAGGTCTGCCAAAGTGTATTCGATACTTTACGGGATATGGGAGTATCCCTATTGGGAATATCCACGGGAATGTGAGTGTAATCGGGAATGCCGGCATACCGAAAATGGCGCCTATATTCTTCAGATTTGCAAATGATATCTGTTGTTCCTCTGAGCCAATTACTGCAACGGGTATTATAGGTGTCCGAGTTGCCATTGCTATCTTCATAAATCCTGTGCCAAATTCCTGCAATTGATAGCGCTTGTTGAATGTCTTATTTATCCCCTTAACTCCCTCTGGAAAGACGAGGATACTCTCTTTCATATTCAGGAGTTTGATGGCATTTTCAGGGGTCCCAACAATCTGTCCGGTTCTGGCAAAGAATGTATTTACGAATGGCAGTGTAGGTGCCCACTTCTCGACCATCGATCTGACGAGTCTCGGTGGGTCTTTTTCAAGTAAGAGTGCTGCTGCTACCAGAAAGCCATCGAACGGCAGTTGTCCCGCGTGATTTGCTATGAACATCATATTCCTGTCTGGAACATTCTCCAGACCGAATACCTCGACTCTGAAATAATACTTATAAATCAGATATGCCGGGAGTGCTGCGTATCTCAATGATTCGGGCTTGAATCCAAAAGGGTCGAATCCGAAATCATTGACAGGTGTGGGTATCCTCTTTAACTTGTCATCTATATCGAATCCCAATACCCGATTGGTAATCTTCTTCAAATTGGAATCGAGTCTCTTGACAAGTGAGTTGGTCATAGAAAATCAGGATTTCTTCTTCTTGTTCTTGAGAGACTTTGCAGATTTCTTGTTGGATTTGCCCTTTGCCTTTTTGGTATCTTCTTTGTTCTTTTCCTCCCATGGTGTTGCAATCCCCAATGGGTCCTCTACATAATCAGCCTCGTCGGATTCTTCTGGAATCGAATCTTCTATTGCACCAAACTGTGCACCCAGGAGGGCTTTGCCAAGCAGATACTCTCTGAGCTTCTTGTTCTCTTTTGCGATTTTCAACCGCAGTGTCTGATTGATGAGCCCCTGTTCTATCCTTCTCATAAGATCGTCTATTTTCTGCTTGTTGAGTTTCTCTTCCGATGTCAGTTGAAGGATAATGGTATCACCCTTTCCGCTCTTCAGTTTTATGTAATACTGATCGAGTAAAAGGTATGCGACAGAATAAACAGCGTCCTGTGGATAGAACTTTGTATTTACCTCGAATTCATAGGTGTTTGCCATAAATACCTCTCTTAAAAGTCAAGGTTTATCATTCCAAAGCCATAGTGAATGAAATCGTTTCCAAATATTATCGGGTTATCCCTTGCGTCCGAATAGATATAACTTGTCTGATTTATCTGATAGTCCAACGGCTGTGACAATGCATAGCCTGCCGACAGGGTGAGATATTGGTTGTATTTGAACTTCAAAATCAAATCCGTCTCCCAACCGAAATTTCTGCCGTTCTTTCCAGTGGGGTCATAGAATGAAATCTCGTTTCTTGCATCATAAACAATACCCTTTGAAGAGGCGAGTAGGAAATAGTAGTAATTGAGGGCGATATTCAATCTCGAAAATGGGAACAGCCCTATACCTGCCTTTGGCAGAACGATGTTAGAAAGTGAAACGAGATTGAGTATTCCATATTTGCATTCGTTCGAGGCATAGGGTTGGAGAAATTGCAGAGACTGGTCCTTTGAGCCCGAATCACCGGTAGCATATGCAAATCCAGCCCATACATAGGGAGACATATTGAAGGGGAGGGCATATCTCAGGTTTATATCTGCGGCACCCGCTATGTGGTCTCTATCCCTATTCTTCCCAAACTGGAACATCAGTTCACCATTGAGTTTGAGAGCTCCAAATATAGAATCGGTCCTAAAGCCAATAGTACCGATGTTAGTGTCATTCCCAGATGTGGACTGAGAATCTACACCGATTCTATTGTAGAATCCGTAGCCATCCAGAGTTATGTTGTCTGATAGATGGCCAATGAAGTAGAGTCCAATCAGGTCATCTCCCGGAGTGCTGTATAATTTGTTATTTATACTTAGAATCTCTGTCTCTCTTATCTTAGAATAGATCAGGTGTAGCTGGTGTTTTGCGAAAGTGTATTTCAGAATTGCAGCCGCGGATGGCTCTGCCTCTATAAACCACTTCCCGTTAGAACCAATGAATCTCCCATCTCCATAGTTGAGTTGCATAAGCCCAGCAGAGAGAGTCAGTGGGAAATCCCTAAAATTGCCTATCTCGATGCTTGCCTCGTAAGTGCCAACTCCATAGTCTCCCTTATAGATGGAGGAGAATACAGTAGCTCTGGGGATATTGTACGATGTATTTTTTTGCAATACGAATGGATTCTGATTCTGCTCTCCCCATATCTGAGTGTACCTCAACTTATATGTGGCGGATAATCTGTTCTTGTAGCTGATGCTGCCTCCAAATACGCTCCTCTGTAAAATCCTCATCTCCGAATCATCATTGGAGCTGTTTGCATCAGTCAGATTGGTATACATCTCTCCCCTAATCAGGTTTTCGAAGCTAAATCTTATTGCTGTATCCTCATTGTACATAAGACCAGGTCCACTAATGGCTCTTGCCTTTTCTTCATCCTTCTTCTGCTTTGTGTATTCATCCAACTTATTCTTTACGACCTCCTCGGATATAGCCTTTGACTTTGTTTCGATATTCTTGTCCGTGGTTTCGAGAATTCTCTTCTCCATCTCCTCGAGGGTCTTCTTGTTCTCCTCTTGTGCAGATTTGACTGCCTCTTCTACGATCTTTTTGCTCTCCTCTATGATCTTTGGTTTCTCCTCGTTGTAGAATTTATTGATTGCCTCGTTGGAGATCTGCAATACCGTCTCCTCCGTAATCTTGACTGGTTTCTTTGGTGGGGTCTCCTGTGCGAAGAGGGCAGAGGAGAGTGCAAAAATCGAAATAAGGACGAAGGTCTCGATCTTCCTAATCTTCATAGTCATTACTCCTTTTTGAAGAAATTACTTCTTGTTCAAAGTTCTTCTCCACTTATAGTACTGGTATATGTAGTATAAAATGCCCGTAATGGCAAGCATAATGATAATAATTATACCAATCGTTATAATCCGCTTTACCCTCATTTTCTCCTGTTCAGATGCAATCTCCTTTCGGATATGTCCCGAGAGAAGGAGGATGTAGTTTGAGTTGCTGGTGATGTCGAGTCTCGAGAGTTTATGTCTCTGTGTCTTCATCAAATCCCTCGCAGAGGATACCTTCATTGTATATTTCTCGTAGAGTTCTGGCAAATCATCCTTTATCCTGCTCAACTGTGATTCGGATGCCATCAATACTGTCTCTGACTTCCTGAATTCATCCTTGACAGGTGCAATATCCGGATATCTATGGCAACTCGAACACCTATCGGGGCGAATTATATCGAGCGTTGCTCTCTCTATTCCGTGATTGGAGTGGCAGAAGACACAATCGAGTTTATTCTTATGAACCCCTGAGAGGAGATCCTCATACTCTTTCTTATGACAGTTGCCACAGGTCTCATTCTTTCTGTTTCTATCCCAGATATTCTTTTTGTAGAATGGGCAGACCGAGAATATCCTTTCCCTGTAGGATTGTCCACCCTTCTGAATGAGTCTATCCGTTGTCTTGTGACAATCCGAACAATGCACATCCTTTTTATAGTGTATAGACTTCCTCTCGAGAATAACAGGTATGAAGTCCTTTTTATCCAGCACAACAGATGTATGACAGGAATAACAATCGTCTATCTCCTTTTCGAGTGAGTTGACGGGTCTCAGATGATAATATGTCTGTGCCTGAAGGAGGATCAACATAGAATTTAAGAAAAGAATCTGGGTCATCAGAATTTGACTTCATCCAGCTCCACTATCTTCTGATCCTTTACTGTGAGAATCTTCAAGGGTCTCAAAATCTCTCTATTACTATTTATCTTGAGTTCCCCTGTAGTGCCTGAGATGCCTGTGAGTTTGTTTATGGAATTGGCAAACTCCTCTCTGTTCTGGGGCTTGTTATTCCTCAAAATATGCAGTGTGATCAGGATGGTGTCATAGAATTGTGAATCTATGAGGTTTGGTTTCGATTGATATTTTGCGGAGAATGACTTTACATATTTTGAGGTATTCTCATTCTCCGAATCCGCAAAGAATCCGTCTATGAAAATGGCATTCTCGGCGTATTTCCCCATCCTCTTTATCAACTCCTCCGAGTTCCATCCATTTGCGCCGAGTAACTGAACCGGTTTTATATTCTTTATGCCCAGCACCTTCTCTGCATTCTCCAATTCCTTCTTTGTGGCGTTTGTGAACATAACGTCTTCATAGGCTACAGCAGGGACTACGAGTGAGACCTTGTCATAGTAGTCGGGTATGAATAAGGCTTCGAAATCTACGATTGGTGGAAAGTTTGTCTTCATCTTCTTCAGGAGTGCCTCGAGTCTTGCCCCCGATAATCCCTCGGCCCACTTTGGCAATTCTATCTCCTCGTTCTTCTTCTTGGTCCTGAGCTCGGGATAGAATTTGCCTGTAATCTTTCTGGCAGGGGCTGTAAATGTGGTCTGATCTACCTCATAGAATTCTACTCCGCTTACCTCCCTGTTATTCCTCTCTATTTCATCCCAGAAGAAGTTCGTGAGTTCGACCCCATAAGTATTGTTGGGATAGATTATCCCAAATTTCTCTATCTTTAGTTTTTCTATTGCATATCTTGCCATCTCTGTTGCCTGAATCTTATTTGTGAGGCAATTTCTGAATACGAATTCGCCAATATCGGTAATGCCCTCCTTACGGGACATTACTATGATAGGTACATTATACTTGTTGGAGAGATAGGCAGCCTTCTCGCTTTCCTGAATAAATACCGGTCCCAGAATGGCGATTATATTCTCCACATTTATCAGGTCCAATATTGCCTTTTCTACCTTGTTCTCCTCTCCCTCTGTATCCTTGAAGACGAATTCTATTCCATCGGTACTGATATATCTCAAATCCTTCTCATCTGCGTTTTCCACTCTCATAAATCCATCGAAGAGCTCCAGATTCTTTATGAACTGCTCTCCAAAGGTTCTGTATTTGCCCGAGAGCGGTAGCAAAACCCCTATCTTATTGGGTGAGACGATTATCATCTTTTCTATCCGCTTCTTGATCGCGCTAATCTCCCCTGCAAAACAGGACTTCGGGAATTCCCGTTCGAATGCTATGATCTCCTTGTAGAGTTTATTGAATTCCGAATAGTGAAGGTAGAACCTTATCAATCTATAGTGCAATACCTCCCTCGCCTCGTTTTTTGTATGTGGCAATATCTTGTTTATATCCTCGAATCTAATTCTGTCTGCAATTTCTGACAGACCCTTTATAAGGTCATTGTACTGAAGGGCATTTCGGTTCTTTTCGTAATAAATTATCAGATCTCTACCTTTGGGTGTAAGTTCTGACAGATTGTCGGTGCTTGCATTAGCTACACTTGTAATCTCTCTTACTCCGGACGGCTCTTCTTTGACCGTATTTTTCTGTGTGCATATGAATCCCTCTATCGAAAAGAACAATATTAAACTGATGAGAACCAAAATAATCTTCTTCATATAAAAAAACCTCAGGATATAAAAACAACACAGATAATCTACCCACCCAATCCTAAAAATGCAAGAAAAACAGATGGAGCTTTAATAGTGTCTGATAAAAAATAATTTATATCTCAATAACGCTATAAGATTTGAAAGCGACCACCCATAGGCTGAACGATACTGTAAATACTTCAGTATCAATATCGCTATCATTGCTGTCCAAATCTGGGTCATTACCGCATTCGGCTTTGTGCAAATAGACTGCTGTACTTGTTTTTGTTCATATGGAGCCTCCTTAAAAAATAGACAGTTGCATTATGCAACAAGGAGGCTTCTATTTCAATTATGTATTTTGGACAGATGTGAGTTTTAATAATAAGTGAGAATTCTCTTTTTTAGAGGAGTTTTCTGAAAGAACCCAAAGACCACTGATCAATGACAATGATTAATTTCTCTCTTAGAGGGGTGTCTGCCGAAGGCAGACGGGGTGTTATAATTTAATTTGTGAAATCGTTTATAACAAAACTTGCATCCTGACTTGCCGAAGTTTCAAAATCTGCAAATTTTACAAATATCAATGATTGCCAGCTGTACCTGAATGAATAAAAATTTTTTTGACATTGATGGAGTTGATTGATAAGAATGCCTGTATGATTGAAGAATTGCTCAATTTATGTGGTTTTAGAGGAGAATTAAATAGATTTTTGATTTCCCAGAATAGAGTGAATTCAAATATGCAAAATAGACAATTAAAATCGGAAAGGGAGTAGAGGTTAATAAACTGGATTGGTTTCTTAACAGATTAGGATATGTGAAATGAGTAAAGCAAAGCCATTTATACCTTTAGAGTTTCCGCCAAAAGATTTAAAATTAGAGTCATTTATAAAAAAGATAGTTGATGCAAATAGAGGGATTGCTCTTTTTGATGGAATTTTAAGAGCATTACTAAACCCTGATATTTTACTTGCACCACTGATGACAAATGAGGCTGTATTATCCAGTAGGATTGAGGGTACACAGGCAACCTTTGAAGATGTGATTCAGGAGGAGGCAGGAATTACCCCAAAAGGGATTTCTGATATGCAGAGAAATGATAGAAAAGAAGTGCTAAATTACAAAAAGGCATTGCTCTATGGTGCTGAGGAGCTGACGAGGAGACCATTATCGCTGTCCTTGATAAAGGGGCTTCATAAAGTACTTTTGACTGGTGTTAGAGGAGAGAGCAGGTTAACTGGTGAATTTAGAAAATCTCAAAATTGGATTGGCTCTCCCGGTAGTTCTATGGAAAATGCAAGATATGTACCACCAGACCCTATTATTTTGCCAGAGCATCTTGAATACTGGGAAAGGTTTTTAAAATCTGATGATTATCCTGATAAAATAGTCCAGCTTGGTTTATTACATGCTCAGTTTGAAATTCTTCACCCTTTTGAAGATGGTAACGGCAGAGTTGGGCGTCTTATAATTCCTTTATTTTTGTATTGGAAGGGGTTAATTTCAAGACCAAGTTTTTATTTGAGTGAGTATTTTGAAAAAAATAGAGATGAGTATTATGATAGGTTGTTAGTGATAACTAAAAATAATGATTGGAGCGCTTGGGTGGATTTCTTTTTAACGGCAGTTATACAGCAGGCTAAAATAAATACTGATAAATCTCAAAAGCTTTTGAATCTTTATAATGAGATGAAGGATAGATTTATACAGGCTACTAAATCTCAATATGCTATTCCTGCTCTTGATGCGTTTTTTAGGCAGCCTGTTATTGATACTAAAACTTTTTTAGAGTTAATAAAAGCTCCAAGAAAATCTGGAATAGAAATTCTTAATAAATTGGTGGCTTCTAATTTAATAATTTTAAAAATTCCTTCAAAAGGGAATAATCCAGCAGTTTATGAATTTGTTAAGATATTGGATATTGTAAATGCTTAGGAAATGTTTTGTGTGTGGTGGAATGCACGCAAAAGTTTTTGTGTGTGGTGTTTTTGGTTTTAATGCACACAAATTTGTTTAAAATGAAGGAGGCTTTTATTTTACACAAATTGTTTTGTGTAAATTATGTTTTACATAAATAGAGGAAAATACAGGAATTTATTGGCGATGGAATGCATACAATCTACTCTGGGTATGGTGAATTTCGGTTTTAGTGTATGTAGATTATGTGATGGGTTATTGAATGACAAATTTTTTGTGCAAATAATGAGAGTGAGATTAATAAATATAGCCAACCATCTCGGATCTTCATTAGATAACTGATAATAAAAGTTCATTTTTATAATAAGAGTTCCGCTAACTATAATCTGATTGAGAGTACTTTAATACAAAATTTATTTGACATATCTGGAAGTGTCTGGTAATGGAACAACAAAGGAGGATGATTATGCTGAATATAAGTAAAAATCAAACGGAAAAATTTAAGGAAATCAAGAAGAAGTTTTTGAGTAATACTAAAATACCTCGAGAAAATCGCTGGAAGAAAATGTCAAATAACGATATCTGGTTAGATTTAGTTACTCAAGTAATTGTAGTTGGTAATTCAGCGCCCTTTTATAGGTTTTATGAGGATGAAAAACTTCAAGGTGAAATCTCATATGAGAAGTTGATTAGAATAAATAGCGAAGGTGAACTAAAAAAGAAAATCAACAAAGTTTTAAGAGCAGTCGGCACTCGTTATGCGAGCTCTAATTATTCAAAATGTAAAAAGACAGCTGCACTAGTTCATAATCTTATGGTATTAAAAAAGTACAAAGAAGGTCCTAAAGGATTGATAGAAGAACTTTCTTGTAAGAATGAAGATATAACGAAAATTAAATACTTTATGAATAATTTCAAATATATAGGTAGTAAAAGTGCAAGAGATTATGTGATGGGTCTGGGGCTTGTCAAAAATACGGTTGCTTTAGATGTTCGTATTCAAAATATATTTAACAAGATAGGTATCAAGTTACCGAAAGGCTTTGAAAATAATCCTAAAATTTATGAT
>Ga0272448_1009215_pt1 | contig 10120 bp, 7 predicted proteins | sample YNPCB0191_FD_202220 | JGI IMG/M metagenome (GOLD analysis project Ga0272448, IMG submission 202220) | Hot spring sediment microbial communities from Yellowstone National Park, WY, United States - YNP-CB-019-1 | ecosystem: Environmental > Aquatic > Thermal springs > Hot (42-90C) > Sediment... | reverse complement strand
TCCTTGTTGGATTCTCCAGCGATGAAGGCAATCGTGTCCCCAGTTTGGATCATAGCCTTTTGGAAAAGAGCGCAAAGCGTCGCCAACTCGGCGGGCAGGGCCTTAAGGCGATCGATGGCCCAACATTCCTTCCGAAAATACTTTTCTACGAGCTTCTGAGCTTGGCTATCCTTATCCCCAGCGTTTGCCGATGAGATTATCTTCTTTATCCCATCTCTGACGTTTGCCCACTCCTGCATCAATGTAGGGCCGTCGGTGTCGGTGGACAGTTCCTTTTCGGTGCATTGGTCTGTCGCTATGGAGATACTATCTCGCTCCTTCAATTTCCAGCAGCGCGAACTCTCCCAAAGGGAAATCCCCGTGGTCACGTACCAGGTTGTCATGGTTTGCCTCCCTCAGTTGTTTTTGCGTCTACCTTTATTTACCTCATCCGCCCGTAGCCGGTGCCGGTCTTGGCCCCGACGCCCCACTCCGCGAGCGCCTTCAAGCAAAGCGCTTTGCCGACTTCCACGATGGCCTGGATGAAATCGCTTGGCTTCTTGGCGGCCGCCTCCGTGGTTTCGCCAGTAGCCTCAGCGTTCTTGTGCAAAAGTGCCGCCTGCCTTTGCGCCACCGCCGTGGGGGCCAGGGCGATGTGGAAGATGAGGCCAGGGCGGAGGGTAAGGAAGTGGACGGGGTTGGGCTGATCCTTATCGGAAGCTTTGCTGTTCTCGCCGTATCCGCTGGTGTAGTAGTCCCGGTGGTGGCTCGTGACGACGTCGAGGGCGAACCATCCGCCCCCTCCATCGGGCGCTTCGGGCCAAGCGTCGTAGACGGCCAGTAATCCCTCGGCCCCGTCGCTGCCGGGCTTCCCGAAGAGGAGGTTGGCCAGGTCCTGCGCCGAAAACTGTCCTGGGACGAAGAGGGACAGAGCGGCCAAATATTTCGCCGCGTCCCCGCCTGAGAAGCCAAGACCGTTAAGAAGGGCTTCTCCCTTTGAATCCCTGAGTTCTTCTTCCAGGTAGTGGCGCATGAGGCCCTTGAGGGAGTCGCCGGGGATCATCGGCACGCCGTAGACGTGGTGAAACGCCCAGCCGGAGTTCTCCCACGGCGAAGCGTTGGCGAGACCGATGGCCGCCCGCTTGGAGAGCGTGGCGCGCACAAAAGAGACCGAAGGGTATATCTGTCTCAGCGTCTTGCGCCACAGAGACCGTGCCTCTTTTAGATGGGAGGAGGTAGGTACTTTATTGGCGAATTGGATGGTCCATTCGAGGCCGACGGTGTTATGGAACTGCTTGGAAAAATTCCCAATATCCTCTATCCGCCGTTCACGCTCGTCAGGAGGTTGGGCGAACCTGGTTTCGAGTAATAGATCCTCGACAAGACGCGGCGCGTAGCGCTGAAAAAGTAGGCCAAGGTTGGGTTGGCGGTCCTTAGTGCAGGGTGGCTCCGAAACAGAGTAGGACGGTGTCACCTTAAAGAAGACTTTTTCTTGACCGTTCTTGTCCTTCTTGACTTTCCTCTCCACGTGCGCCGACCCGAGTGTGAATTCGCGACCAGGCAAATCGAGAGGTCCAAGAAGCGCAGCCTTCAGATCAGGCATCTTCCGCCCCCTCTTCACCGCCGCTCGTTTCGCCCGAGGCGCTCTCCTGCGTTCTATTGTGCTTCTTCCCCGCGCTTCGCTCTTCCTCTTTGTATTTGGCTTCCGTCAACCGCTTGAGCCAGCCAATGATCGCCTCGGCCTCGCGCTCCAGGAAAGCCAACTCGTGGGACGAGAGCGCAGAAAGCGCTTTTATTTGCTGGCCCAGGCTCGAGGAATTCGAAGCCTCGTTCAAGAGCGCCCTTGTAGTGCTGGCTCGGGTGAGCCAGCCCCAAAGGTCGTCCCAGACGGGCTTGCGGTCCTTCCCGGAGCCATAGAAGGCAGCCAGTTGTAACAGGCCACACTGGCGAAGATAGGCCGGAGCGTTGTTCACGGCGCTTCGGTACTTCTTCAGCGCCTCTCCGGTCATACTGCCTTGGTTGATCCGCTCCGCGGCGTACGCCGCCCGTTCGGTATCCAGCCGATCGCTACTTGCTGCCATGGTTCACCCCCTGAGCCGAAGCCCCCGTGCTGGCACCGGCCCCGCTGGCAGCGGGAGCGATCCAAAGGTGGCCCTGCACGATGCCCTTGCCTTTGCTCTCGTCGGCGCCCAGTTGGAAGGAGCGGTTCATCAGAGCAGCACACTTGCTCCAAAGGCCGTTCTTGTCGGCCGTAGCGCAGAGCATGGGTTCTTCCAAGTGAACGAACGACAGAAGCAGCGTCTCGGCAGGAAGGAACTCGGTGTAGCGAAGGGAGCCCTCTTCGGTCACCCCCTTTTCGCCGATCCGGATGTTGGGACGCACCTCGGTGGCCGTCTGGATGAGGTGGTCAAAGGGAGCGTGGGGCAGGAGCAAGAGGCGCTGCCGGAAGAAAGGGGCCCAGACCGCGTCGGCACGACCAAAGAGCAATTCGGCCAAGGTGGCGGCAAAGTCCGCGAGAGCCTTGCGTTGGGTTACGTCGTTGACGGCCTGGAGAACCAACCCTTCCAGCACGTACGTGCCGTTTTTGCCCAGGCGCAGGGTGGAATCGTCAAACGCCGCCTGATCACCGTCTGCAGGCCGCTTGGGCCCCAGCGTGCGCTGGGCATCGTTGTCCAACGAGGTGGTGGCGTCGAGAAGCGTTTGCGCATGCCTGGCTAAAGGCTGCGCTTCCAAACCAGCCTCTTTGAGCCACCGGCAGAGGCGGGCGAGGATGAGGCGGGAGGTGACCCAGGCAAAGGTCCCCGCCAGGGAGCGGACGGGGAAGGCGAGGAGGGAAGCCTCTTTGAAGATGAGGGCCCCCTGGTTCCCCCCGGTCTCTCCCTTGCCGAAGGTCGGCGCCAGTTCCGTGTTTGCGTCCCAGCCGTTGCTTTCGGCCGTCGCTTTCAGCGCCCCCTTCAACGTGTCGGCCTGCACGATGGGGTAGTTGGTGGTGCGCTCGCGCAGGATGGGCCGGTCTATGGTTCCGAGGCCCTGCCCGGCCCCGTTGTGCAGGGGGGTGATGCAGTGGAGAAAGAGACACGCCCAATCGTTTGCCATGAGGTCCTCCTTTACAGCCCGTTGCTTTCCTTGCCGGCTTCAGGCCAGAGGCCCGCCAGCACCCAGCCGTACCCCAGCGGCCCGTCCTCGCTCGATACGGACCGCCCCAAGGCCAGCCCTTCCAGCCACGTTCTGACCTCCTCTTTCTTCCAGTCGTTCGTGTAGGTAAAGAAATAGACGGAGCCCGGAGGAGCGGCCCGCCGGACCGGTTTGGGCCTGTCGGCCTTCAAGTCCCACCCCCCCAGAATGCGAGGGGGAAAGACGCAGGCGCCCGCCAGCTTCAGCCCGATGTTCCCAGGGACGCCGAGGACTATGGCCCAATCCTTCGGCCGCCAGCCCTCCTCGAAGAGCGCCGGCGTAGCCAGGTAGATCACGAATTTCTTGGTCGCCGCGATCCTCTCCGCGAGGCTCCTCTGCCCTTTCAAGAGGGGCTTGAGCAGCGTGTCCGCCGCTTCCACCCGCAGGCGGGCGGGGCGCCCATCGCCCGCCAGGCGGATGTCGTACACGCCGTCGGGGAGCAGGTCTTTGGCCAGGCGCAAAAGACCGGCGAAGTGCTTCGCGCCGAGAGTGTGGCGGGGATTCTCGTCCCGGAACCGCAGAGCCCCGCGGCTGAAGAGTGCCCCCTCTTCCACGGTCCCGGTCTTCGAACGCCTGTGCCCCTCCTTCCGCTCCCGGGCGTAAAAGTCCGCTTTCGAAGAAAGTGCGCCTATTCCGCCAAGATCGCCCCGGAGAATCTTCTCAAGTTGCGACGCATGGGCCCATCCCTCCAGAGGCTCGGCTCGTTCGAGACGGAAAATCGAGGCTGGGAGGATTTTTAGCAAGGAGCAGTGGCCCAGCCCCTCATCCATCGCTACCCGCGCCTCTGCCTCCTCCGGAACCAGCCAACCCGCGGGAACTTGATCGTTGCCGGGCGCGTGGAGCAGGTGTGCGGGGGCCCGAAAGAAAAGGTCCCAGCCAAGAAGCCCTTCTTCGCACAGGAAGGGACCGGCGAAGCGGAAGGGAAACTGGCCGCCGTCGAACCCCACGGCCTCCGCCGCACTTTTCGGCAACCCTTCCTGGGCCGAAGAAGCCTTGGTAAAGTCGTAGCGGCTCTGGCGCAACACAAGCGTTCGAATGGCTCCCGCGAAAGCCGCTGGGGCGATCTCCCCTTCAAAGCCGTAGCCCCCATCACCCAGGCCCCGGGCGTCGGCGTTGACGAGAACGTCCCAGGGTTCGAAATGGACCAACCGCCAGTCGGTCATGGCTGCACCTCCCCGCTTCCCCAGTCGAGCCACCGCGCCAGAGAGGGCAAGACCGTGAGCACCGAGGCCAGCCTGCCCCGTGGAGCAAGCTCGCCGAGCTGCGGCCCTTTAACGAGCGTCCTCAGAAAATCGAAAAGATTGTCCGCGGTTTTCGTAGGGTCTTCCCGCTTGCCAAGCAGCCTCTTCAGTTCCAAGTCGAAGGCCGTTTCGAGGTCCCCCGTGGAAAGCGCGCCATTCTCGTCGAAGAGGGGCGCCAGCCCATCGGCCAGCACGTAGGGAAGGCGCGCAGGGAAGGCCTGCCGCCGGCGGTCGTCCAACTCGCTTTTTGCTGGAAGGGCGCCCATGCCCTTGGGGGGAAAGTCCTCAATCCGCCAGGTGGTGAAAGACTCCACGGCTTGGATGAGCGCCTCGAGCTCCTCCCACCGGAAGAGCGCCTTCGCCTCGGAGCCGGCCCGCGGTGCCACCGAGATGGAAAACGCTTCTCGGTTTCCCTGCTCTTTCGTCTCCTCCAGGGCGGGGTGGAGGTCCTCGATGACCCGCTGGAAGGGAGCGGTCTGGTGGACCACCGAGGCGTGGAGCGACAAGGTGGGGCCTCTTTCGCCTTGAGCGATGGCGCAAACCTCTTGGGCTTGCTCGACATGCTCTTGCCACGTCTTCCGCACCAAACGGATGAACGGGAAAAGGTAATCCAGGGGGAGCAGGACCAAGCCGTCGTCGCCGCCGAGGTAGATCACGGTGGCGCGCAGGCAACTGGCCCCGGCCCGCAGGGCGGTCACGAAGGAGGCCAGGGCTTCGCTGAGTGTTTCTTGCGCCCCTTTCAGGTCCTGTCCATCGGCGAAGTGCTCTCCCGAAAACCATTCGCCCATGCGGTTGCCGTCGAAGTAAAGGGCCACGTAGTAGGCAGTCACCGAGTCCCTTGCTTCCATGGCCTTGTGGATGGCGTCCAACACGTTTGGGTCGGTCTCTTGGGTCCCTTCCTGAAACTCTCGCCAGTCCTTGGCCTCCGCTTTTTTCTCCTCCAGCAATTTCCGCTGAGCCTGATATTCCGGCAGGCGGAAGAAGCGGTCCCGGGCCAGGTGGACGGTGGAGGGGAAGGCCTCGTCGAACTTGGAGTACGACCAAAGCCGCTTGGCAAGGCACACGGCGCACAGCTTGTCGCGGGGGTCGAGCTTTCCATGGCGGAAGGCCTTGGAAGGATCCACCACCGCGTTGCGGGCGCCGCACTGGGCGCAGGTGCCCAAAGGATCGGATGGCTTTTCTTCCTGGGGGAAAGTACGCGTGAAGCGCCGCAGTTCGTAGCGTTGTTGGACGTCGTGGAAGGCCGTGGGGTAATCCTCCTCCTTCTCCAACGGAACGGCCACCCAGTAGGCTTCGAAGGCCTGCTCGAGTTGGGGAGCGACGAGAGATGAATCTTTCCGGACCTTCTTCAAACTGGCAAGTTCGTCGCTAACATGGGCCAAAACGCAATCCTGCCAAGCGCCCTTGGCCTTAGCACGAAGGGCTTTTCCATGAGCTTCGATCGCCGCCGCATCGTCGTCGTTCCACCGCAGCAGAAGCTGGTGGGGGCAGGCCACGTCGGGCTGTTGCGGAAGGATCACCTCGGCCCCAAGTCGTTGGGCCTCTGCCGCCACGGCCTTGGCCATGTCTTGCAAGAGGAGGGAGCCCGCCGCCAGGTCGCGGGTCTTGCGGGATTGGGCGATGAACTCCTGGACCCCCCCGAAACCGAACTTCATCAGCCAGGCGGTCATGGGATGGCTCCTTCGGTCCCTGCCGCCGGGATTATTTCGGAAATTGGCATGGCCCTGACGGAATCCAACAGGGCCTGAACGATTGGCTTAGGGACCCCATTGCCATTGAACGTCTTGCTCGAGCCCAGCGTGATCACCGGAACGTAGCCACTGTCCGTTTTGAAGATGCGCAGCCAGACGGGCGAGGCGAGGCGGGGGTTGGTGGCAGAGCCGATGATTTCCCGGTGATCGTTCGAATGTTCCTTCTTGCAACGGTCCAGTTCCTTGCTGCTTGCTTGCATAAGAGGTTTCATGATGGCTTCCCATGGTGCATTCCCGCCGTTTCTCGCCTCTCCGATAAAGACCTGGCTGAGGCCGGCGATCTGAAAAGGGTCTTCGCCCGGGCTGGAGCGGGGTGCAGGAGTGCGCTTGTTGCTTTTCTGGCACGCAACCCACGCTTGGACCCAACTCTGGGCCGTCGTAAATCCTGCGGAGAGTTCTTTGGCGAGAGCTTCTTTGCTGGCCGGTGGGTCAGGAAATAGGAGGGCTTTCCAGCAGCTTTCCCCTGTAGCAACCGGTTGGATCACGATTTCCGTCGGCGTGAGCCCGCCATACCCGCGCCGGCTCCGGATGCCGATGGCGCCGAAGCAGAGGCCGGTCCAGAGAACGGCCCAGAGAGCTTTCAAGTGCGTCTCCGGTTCCGGAACCCACGGCATCAAGCGGAGCGTGATGGTGTAGGTCGCACCGGGAGAAACACCGCGACGAGAACCCTTGTCTGCTTTGCCAGGCCGGTTGGGGTATGTTTCCGTCTTTACGCTATCGGGACCGCTGGTTTCAATGGACAGGACCTTCCCGTACTCCTGGTTCTTGTCGTTCTTCTTCCAGGTCGTTCCTGCAGGGGCCCCGAGCAAGAGTCGCTCGGCGTGCTTCGCCTTTTGCGGACTTTCATCCAGAAGGGGCAGGAAGAGCGCTCTGGCAAAGGTGTGCAACAGCCCCTTGACCTGGCTTTCGCGGAGTTCGGTCGCCAGGGTCCAGCCATTCGCGCCGCCGCCGCCCAAAAGACAGGTTGGTCCTCCTTGCAGCAGGGGTGTGTCCAATCGAACGGTCACGGTCATTTGTCTTCCCATCGAACCTCCTTCCCAGCCCTCCATCGTGCCGATGCCGCAAGCCGGGGGGCGGCGCTGGCTGCTGCGGGGTTATCCATCAAGTTCCTTGAAGGCCGCGTACGTGTCGGCGATCTCCTTTTCGATTTCGGCCCTCGGCCTTCCATAGCGCTCCCTGGAGAACTGGCGTAGCTCTTGCTTAAGAGCGGGGTCGGCGCCCGGAGGAGGCGGGCTCACATCCAGGTTGAAGGGGGCCTGGCCTAGAGTGCCAAAGCTGCGCACATAAGCCCGGTAATTGGGCAGCGACACAAGATCGCGCCCGGTAAACTCGGGTCTAAAAACCGGATCAAAGAACGCCTGGTCTTGTGAGCCAACCCGAAAGAGGATGGTTGTCCCCACGTTGCCAAGGACGGCACGGAGGACCTCCTCCGGGATCTGCTGGGCGAACTGGTGGGCAACTGTGAGCGCTAATCCGAACTTGCGCCCCTCCGCAAGAAGCTCTGCGAATCGCGGCCCCGCGAAAATTTGGAACTCATCGGCATAGAGGCAGAACTGTTTATCATCGCCGCTCGCGCCCCTGGCCATGAGGGCCCGTCTGATGCGGGCCACAACCTGAGAGGCGAGCAGCCCCGCCGCGTGGTCACCGATGATGCCCTTCCCCAGATAGAACAGGAGCACCTTGCCCTCTCTAACGATGGAGTCGAGGTCGAGCACCCTATTCTGGCAAGTGATGGCTCTCAGGGCGTGGTCCGAAAAGAACCTGTTGAACTTGCTGGTGATGTAGGGCCCCATGTTGACCATGGCCGCGTCGCCTGTCATGGCAACCGCCTCTCGGACAAACTCTTCCAGCATGAGGTCCTTGTCGGCGATTCGACTCACCAACCTCTTGCGAAGCTTGTCGTTAGTGTAGAGAAGCCGGAAAACTAGTAGGTTGGGAATGAAGGGAGGCGCGGGCTTCTCCATCCCCATGAGAAGGCCCAGCATGCCTCGGAAGTGCATTTCGAAGATGGGCCCCCCCGCCACCTTCATGTCGTAGGTCTCATGAAGATAGCTGAAAAGTTCGTCAATCAGAAGGTCACGGAGGGCGACGTATTTGTGGGGGTCACTTTCTTCGATGCGGAGAATGTTGAACCCAACGGGGTACTCCACATCCGTCACGTCGAGGATAACTAGGTCGTCCCGCCGCTCCTCGGGGTACCGCAGAAGGATGTCCTCGATGAGGGTCCCGTGGGGATCGAGGACGGCCACGCCTTGGCCCCTGCGAATGTCGTCAAGCACCATATGGAGCATCAGGGTGGACTTCCCCGTGCCCGTTTGGCCCACGATGTACGTGTGGCGGCAGCGCTGGCCGGGATCAAGGCGAACTTCCTGCTGGGTACCTCGGAACTGATTGACCCCGAGGAGGCAGCCTTCACGAGGCTTTCCCAGCATGGGGGCGGTCCGACTTCGGACCACCGGAATGCCAGCGAGCTCCACATTGGTAGGCATCGGAGTGCGCAGAATGGCTGAGGCTTCCGCGGGCCCGAAGAGCAGGTCCACCGAGGGCGTGAGAGGCTCCAGCATCGCTGATTGGGAGGCATTCAGCAATTGGGCGCCGCCCCTCCAATGGAGACCGGCCCCAGGTTGCTCGCGCGTTACCGATGCGTCATCGATGGAGTTCTTGAGGACAGAGAGAAGTGCAACGGAAGCGGGTGCTCCGCAGGCCAGAAAGGCCCTGGCGCAGATTGCGGGATTCTCGGCAATGGCTACCCGGAGCATCATCTCCTGTCGAAGTGCCTGAGCTTTCTCCTGGAGGATGTACTTAGGGTCACCCTCGATGAGAAAGGTCCCGAAGGCGATCTCCGTATCGGCCAGTGCCTTCCCAGCCTGGTCCCGGCAGACGCTGGAGGGCTCCGAGAGGCTGTCCCAATGAATGACCAGGGCGGCGGGTTGCCCTTCCTGCGTGAACGATGTGGCAAGCCGCCACCAAGAATCGTCGCTGGGAACCCACGGGAAGAGGTGGTCCACTCCGACGGAAGTATTGGCCTGCTTCCCTGGCATGGCGCCGAACCCCATCGATGCTACTGGGCCAAAGGTTCCCTGGTCCAGCCGGACTGCTTCTCGCCGCCGTCGTAGCTCGACGATGTGGGCTGCCCGAAAGTGGGTGAGGAGACGGTCCAGTTCTTCTGGCTCTTCTATGGGACCAAACTCTATATAGTCAAGGGTTCCTGCGATCAGCCGGACCAAATTTTCGGCACACTCTACGGCCCTGGTCTCGGCCTCTTTCTCGGAAGCGCCGCGGCCGGCCGCCAGGAATGCCTGCTGCACCAGGAACGGGTATCCATCCGCTTGCGGCGCGCAGCCGATCACCATGTAGCACTCAAGTGGTGCGGCGGATGCCAGCGTCGCCGCCAAATCCGTCCAGCGCGACATGCAAACCTGTGGAATCCCTGGGAATTGGTTGCCCAGCGAGGAGACGATCTGGTCACGGAACAGCTCAGCCGAGAGCATCCGCCTCACAACGACACCGGCCAGAGCGAGGCTCTGGCCATCCTGATCGAGCATCCTAACCGCCCATCTCGTCATCCTGTCCCCCAAGAGGTGAGTATCAGGATACACCAAGGAGGCGGGCTCTGTCATCTGGGCGATAGGACCCCGGTCTGGATCGCAAGGATGAAAGCGAGCGGAGACGTATCCTCCGTGGGCCTGGAGGGCCTCTAGCAAGTGTCCATCCGGAAACGGTAACCTGCGTACGTCGAAGGGGTTAGCCGGGTTGGGCTGGGTGGTTTTTCTTTTGGCGCGGAGTGGAGAGGAGGCAAGGATAGCATGATAATCTATATCCATAGACGGAGTGTGGAGGTGGGCCGGTGCGGGTGAAAAGGATTACGCAAAGCAGTTTTCAAGACCTTTTTCCGAAGAGTCGCAGGGGACGCGAGATGGCCGCCATGTCGCGGCTTCTGGACGAGGTGCCGGAGATTGTTGACCTGGTTTACCG
>Ga0272448_1009214_pt1 | contig 10122 bp, 11 predicted proteins | sample YNPCB0191_FD_202220 | JGI IMG/M metagenome (GOLD analysis project Ga0272448, IMG submission 202220) | Hot spring sediment microbial communities from Yellowstone National Park, WY, United States - YNP-CB-019-1 | ecosystem: Environmental > Aquatic > Thermal springs > Hot (42-90C) > Sediment... | reverse complement strand
GAGAAAGCATATCTTCTCTTAACCCTAAGGCTTCCATGTCTACAACCCATTTTGGATTTAACATTCTTAAAACAACTGTTTCTCCATATTCTGAGGGCAAAGAAGAGGTTCTTATTTCCACTGATAAGTCTCTAATAATAATTGAAAAACGACCGTCTTGAGGCCGGTCGGTAATATTAAGTTTTAAACCAGAAAGGAGTTTTAAACGAGAAGCTAAAGAGAGATAAAGAGGATGAGAAAAATAGGTAACATCATGCAAAACTCCATCAATCCTTATTCTCATTAATACATTTTCTTTTTTTGGCTCAAAGTGAAAATCAGAAACATCAAGATAGAAACCCCCAATTAAAATAATTTCTACTAATTCCGTGACCTCTCTTTTTGAAAATATTTCAACATAATTTTTATAATGCAAAATGTGTTTTATCTTTTCTTCTGCTAATAAAATCTTTTCAGGAGAAATTTTAATTTGTCCTATCAATTTTTCCCTCATTTTTAAATTCTGCTAAAATAAAAGAGATCTTATTTTTGTTTACTTTATTTTTTGATTTTTGTCAATGAAAGAAATTTACATTACAAAAAATCAAAAGGAAACAATTTCTTTAGGGAAAAAAACTGCAAAAAATTTAATTTTGAGCAAAAAAAGAAAAAAAGCTTTAATTTTAGCCTTAACTGGAGATTTGGGCGGAGGAAAAACAACTTTTCTGAAAGGATTTGCAAAGGGGTTAGGAATTAAAGAAAAAATTTTAAGCCCAACCTTTATTCTTATGAAAAAATTTAAAATTTGTGCCAATTCGTGCTCAAATTCGTGTAAATTCGTGAATTTTTACCACATTGATTGTTATAGGATTGAAAACCCGAAAGAGATCTTAGATTTAGGTTTCAAAGAAATCGTCAATAACCCTAAAAATATTGTGGCAATTGAATGGGCAAATAAAATTAAAAAAATCATTCCAAAAAGAGCAATTCAGATTAATTTTGAATTGAAAAGCAAAAAAGAAAGAAAAATTTGTATTTTTAAAAAAAATGTTTAAGAAAAAAAGATTAATTATTTTAGACTCCAATTCGATCATCCACCGAGCTTTTTATGCCCTACCTTTATTGAAAACAAAAAAGGGAGAATTGGTTAATGCTGTTTATGGATTTTTTTTAGTTTTTTTCAAAGCAATTAAAGAATTTCAGCCAGATTATATTGCAGCCTGCTTTGATTTTCCTGCCCCTACTTTTAGACATAAAGAATATAAAGAATATAAGATCACTCGTCCTCCAACTCCAAAAGATTTGGCTTTGCAAATTCCAAAAATAAAGGAAATTTTGAAAGCCTTTAATGTTCCAATTTTTGAAAAAGAAGGGTTTGAAGCCGATGATATAATTGGAACAATTAGTGAGAGGTTTCAAGGAGAAAAAATTATTTTGAGTGGAGATTTAGATACACTTCAACTTGTTGATAAAAATACAAAAATTTATCTTTTAAAAACTGGAGTAAAAAATACAATTTTGTATGATGAAAAATTAGTTGGAGAAAAATACCAGGGATTAAAGCCTGAACAAATTGTTGATTTCAAGGCATTAAAAGGAGATCCTTCAGATAACATTCCTGGAGTTGAAGGTATTGGGGAGAAAACAGCAATTGATTTAATTCAAAAATTCAATAATTTAGAAGGGGTTTATCAAAATCTTGAAAAGATAAAACCAAAATTGAGAGAAATGCTGATTCAACAAAAAGAAAAGGCCTTTTTTTCAAAAATGTTAGCAAAAATAAAAAGAGATGTACCAATTGATTTTAATTTAGAAAAATGCGAATGGGGAAAATATCAAAAAGAAAAGATAGCTCAAATCTTTAGAGAACTTGAATTTAAAACTTTAATAAAAAGGCTTGAAGAAATTAATGGAGGTTTAAAAAATGAAAATTTAAAATTGTGGCAAAATTAAAAATTATTTTAATTTTTCTAATTTCTTTTTTCCTTTTCTATTTTTTCTACTTTTGGTGGTATTCTTATTTTTTTTATCCAAGACCTCAAAGACCAAATATCTCTTTAGTTTTAAACGAAGTTAAAGAAAATTATATATCATCTGAAGTTGAGATTTTAAAATTGGAAAGCAAAAATGGAAAAGTTTTTATTTTTTTACCAAAAACTTCGAATTTAAATTCTCAAGGAATTATTTTAATTTTTCATGGTTTAGCCTTAAGTAAATTCGATCAGGCTCCCCAAGAAAAGATAATTATTAATTTGGTTAAAAAAGGATATATTGTGATTTTTCCAAATTATCAAGAAAATATTTTTTCCCCATTTTTTAGTAAAAATTTAATTTTAAAAGCAAAAGAATTAAGTCTTGAAGGAATATCAAAAGTAAAAGAAATTGCTCCAGAAAATGATTTTTCAAAATTTTCAATTTTGGGAATATCTTTAGGTGGAGCAGTAGCTACAAATTTCTTTTCATTTGGACTTCCCCAGCCAAAAGCCTTAATTTTAATTACTCCAGCTCAAAGTTTTCCCTTAGTTCCACCTCAAATTTATGGCATTCCTTTTTCTAATCCAAAAGAAATTCCAAAAGACATTTTTTTAGTTGGAATTTTAGCTGAGAAAGATAGGATTTCTTTTTTAAACAAAGTAAAGAAATATTTTTTGTCAATCCCTTCAAATGAAAAATATCTTTTTAAAATTCCATCAGACAATTATGGAAATCCACCTTTAATCAGTAATCATTTCAAAATTCTTGATGATTCTAATCCTCTTTGCCGTTTTGGGGCCTTAGAGATAATTGAAAAGACTTTAGATTGTGCTTTTTATAAAAAAAATTGTGATTTCTTTAAATTTGAAAAATCTTTTTCTATTGGAAAGTGGAGCGATGGAAGAGAAATTAACAAAATTATTGAAATTGAGTTAAAATAAAAAAATGGAAATAAATCCTTTTTCATTGATTGTAAGTCCGAGCTTTTGGCTTTGTAGTTATTTGGTTTTTAAAAGTAAAAAGGAGTTTTTAGGGAAAAATTATTATTTTCTTTTGTGGGTTTCAGCTGGAATTTGGTGGCTTTTTGCCGCTTTCCCTTCTTTGCCTTATCAATTTTACATTTGTGGAGTTTTTTTTGGTTTCCAGGTTTGCTTTGGACTTCTTTATTTTTTAAGACAATTTAATTTCTCAAAAAATTTCTCAAAAGTTATTTTCCTTTTTGTTTTGATTTTATTTCTTTGGTACCTCACCCTTTTAGCTGGTGCAAAAACTGAACTTTTACCAGCTCCAACCGGAACTCAAATGAGGATTTTTCTTTTGCCCGGTTTTTCCAGCGGATATTTGTTTATTCTGATTACAATTTTAACCTTAGTTTTAACATCAGTTTTAATTGGAAAATGGATAAAGGAAAAATATATCAGTTGGGCCAATCTTTCACCTCTTTATGCGATTTTCGCCCCATTAGTTTATGCTATTTTAGTTATTCCCAATGGACTTTTACTTTTTCAAGGCTATTTTTATTTTTTTCTTTATTTTTTTATTCCATTTTTAGTTTTTTTAGCCTATGGAAAAAAAGAAAAGCTTTAGTCTTTTTTGGAAACTTTTTCTTTGGGTTTTATTTATAACATTTTTTTCAAATGCTTTACTTTCCTATACTATTTATCAGGGTTATCGAGGAATAATTTGGCGAATAAAATCTCTTTTGCCCTCAGATTTTTATGAAAATGTTGAAGTGGGGATTAGGAATACTTGGGTTTTGGTTTTTGTTTTCTTTTTCATAATTTTATTTTTCAATGTAATTTTCGTGCTCATTTTTATTAGCGGAATTTTAGGACCTCTCCAAAAATTGCTAAAGGGAATTGAAGAAGTAAAAAAAGGAAATTTGGAAGCAAAAGTGGAAATAAATACTCGAGATGAATTGGAAATATTGGCAAAAGAGTTTAACAGAATGATTAAAGAAATGAAAGAGGCAAGAGAGACATTAGAGGAAGAAAAGCTTGTTTTGGAAATAATAGTTGGAGCAAGGACAAAAAGATTAAAAGAACTAACTGAAAAATTGGAAAAAGAAGTTGAAGAGAGAACAAAAGAGCTTAAAAAAAGAATTGAAGAATTGGAAAAATTTCATCAACTTACAGTTGGAAGGGAACTTAAAATGAAGGAATTAAAAGAGGAGATTGAAAAATTGAGAGAAGAGCTTAAAAAGTGTAAAATAAAAGAAGAAGAAAAAGGTCAAAAATAAAAGTTAGAAAATGAAAAAAGCAATAATCATTTTTCTTCTAATTTCCCTCTTTGCCTTAGGAGTTTTTGGTTTTGTTTTTTGGAAGAAAGGAAAAAGCCAAATTTCAGACCCTCATTTATTAAAGATTAAAAAAGAAGGGAAAATTGTAATTGGAACTGATGCAACCTTTCCTCCCTTTGAATTTTTAAATGAAAATGGAGAAATTGTTGGTTTTGATATTGATTTGGGAAAAGAAATTGCCAAGGATTTAAAAGTAAATGCTGAATTCAAAAATATTCCCTGGGACGAATTATTTCCTGCCTTAGAGAAAGGAGAAATTGATTTAATTTTGGCTGGTGTAACTATTACTCTTGAAAGAGCAGAAAAGATGGATTTTTCAAAGCCTTATTTTAATGCAGGTCAAATAATTGTTATAAAGAAAGAGAAATCAGATTTAATAAAAAGTCCAGAAGATTTAAAAGGAAAGACAATTGGGGTTCAAAGAAATACTACTGGAGAAGAAAAGGCAAAAGAACTTACTGACCCTTCTTTGGTAATTGGTTTTGATGATTATCAAAAAGCAATAGAAGCTTTGCTTGAAGATAGAGTTGAAATAGTTTTAGTTGATTTTCCAACAGGAGTTGAGTCAGTGAAAAAATACCAAAATTTAACTTTAGTTGGAGAACCCTTAACTAATGAATTTTATGGAGCAGTAGTTAAAAAGGGAGATAAAGCGCTTTTGGAGCAAATAAACAAGACGATTGATAGATTAAAAGAGGAAGGGGCTTTGGGAAATTTAGAAAAAAATTGGCTAAGGTAAAATGAAAATTAATCTTAAAATAAAGCTTATTTTACCTTTTTTCCTTTTTCTTGTTTTGTTATTTTCTTTCCAGGCAATAATTTTAGAAAAAGCTCAGAGTGAGCTGATAGAAAAAATTTATAAGGAAAAAAGTAAAGCTGTTATCCAGGCTTTAAATATTGGATTAGGCTTAGTTCCGAATTTGGAAAATTCTGAAGGACTTTTTTTACTCATTCAAAAAGTACTTTTTTTAAATCCTGATGTGACTGAAATTAATATTAGCGCCTTAACTCAAAGAGGACCAAAAATTTTAGCTTCAAGCAATCCTTCTTTAATAAACACCTATCCTTCTTCTGAAGACCTACAAATTTTGCAAGGCAGGATTTCTTCAATATCTAAAAGAGAGAAAAAAGATGGAAAAGAAATTTATTCTTTTTTCTTCCCCTTAGAATCTAAAGGAAAAATAATTGGAAGTTGTAATTTTAAAATTTCATTTGAAAGTCTTCAAAAAATATTCCAGGAGTTTGAAAGAAAACTTATGGCTTTGTCTGGGTTTTCAGTTTTATTTTTGTTTTTAATTTTTTACTTTCTTCTTCAAAGAGAAATTTTCATCCCTCTTTTAGAACTCAAAAGAGTAATTGGAGAAATTGCTCAAGGAAATTTGGAAGCGAAAATCAAAATAAAGAAAAAAGATGAATTAGGAGAATTGGGAGAAGGATTGGATCAAATGAGAGAGAAGATAAAAGATTTGACAGAAAATCTTAAGTTGAAGATAAAGGAAAAATCTCAGGAATTGGAAGAAAAAGTAAAAGAGTTAGAAAAGACAAAGGAAGAATTGGAAGAGGCAAGCTCGGTCTTAGAAATTAAAGTTGCTGCTAAAACAAGGGAATTAGAAGAATTAAATAAAAGCTTAGAAGAACAAATTAGAGAAAGAACAAAAGAGCTTCAAAAGAGATTAGAGGAATTAGAAAAATTTCAAAAATTGGCAATCGCCAGGGAATTAAAAATGGTAGAATTAAAAAAGCAAATTGAAGAACTTAAGGCAAAATTAAAAGAAGAAAAATCATGAAAAAAATTTTTTTAATAATTTTTCTAATCTTTCTTTTAATAACTTCAGGGTTTTTAATTAAAAAATTTCTTTACAAACCTCCACCACTTCCTCAACCCCAAAGAGAAGAAGAGCTTTTTATTTTTAATTGGGAAGATTATTTAAGCCAAGAGGTAATTGAGAATTTCGAAAAGGAATTTAAAATAAAAGTTCACCTTGATACTTTTGAAAGTTCAGATGAAGTTTTACCTGTTTTGCAATCTGAACCTGAAAAATACGATTTAATTGTAATTGAAGATAATCTTGTTTCTCAATTTAAAAAACTAAAATTGCTCTCTTCCTTAGATCATTCTAAGATTCCAAACTTGCAAAATTTAAAAGCACAGGCAAGACGGAATAGTTACGATCCGGAAAATGTTTATTGTGTTCCCTATGTTAATGGATTTACTGGAATTGCAATTAACGAAAAGTATGTAAAGGATTTTGATGGCACAAGAAAAATTTTTTGGGATGAAAAATACAAAGGGAAAATTAGCCTTCCAAATCTTCCAGAAGAAATTTTAATTAATGCTTTGTTTTATCTTGGCTATCCTTTAGAAAATCCAAGCGAAGATCAATTAAAAGAAGCTTTTGAATTGGCTTTAAAACAAAAGCCTTTAGTAATTGGATACGATGAGCCTATGAGACAAAGAGAGTTAATGATCAATGAAGAAGCCTGGATTGCTTTAATTTATTCAACAGAGGTTCTTCCAATTCAAGAGGCAAATCCAAATATTAAGTTTTTTGCTCCAAAAGAAGGAGTTTTGCTTTGGGCAGATAATTTTTGTATTCCCAAAAATGCTCAACACAAAGAAGCAGCTCATTTATTTTTGAATTATCTTTTAGAGCCAAAAATAAGCGCAAAAAATTCAGAAGATATTGGAACCTTAATGAGTAATGAGAAAATGATCGATTTCCTTTCTCCTGAATTTAGAGAAAAAACAAAAGGATTAGATTTTCCTTTAGATAGAGAAACTTTTTTGAAAAGTTCATATTTTACCGGTTATCAAAATTTGGAATTTTTGAAACAAATTAATGAATTGGCGAAGGAGATAAAATGATCAGGATTTCTTTTAGAACAAAAATAATTCTAATTTTGATATTTTTGGTAATTGCCCCTATTTTGTTAAATGGAGTTTTTACAATTTCTAGTTCAACAAAATTTCTTGAAGAAAGAGCATTTCAAAATTTGAAGGAATTAAACAGATTAATTTCAGAGGAAGTAGAAAGTTTTATCTTAGATGGTTTTAAAGAAGCAAATTCAATTTCCCAAAATCCAATTCTCTCTTCTCCAAAAACTTCAATTCAAGAAAAAGAAAAAGAGATTAAAAAAATTGTTACTATTTCAGGAGTTTTCCAAAATATTGCTCTACTTGATCCTTCTGGCGAAATTCTTACCTCTACCTCTCCTGAATTTTATGAAAGATGGCAAAGTAATTTTTGGTTTTTGGAATCAAAGAAAGAAAAGAAGATTATAATGTCAGATATTTATGCCTATTCTGACTTTACCAAACCAGTTTTAGATTTTTTCATTCCAATCTTAAATGAAAATAATGAGCCTTACCTTTTTGCTGTTTCTCAATTAAATTTAGATAGACTTCTTAAGCTAATTCAAAATATCAAAATTGGAGAAAGGGGACAAGCTATTTTAATTAATTCTCGGGGCGAAATATTAGCCCATCCTTACAAGTCTTTACTATTTGAAAAAATCTCTCCAGATTATCCCTTAAAAGAGGCTCAAACTAAAAAAGAAGGGAAAGTAACCTTCACTTTTTTAGGAGAAGAAGCAGTTGGATTTTTTAGAGTTTTAGATAAATTTCAAGAATATCCAGGTTATGGTTGGCATCTAGTTTTAATGCAACCAAAAGAAGAAGTTTTGATTTTAGCAAAAACAATCAGAAATCAAATTGGCATCTTTTTACTTTTTATTTCATTTTTCACAATTTTAATTTCCTATTTTTTGAGTCGCTATATTACTAATCCCCTGTTAAAACTCGATTTGGCAGCAAAAGAAATTGGGAAAGGAAACTTTCAAGTTCAGGTAAAAGTTCAGACAAAGGATGAGTTTGAAACTTTAGCCTCGACATTTAACGAAATGGCAAGAGAACTTTTTAAGTTTTATACTTCTTTGGAAGAAACAAAAAGAAATCTTGAACTCCAAGTTCAGGCAAAAACCGCCCAGTTAGAAGCATTAAATAGAAGTCTTAAAAGTGAAGTTGAACGCCAAACCCAAGAGCTTCGGACAAAAGTTCAAGAATTAGAAAGTTCAAGAGCGGCTGTTTTGAATATCTTAGAAGATGTTGATCAAGAAAGAAAAAGAGCTGAAGAAGAAAGAGAAAAAACTTTGGCAATTATTACAAATTTTGCCGATGGACTTTTGGTTTTTGATAAAGAAGGAAAACTTTCTTTAATCAATCCTCAGGCAGAGAATTTTTTTGGATTAAAAGCTAATGAAGTAGTTGGAAAATCAAGCAAAGATTTAGCTTCAATTTCACCCTTTCAATCTTTAATAAATCTTTTAGGAGTAGAGATTAAAAGTGTTTTTAGAAAAGAATTGGCTTTAAGAGAAAATCTAATTTTAGAAGTGACAAGCCTTCCGCTTTTAAGAGAAGGAGAAAGAATAGGAACTTTGGTTATTTTACATGATGTAACTCGCGAGAAAATGATAGAGAGAATAAAAACTGAGTTCGTATCAGTTGCTGCCCACCAACTTAGAACTCCGCTTTCAGCAATTAAATGGACATTAAGAATGTTATTAGATGGAGATGTTGGAAAATTAACTCCAGAGCAAAAGGATTTTCTTGAAAAATCTTACAAAAGCAATGAAAGAATGATTAATTTAATTAATGATCTTTTAAATGTCACTAGGATTGAAGAAGGAAAATACCTTTATAATCCAGTTTTTACTGAATTTGAACCCATTGTTGAATCCTTAATTAATTCTTATAAGGAAGAAATTAAACAAAAAAAACTTAAGTTAGAATTTAAAAAGCCAAAAGAAAAACTTCCTCAGATAAGGGTTGATACAGAAAAGATTCAATTAGCTCTTCAAAACCTTATAGAAAATGCTATCAAATATACCTTTCCAGGCGGTAAAATTTCAATTTCTTTAAAAAAGCTCAAAGATTCAATAGAGTTTTCAATAAAAGATACAGGAGTTGGAATTCCAAAGGATCAACAAAATAGAGTTTTTACAAAATTTTTTAGAGGAGCAAATGCAATGAAGTTGGAGACGGAGGGATCAGGCCTTGGTCTTTTTATTACTAAAAATATTATTGAAGCTCACGGAGGGAAAATTTGGTTTGAATCCGAAGAGGGAAAAGGAACAACTTTTTATTTCACTTTACCAATAGTTCAAAAAATTTCATGAATTTTCTTTTAATTGCAATCTTTGTTATAATAAATATAATTCAGGTTTGGTTGCTCTTATTTTTTAAAAATTTAATAGCAGGAGGAATATTGGTTGGATTAATGGAATTCATTGAATTTTCTTTGATGATTTATTTATTTTTGAAGAAAGAATTAACAGCCTTTCTTTTAGTAGTTTTGGTGGAAATTTTAGAATGGTTAAGTGTTGCCTATTTTTCTACAAAAGGTAAAATTAAATAAAGGTCGAAAAAAATAATTTAATTTCATGATTGTACCTCCAAGCGAAAAGACATTACTTTTTGGGATTAAATATTTGGATATTGGAAGGTTTATGGGGCAACCCTTGAGTTGGCTGAAGTGGCCAAATTTACTCACAATGCTTTTTTCAGCAGCGGCTTTTGTTGTTAGTGCCTATTATTTAATTCGCTACACTCAAGGATTTTTTGCTGGAAGAAAAATTCCGAAATCTTGGAAATTGATTTTATGGGGGGTGGCAGTAACTTCAATTGCTGAAATTGGGGAGATGCTTGCATTTTATGAATGGCCAAACCCTGGACTTTTTGAGATAAACATACTTTTGGTTTTACCTCATGCCTTTGGTGGAGCTCTGATTGGTTTGGGAGCTTACTTTTTGTACAAAGAAATAACTTCGTAAAAACATGATGCCATTATTAGAATTCAACTCAGTAAATCCTT
>Ga0272448_1009212_pt1 | contig 10122 bp, 13 predicted proteins | sample YNPCB0191_FD_202220 | JGI IMG/M metagenome (GOLD analysis project Ga0272448, IMG submission 202220) | Hot spring sediment microbial communities from Yellowstone National Park, WY, United States - YNP-CB-019-1 | ecosystem: Environmental > Aquatic > Thermal springs > Hot (42-90C) > Sediment... | reverse complement strand
GTATCCTATATAGATTGTCATGGGGAGATTCCCATTTTCACTGAGCGGGATCAATAAAATAGTGGGGGGTCAGTTCTGACTGAGAGTCCTGAATATACGGTTGAATTGAAGGATGGTAAATTTGAGATAAGAAGGTACCATGGATATATACTGGCACAGGTTGATGTTGAGGCCAGTTTCAGGGATGCCATGATCATAGGCTTCTCTATCCTGGCAAACTACATATTTGGGGGAAACCGGCGTAAGGAGGAGATCCCTATGACATCACCGGTAACCGGTGTTAACCTTGACTCATCTGAGAGGATACCAATGACGGTCCCGGTTACAGAGGAGGTTCCTGATGATGCTGAACCAGGCAAATACAGGATCTCCTTTACAATGCCCTCTTCATACACACTTGAAACTCTCCCGGAGCCACTCGATGATAGGATTAAATTTCGTGAAGAGAAGGATCAACGTTTCGCAGCCTACAGCTTCTCCGGGAGGGTTAACAGTGAGATGGCGACTGAAAGGATAGCTGAACTTAAGGAATGGCTTGAAAGGAATTCAATCGAATCAAAATCAAACTTCATAATAGCACAGTACAATCACCCGGCTGTCCCGGGCTTTTTAAGGAAAAATGAGATTCTTGTGAAGATAGATTGAATTTTTCTGATGGTGATCTGATGGGGGAAATCGAGAGGAACCGTTACTTCCTCAGGGATAGCATAAGGAAGAGGGTGGATTTTTCAAAAACGCCCCAGAGCATGGGAGTTGAGGCCCCGCCCTTTGAGAAGCCATGGCCGCCTGACTCAGAGCGGATTAACCTTCCAGTGAGGGACTGGGCAGAGTTCGTTGATGTAAACATTGTAACATGCATAAGAAACCGTATGAGTCGCAGGAGCTACCTGAACACTCCACTTGGCCTTGATGAACTTTCATTCCTTCTATGGGCCACCCAGGGCATACGGATGGTTGCAGGCGGCTCCGCATTCAGGAATGTGCCATCTGCGGGATGCAGGCACACCTTTGAGACCTACCTTGCGGTCTTCAATGTTGAGGGTCTTGACACTGGACTCTACAGGTACATACCCTCAACCCACCAGGTGCTGGTCGAGTACCGTGATGAGGACCTCCCCGAGAGGATCATAGAGGCCACCTTTAACCAGAGTTTCACAGGAAATTCTGCGGTGACCTTCATCTGGACAACGATCCCCTACCGGATGGAGTGGAGGTATGGCCTTGCAGCCCACAGGGTGATCCTCATCGACGCTGGACACGTCTGCCAGAACCTCTACCTTGCATGTGAGGCCATAGGGGCGGGTACATGTGGGGTGGCAGCCTATGACCAGGAATACCTTGACGAGGTCCTCGGCGTTGATGGTGTGGATGAATTCGCAGTTTACCTGGCCCCTGTGGGTAAGATCCGGTAAAAAAAATAAGGGTGTATGGGGTCAGCGATTCTAGACCTTGACTGATGATGGTAGCTGCATAGTTCTCTTTGAGGTATGGGTCCTCGTAATTTTTGAGTATATCCTCAGCAGATCCATGTACCCTATTATTTTACCCCTGAACCTGACGTAACTTGGTGCTTTGAGGTATCTTCTCATGTAACTGTTAATATCCGCTGCCAGGGTCTTGTATTCCTCCCTGGAAATGTATCCATGGAATGTGCTCCTCGCAATGGTCTTTGATGGGCCACTGACCCTGATGGGCCTTATGGGGCCGTTCATGTAGTCGGTTGCCATTAGAAGGAAGTTGGCTGGACTGTAACCTGAGTAGCTACCTTTAAGTTTTTTCCCCTTCATTATGTCCCTGTAAATTTCAGCTGCAGCATAAGCCATCCTTGCAGGGTCAATGCTGTGGTAGGCTATGAGTTTGCTGTTATAGAACCTGCCTTCCCTCTGAAGCATCTCTGGTGTTTCATTGACCATTCTAATGATTTCTGATGCGATGAAGCGACACTTCTCCTCCCAGGATCTATCTGCACAGTCGACGTTTGGCTGTATTACTCTCACACCGGCTGATGTAAGGAACCTGTAGGGGGAGATTATACCTGCAAAGTATTTGTTTGAGAAGTTATCATCCCATGCTCTCCTGAGGACTGCGGTCTTTTTGAGGTCAAGGCTGCCTGTGTTAACGAAGATTACGCCCTTGCATGTTGTTGCAGCCATTCTGGCAACTTCCATCATGGCTCCAGGGCAGGATGCTGCGAGGTAAACTGCAACGCCACCCTCAGGCGCGCACTTAACAGCACGATAACCTTCCCCGGGCTTTGGGGCCAGGGGGTCAACTGTAACATTGTGCTCGCTCTCATTCTCAATGCAGCTCTTGATGAGATTCAGACTCTCAGTGTCAGCGGAGCAGTTTCCTGATATGCAGTCAGAGGTCAGGAATATATCTACTGCTGCAGCGTCACTGACATTCAATGAAAGGGTAAGGAGCACTGCACTCAGAAGAATAATTCTATTTAATTGCAAGTTACCACCTTGTTAATAATTTTTTTCCCCTATTTAAGTAATTTTCCGGGAAGATTTATATAACATGAGACTCTACATTTTACTCCCGGTTTTTTCTTCATGTGATCTTTAAGGTGATAATTTGGTTCCTGAGATAAAACAGAAGTGTCTAATATGTGGAAGGCCATGGGTGGATGGAAGGGATACCTGTCCATACTGTGGCAGTAAAAATAAGACTGCGAGCCTAGACCCCGCAGATGACCTTGAACTCCTCAGGTCCCTTAACAGCATTCTTAGAAGGGAGAGGGTTTCTGAATAACCCAATTATTTTTTAATATACTTTGAATGGTTTAATTCATTTTAATTTTCTATTTCATAAAATGAAAAAATAAGGCAATTATTCTATGTACTGTTTGACGTTTTCCCTCACTATGGCTGAAGCACCGAAGCCCTTTATTTCCTCCAGCATTTCAGGGAACCGGCTCTTATCTATGAGGACGTTTACCTGTGAGAACTCCCTTCCACTCACCACCGTTGGTTCATCTGAACAGTACTTCATCTTCACCAGGAACTCAACCACATCATCTGCACGGTGGTTGGCTATGTTGAATTTCACATCAAAGTAGTTTCTTGCCTTGGTGGCACCGTAAAGCTGCTTGAATATCATTTCAGCCTTCTCAAGTTTCTCACCGGTGCAGGATGGACCAGCGTAGAGGCCTGCACTTGATTCCATTATGGTGTCAATTATTTTAAGGCCGGCCTTCCTGAGGCTGCTTCCAGTCTGTGTGTTGTCCACTATGAGGTCGGCGCCCTTGGCGATGTATACCTCTGTGGCTCCATCAGAGTTTATTATCTGGACCATCTCATTGTCACCATCACGCAGTCCCCTTATCTGGACCACTGGTCTGCTGTCCCCGAAGAGTTCCCTGTAGCCAGGGTTCTTCATGAAGAAGTCCCTTGTGAGGTTAGGGTACTCTGTGAAGCACAGTACTGGTTTTTTTCTTTCTGAATTTTTGAGGAAGAAGTCCTCAAGGGAGCTGTAGGGGTCCTCCTGGGGTACTGCGACTATCAGCCTTGTCTGACCATAATCAAGGTCCCCTATCTTCTTTATAGATCCATCGCCGCTGTTTATGGATTCCTCACGGACCCAGTCCTCTCCTATTATGGCTATATCGAGCATCCCACGGTTCAGTTCAACGGGTGCGCTCTGGGGCCTTGTCAGGTATGCCTTTATTTCAGGGTCATTTGTTATCTCTATCTCATTCTCTTCACGGCCAGGTTCGTATCCCTTAACCTCATAACCTGCGTCCCTGAAGAGTCTGTAGGTGTTTCCACGGTTAACATTATTCAAACTACCCTTAGGTAATCCAAGAACTATCTTCATAGCTTTCACCTCAAGATATTGGTTGATCCTTAAATATCTTTGCAGAGCCCTACCATTTTTCCCTGTGCACCCTTTCCGGGTCAAAGAGGTCCCTTGCACCCGGTTTCTCGGCGGGGTAGCCAATGGGTATCACTGAGAATGGGATAACATGTTCCGGGATATTGAAGAGTCTCCTTATACCCTCAACACGGTCTTCGAGGGGGTAGACCCCGGTCCACACCGCACCCAGACCCAGGGAGTGGGCTGCAAGGAGTATGTTCTGTGATGCAATGGAGCAGTCCTGCACCCAGAATCCAGGGAACTTTTCCAGACTGCTATCGCAGCATACGATGATTGCGACGGGAGCATCCTTCACCATCGCCCCGTAGGGGTGGACCTCGGGTATCTTCTCAAGCATCTCCCTGTTCTTCACGACTATGAAGTGCCATGGCCTCTGGTCGACGGCTGAGGGACCGCACATACCAGCATCCAGTATCTTCTCTATCAGCTCCTCTGGAACATCCTTATCCTGGTACTTCCTTATGCTTCGCCTTGTTTTGATTGCTTCGAGGACATCCATTTTACTCACCTTACAGTCTATATTGACCGTGACCTTTATATGTTGGGAGGCCCATAATGGTTTTATGGAATACGAACGAGTGGTTGTATGAAGGTTGAGGATCTAAAAAAACCATGCCCGGAATGCGGAGAGGTTGATAAGGACGTTTCAACAGTGCGAAATCCCCAGAACCTGGATAAACTCAGGGAAGCAGGCATCCCTGAGGACCAGAAGATAGTGGGGGCAATAAAATGCAGCCGATGCGGATATGTCTTTGAATACTGTGAGGGAGGGAGCTGTAAAATAGAGGTCAAAAAAATTTCAATTGATTGATATACTCAGATGCCCCTCACAAATTTAATTAGCCCCCCTAAAGGGGAATCCTCTTTATTCTCTTCCATTTTAAGTTTCATAATGAAGTCTGAGAGCCAGTCTGCTAGTCTGTACCTGCTGAGGTCTGATGGTTCAACCCATGCGAAGCCCTCGTGTTCACCGCTGAGCTTCACGCTGCCCTCTGCTCTGCACCTGATTATGATATGAACCGCATTTATAACTGGAAATTTCTGTTCAACAACACCCATAACATCTCCAGGGATAATTTCAAGGTTTGTTTCCTCTTTAACTTCCCTCTTAAGGGCCTCCTCCAGTGATTCTCCGGTACCAATCTTTCCACCTGGAAGTTCCCATCTTGAGGCGTTGGTCTTTGAGTCAGCGGCCCTCTTGATCAGGAGGACCCTACCATCATCGTCTTCAATGAAGGCCCTGACAGCAAGGATATAAACACTTCCAACCATAAGCATTCCCCATCTATGATTGGGGCAATGGACATATAAAATAAAGCATTGACAGTGAAGTTCAGATTATTGCTATTTCTGTTTTTATGGATTTGTTTGAGGTTTTTTCGGGTTTTTTGTCGGTTCCGATTACTGCTTCCAGTCTGTGAATTTGATGGAGATTCGTGTACCACCGTTAGATTCAATTTTTAAGTCCCCGTTGATCTGCTCTGACAGGCTCCTGACCAGCTGCATCCCGAGGGTTGAAGCACCCTCAGGGTCAAAGTCTTCTGGAAGTCCCACGCCGTTATCAGCTATCTCAAGGAGGTACTCACCATTCATCCTTTTAAAGGAGGCTCTTATGGTGCCACTCTGGCCAGGGGGAAGCCGTGCTTGATGGCATTGGTGAAGACCTCATTCACTATGAGGGCAAGCGGTACAACGATGTTCACATCCAGTTCCGCATCATCTATGTCTGTTTCAAGACCTATGCGTGAAGTGTCCTGGATGAATGAGCAGTAAAGGTCCCTTAAAAGGCCCCTGAGATATTCCCCGAAATCAACGCTCCTGTGTTTTCCGGAGGTTTAGAGTCTCTCATGGAGCATGGCCATTGCTCTGGCCTTTGACTGGGCTTCATTAAAGAGCGTCAGGTCGTCCCGTCCTTAACCTGTCGTGACTGGAGGCTGAGGAGACTTGAGATTATCATGAGGTTGTTCTTGACCCTGTGGTTTATTTCCCGCAGCAGCATCTCCTTCTCCTCAAGGGCCCGCTGGAGTTCCAGGTTCTTCTTCAGAAGTTCTCTCTGGGCTGAGGATAACTCATTGTTTAACCTTGTAAGTTCATTGAAGAGTTCTTTTTCGACTTCAGTATGCTCAGGAAGCTCTATTTCGGGTTCTGGGGACATGTATTCTTCTGCAAGGTGATATATATTTATCATATCCTCCCTTGATGGTGAACCAACAACGTAAATCCTGTCAGAATTGAGGAATCCTGAGAAGTGATAGGTTTTAAGATCCCGCAGGTTCATCTCCCAGTTATATGCAGCTCCCTTCTCCAGTATCCTGTCAAGAAAATTTGAAGCCTTCTCCCGGCTGCCATGATCCATGAGACTGGCAAAGGATCCTATACCATGGGGGATGTCAGTGCCATAGCATGTTACCTTCTCTATGGTTCCATCCCTCTTCAGGATCAGGAAAACGCCTTCAATTTCATTTTCCATAATTTTTCACTCCCATACTCCATTGAACATGGAGTTCCTCTCTTTGCATTCTACAACATGAGTACCACAATTACCGACGGAGGGGGTCCATTGAACATGGAGTTCCTCTCTTTGGTAGAAATCATGTCTTAGCTTTAGCAGCTGTTTCCCATGTCAAGGAATTCTTCTGCTACATTCACAGCCCCTGATGCATCTGCAGCATGGAGGTCAGCACCAACCTTCTTCCAGAGCCTTATGTCAACGTTGAAGGGGTACCCTCCAACCATGACCGGCGGTCTATCCTCCAGTTCCTCGAGGAGTTCTATGATATTCCTGACATGACCGACGTTGAAGGTCATGGTCGCGGAGAGGGCCACAAGATCTGGTTTGAGGTCAGCCACGATGCCAAGGAAGTCCTCGGGTGGAGTGTTTGCTCCAAGGTAAATTGATTCCCAGCCATTCATCTCGAAGAAATCACTCACCATCCTTATCCCTATCTCATGGAGCTCATTGTTAACGCATGCCGCCACCAGCTTGAGGTTTCGCCTCTCTGAGGCACTGTAGATGTAGGGGTAGAGCTCTGACATTATGCTCTGGGTAAGAGAAGTATGATTTCCATACTATTCAGTCCATTTTAAGGTAGAGCTCTGACATTATGCTCTGGGTAACGGATGTTGCATAGTGTTCATGGGCCACGGATATCTGGTTGGTCTGCCAGAGCCTCCCTATTTCTCGCTGAACAGGTTCGAAGACATTGACGTATATGTCCTCCACCTTAACACCTGATTCAAGGGAGGATATTATGAGTTCTCTGGCTTTATGGGCCTCAGTATTCAGAACAAGCCTGAGGTACTCCTCTGCAATTTCACGGAGGGGCCGGTCCCCCAGGTAGCTTGATGAGGGATGTGAAGTTTCAAGGGTTTTGAGTGCAACTGAAATGTACTCTGATGCCTTCTCTGCAACTTCATCATCAGCCAGTCCCATAATGGCCCTTTCTATGCTTTTAAGAGAACCTCTCAGACATTCTTCAGGCAAGCCTAGGTTCTTAAGAAGAATGTCTGCCCACAGCACATAGTCACTGAAGAGCTCCGGACTTGAATTGAGGATCGCCTCCTCAAGGTAATCCAGGTGATAGTTTATATCCTGCAGGCAGAGCTCCTCATCTGAGACAAGGCCCCTCTCATCAAGGTCTCTGTAAACCTCTCCCACGACGGCATTTCTATCCATTGAAGTCCGCATACAAACACCCCAATAGTATTTAAGATGAAACCGAGATAAGACATTTATCATTTTTCACAGGAGATCTTGATGAAGTCAGCTGAAGGTTTCAGGATAGTATCTGCAACAGGTGAATGTCCACTATGTGTCTACAGGTGTGAGGTGGTGGTTGAGGATCTGGGGGAGGTTAAGGTCTACTGCAGACACCCCCGGGGGCCGGGTAACCCGTCACACTGTATATATTTCAAGAGGGATAAGAAACTGGATGGGTATTACTAGGCACTGAATGGATAACATTTATATCTTGCTATGAATAAAAAGACATATTAATTAAAAATAATTATAATTATTATTCATAATAGATTTGCATAATTGATCTGCAGGTGTTAAGATGCTTACCTCTGTTCAGAAGGAGATACTCCAGACCCTCATCAATCTTTACAGGAACTCAAATGGCAAGTCAATCAAGGGGGAGGAGATAGCAGCCATAATGAACCGGAACCCCGGTACAATAAGGAACCAGATGCAGTCCCTCAGAAGCCTGGGCCTTGTTAAGGGGGTGCCAGGACCACGTGGCGGCTACAAACCAACAATAAAGGCCTACCATCAGCTTAACATATCATCAACAGGTAGAGAGACCACGGTACCCATCTACCGGGATGGAGAGCAGATTGAGGACCTCTCAGTCGCGAAGATAGAATTCACCAGCATACCTGACCCTGGTGAGTGCGAGGCAGCCATAAAACTTGTTGGAAGTATAAGGAAACTTGACCTCGGTGACAGGGTCAGGATAGGTCCAACCCCTGTTAACAAGCTCGTGGTTGATGGTGTGGTTGTTGGAAGGGATGATATGGATAACATGATCCTCCTTGATACGACGGCGATAAGGAGCATACCCAAGAAGACTGTTGATGAGGTCGCAACCCGTGATCTTGTAACCCTCTCCCCGGATATGACTGTGAGGGAGGCTGCAGCACGGTTATCATCCCTTGGAATCGAGGGGGCCCCCATAGTTGAGGACGATGAGGTTAAGGGTATAGTAACGCTCAGTGATATAACGGAATCCATAGCCGAAGGTACAGAGTTTCTGAAGGTTTCAGATATAATGTCAAAGAATATAATAACCGTTAAACAGGATATGATGATAGCAGATGCCATAGAGATTATGAATAAATACAATATTGGAAGGCTGATAGTCACAGACCGTGAGGGCAGACCCTCCGGTATAATAACCAGGACAGATATTCTTGATAGCATCGCTGGACTTGACTGACCTCCTTATTTTAAATTATCCAGGTCTAGTTACTAGCAAACATGATAGAATCAGTTAGTCTATTTACTTTAGCAGGTAAGGATATATAAGCACACCAGATTAATCTTTGTATATCGTGTTCAGGATTTGAGGTGGCATCCCAGCACTGAAGTTTCCTTGAGGAAACCGGGGATTGCATACAGACCCTACGTCTAATGGATTTTTCCCTATCAATCAGAGGAAGTGTTAATTTTGAATGTGAATCACATGAATATAACAGCAGGTATGGGCGTGGCAGAACTCATAGAGGAGATGGGACGTTCAGGGGTCCTGGGAGCTGGCAGGGTCTACAGGGCAACAAGGCTCCTGCGTGAGATGATTGATGACCCGGAAATGGCCATATTCATGAGCGTGGCAGGGCCCCTGGTTCCTGGGGGTATGAGGAGGATAATAAGGGACCTCATAGATGATGGAACAATAGACGCCCTGATAACAAGCGGGGCAAACCTTACCCATGACCTCCTGGAGGCCTTCGGGGGCGCCCACTACAGGGACTATGGCTTTGACGATGAGAAGCTGCACCAGCAGGGTATAGGCCGCATCGGGGATGTCTATACAAGGTCAGAGGACTTTGAGGTATTTGAATCAGAGATCCAGAGGATATTCTCATGCATATTCTCATCAAAACCCCGGATATCCATACAGGAACTCATACATGATATAGGCGGCCACCTGGATGACGGCATGTCCATAATAAGAACAGCACATCTCCGCAGAGTACCTGTATACGCCCCCGGAATCATTGACAGCATGCTTGGCCTCCAGCTCTGGATGTACACCCAGGATAACAGCATATGCCTGGATGCTGTGAAGGATATGCACAGCCTCTCAGACCTTGTTTTCAGTCATGAGCGCATAGGCGCCATAATACTTGGCGGCGGACTCCCCAAACACTACACTCTGGCATCAACCCTCCTCAGGGGAGGGGTGGATGCCGCGGTTCAGATAACCATGGATCGCAGTGAAACAGGGAGCCTCAGCGGGGCGCCCCTGGAGGAGGCAAAGTCATGGGCGAAGGCCCAGGAGGGTTCAAACCTTGTCACTGTGGTGGGTGATGCAACAGCCCTCTTCCCGTTGATACTGGCAGGGGCATTATCTGGGCTCTAGTGCGTGTTATAGGGGCCTTCATTCGGAGTGTTTGCATGATCGAGGTTCTATACCCTGTTTCAGGTTTTCTCATGAAGATCGCCGATGAGTGTGAGGATGAGTGGGAGATGCCCCGCACCGGTATGGTGGCGGGTGCCCTCTGCGGGGCATCAGC
>Ga0272448_1009211_pt1 | contig 10124 bp, 8 predicted proteins | sample YNPCB0191_FD_202220 | JGI IMG/M metagenome (GOLD analysis project Ga0272448, IMG submission 202220) | Hot spring sediment microbial communities from Yellowstone National Park, WY, United States - YNP-CB-019-1 | ecosystem: Environmental > Aquatic > Thermal springs > Hot (42-90C) > Sediment... | reverse complement strand
CCTCTATGAAGGGTTTGGATTTCCCGCCGGCGAGGCCATGGCCTGCGAACTTCCGGTGATCGCCACCACGGCAGGCGCCCTTCCGGAAGTCGTCGGTTCAGATGGAGCCGGGATGCTCGTCCCTCCCCGCAACTCCCGCCTTCTCGCGAAGGCCATTCGAACCCTCCTGGGAAACCCTTCCCTGCGGCGAAAGATGGGCACGGCGGCCCGCCAGCGGGTGCTTCGGCTCTTCACCTGGGAAAAGGCGGCCCGTCAAACCCTTGAGGTCTACCGCGAGGCGATCGATGCTCACCATTGACTTTGGCAAATTCCCGATCCGGCCCGGGGACCGGATTCTCGATGCGGGCTGTGGAGAGGGACGCCATCTATTGGCCTGTTCTCGCTCGTCCTGCCACATCGTGGGGCTCGATCTCAATTCGAAAAGCCTTCGGAAGGCCCGATCGATTCTCGAACAAATGAAGAGAGGCCAAGAGGTGAAGGGCAGGGTTTTCTTCATCCAGGGGGATAGTTTGCACTTCCCTTTTCCCGATGGGGTCTTCGACAAAGTGATCTGCTCCGAGGTCATCGAGCACGTGGCGGACGAGCGTCAAGGGGTGAAGGAGCTTTGCCGCATTCTTACAATCGGGGGGAAGATCGCCCTTTCCGTTCCCACCCTTTGGACCGAACATCTCTACGATCTTTTATCCAAGGAATATTTTCGAACCCCCGGGGGCCATGTCCGGAAAGTCAGGCCCCGATCGCTGAGTAAAATCATGGAAGCGGAGGGTCTGCGTCCCTATGCCGTGGGCTTCGCCCATGCCTTCCACTCCCCCTATTGGGCCTTGCGCTGCATCGTGGGCCTCCAGGATGAAAGCTCCCGCGCGGCTTCCTTGTATCGGCGCTTCCTCACGCGGGCCATGTTTTCTCCTTCCCTGCGCAGGCTGGAAAGCTTCGGGAATTATTTTTTCCCCAAATCGTTCGTCATCTACGGGCAAAAGAGGCCGCCGATCCCGTAAGCCCGGGATTGGGGGGATCGTCGCGATTCCTTCAAGAATTTTCCATGAGCCAAGGGCAGGAAGCGCGGACTTCGGGAAGCGTCTTCAGGGGAGGGAGGGTTTTCTCCCCCGAGGGCCATTCGAGGTGAATCACCGACTCATTTCCCCCTTCTCCGGGATGATCCATAATCGTCAAACGGAGCCGATCGGAGAATCGCAGCGGGGGATTCAAGCGAAGCCAGTCCCGGCGGACCAAATTTTCCAGAAAAGTCTGAAAGACCTCTTTGGCCATCGCGTCCAATCCTTTCCTTACCCGGCTGCTGCGCAGGGGTTTGTGTTGATGATCCATTTCTCCCACATAGACCTGAATGACATGGTCAAGGTCCGCTTCCCCGTTTCGCAGTTGAATCTGATTGAACGCCAGGGCGGTCAAGAGCTGGATTTCGACCCCCTGATTCTCCCGAAAGGGAGCGCTGAGCCAAAACCGTAGGGTGGCGGCGATCTCCCCCGAAAGGAGATAGACCAATCGGCTCAACGAACGCAACCCCGGGTGGTCGAAGATAGAGACCAAGGCAGCGGCAAAAGCGTTGAGCCGGCCTCCCCAGGGCCGGTGATAAACAATTTTGGCCACTTCCAGTTCTTGGAACCAGAGAATCGCCCCCACCGGATCGATGACCCAGCCCGGGTGAAAATATTGCTCCCGAATGTCTCCATCCAGAAATTGAATGATGGCCCGAGGGTGGCGCAAACCCCGCCGTGTACACAGATGATGGATCATCCCCCGCATGGCCCGCCCCTTGCCCGAGGGGCCTCCGCCTCCATGGTCCACGGGGATCTCGTTATCGTAATGGATGAAGACGCCCTTTCGGGAGGCCATCCGGGGGGTCTCGGCTTCGGCATTCCCCCCGAAGACAATCCAGATTTCATCGATGAGGCCACCCCGCAGGGGCTCTAAGATCTGGATCTCCCGCTCCAGGGTCGGAAGTTCCTCATCCCCTCGGACGGGAAAGACGACGACCACCGGAATCCCCTCGGTTCGCTTCAGCGCCTCAATGCGTTGGCGGTCAAAGCTGGGGCTTCGCAGGATGGATAGCCCGGGGAGCCGGTCTTGGCGTTTCCAGTTCGTAAGATCGATCCAGGGGAGAAATTCAACCGGCGTTCGGTCCATCCGATCCTCCCTCCCAAATTTCCCGCAATCGATCGCGGCTGATTAACAAATAGCGCCGTTCGGATGAAAAGATCTCCAGGGTGATCGTCCCTTCATAGTGGAAGGCTTTGAGCAGGGCGACGATCTTTCGCCAATCGATGTTCCCCGCTCCCAGGGGGAGATGGAGGTCGTCTCTTTGCCCAAAATTATCCGAGAAATGGACATGCCGCAGGCGATCATGAAAGGCCCGCAGGAACTCTTCGCTTCGATTCTTCGGTCCCTGCAGGTTCGCATGGCCGACATCCAAATGGAATCCCAAACGGGGAAGGCGGGAGAAGGTCTCTTGGAATTCCTCTACGGTGTTGAAGTTGCGGTCCATGTTTTCGATCAGAATCTGAATCCCCAAGGGTTGGGCGAGGCTCTCGATTTCGGCAAACGATTCGATGTTTTTCTCCCGTATGCCCCTTTCCCCGAGGGCCGAAGGGATGGATTTATCGGGATGGAGGGAAACCGCCGACGCCCCCAATTCGGCAAAGGCTTCCAGGATTCTGCGGATCTCCTCCACCGCTGGGCGCCGAAGGCTCTCATAGGGTGAAGCCAGCGGGAGATAATACGGGGTATGGCCCACGATCGGCAAATGGGCTTCCCGCAGGGCTCGACGGATCTTCGGTCGATCGATCCGCCCCGGATCGGCCATCTGGGGTTCCAGGGTCAAATCCAGAAAGTCAAAGCGATGTTCCTGCGCAAAGGCAATTTCCATTGCAAGATCCAGGCGCGGGTTGTTCATCATGCCGATTTTCATCGAAACTTCCTCCCGAACGGCATGGGGGAATGCAGATTTTTTTTCGATGGGAATCAAGGTATCCAAAAACCCAGCCGGCGTCAATGGGAAAGCGATTCTGAATCCACCTCGGCACCAGGTCGAAATTTTTCCCTTTCGCGCTTCGATATGGGCAGGGGAATCCGCCGATTGAATGTCCATTCCGGAAGGCCAGGGGCCTTGTCCTCCCGATTGAAATCCCAAGGCGCTCTTGATTCCCTTGGGCTGGGCGGGGTCTACGGGCTCCCCGCTGGCGCTAGGGCTGAAAGGCGGCAAGTTCGATTGACAAAGTTTCAAGGATTGGATAATTTGATGGAAAATCTCGGTTCACCCCGATTCGGATGTTTGCCGTCAAGATCAAAGAACATTTCTCGGCCGCCCATCGCCTCCAAGAAATCGGAGGGAAATGCGAAGGCCTTCATGGCCACAACTTTATGGTGGAAGTGGCCGTAGAATCTCCGACGCTGGATGAAAACGGACTGGTGATTGATTTCCGGGTCCTCAAAGCCAAGACCCGATCGCTTTTGGAACGCTTGGACCATACCTTCCTGAATGAGCTGCCCATGTTCCAGGGGAAAAATCCTTCGGCCGAAAATATCGCCCGGTACATCTTCCAGGAACTCTCCCGGGAGATCAACGAAGGGACCCGACGCATTTCCCAGGTCTCCATCTGGGAATCCGAAACTTCCCAAGCCACATTCACAGGGCCGGTCTGATGATCGACATTCAAAACCAAATCGACCACCGCCGCATCGAGATCGACAAAGTAGGGGTGAAGAATATCGAATACCCCATCACCGTTCTCGACAAACGGCAACGATTTCAACACACCGTGGGGAAGATCAACATGTACGTCAATCTCCCCCACCATTTCAAGGGCACCCACATGAGTCGTTTCGTTGAAATCCTGAATGAGTACCGGGGAACGATCAATATCCGCGCCATCTCCAAGATTCTTCACAAAATGAAAGAGAAACTGAACGCCGAAGCCGCGTACCTCGAGGTCGAGTTTCCCTACTTTATCGAAAAACGGGCGCCCATCTCTCGGGCCAAGAGCCTGATGGAATATACCTGTGCGTTCCGGGCCTCGTTGAAAAACGGAAAACAATCGTTGATCGTCGGGGTCCAGGTTCCGGTGAACACGGTATGCCCCTGTTCCCGCGAGATCAGCTCCAAGGGGGCTCACAACCAGCGCAGCACGGTCCGGGTGCAGGTAAAGTTCCGAAAATTCTTCTGGCTCGAAGATCTGATTCAGCTGGTCGAAGGCTCGGCCAGCGCCCCGGTTTACTCGCTCCTGAAGCGATCGGATGAAAAGTTCATCACCGAGCGGGGCTATGAGAACCCCATGTTCGTCGAGGATGTCGTCCGCAATGTCGCCCTCCGACTCGATCGCCACCCCAATATCACCTGGTATCAGATCGAATCGGAAAATTACGAATCCATCCATAACCACAATGCCTACGCCTTTGTCGAAAAGGCCAACCGAAGGTCTCCCCGCACATGAGCCATCGCTTTTGCCGAGGAACGTTCCACGGAGGAACAAGATGATGCAGATGAATGCCCAGCGGCTTTATCGCCGAATGGAGGAAGCCGGTCTGGATGCCCTGGTCGTTTTCAAACCCGAGAATTTCTACTACGTAACTGGGTTCCAGAACTATTTCGGCGGGGTGGCCACCGGTGTCGTTCGTCACGGCCACGCGATGGTGGTGCTGCCCGCCGATTCGAGGATCGAACCGACCATGATCATCAATGCGTGGGAAGAAAGGCAGGCCCGGGAGATTTCGGGATTCCGGGACATCCGCACCTTCCCCCTGTGGATCGAGATCTTCGATCTGCAAGACCTTCGGGAGAAGAAAACCTCGCGAGTCGAAAAACCCGTCCAATACGATCTTCGGAAAAACATTTCGCTTCTGGCCGAGGTCCTTCGCGAAAAGGGGCTGAGTGAGGGACGGTTGGGGATCGAACTGGACTATATTTCCCATCAGGCCTTTGGCCTATTTCGGGAAGAGATCCCCAAGGCGAAGATCATCGACAGCAGCGCCCTCCTTTTTGACATTCAAGCCGTTAAAACTCCTGCCGAAATGGAAATCCTCAAGGAGGCGACGCGCCTGACGCAAGAGGCGATGATGGCTTTGACCCGGGAGCCTCTGGCTGGGAAGGCGGTCGGTGAGATCCGCATGAAATACCAATGGGCCGCCCTTACGGAGGCGGCCCGAAGTCCCCAAGGGGGGTTTCAGGAAGCCAAACTCACGGTTTCCATCGGCAAAGACTTCACCCCCAAAATGGGCGCCCACGCCTACCGGGCCCAGAGGGGAGATATCATATTCCTGGATGCGGGAATCGTCCTTCGAGGCTACCAATCCGATCTCGGGCGAAGCCTCGTGATCGGAGACCCCGATCCGTTCCATCGGCAGATTCAGGAGACGCTGCAGAGGGGGCTGGAGCAAATGCTCGCGGTCCTCGGCCCGGGGAGGACTTGCTCCGAGATTTTCCGCTGCGGCCAAGAGACGATTCGAAAGGGAGGTCTGGATTCTTATACCCGAGGCCACCTCGGCCATGCCATCGGCATTGGGAAACATGAACGCCCGCCCTTCATCGCCCCCCATGACCCAACCCGATTGGAACCGGGAATGGTCTTTTCCATTGAAACCCCTCTCTACATTCATGGGGCCGGCGGATTCCAGATCGAGGACACGGTGATCATAACGGACAAAGGCTATGAATTGATTTCCCACATGCCTCGCCATTTAATACCGGTCCAATAAAGATCCCGGATCTTCTGCGCCCTGACCGTCGATTCCTTTGGGGGCAAGTGCAATAATGCCGACTTCGATCTTTCAAAACTGGGGGGTGGAAGGCCGCCCTTGGCTGACTTGACAATCCATTCCCCGGGTGTTAGCTTCGAAAAAAATTGGGGGATCGCCCCACAGGAGGAAAAAATGCAATCACCTCGTCGGAAAACCGTTTTCCATGCCTGGCACACGGCCCAGAGGGCTTCAATGGTCAATTTTGCCGGCTGGGAAATGCCCCTGAATTATCCCCGGGGGATCGTCGAAGAACATTTGACCACCCGGAAATTCGGGGGGCTCTTCGATGTTTCCCATATGGGTAGGATCCGGGTCGCCGGGGAAGATGCCCTCCCCTTCCTCCAATGGGTTCTCACCAACAATGCCGCTGCGATCGATGCCGGGCAGGCCCAATATACGATTTTGGCCGATGCGGAAGGGGCCGCCCTCGACGATGCCTACCTTTACCACTTAAAGGAGAAAGAATACCTCCTGGTCGTCAACGCCGCCAATACGGAAAAAGACTGGGCCTGGCTTCAAGAACATGGGAAAAAGTTCTCCCGGCTCATCCTTGAGGACCGCACCGAAGAAACCGCCATGGTGGCCCTTCAAGGCCCCCGCTCCAAATCGGTTCTCCTTGGGCTCTTGCAGGGCACTGAGAACCGCCTTCCCGATCCGGGGCGGAATCATTTGCGTGAGGCCACCATCCAGGGAACGCCCGTCGTGCTCTCCCGGACCGGCTACACGGGAGAACCCATCGGTTTTGAGCTATTCATCCCTGCGGCCCAGGCCTCGAGCGTTTGGGAAGCGCTACTGCAGGAAGGCGCCAAGGAAGGAATCTGCCCGGTCGGATTGGGGGCCCGGGATACCTTGCGACTCGAAGCGGGGCTGCCGCTCTATGGCCATGAGTTTGGCTTGGATCCGGAGGGACGCCAGATCCCCATCCTGGCTTTTCCCAAGGCCAAAATCGGGATCAGTTTTTCGCCGGTGAAGGGAAACTTTATCGGGCGAGACGCCCTTTGGAAACAGTTTCAAGAACTCAAAATCCGCGAGGAGGCCAAGGGGTACGGCCTTTCCGATCCGCCCCTCCTTCCGAACCGTTTCTTTCTGATTGCCGTTCTGACCGAGGGCGTCGTACGGCCCGGCTTTTCCGTCCATGGCCAAGATCAGCCCATCGGCCGCGTAACGAGCGGCACCATGGTTCCTTTCTGGAAGTTTTCCGGCAAAGGCATCGCCTCGGCGATCTCTGAGGAGAGGGGGCGGAGGTCCATTGCCATCATCTATGCCGATGCCGCCTTGAAAGAAAACCAAAAAATCCAGATTCGGAATCGGGGGAAATCCATGACGGCCGTCGTGGTGAAGCGGTTTTTAAGCAGCGAAATTCCCCCCTATGCCCGGCCCGTCCATTACGTAGAGGTTCCTCCCCCTCGTCCCAGAGTGGCTTTGCCGCTGCGGCGATCCATGGAAACCCTGACCCAACGGGCCAAGGAGAATACCCTCTGGCGTCAGAGGCAGACGGTCAACCTCATCCCTTCCGAGCAGACGCCTTCCCCTCTGGTTCGCCTCCTCTCCATCCTGGATCCCTGCGCCCGCTACGCCGAGCATCGACATTTTCCCTTTCTCGGCGATGCCGACGTCTATTACTACCAAGGGACCGGATTCATCGAAGAGGTGGAAGAAAAGCTCCGGCAGGAGATGGCCCATTACCTGCGAGCCCGGCAGGTCGAAACGCGGGTCATCAGCGGGCAAATGGCCAATGCCACGGTCTTCAGCGGCCTGATGGACTACCTCAACCGTTTTGATCGAAAGTCCAACCCCCGGCGCTTATCCAAGGTCCTAAACCACCATATTGGCCGAGGGGGCCATCTGAGTTCTCAGCCCATGGGAGCCCTTCGAGATTTTATCGCCGTAGACCCCCAGATGGAGCGGATGGCGGCGGTCAATTTCCCCGTTTTGGAGGACAATCCTTATCAGATCGACCTCTCCCGCACGGAAGAACTCCTCCATCAGCATCGGCCCGAACTGATCATCTTCGGCAAGAGCATGGTCCTTCATCGGGAACCCCTTCGGGAGATCCGGAACATGATAGAGGATTTTCCTTCGAAACCTTGGATCCTATACGACATGGCCCATGTTCTGGGATTGATCGGGCCCTATTTTCAACAGCCCTTCCAGGAAGGGGCGGACCTGGTTACGGGTTCCACCCATAAGACCTTCTTCGGCACCCAAAGGGGAATCATCAGCAGCAACTTCGAAGAAGATTCCGAGGCGTATGAACTTTGGAAAGCCATCGAGCGGCGGACCTTCCCCGGAAACCTCAGCAACCACCATCTGGGGACCTTGGTCGGACTCCTGGCCGCCGCCTACGAGATGAATGCCTTCGCCGATGAATATCCAAAACAGGTGATCGCCAATGCCAAGGCTTTTGCCCGGGCTTTGCATCAGTGCGGCCTGAGGGTGGAGGGGGACCCTCGGATCGACTTCACCGAGACCCACCAGGTTCTCCTGCGGGTCGGCTATGGCCGGGGACCCGAAGTGGCCCGATGGGCCGAGCAAAATAACATCGTCCTCAATTATCAGGCCTTGCCCGATGACGAGGGATTCAGCGTAAGCAGCGGATTACGTCTGGGCGTCCAGGAAATGACCCGATTCGGGATGAAGGAGAAGGACTTTGAAACCTTGGCCGAACTCATGGCCGAGGTGATCGGGAAGGGAAAATCGAGGGCGGAGGAGATTTCCCGTTTCCGATCCAAATTCCTCGAGATGCACTATTGCCTTCCCGCCGCCGAAGCCGAGCCGCTGGTGCGGGAACTACTGGGGATTGCCTTTGGATAGAGCCGAGGGCGCCCGCAGGCGAAGAACGACGATTTCCGGCCGAGAGCCATGCCGCATGGGCGGGCCCCCTGTTCCCACCCCCCGGGAAACGCAAAGATAGCTCTCCTTCAATTGGAAAAGACCGCGGGTATAGGGGTAGTAATATTTCACCCCCAAATCCATCAGACGCATCTGCGGCCCATGGGTATGGCCGCTCAATTGCAGACCCACCCGATTCTCCGATGCCCGCTCGAATCCCCGGGGGCGATGGGAAAGAAGGATGGATGGCGCTTCGGGGCTCAATTGTTTCAAGAGATGCTCAAAATCCGGCGGAGGCTCTCGCTTTATTCGGGAAACGGCCGGATCATCGATGCCTAAAATTTGAAGGTCCCCGGGCAGAACGGCGATCTCATTGCGCAACACCCGGATCCCCGCTTTCTTCAAAATCGACTCCACCCGCTCCACCCCGGCATAGGCCTCATGATTGCCCATCACGGCAAAGACCCCCCAGCGGCTTTGGATCTTCGACAGGGGTTCGGCCATCTCTTCGAGGTGAACCACCGCCTCATCGACCAGATCTCCCGTAATGGCAACCATGTCCGGCCCCAAGGCATTGACCCGTTCGACCATCTCTTGCAACCGGCCGTTCCCGTGGATCATGCCGAAATGAACATCCGAAAGGTGCACGATGGAAAACCCATCCATGGCCGCAGGCAGTTTTCGAAGGGGGATCTCCAACGAATTCACTTCCAGCTGCCGGGCCTCCCAGATCATATAGCCTCCCATCAAGAAGGCGGCCGCCATGAAAGCCCCTCCCATGATCCGGGAATGAAAAGGGGCGATGGGTCGACGGAAAAAGAACCGCATCGCCACCCAAAGCAGATCGGCCACGACGGCCGCGAAACCCCAGTAGAATGTAAATCCCAGCCAGCTTCGGCCCAGGAAGGAGACAGCTTGGTTGAAAGAATTGAAATCGTAGAGGCCCAGAATTCTGCCCGCCGGATAGGAAATCACCAAAGCGAAGAGAATGACCCCCAGGACCCAGCGCACGGCCGACGAGGGACGGAACCAGCGGCCAACCCAATGGAAAAGGTAGAGATTCCCGAAGAAATCAAGGAAGGTGAGAAAGGATGGGAAAAAAGTCATATCGATCCGGACCATCCCTTTTGAAGATTCTCTGCAAATCGAAAAATTATACCTATCATCCCGGAGTGCTGCAAGGGCTACAGGGCCGGCTCGCAATGCAGGCCTTCAGGGAAATTCTGGCGAGGGCCCCAAAAGAATTTGGCCATAGACGGAAGAATCCATTTGATTTAGAATGAACCCATAACTCAAGCTTCGCGGGCTCGCTCCAAGAAATCCTGGAAGGGATGGGAGCCATCGATGGAGGATCTGCGGGAGAAGAATCGAACGGTTCGCCAGGAAATCGTTGAAGCCTTGTCAAGCGATTCGATGGATTTGAGAGAAATCTCCCAGCGATTCCGGATCCGAGAGAAAGAGATCCTCGAACATCTTCAGCACATCTCTCGTTCAGCCCATCCCCTTCGCCTCGTCATCGAACCTTCCCAATGCCGCCGCTGCGG
>Ga0272448_1009210_pt1 | contig 10124 bp, 12 predicted proteins | sample YNPCB0191_FD_202220 | JGI IMG/M metagenome (GOLD analysis project Ga0272448, IMG submission 202220) | Hot spring sediment microbial communities from Yellowstone National Park, WY, United States - YNP-CB-019-1 | ecosystem: Environmental > Aquatic > Thermal springs > Hot (42-90C) > Sediment... | reverse complement strand
AGAGGCAAAGGCAACAGGGCTATACAGAGTTCTTGCGGAATTTTGATCTTGCAGAAGAAAAAATATTTGATGAATTCCAGGCGCTTTTCCATTGGCATTGTCACGACCGCGGAATTCATCACGTCTATATCAAGCCCCGGACGCCGCGCCTTAATGGCAAGGTAGAGCGCTCTCACGGTACGGATGACCTTGAATTCTATCAATTATTGGATTATACTGATGATGTGGATTTAAACGAAAAGCTAAAAGAATGGGAAAATTATTATAACTTTGACCGTCCTCACGGGGCTTTTAACGGTAAAACACCCTATGAGGTATTAAGAGAACGTATGGGGACCCAACCGGTGTCAACCGTAGTTTAGTCTATTACACTTGCGCCTTGTTGGGTTTCTGCGAGATTAGACAGGCAGGAAAAAAAGCGGCTCTTGTCCGAGATCGTCCAAAAAATAAAAGTGAACTCCTTAAGAGAAGTTTACTTATTTTTGGCTTTGCCCCGCAAAATTTCTCTACTCCCTACGGGAGTAGAGTCTTTGGGGTCAATCCTACACTCTGGTGCGGAAGGAGGGAGTTGAACCCTCATGAGGTTGTCCTCACAGCGCCCTGAACGCTGCGTGTCTGCCATTCCACCACTTCCGCATCTTGCGGCATAAGTATAACCCACTAGATTATTCCTGTCAACTTAATTCCCCTTCTGGCAAATTCTGAAGATAAATAATAGCAATTTCTTGTCAATGGGTAAATTTAGTATTAAAATAATCCCATAAGAAATAATGGAGAGACTATGAAAAAAGCTTTAATAACAGGTATTACCGGGCAGGATGGCTCGTATCTGGCCGAGTTTCTATTAAAAAAGAAATATGAGGTGCATGGTATAGTGATGCGTTTAGCCATTGAAAACCCCGAATACCATTTTCAAAGGATAAACCACATCTTGAATAAGATACATTTGCATTCTGCCTCCTTGGAAAGCTATGCCAGTATTTTTAATGTGGTGAAGAAGGTACAGCCGCAGGAGTGTTATCATTTGGCTGCCCAGAGTTTTGTCAGTTATTCATTTGAGGACGCCTTTTCTACCTTAAATACAAATATTAATGGGACGCATTTTGTTTTATCGGCCATAAAGGAGGCGGTTCCGAAATGCAGATTTTATTTTGCCGGCTCAAGCGAGCAGTTTGGCCTGGTGAAGGTATCTCCCCAAAACGAAGATACGCCTTTTTGGCCGCGTTCTCCTTACGGGATTTCCAAGGTAACTGGTTTTTATCTTACCCGAAATTATCGAGAGGCATATAATATGTTTGCCTGTTGCGGTATCCTTTTTAATCATGAGTCTCCCCGAAGAGGAATGGAATTTGTTACCCGTAAGATAAGCTATGGAGTAGCTAAGATAAAGCTTGGTTTGGAGAAAAAACTCTGTCTTGGAGAGCTGGAGGCAGAAAGGGATTGTGGGTATGCTCCGGATTATGTTGAGGCGATGTATCTTATGTTGCAGCAAAAACAGCCTGATGATTATGTTATAGCTACTGGTGAAAGCCATTCGGTAAGAGAATTTTTGGAGCTTGCCTTTGACTATGTTGGGCTGGACTGGAAGAGGTATGTTGTGGTAGATAAAAGGTTATACCGGCCTGCAGAAGTCTACAAGTTAAGGGGAGACTATAGTAAGGCCAGGAAAAAATTAGGTTGGCAACCCAAGGTGGATTTTAAAAATCTTGTAAAGATAATGGTGGAGGCGGATTTAAAAAGACTTAGATCTGAGAAAAAATATTCATCCTGGAAAATAAGATAAAAATTTACCAAATATTGAATTGGAAAGTATAGAATTGGTGCTAGTGATGAGATTTTCTGCAATGGTCAGGATAGTCTGGTTTTTGATTTTGGCTTTTTGCAGGAATTGCTGCTTAAGGCTGGTTTTACTGCTATTGAGCAAAAAGAAATCTTGGTTAGTAACTTTATCCCTTCCGAGTTATTGAAGGTTCAGGAGGAGTCTTCGCTCGAGGGTTCTCTTGCATTGGTAGCTGAGGCGCAAAAAAAGTAGATTAAGAGTCATAACAATACCTATTTTTAAGAAACTAAGAATTTTCCCAAGCAAAAGGCCCGAGAAGAAAAAATCATTTTTACCTAGCTGCAGTAACAACGGCTTCATCAAGATAACGTACAGGAAAGTTATCCCTTAAATAGTGTTCTCATCACAGCATACTGTCCGCCAAAGTGATTAAAGGCTGAGTTGCTATTTTTAAGTTAGAATCGCCTCCTGTCATTATAATTTATTGCGATTTTACTTCTTTTCTCCAGTCAGAAAAAAGATTGCGGTAATCCAGGCTACCTGTTATAATAAACTCCCTTTTGGAAGATAAAGAGAGGCGGGTATGTTTTGGGGGTATTTTAAGATTAGTTTGGAGGCAGCAGGCCAGATTTTTCTTTTGGGCGCAATTGGCTATTTTTTGTTTAAAAAGGGAATTCTGGGCCAACAGGGATTGAATTCCTTGAGCCGTTTGGTAGTTGAGTTAACCTTGCCGTTTTTGATATTCACCCAACTAATTCGGGATTTTAGCTTTGCCCTTTATCGGAACTGGTGGTTTTTTCCTTTACTCAGCCTGATTATCGCCTTAGCTGGGTTTATCTTAGGGGCGTTATTTTTAGGTTTTATATCTGAGAAAGATAAGAGGCTTCAGTTTTTAGCATTGGTTGCCTTTCAGAACTCAGGCTATCTGCCTTTGGTCTTGACTGCAAGCCTCTTGCCGCAGGATAAGGCAGGAATAATGTTCATATATATATTTTTGTTTCTTTTGGGGTTTAATCTTTTGATTTGGTCTTTGGGGGCATATATGCTTAGTTTTAACCGATTGAAGAAGTTTGAGTTAGGAAGTCTTTTTAGCCCGCCGGTAATAGCCACCCTGATTAGTCTTTTGTTTGTTTTTATGGGCTGGAATAAGTTTATTCCCAATTTGCTTACTAAGCCCTTGCGTATGGTTGGTGACTGCACCCTTCCTTTGGCGATGATGGTTGTGGGCGGAAATCTTGCGCAGGTGAAAGTTGCCTTACACCACAAAGGGGTAATTTGGATGTGTTTGGCTAAGATGATTATTCTCCCCGGTTTAGGGCTCTGGCTTGTATTATGGTTGAGGTTGCCTGAACTTTTAGGTTTACTTATATTGATGCAGTTGATGATGCCGCCGGCAACATCTTTATCGGTTATTACCCGATACTTTAATCGCGAAGATTCTTTTGTCAGTGAGGGAATTTTTTGGGGACATTTCTTAGGCCTAATTACGCTACCAATTTTTTTGAGTTTATATTTTAGCCTGTTTATGCTAAAATGAAGATAATCACTACTAATAAGAAGGCCAGGCGAGATTATTCTATTTTGGAGACCTTGGAGTGTGGGATAGAGTTAAAAGGTTGTGAGGTTAAGTCTTTACGGGTAGGTCGGATGAATTTGGATGATAGTTTTGCCAGGATTGAAAATGGAGAGGTATTTTTATACAACTCACATATCAGTCCCTATGAGCAAGCTAGCTACTTTAATGTTGAGCCTGGCAGGAAGCGGAAACTACTTTTGCGTAAATCTCAGATTGATAGGTTGTATGGCCAGGTATCCCAGCGAGGTTTTACGCTTATTCCCTTACAGGCCTATTTTAACCAGCGGGGACTGGCAAAGATAGAATTAGGGCTTGGTAAAGGGAAAAAACTTTATGACCGTCGCCAAGATATAAAACGCCGTCAAATAGACCTTGAGCTGCGTCGGGTGGTCAAGGCAAAGAGAAAAAAAGATTTGAACTAAAAAGTTAGGGGGTGAAAGGGCTCGACTTAGACAAGGTCGGGTAAAAGTAGCATGCCGCGGACGCAGGGTTGGCCGCGTTAACAATCCTTGCAAAAAATAAACGCAAACAGACTAGCGTCTGCATCGGTATTACCGCTTGGAACAGCAATGCTCCCAGCGGGAGTACCGGCGTTTGCTGTCCTGCCTCACTAAAAAGGCAGGCCTCTGTTTAGACTGCCTGCGGTCTAAATAAGAGCCGGAAAGCAGGCTAATCCTGTAAGATTTGCCTTTGGTAACAGGATGAGAGAATTTAAAGGCTGCTTCTGGGGAGATTCTGGCTGCCGAAGCTCCCCGGAGTAAGTCTAAAAGACAGCCTAAGCATGTAGCGACTTTTATCTGATTGCCTAAGGACGCGGGTTCGATTCCCGCCACCTCCACCAAAAATATTTTTAATTATAGTTTTAGGGATCTAGTCAGGGGAGACAGCGTTTAAAATTAGATGTCCAGATTTTTTCTACTTTTTTTTATAATTTTGGTAGTTTTGCTTGCTGGTTGTGCCACAGCACCTTCTGAGAGGTTGGTTGATACTTGCTATTTGAGGGGTGTGTCTTATATTTCAGTTGCTTCTTTGGCAAGGGCTTATGGTTTGAATTGGACTTATGATTCCCTGAGTCAGACTGTAAGGATAGCTGTGGCTAATCGACAGATAAGTTTACGGGTTGGCGATAGGTTTTATTTGCTTGATGGACAAGCCCAAGAACTCAGCTATCCTATTGATATCTATCAGGGTGTTGTTGTTGCTCCTTACTCTTTTAAGAGAAAAGTGATTGAGCCATTGGTGAAAAAAACTGCGCCTTTGGCAGGGGCAGTGGCTATTAAGATAAGAAAGGTGGTTGTGGACGCAGGACACGGCGGGCATGACCCAGGGGCAATTAGTAAGGGGGGGGTGAAGGAGAAGGATATAAATTTGGATATCGCCAAGAGATTGGCGGCATTGCTGCAGCAGAAGAATATCTCAGTAATAATGACCCGCAACTCCGATAGATTTATCCCGTTAGAAAAAAGGGCTGAGATTGCTAATTTCTCTGATGCGGATATATTTGTTAGTATACATGCCAATTCCAATCGCGTAAGGAGCTTTAAGGGGTTGGAGGTCTACTGTATTAATTCGAAGATAGACAATACTATTCGGGCGCAGCTGGTGAATAATTCTGTTCCACTTGTAAGATACAAAGATTGTTTATTGGATAATTCCCCTTTGCTTAAGACTATTGTCTGGGATATGATTCTTACAGCTAATCACGTTGATTCTTTAATGTTGGCCAAGGATATCTGCCGTAATGCCAGGCGTTTATTGGGCATCGATAGCGAGGTAATAAAGGAGGCGAATTTTCAGGTTTTGCGCGGAACCTTTATGCCGGGGGTTTTGGTAGAGGTTGGTTATCTATCGAATTCTGAAGAGGAGCGATTGCTTAAAAACAGTTGGTATCGGCAGCAACTGGCTGAGGTGATTATGCAGGGCATTATTGATTACGCAACCCCGCCAGATAACGGAGATATTTAAATGTCGAAAAAGGCTTTAGGGGTATTTGATTCAGGGGTGGGAGGGCTGACAGTAGTAAAGGAGCTTATCCGTCAGCTGCCTCAGGAGGACATAGTTTACTTTGGGGATACAGCGCGTGTGCCTTATGGTATAAGGTCAAAGGAGACGGTTATTCGCTTTGCAGTTGAGGATGTGCTTTTTCTTTTGCACCACGAGATTAAACTTATCTGCGTAGCCTGTAATACTGTTTCCAGCGTGGCCTTAAGGGTGCTCAAGAACAGCTTTAAGGTTCCGATTGTGGGGGTGCTTTCTCCGGGTGCACGGGAGGCGGTTTATGCCACGCGCAACAACCGTATTGGTGTTATTGGGACAAGGGCTACTATCCACAGCCGGGCCTATGAAATGGAAATTAAGCAGCTTAATCCCAAGATTTCGGTAGTTGCTGTGGCTTGCCCTTTGTTTGTTCCTTTTGTTGAGGAGGGTTTTTTAAAGGGAGAAGAGGTGGAACAGGTTGCCAGGAAATATCTCACCCCTTTAAAACAGGCAAGGGTGGATACGCTGATTCTTGGTTGTACCCACTACCCCTTATTAAAGCCGGTAATAAAAAAGATTATGGGAGAAGGCGTGATTTTGATTGATTCGGCCAAGCAGGTTGCAGTTGAGGTGGCCAAGATTTTAGACAGTGAAGGATTAAGGAATACTAATTTTAGAGGAGGCAGGCAGAATTTTTTTGTCAGCGACAACCCCGAATGGTTTAAGTCTCTGGCAAAGAGGTTTTTGGGTCAGCCGGTGAAGAAGGTTGAGAGATGTTCCGTGTAAAGGTTGAAGGCAATTTTAGCGCAGCGCATAGATTGCGAGGATACCTGGGTAAGTGCGAGGCCCTTCATGGGCATAACTGGAGGGTTGAGGTGGTGGTTTCGGGTAAGCGCTTAGATAGGTGCGGGATGCTTTTTGACTTTAGTAAGCTTAAGGCACGGCTTAGGGAGGTATTAGAAAATTTTGACCACCGTTATTTGAATGATTTGGCTTGTTTTAAAAAATGCAATCCTACTTCGGAAAATATTGCCAAGATTATCTTTTTGGAGTTGAAGAAAAAAAATCCAGGTATTTGTGCAGTGACGGTTTGGGAATCAGAGAATGCCGCGGCAACCTATAGCAAAGAATAAAAAGGCAGTTGTTCTTATTTCAGGAGGCCTTGATTCGGCAGTCACCCTTTACTATGCCCTAAAGAGAGGTTTTTTATGTTTTGGCCTTATCTTTGATTATGGCCAGCGCCATAAAAGGGAGATTGAATCAGCTAAAAGGATTTGCGGGATTTGTGGTTGTAATTATGAGTTAATTAGGATTAGACTGCCTTGGAAGGGGTCTTCACTTTTAGACAATTCTTTAGCAGTTGAGAGTAGGTTTGGGAGGCCTCGCAGCATCCCCAATACCTATGTCCCTGGCCGAAATATTATTTTTTTGAGTTTTGCCTCATCTTTTGCCGAGGTGGTTGGGGCTAATACGATTTTTATTGGCGCACACACCCAGGATTACAGCGGTTATCCTGATTGCCGTTGGGAGTTTTTGAAGGTGATGGAAGATGTCTTGGCTTTGGGTACCCGGGCAGGAAGTTGCGGTGATAGGATTAAGATAGAGGCGCCACTTATCAGGATGGTTAAGTCACAAATAATCCGGCTGGGGTTAAAACTGGGAGTTCCTTTTCAGCATACCTGGTCGTGTTATCGGGGAGGTAGGTATCCTTGTGGTAGATGCGACAGCTGTTTGTATCGGGCCAAGGGATTTCAGGGGGCAGGACTAGAAGATCCGCTTTTGGTTAAGCAATGATTAAGGGCAAGATTGCAGAAATTTTTGAAAGTATTCAGGGTGAGGGTATTTATCTTGGCGAGAAGCAGATTTTTGTGCGTTTTTTTGGTTGTAACCTCGACTGCTGGTACTGCGATACCAAGTTGGATTATTTTATAGAATACGATTCAGAGGAGTTAATCCAGGAGCTTTTGCTTTATCCGGATAACTACCATTCAGTATCCTTTACAGGTGGCGAGCCGCTTTTACAAAAGAGGTTTTTAAAAGAGGTGTTGCAGCTTTGCCGTCAGCATGGTTTTAGGAATTACCTGGAGACCAATGGCACCATGCCTGAGGCCTTGCAGGAGGTGGTGGATTGGATAGATTTCATTGCCATGGATGTGAAGCTGTCCAGTTCTTGTGGGCATACTGATCTTTGGCATCTGCATTACAAATTTTTGGAGATTGCCTCCAGTAAAGAGACATTTGTGAAGGCGGTAATCTGCGATAATACTACTGTTGAGGATATGCGTCGGGCAATTAACCTAATCCGCGATATTAATATCGGCGTAGTTTTGGTGTTGCAACCGAATTTACAAGAATTCTCTTTGAAGTTAGAGGATAAATTGAATTGGTTTAAGGCGATAGCTGAGGATAGCGGTATTACTACCTGTATCATACCGCAGGTGCATAAATTGGTAGGCGTAAGATAAAATGGCTGATTGATGCCTCAGGGGTTTTAGGAGAGAAAATATGGTTAATCCACAAAAGTCATCATATGAAGGCCTGCAGAAAAATATACGGAGGCTTAAGACTCCCAATCTTGAGGTATGGGAGAATCAGTACCCTGACCGGGAATTTACAGTGCGCATAGAGATACCGGAGTTTACCTGTATCTGCCCGAAGACTGGATTGCCTGATTTTGCAGTGATAACCATTGAGTATTCGCCAAGGAGGTTCTGCATTGAGTTGAAGTCCCTTAAGATGTACGCTATATTTTTTCGTAATATTGGCATTTTTCATGAGCACCTTGTCAATAAAATACTCGAGGATTTCGTTAGGGCCTGTAGACCGCGCTGGGTGAAGATTACCGGTGTATTTAATCCTCGGGGCGGGATTACTACAACTGTGATTAGGGAGTTTCCGAAAAGATAATTGGAATTTTTAATAAATCCCCAAAAGTTTTTATTGTGCTTAATTTGTTACTATGAGGACGGTTCAGGCAAAAGAGGTTACTGAAAAAGTTGCTGAGTTATGCATAAAGGCGAATCTTGAGTTGCGTGGGGATGTTTTATCGGCCTTGAAAAAGGCATATAGACAAGAGAATAAGGCCCAGGCAAGGCGAATTATTAAGGCCATTATTGAAAACGCTAGAGTTGCTTGTAGGTTACATCTGGCAATATGTCAGGATACAGGGCTTGCAATAGTTTTTGCCCAGGTAAGTCAGGATGTTAGGGTGAAGGGCGATTTGATAACGGCAATACAAAAAGGAGTAGAGCAGGGTTATAAAAAAGGATATTTAAGGAACTCAATTGTCAAGGACCCGATAGCAAGAGGTGTTAGTGGATTTGGGCCTGCTGTGGTTCATATTGAGTTGGTTAAAGGAGATAGATTACATTTGACAGTCTTGCCCAAGGGTTTTGGCAGCGAAAATAAATCAGCATTAAAAATGTTTAACCCGACGGCAGAGATAGAAAAGATAAAGGAATTTATTGTTGATACTGTCAGGCAGGCAGGCCCGGATGCCTGTCCTCCTTATGTAGTAGGGGTGGGGATAGGGGGAACTGCGGATTACGCCTCTTTTTTAGCTAAAAAGGCATTATTGAGAAGGATAGGATTTAAGGCCAGCAGGGATGATTTAGGGCGACTAGAGGAAGAACTTTTGGAGGAGATTAATAGGCTGGGGATAGGTCCTATGGGGCTCGGCGGTAAAACTACTGCCTTGGCAGTAAATATTGAGACTTATCCTACACATATTGCAGGTATGCCTGTGGCAGTGAATATAAGTTGTCATGCCTTGCGCAGTGCAAGTATTAGCTTGTGAGAGATGAAGAGGTTAAATACACCTTTGGATGCAAAGATAATCGGCAATTTGAAGATTGGCGATGAGGTTTTTTTAAGTGGGATTATATATACTTGCCGCGACCAGGCCCATAAGCGAATGGTTGAGACTTTGGCAATGAAAGGGGTTTTGCCGTTTGATATCAGAGGACAGGTTATCTATTATTGTGGCCCAACCCGAGCTCCTCAAGGTAGGGTTATTGGTTCTTGTGGGCCGACTACCAGTAATCGAATGGATGAGTTTGTTGAGCCTTTGTTGGAGGCAGGGTTGAAGGGGATGGTGGGTAAGGGTAGTCGTTCTGAAGGGGTGATAAAGGCAATTAGAAAACATAAGGCAGTTTATTTTTTGACCTTTGCGGGCTGCGGGGCCTTATTGTCAAGATATGTAAAAAAGGCAACTTGTGTTGCTTACAAGGATTTGGGGCCGGAGGGAATATTGAGATTGGAGGTTGAGGATTTTCCTTTGATTGTTGCGGTGGATTGTCAAGGAGGGAGCATTTATGGTTAGGATAGACGCAAGGGCAGCAGATGAGTTGAGGCCGGTTAAGATTGCGCGGGATTATATAAAATATGCCGAGGGTTCTTGTCTGATTGAGGTGGGTAATACCAGGGTTATTTGTACTGCCAGCGTTGAGGAGTCGGTTCCTCAATTTTTAAAAGGCTCAGGTTCGGGTTGGGTTACTGCTGAGTACGGGATGTTGCCGCGTTCTTGCCCTACGCGGATTCTGCGGGGAAAGGATTCTGGTCGGAGCCTTGAGATTCAGCGGCTGGTAGGCAGGTCGTTACGCGCGGTGGTGGAGCTGAGGGATTTAGGGGAGCGGACTATTTGGATTGACTGCGATGTTATTCAGGCAGATGGAGGAACGCGCACCGCTTCTATTACCGGAAGTTTTGTAGCTTTGGTTGATGCCTTGGATAAGCTGCGTAAGGATGGTCTGCTGAGTCATTGTCCGGTTAAAGATTTTGTTGCTGCAACCA
>Ga0272448_1009208_pt1 | contig 10125 bp, 8 predicted proteins | sample YNPCB0191_FD_202220 | JGI IMG/M metagenome (GOLD analysis project Ga0272448, IMG submission 202220) | Hot spring sediment microbial communities from Yellowstone National Park, WY, United States - YNP-CB-019-1 | ecosystem: Environmental > Aquatic > Thermal springs > Hot (42-90C) > Sediment... | reverse complement strand
CATGGGTTGCCAAGAACAGTCATTTGATTGTAGACACACGCAACGCCCTGTGGGATGTTCATACCAACGGTACCAGGGTCGTCAAGCTTTAGCCACATTGGAGAGGATATGCACATCACAGGAAGTGATAGCGCACCGGCGCGTGTATTGATTACAGGTGGCATGGGCTTCATCGGCAGCCACCTGGCGGAAGCATTGCTGGCGCAAGGCCACCCGGTTACCGTCATTGACGATCTCTCAACCGGACGTTTTGAGAATATCCGGCCTCTGACACAACATGCAGATTTCAGATACGTGTTCGCCAATATCCTGACCGACGGGACACTCGATCGGTTGGCCGGTGAGAACGACGTGATCATTCACTTGGCGGCGGCAGTGGGCGTCAGGCTCATCGTAGAGAACCCACTGTATACCGTCGAGAACAATATTCAGGGCACCGAGGCCGTACTAAAGGCGGCGCTGCACCATCATAACAAGGTGCTTCTGGCCTCAACATCCGAAGTGTACGGTAAAGGCAGCCGCATTCCTTTCAGTGAGGACGACGATACTGTCTTGGGACCAACCAGTCGCAGTCGCTGGTCGTATGCAGCAACCAAAATGGTGGATGAGTTTATGTGCCTGGCCTATTACCATCAAAAGGATGTGCCGGTCGTCATCTTTCGCCTGTTCAACACCGTGGGGCCGCGCCAGGCTGGCCAATACGGCATGGTTGTGCCACGCTTCGTCCAGCAGGCGCTACAAGGAGAAGCCATTACCGTCTACGGCGACGGGCAGCAATCTCGCTGCTTCCTGCATGTCGGTGATGCCGTGGCGGCGATCATTGCCCTGGCCAATTCTCCAGAAGCTGTGGGCCAGGTCTTCAATGTGGGCTCGAGCGAAGAGGTAACGATACTCCAACTGGCGCAGCGGGTGCTGCACACCGTTGATGCGCTCAGCGGCCAGGCGCCAACACCCCCCAGGGTGTTGGACGGTGGGCGCGAGCGCATCCGCTTTGTCCCGTACAATGAGGCATATGGCGCAGACTTTGAGGATATGCGCCGACGCGTGCCCGACACGACAAAGATCCGCCATCTGGTCGGCTGGCAGCCCACGCACACGTTGTCTGACATCTTGCGTGACGTCGTCGGCGATTTTGTTGCCCGAGGCCCTGGCCGGGTCGAGGCGACATCGCCCTTGACCTTGCGCCAGGTTGCGGAGAATGCAGCAGGAGAGTGTTGATAACCGTTCAACCGTGTCCTGGAAGCAAGCGGGCACGCCGCATGGCCACCGGGCAGAGTCTACTTCAGAATATAGTAGGTCGCGCGCTTATCGCCGACTTTGAGGATGAGATTGCGGTCAACCAGGTCGGCGAGATCGCGGCGCACGGTTTCGTCCGTGACCTCGGGGCAGAGCTCGCGGAACTCACGGTTGGTAATTGATTCGTGCTCGGTCAGATAGCGCAGGGCGGCAATCTGCCGCTCATTCAAACCCTGGCGGGCCCACAGCTCAATATCGCTGCGCGCCGGTTGCTGCATGACCATGCGGTCGCCCGGGCCGAAGAGAGTAACCATGAAACCGGCAGACGTCTCCTTGAAGACAGGTGGCTGCAGGTTCCATTCCGCCATCAGATTGACCATACGATTGATGCCATAGCCCAGGCGCTCGATCATCCCCAGATCGGCCAACACCTGGACGATCACCGGATTGCGCGAGTACCGTTCATCGAGGATGTTGTCAACGGTGACATGACCTGGCAGGCGACCAGGGCTGTAGAACTCGATGCGGTCGGCGAACATAGTGATGCGAATGCCCTCCCCCTCAATGGAGTAATCCCGGTGGGCGACAGCATTGACAATAGCCTCGCGCACAGCCTCTTCGGGGTATTCGACGAAATCCTCGCGCCCTGCTCCCTCCAGTCGGCTTCCCTTGCGCATGTTGGCCAGCAGCCATAACTGAGCTTCCTGGACGGCTTCGGGCAGTGTTGTGAATACCTCCTTGCTCAGGAACTGGTCGCTGGGAGACCGCCCCGCGTAGCGCACCAGGATGAGGTGTGCCTGGCGCGGCGGAACGCGCCCGAAAAGCAGCATGCCTGCATTGGTGGGCAGCCAGGTGTTATCTTGATAAACGAGACAGCCACGGTCGCGTAACACGTCTTCGGCTGCACCGGGCAGGCCGGGGCGGAGCACGGTGAGGTAGCGTCCCACTTTTTCCGGATCGAGGTCGGCATAGGTGGCACCGCGCACCGGTAACGTTTCATAGCTGATCTGTCCGCGCTCGATAAACAGGCGCTTGAGCGCTTCGGCGCTCAAAGGGCGGTTTTGCGTACCGACGCGGCCGAGATAGCGGCCGTCCAGGTCGTAGACATGGGGCAGACCATCCGGCACGGTCACAGCCAGCACCCGTCGGCCATCGGTTAGGCGCACCTCTTCGGGTAGCGGAAGCACAAGGGGTGGATTGCATAGACGCGCCGCGTCGGCCACGGCCCGCGCCGCCTGCTGTGGGTCTTCGAGCCCAGAGGATGAGCGCAAACGTGGGTCAATGCCCAGGATCAGGGTTCCTCCTTCGCTATTTGCCAGCGCCACGAGCGTTTCAGCGAGCTTCGCCGGGCGCAGGTCGTTGCCCTTGAAGGCAACACGCCCACTCTCGCCGGCCCTGAACAAAGCGAAGAACTCCTCTTGTTGCAAGATGACACTCCCGGTAGCTGTAATCGGTCAATTGGACATAACGCCCGACCACAATGCAGTATACTATGTTTGAGCTTATTTTTCAAGAACACGAGAGTGTGTAACTGTTCACCGTTAGGGTAAGGGAAGTTGGAAAGCGGTCTACGCACCCTCCCGCAGGTTTGGGTAACCTGCGGGAGGGTATAGGCATGCCGATGCACCTGCTTTCAGGGTAACCGTGAACAGTTACGAGAGTATGAAACTGTTCACCGTTAGGGTAACAGGACTTTTACTGGAATGCCCCCGCCCCGGCCCCCGCACCGGGGGCAGATGGTCGGCGCGGTGGGTCGGCGCGGTTGCCTGTCCTGTGCCGGACAGGCGCGGTTAAAACCGCCTCTGCGACGGCGCGAAGACCCTCCCGCAGGTTTGGGTAACCTGCGGGAGGGTATAGGCATGCCGATGCACCTGCTTCCAGGATAAACGTGAACAGTTGCGGGAGTGTCATTGGTCGCGCAGCACCCGATCTGCCGTCCCCTTGCCGTGTGGTCGGTCAGAGTGAGGGCACTCTGGTGAAAGTCCTGTTCTTTCAATGCTGAACAGTTACAGATGGGCTGCCACCCAGGGCACCAGGTCAGGCAGACGGCGAATGATAACGTCGGCTGGCAGGTCGTCATGCGGCCGATCGGGTTCCACCAGCCAGATCGAGTGCATGCCGGCTGCCTGAGCACCAACGATGTCATACGGGTGATAGTCACCGACGAAGGCAGACTCGTGTGGGGGAACACCGAGGCCGGCCAATGTGTTCAGGAATATCTCCGGCCGTGGTTTGCGCAAATGAACATCGGCTGAGACAACAATCGTGTGGAAAAAGTGGCGCATCTTCAGCCGCTCCAGCGCCCGCAACACAAAGGGACCATGCCGTGCGTTGGAAATGACGCCTAGCGTCAAAGAGCGCTGCCGTAGCGCTTCCAGTGTTTCGATGGCACCGGCAATAGGCTGCACATCGGGAAGGCAGGCGTAGAAGAGCTCGTCAACCGCCGCAGCGATGACCTCATCCGCCAGACCGATATTCAGGGCCGCGGCGACGTGGTGCGTTGCTTCGTAAGCGGAAATCTCGACACCCGTCTCTTTTGCTGCCTGCCGCAGATGCAGGTAGATGTCATCGGCCCGCGCCAGGTCATCGTCGGTCAATGATGCAAGTTGTCGCTCACGCAGGAGGGTGAGGGGGGCGCGCACGGTGGTGACCAGCTCGAGATTTAACCAATCCGGCCCACAATCGGCAAGCGTCCCCGAGAAGTCGAAGAGAACAGCACGTATCATGGCACTCTTATAGCATGAAGGCATTTAGGTGTCAACGCAAGAGTAGGGGAGGTCACTGTTCAGCGTTAGGATAACTTCTTGCAGGTTTTCCGCCCGTAAAGCAGGCGACTGACCCTCCCGCAGGTTACCAAACCCTGCAGGAGGGTATAGGCATTGCGGTTAACCAAAGCGCCCGGTGATGTAGTCCTCTGTGCGCCGGTCGCGCGGGGCGGTGAAGATTTGGCGTGTCGGGCCATACTCGACCACCTCGCCTGAACGTGTCCCCTCCCGCAACATCATCATTGCCGTATAATCTGAGACGCGCGCCGCCTGCTGCATATTGTGCGTCACAATCACAATCGTATAGGTTACAGCCAGATCATGCATCAGCTCTTCGATCTTGAGGGTGGCGATGGGGTCGAGGGCAGAAGCCGGCTCGTCCATGAGGATGACTTCGGGCTCCACGGCCAGGGCGCGGGCAATGCACAATCGCTGTTGTTGGCCGCCGGAAAGGGCTAATGCCGATTGCTGGAGCTTGTCTTTCACCTCATCCCACAGGGCAGCGCGGCTCAGGCTTGTCTCCACAATCCGATCAAGCTCTCGCCTGCTGGTGATGCCATACAGGCGCGGGCCATAGGCCACGTTATCATAGATGCTCTTGGGGAATGGATTGGGCCGCTGAAAGACCATGCCGACACGCCGGCGGACATCAACCACATCCTCACCCGGCGCGTAAATATCCCTATCGTCGAGCAAGACCTTGCCGACCGTTCGCGCCCGTGGATTGAGGTCGTTCATCCGATTGAGCGAACGTAGCAACGTGGACTTGCCGCAGCCCGAGGGCCCGATGATGGCCGTGATGCGGTGTTCCGGCACATCCAGGTTAATGTCAATGAGCGCCTGGAACGAGCCATAGTACACTGAGACGTTGATCATGCGCATCTTATTGCGTGTGGCTGCCAAGGCTGTTTCTTGTTGGGCGGCAATAAGGCGCGACATGTTGATCGAACTACCGTTTTCCAGGCTGTTTTGCCTCGTGGATACATACACTGCCCTGCTGGTGTTCATGCGGTGTCCTCCCACTCAGCCCAATCCCAATTTGCGCCGCCGCCAAACAATAATGAGGCGCGCTGTAATGTTCAGACCCAGGACCAGCGTCATCAAGACGAGGGCCGTTGTCCAGGCCTTGTCATGCCAATCCTTATATGGCGCCACTGCATAGATGTAGATTGTCTGGGGCAGTGCGGCAATGGGGTGAGTGATGTCTGTATTCATAAAGGAATTGCCAAAGGATGTGAGCATCAAGGGGGCTGCCTCGCCAGCCACGCGGGCGATGCCAAGCATGATGCCGGTGACCACTCCTTCCAATGCGGCCGGCAGCATCACGCGTAGAGATGTTTTCCACTCCGGCGCGCCGAGGGAGAGGCTGGCCTCGCGCAGGCTGTTGGGCACCAGCTTCAGCATCTCTTCCGTGGTGCGCGTCACGGTGGGGAGCATGATGATTGATAGGGCAACCCCTCCGGCCAGGGCCGAGAACTGGTGCATTGGCAGCACGACAACCGTATAGGCGAAGATGCCCACCACAATAGACGGTATGCCTGACAAGACGTCGGTGGCAAAGCGAAGGCTCAGGCCCAGCCGTGTATTGGGGTGGGCGGATGCGTAGATGGCCGCCAGGATGCCGATTGGAATAGAAAAAATGCAGGCCAGGGTCACCAGGATGGCCGAGCCGACGATGGCATTGACTACACCTCCGCCGGGCACACCGACCGGTGTCGGCAGTTTGGTGAAGAAATCGAAACTGAGAAAACGCCCTCCCTGGATCAGCACATAGAGAACGATCCAGAGCAACGGGATAATGGCCACAACGGTCGCCAGACCCGTCAGGCCCAGCATAACCGTGTTGGTTATCCGCCGCACCAGATAGCGTTGGCGGCTTTGGGCGCGGACGACAACAGTCATACGCGTGCCTCCTGGGGAACTCTCCGGGCAACGTTCCACACCAGTAGACGTGCAAATAGATTGAGGAGCAGGGTCAGGGCAAACAACGCCAGACCGATTTCGATCAGAGCACTGAGATAAAGCGGGTAGGTTGCTTCGGTGAATTCATTGACGATGACCGAGGCCATGGTGTAGCCAGGATGGAGGGCAGACAGGCTAAGGTCAAGGTTGTTGCCAATGACCATGGTGACGGCCATGGTCTCGCCGAGCGCCCGTCCCAGACCGAGAATAACGGCGCCCAGAATACCCGATAGCCCATAGGGAATAAGTACCTGCCAGATTGTTTCCCACTGTGTGGCGCCCAGGGCCAGCGACGCCTCGCGTTGACTGCGCGGAACGGCCAGGAAGACATCACGGCTGACCGCACTGATGGTAGGAATAATCATGATCGTCAACACCAGTGATGCCGCCAGGCGGCTCGGCCCATAGGCCGGCCCGGCGAAGAGTGGTATGGAGCCCAAATACCTGGCCAGGAACACGGAGATGGGACGAACAAGAGCAGGGATAAAAACATAAAGGCCCCACAGACCATAGACGACGCTTGGCACTGCGGCCAACAGCTCGACCAGAAAGCCCAACGGCATGCGCAGCCATTCGGGCGCCAATTCGGCCAGAAAGATGGCAATGCCAAGACTGATGGGCACGGCCAGAACAACGGCCAGAAGAGAGGTCTGCAGTGTGCCCATAATGAAGGGTAAGGCACCAAACTGTTGCGCCACCGGGTCCCAGGTTGTCGTCCACAGAAACTTGAGACCAAAGGCGACACGTGAGAGGGTCGAGTTGCTCCATAATTGATAGCCGATAGCAATAACGATTGCCACGACCAGCAAGGCCGCGGCCGCGATGATTAGGTTAAAGGGATAATCACCATGCCCCGTGATACGCCCAAGACGGCGACGAAGGAGCGATCGTTTTTGAACTTGTCCGCGCACACTCATGACGCTTCCCCTCCTTGACGTGGATGCGGGGCTTCGCTGTTGACCATCCCGCAGGTTGCTGCGACTCAGGCAATGGAATTACCAAACCTGCGGGAGGGTTTCCCACGCGCGCAAAGTCAGGAGAGGCAGTGTGGGCCACAGGCTGCCCTCCTGACAGGTATAGTACCTGAAAAGCGCAACTACATCAGCGGCTTACCCTGGCAGGTGACTTGATCCAGTTTGGCAAGCACGCTTGTCCGTACAGCGGCCGGCAGGGGAACATAGTCCAGCTCGGCGGCGAACCTGGCCCCCGCGTCGGACAGCGCCCACTTCATGAAGTTGATGATCGCCTTACCCCGTGCACAATCCTGCTGATCCATGTACAGGATAATGTAGGTGTAACCGGCAATGGGCCACGACGATTCGCCCGGCGCATTGACGATGGACAGAGCTAGGGTGTCGGGCATTTTGCCGGCGAAGTCTGTCATGGCGTTTTGAATTGTTTGCGCTGTCGCCGCGACCACCGCGCCGGCAGTGTTCCTCATTTTGGCATAGGGCAGCTTGTTTTGCTTGGCATAGGCCAGCTCGACATAGCCGATGGAACCATCGTTCTGGGAGACGGTGCCGGCCACGCCTTCATTGCCCTTACCACCCAAGCCAACCGGCCAGTTGACCGACGTATTCTTACCGACCTTATCTTTCCACTCGTTGCTCACAGTGGCAAGGAAGTCGGTGAAGATGAATGTGGTGCCTGAGCCGTCCGAACGATGCACGACAATGATGTCTTTCGCCGGCAGTGTCAGGTTGGGATTGAGCGCAGTAAGCGCCGGATCGTTCCACTTTGTGATCTTGCCGAGGAAGATGTTGGCCAGCGTCTGGCCGTCCAGAATCAAAGCATCCTTGCCTTGCAATTCTTTGACATTGTAGGTGGGCACAACCGCGCCGGCAACACTGGGGAACATTTGCAACCTGGCAGGGGCAACGGCCTGATAGTCGGCATCACTGAGGATGGCATCTGAACCGGCGAAGTCTACCGTCTTGGCTTTGATCTGCTGGATGCCGCCACCGGAACCGATTGACTGATAGTTGAACTTGACCGAAGGGTTGATGCTTGCGTATTCGTAGAACCAGCGGCTGTAGAGTGGATAGGGGAACGTGGCACCGGCACCGTTGATGAGCATCGAGCTACTGCCCGGTGCGGCCGGGGTTTGTGTTGGAATGACGACCGGCCCAGATGTCCCGCCTCCACAGGCGGCGACCATCACAATTAGCACGGCTGCCAGCACCCACACGACATATGGCGACGCTCGTCGTGAACTGTGAACAAACATCGTTGTTTTTCTCCTCTTTGTCTTTAAAGCGATTCCTGGCTGAGATGACAGTCGAGGAGGTATTGCCGAATATCCGGACCATCGGGTACGCTGACAACCCGGGGTCGCCCGTCACGCCAGAGCACCATGCGAAAAACGGTCTTGTTCTTCTGCACCGGATTGACCATGACATAGACAGGCGGCCCGATCTGCCAGCCCGCGTCCAACTCTTGCATCAGCTCTGCAAAGGACTGGTAGCCGACCGAATCGGTAGACGTCTTACCAAAAGGAAACGGCGCCATGAGTGTCCTCAAGATGCTTGCATGCATAGGCTCTTTTCCTCTCTTCATCTTAGCATCTTGAGTATAGCATCTCTGCATTAAGGGGAGTTTGTGAGTATGTTAACAATACGTAAACGTTTGGCGGTGTTTGGGGCCAAGATGCCTTTTATCCGGCGCGAATCGGCAGGGTGAAACGGAAGGTTGCACCGTGCCCTTCGATGCTCTCGGCCCAGATCTGGCCGCCATGGGCCTGGACAATGTGCTTGGCAATGGCCAGGCCCAGCCCGGTTCCGCCACTGGAGCGGGCACGATCGGCCTTGTAGAAGCGCTCAAAGATGCGCGGTAAATCGGCGGCGGCAATACCCACCCCTGTATCCTGAACGGAGATCGTCACCATCGTCCCCGCCGTGGCCGAAACCGTGATCTGCCCGCCTGGCGGAGTGAATTTGATGGCATTGTGGAGCAGGTTGCTTAGCACCTGTTGCAGTCGCTCACCGTCGGCCAGAACCAGGGGCAGATTGTCGGGTAAATCAATACCGATTGTCAGGCCTGCCCGCTCGGCCTGAGGGCGCAGCCGCTCGACGGCGGGGTTGATAAGATCAGCGACGCCCGTTGGCACCAGCTTGAGCGGCACCTTCCCCGACTCGATGCGTGAGAGCTCCAGAAGCTCGCGTACCATTTGGGTCATGGCGTCCACTTCGGCATCCATCTGCACGAGGAAGCGCTCGGCCATGGGCCGGTCGTCTATGGCTCCATCGCGCAGTGTATCAACCAGCGCCTTGAGGGCAGCCAGCGGATTGCGCAGCTCATGTGAGATGTTGCTGATGAAATCGCGCCGGATTGTCTCCAGGCGGCGCACCTGGGTCAGGTCTTGCAGGATGAGCAGCAAGCCGCCGCCCGGTGGCTCCTGCAGTGGGGTGGCGATCACGCGTAGGAACGGACCACGTATGCCGATCTCCACCAGGTCGCTTTGCTCCTTACCGGTCTGCCGACAACGCTGCCACACGGCCACGACCTGATGATCGCGGGCCACGGCCACCAGGCTCTCGCCGCTTGCCTGCTCTGCTGCCACACCCAAGAGATGCGCTGCAGCCGGATTCATTAACTGGACGCGCCCTTCGCCGTCGGTGATCACTGCGCCATCGGTCATGTGGGTCAGCACTGCCTCTAACTTGTTGCGCTGGTCAACGAGCGTTTCCATCTGATTCTGGAAGCGGCCGGCCATGTTGTTGAATGCCTCGGCCAATCGCCCCACCTCATCGCGGGTTGACGACATGACACGGATGCCCAGATCACCCTGGGCCATTTGCTCGACAATCGCCGTCAGTTGGCGCACCGGCAGCGCCGTTCTGTCGGCAATGAGGATGGCTAACACAATAACAAGAATGAGCCCCACCAGAGTAGCCACAGCCAGCGTTTGGTTCAAATGATGCACCTGCGCATTGATGGCCGTCAGGGGAACCGACAGGCGGACGATACCGATTGTGTTGCCTTCGTTAGAAACGGGCACGGCGGCATAGATCATCTCTTGACCCAGGGTTGTGCTGAAGCGAACACTGAAGCCGCGCCCTGTTGCCAAGGCTTGTTGCACCTCGGGCCGGTTGAGGTGGTTATCTACGATTGTAGTGATCGAGGAATCTGCCAACACACCCCCGTCGGTGGCCATGATCGTGAC
>Ga0272448_1009207_pt1 | contig 10125 bp, 12 predicted proteins | sample YNPCB0191_FD_202220 | JGI IMG/M metagenome (GOLD analysis project Ga0272448, IMG submission 202220) | Hot spring sediment microbial communities from Yellowstone National Park, WY, United States - YNP-CB-019-1 | ecosystem: Environmental > Aquatic > Thermal springs > Hot (42-90C) > Sediment... | reverse complement strand
GAAAGAAACGTAGAGAAAGTAGTGCTCTCTAAAGTAAATATTCCATAATAGCAAACATGGCAAAAAAATTAAAAGCTTGCAAGAAGTGCAGATTTATATTCGAAGATGGCGAGAAATGTCCGAAGTGTGGCTCGACAAGCCTGACAGAGGGCTGGAAGGGGAAAATTGAAGTGATAAATCCAGAAAAATCAGAAATAGCAAAACAGCTAAAGTTTACTGAAAAAGGAGTTTATGCAATTAAAAGCGAGTAATAAATTCTAATAAGAAAATGACAAAGACAGAGATTAAAAAAGATTTTAGAAATGAACTGTTGAAAAGGCGAGAAATTGAATTAACTGTGGAAGCAGAGAAGACACCAAGTTTTTCTGAGGCTTCTAAAATTCTTTCTGAAGAACTTAAGGTTCCTGAAGAGCAGGTATTAGTCGAGGCTGTTAGAGGCAGTTTTGGCAGAAAAACTTTTTTAATAAGCGCTTTGATTTATGATAGCAAAGAACTAAAAGAAGAGGCTGTAAGAAGATCTGCTAAAAAAGAAAAATCTCCTGCTAGTGCTACTCCATCCAAGGCTGCAGGGAGTCAAAAAAATTAGCGGTTGCTAAACAATAAAAATAACAAACAAAAAATTAACAAGATGGTTAAAAACAAATCAAAAAGAAAAAAGAAGAATAAACCAACTAGCAAGAAATACAAATTTTATAAGATTGAGCAAGGCACAATAAAAAAGGAAAGATGCTGTCCAAGATGTGGAGAAGGTGTTTTTTTAATGGCTGCTAAAGATAGGCTTTATTGTGGAAAATGCCATTATACTGAATTTTTAAGCAAAACTAAATAAAAACTCATAAATACTACAGCCTTAAAGGTTTTTCAAGTTATAATTTTTAGTATTTGCTCTCTACTCCAAAAATTACTCTAAAAAACTTATCAGCCTTTTTCTTTTACTTTTGTTTCTTGCGGGTTATAATCTTATGAACTAAACCACTTGCAAATAGATGAGCAATATCAGAACTACCTTCTCTTAGTTCAACCTCGCTAAGTGAGTAAGCCCGTTGGCACTCTATTCCAAGGCAATCGTCTTCTTCTTGCTGCTCTATACTCCTTTGAAAATCGTATTCCACCGAGAGATTTTCAACTCTACTATTATGCGGTTTTTTACTTTCGTTAGTCCCGGGCCAATATTCCTTTCCGGCATGGCTCACTCCTCCATTCGAAGGCAAATTAATATAAGCTGCTCTGTTGGTCATGGCATAGACTATTATAAGCTGCTTTAAAAACATTCTTATTACTCAGAAACATAAATTACAGAATAAATTAAACCCTTAGAAGAGGCGCGAGATGTAAAAAATAGTACACCTTTTGCCTCTTCTAGGGAAAAAGAGGTGATAATTATTTCAGGCAAAACCGCTATATAAATCTTTCGGTTGTGTTGTAATTTTATAGTGATAATAAATAAAAAACCAAAGGTTCAATTTCACTTAGATTAGATTTATATATATTATAATTTTAAGAAGAGCATGGAAAACGAGGTAAATAATGAAAGAGCTCTGAATAATACTAACAATTCTAATCACACTTCAAACAATGATCATAATGCGCAAATATTTAATATTGTTACAGGAAAAGATCCGAGTTGGCAAAGCATAATTTACGAGCTTATCAATTCAGAGCAGCTAGATCCTTGGAATATAGATATCTCAGCACTATGCAGAGCTTATTTTGAAAAAATTAGAGAGATGGAACAGAACAATTTTTTTATTTCAAGTAAAATTCTCCTCGCTGCAGCACTTTTGCTTAGAATAAAATCAGAAATTCTCCTTAATAGATATTTAAGAGAGATTGATAATATACTTTTCAATAAAGAGGAAGAAGTCAAAAAGACTCTCGAAAGAATAGAGATAGACGAGAACGAGATTCCTCTCTTATCTCCGAAAACTCCTCTTCCAAGATTCAAAAAGGTTACTCTTCAAGAATTAATAGATGCTTTAGATGTTGCAATAAAAACAGAATCAAGAAGGATAAACAAAGAGATAATTAAAAAGCAAGCTGAAAGACTAAGTTATGTTGATATCCCCAAATTCAAAAGAATTAATATAAGAGAAAGAATAAGGCGTTTTTATGCTAAGATTTTGGCAGCCTTCAAAAGTCCAAAACACCAAAATACTATAAAACTTCCTTATTCATATTTTACAGGCAATAATAAAGAAGAGAAAATAGCATGCTTTCTTCCGATGCTACATCTAAGTACTGCAAATCATCTTTGGCTAGAGCAAGAAAAACCTTTTAGTGAAATTTACATTTATCTTTTTGAAACATTCAAGAAACATTTTCCTAATTATGACAAAGATTTGATAGATACTACAGAAGCTTTAGAGGAAATCCCAGAAAATCTTTTCGAAAATTATGAAGATGACGAAGATGTAACTATAAATAATAAAGATCTTAACACGAAAGTGCTAAACGGAGAAGAAAAGTTAATTATTAAAGAAAGCTAGAAGATTTAATTGATAATGATTATATAAAGTTAGGGTAAAAATATAACTATTCTTGACAATAAATCATAAGGCTAGTTTATGTAGTTTGCATATATAAATAGTGAAAAGCAAGGCTTATTAAGAAAATTTATTTTGTTTTAATAGAAAACAAATCTTGTTTACCTTAATCTTTTAAAAGTTTGTTATCATTACATTAACATGGAAAAACTAAAATTTTATAGTTTGTGGTTATGCTTAATATGTGTAATTATATTTGTGCTTCAGGTTTTTGTTAAAGGCTTTACAGATATTTTTATCTTAAGTGCAAATGCTTTAAGCAAGCCTTGGCAGTTTCTAACAGCAATTTTTCTTCATGGAAGCATTGTTCACTTACTATATAATATTTTTGCATTGTTGTTTTTCGGGCTTATTCTTGAGAAACTAATTGGAAGCAAGAAATTTAGCTTATTATTTATTTTTTCAGGCTTGTTTGCAAACCTTGTTTCATTTTTTTGGTATCCAAACTCTCTCGGAGCGAGCGGAGCTATAATGGCTATAATTGGAGCTCTTGCAGTTTTAAAGCCCATGATGGCTGTTTGGGCATTTGGGCTTATTTTGCCAATGTTTGTTCTTGCAATAATTTGGATTATTGGAAGCTTTCTAGGAATTTTTGGTTTTGGCGAGCAAAATATCGGGCATCTCACTCACTTGTCAGGAATTTTGATAGGTGTTTTATACGGGTTCTTTCTTAGATTGAAGGCTAAATATAATAAACATAAAATAGGCTATACTTCTAGAATTGTTATACCAGAATCCTACATACAGCAATGGGAAAATTATTATCTGAAAACTGATTATTAAATCCTTATTTTATAGGGCCAGCAAAGCTCTCAGCAACAATAAGAGGAAAAACTATTGTTGCATCTGCAAAAACTTTCACGCTTTCTGCATTTGGCAGAATTTTTCCCCAGGATACTGCTTCTTCTGGCAAAGCTCCTGCATCACTTCCATCAAATTCTTGGCTTGTATTAATGTAAACTGTATAATCTAAACCATTTCTTAACATATTTGCATTTAAAATAGTATGCTTTACAATCCCACTTCCTAAAATTATGGCTCCAGATTTTTTTAATCCAATAGTTGTATCATTAAACCATTTCAGATCTTCATTAACATCAAGCAAAAAATCAGGATGCTTAAATTTGAAAAAGTAAATATTATCACCTATTGCTCCATCTGTAATGCATGGACAATATACAGGAATTTTGTTTTTCCAAGCCCAATAATAAATACTCTCTCTATCGTTTATTTTCTCGCCAAGTTTCCAAATTATTTTGAGAGGCGTTATTACTTCTTCTTTAACTTGCTCTTGATATAACTCTTTAAGAACTGGCTGCATAAATTTTTCAAAATCAACATATCTATCATTAGGAACAAAAATATTTCCTATTCTATTAATTCCTTTTTCTCTTAGCTTTGCTCCATCAGCTCTAAAATCTCCAAGATAAAAATCACCTAAACACTTTATTATATCTTCTTCTATTCCGCCTGTTGTTGTTACAAGGACATTTATTTTTTTATGCTCGACTAGCCATCTAATCACTTCTCTTAAACCAGAAGAAGCCATATTTGATGTGTATCCTAAAAAAATGAAAGCTTTATTTTTTATCATGTTATTTATTATTTCTATCGCTTTTCCGAGGGAAGAAGCTTGAAAGCCTGTACTAGAGAAGCTTTTAATAATCTCTTTATAATCAAGCCCTTTATTGAAGTCATAGCCCTTTATTTTGATTCCTGTAATCCTCTCGCTAGGCCTAAACAAATTTTTTCTTGCTTTTTCTTCAATTTCGTGTTGTTTATTGGTCATTTTAAAATCAAGTTAGAAGAGAGTTTAAACTACAAAGAATTATAATATAGGTATTGCCAAACACTCGAGCATTTTTTCTATTTGCATGTTTTAAAGAAAAACCTTGGGTTTTTAAGCTTTGGGTTTCTCTCCTTTTTTCTCATTATTTTTAACATCTTTATTAGCTTCTTTGTAAGCTTTTTTAATTCCATTTTTAAACTCTAGAAACTCTCCTTTTTTTATTGCTTCTCTTGCTTTTTCCATTAGTCTCATTATATAGTAAAGATTATGATATGTTGCCAAGCGCATTCCAACAGCTTCTTCTTGTTGAAGTTGATATCTAATATAAGCTCTCGAATAATCTTTGCACACAAAACAATCGCAATTCTCGTCTATAGGACTTTCATCAAACTTGTATTTTTCTCTTAATATCCTTAGTTTGCCTTTGCTTGTGAAAAGAGTTCCTCTTCTAGCATTTTGGGTTGGAAATCTTGAGTCAAACATATCTACTCCACGTGAAATTGCTTCAAGAATCTCAACAGGGCTGCCAACACCCATCAAATAGCAGGGCTTATCTTCAGGCATTATGCTCTTGTGAATTTCTATCATTTTATACTCTGCTTCTTTCGGTTCTCCTAAAGCCAAACCTCCAATAGCATAACCATCAAAATCAATTTTTGAAATTTCTTCACAAGACCTTTTTCTTAGATCTTTATAAATTCCGCCTTGAGTAATGCCAAAAAGTAGCTGTCTTTTGTTTTTTGGGGTGTCTTTTTGTAATTTATCATGATGCTCTTTACATCTTTTAGCCCAAGATGTTGTTTTCCTAACAGCTTCTTCTATTTCTTTTTTTGAATGATGAAGCAAAGGCATGGCATCAAGACACATAGCAATTTCACTTCCTAAATCAAATTGAATTTCCATATCTTTTTCTGGTGCTATAAAAACTTTTTCTTTTGTAAAAGGATTCCTAAAATAAACTCCTTGTTCATTGCTTTTTATGTATAATGTCGGAGAATACATTTGAAAGCCCCCTGAGTCAGTTACATTAATATAGTCGAAATTCATAAATTTCCCAATTCCTCCAAGTTTTTTAATAAGCTTTTCTCCGGGCCTTAAATGAAGAATAAAAGTATTTGAAATTATTGCTTTGCAATTCATTTCTTCTAAATCATGAGACGAAATGTGTTTAACAGAAGTTTTTGTTGCAACTGGCATGAAAAAAGGAGTTTCTATCGAGCGTTTTCTTGTTTTTAGAATCCCGACTCTTGCTTTTGTTTTCTTATCTTTTGAAACAATTTTAAATGTTTCAATATTTTTCATATTTTTAAATTGGAACTATACTTTTTAAACTCTAATCTTTTTTATTTTCCTTTATGCAATGGCTTTTTACGCAGTCAAATCTTGAGTAATCTAAGTACATTATTCGAGATCTTATTTATTTCTCCATACTTTAAGAAGAATTCTTTTTGCTAAATCTCTAACAAGATAAATTATTACTAAACAAGTTATGACTAATATTATGCTTGTATATATATTTTTGAAGGTTTCTAATGCAATTATCGACATTTTTCCAATAAACCAACCTAAAGACACTGCAAATAAACTCCAACCTACAATAATTAGTGTATTGTAAATCAAAAATTTTTTTATTTGCATACCTTTCTTTCCTAGGTAAAGCATAGTAATAATTATTATTCCATAAGTGAATTTTGCTATCATTAATAAAAAAACTTCACTTTTTGTTTTATCAAGTAGCTTTTTAGCTTTTCTATCAATTCTGTAAATAAGTTTTATCCTGTCAAGCTTAAGTTTAGAAATAATATTTATTCTTCCTGCCATAAAAAGTAAAAAATTATTTACCCACAATCCAAGAATAGAAAAGATAAAAACTTTCCAAAATGGAAAAGTGCCACTTCCACTAAAAAACCCAAGTATAATTACTGCATCTCCTCCAAACAAAAATGTAGCTAAAAATGACAAGAGGCAGGGATACTCTATTAAGGTGTTTATCAATTCATTAAGCATTTTTATTGGATTTAAAAAATTCGTTTTTAAGAATTTTTCTTATACTTTTTGTTAAAACATGAATCAGAACAAAAATAATAGCAAGTATAAACATGCCAAAATAAATATTCTCAGAAATTTTCACAGCAAATATGTACCCTTTTCCAGCAAGCCACCCAAGGCCCGCAAGCATGGCTGTCCAGGGCATAATTATCAAACAGTTATAAAGCGCAAATCTTGAATAACTTATCTTCTTTTTTCTTCCGAGGTACATTATTATTGGAATCGCTATCCCATAGACAAACTTTAAAAGAGTCAATAAAAGAAATATTCTTTTCTTAGAGATTTTTTCAATTAGTTCTGAAGTTTTTTTGTATGATTTTTTTATAAATTTAAATCTTTTTAATTTTCCAAAAGCTTTTATTTTTCCAACAAAAAACCACATACTATCCGCTGAAAACATTCCTAATGCGCAGAAAACATAAACAATCCAAAATTTAACTAAGCCCTGTGCAGAAAGAATGCCTAAAATTATAATTGTTTCAGCCCCAAAGAAAAACGCTCCAAAAAAACAAATTGCTATAGAGAGAGACGCAAATATACCTAATAGTTTATATAGCGTGCTTTTTAGTAGTTCTTTCATTTTAGCCTCTTTTCTTTTTAGAAAGGCTTAAAATCTTTATAAACCTTTAATTTACATGCCTGACAATAAAAAAGTGGGTAAAGAAGCTAGTGGGGCTGCTAGAAAATTGAATAATAATTCTGAGATAGCTAGAATTTTTTATGAGATGGCTGATATTTTAGAAATGCAAAATGTAAAGTGGAAACCAGCAGCATACAGAATGGCTGCTCAAACTCTAGAGAGCTTAAGAAAAGATGTTTCTGAAATTTATAAATCAGGAGGGCAAGATGAACTTGAAAAACTGCCCGGTATCGGCGAGGGAATTGCAAAGAAAATAGTTCAGTATCTGACTGAAGGGAAAGTACACGAGCATGAGAGACTGAAAAAAACAATTCCTGCAGGCTTATACGAGATGATGAAAATTCCAGGAATTGGAGCAAAAAGAGCAAGTTTGTTTTATCATAAGATAGGAATTAAAAATATTGACGAGCTTGAAAAGGCTGTTAAACAACATAAACTACTTGGGCTTCCTGGTTTTAAAGAGAGGGCAGAGGAAAAAGTTCTTGAAGGAATTGAATTGCTTAAAGGCGAGAAGGGAAGGATTCCTTTAAAAGAAGCTGAAAAAATTATAAAACCAATATTAGAATCCCTTAAAAAACTTCCTGAAGTCAAAGATGCTGTTGCTGCTGGCTCCTTTAGAAGAAAAAAACCTTCTGTTAGAGATATAGATATTGTTGTAAAAACAGAAAAGCCAGAGCTTGTTCTTGAAAAGTTTGTTAAAATGCCTTTTGTAAAAGAAGTGCTTGGCAAAGGAGAAGAAAAAGCAATTATAATAACAAAAGAAGGTATTCAGGTTGATTTGAGAGTTTTTACAAATGAGGAATTTGGGGCAGGATTATTGTATTTTACAGGAGATAAACAACATAATATTTTTCTCAGGAAGATTGCAATCAAAAAAGGATGGAAGCTTAATGAATATGGTTTGTTCGATAAAAAAACAGGAAAAAGAATTGCTGGCAAGACAGAAGAAGAGATTTATGAGAAACTTGGTCTGAGAATGCCAAAACCAGAAGAGCGGATTGGAGAAACAAAATAAGGAGCAAAACAACAAAAATCATGGCTTTAATAAGAGAGTAATTCAAAAACTATTAAAGGCATTTTGGTTTAATTTATCTCTTAAGTCTTTTAATAAAAATTGGTGTCTTTAGAGTTAAAATTAAGAGTTTAGTAATAGTAAGATAACACTAATTTCTCTTTACTATTTTCTATCGACGATAATTGTCGCTTATTTTATTAACTATAAAGAACTGTAATAGCAATCTTTAAAAGTCAGATTTCTCTTTTATTCTCAAGCTCCTGTAGTACAGAGGCCAAGTATACGGCCCTTTCGAGGCTGTGACCCGGGTTCGAATCCCGGCAGGAGCATTTTTATTAAACATAGTAGTTATTAAAATAGTAGGATTGCAAGCTACTGACGGCACTAAAATTCACGTATACTAAAAGATTTTTCATCCGGCAGGAGCATTTTTCAAAATTTCTGCTGACGAGGGAAGACAAAGTTCTTTTTATTAAAATTTTTATTTTGTTGTTTTAAAAAGACAACAACTTGAAGGAAAGGCTTAAAAAGAAAATGTTTTCATATTTTAGTATGAGAATAATAACAACAAAAAATTCTTCTGTAAAAACGAATGGACTCGTCTTTAAAGAACTTTGGAAAAGGGGGTATTCTATCGAGGGCGGGAACAAGATATGGAATATTTCTGATTCAAAATTATGGTATCATACTTCGGAGCAGGCACAAGCATTTCTAGATTTGGAGACAAAAGACCCTAAACAAAAGATGTTTTTGAATAAAGAAATTAGCTTAATAAAACAAAAATTTCCTGATCTTGTTGAAGGAGTTGTAGGAAAGAGTATTAATTTAGTTGATTTAGGTTGTGGTAATGGAGAAAAAGCAGCAATCTTTATAAAAGAATTTAAAGATAAATCCAAGATAAGATACTACCCAATTGATATTAATAAATTTATGATTGATAAGGCAATAAAAGCAGTCTCTAGATTGAAAAAAGTAAAAATTTTACAATATAAAAATAATTTACTAGATTTCTTTGATTTTGGTGAAGTTTCTGGAGCAATAAAAACAGGCTCTTTCCAAACAAATTACCTTCTTTTGTTGGGAGGAACTTTAGAGAATTCAGATGTTCACGAGTTGCTTCATGAAATAAGAAGCGCGATGCATGAAGGTGATTATTTACTTATAGGAAACAAACTTACGCACCCTAGCCCTGCTAAAATGGTAAAGTATTACAGTTCAAGTAAATACATTGATAATCTTGTATTCAAGACAATAGAACAACTTGGTTTTAAGAGAGATGAGCTAGAATATGGCGCAAGATTTAGAGGAAATCGAGTGGAAGTGTTTTACACTATAAAAACAAATAAAACTATTTCTTCTGGCAAGAGAAAGGTAGATTTTAATAAAGGCGACAAAATAATCATGCTTATTTCATATAAATACACTAAAGATAGTTTAACAGAAGTTTTGATGACTTATTTTGATGACGTAGAAGTGTTTGTTTCTAAAGATGGAATTTTCTCTCTTGCATTGTGTAAAAAATAGTTTCTCTTGAAATTTTATATATGGTAAAGTAAAGCAAAAGGGTGATGGGTAATTTTATTGTAAGTATAGAATTACATTAAATGAATATTATAATCTTATACTTGCTAATATTTGTTTTGTCACGTGCTAACTATATCGAACAAAATAGAGAATGTTTTTGCTTTAAAAAATGTTTAAAGTGATTTGTAATTTTATCTTAAGCAAGGCTGTTTTTGTCATTAATCAGCTTTATTTTAGAAATGAGCCTGCGCGGATTTGAACCGCGGACCCTCGCCTTTCTTAGTCTTCCAATATGGAAGGAAAAATATGCTTCTAGCGAAACATACTCTTATAAGAGCGATGCTCTGCCGGGCTGAGCTACAGGCTCATAAAATTAACTATAAAAGAGAATATTTAAGGTTTTCCAAGTCAGGCTCTGCGCAAGGATTTCAATTTTAAATTATAACTCTTGAAGATATCTACTGCCTTTAGGCAGTAGCGTAACCTATTTTTATTTAGTTTTTTTAATATGAATGAGCTTGTTGTAGCTCATTGAATACATCCAATGTAGCTATAGCTTTCTCAC
>Ga0272448_1009205_pt1 | contig 10126 bp, 6 predicted proteins | sample YNPCB0191_FD_202220 | JGI IMG/M metagenome (GOLD analysis project Ga0272448, IMG submission 202220) | Hot spring sediment microbial communities from Yellowstone National Park, WY, United States - YNP-CB-019-1 | ecosystem: Environmental > Aquatic > Thermal springs > Hot (42-90C) > Sediment... | reverse complement strand
CGGGTGTGTGCAACAGCACCGCAATCTCACCAGCGGATGTGAACGCCCCAGACGTCCTCCCCTCGTGTTCAATGACCTCAACCAGGTCATGCTGGCCTGAAGGGATTGGTCTTGTGGTGCTGCTTGAATCCGTGCTTGCCTGTGATGGCGTATTGCTTTCATCGCTCTTGCGCGCGGTAAGGCATATAGGGCGCATCAGCCCCAACCACAAGCCCAGCCGCAGTATCCCTGGCAGCCAGAGACGTGCCGTCGCGCGCAACCAGCCGAGCAGTGGCAGGTGCTCGGCCACGTAGTGACTCGGTCCGTCAGATTGCCCCAGTGGCAACCAGAAGCGAGGAGTGCCTGTGGCCGGCCATTTCCAGTACAGGCGCACATCCGTGAAACCGGCCACTGTCATCTCGCGACGAATACGGGCGGGACGAGCCGAAAAAACACGGCGCCACTCTGCATAGCAGGCTCCGCTAGGCAGAAGCATGCGCCAGGCCGCGCTAAGCGTGTCCGGGTCGGGATTGACGAGTACCGCCAGGTCGCAGCCAGATGCCTGGGCAACACGCCCATCTACCACCTCGTCCGCGATCAAGGCAACCGCTTGCGTCATACGCTCATCGGCAAAACATACTGCCTTGTGCGCTCGGGTGAGCATCAACAGGGCGCGCCAATCTACCAGCCGCAACAGTTGACTGGGCGAAGGGGCTGCTGATGCACGCGTTTCTGCGTTTGCCCGCCGAAGCGTGCCCACCTCGGACAACGCGACGTAGCTCGCGATGACAAACTGACTCGCCAACCAGGCGATGCCGACACCCGTGATGCCGTATATGGGCAGCAAGGCACTGCTCAGACCAAGGGTCATGGCGCAGAGCACCATTTGCGTTCCGACGATGCCCTTGATGCGGCCGCGGGCGCGCTCATTACCGATGTACCATGCATTGAGAATGGTGGGGATGGTCGCCACTACCAACAAGCGCAGCAGTGGGGCGCCCTCGCGGGCATAACTTGCTCCAAACAGGCGCAACACGTAGGGCGCGGCGATCAACATCACCACGGAGACCGGCACCAATATGCGGGCCATCTGTAGCAACATACGACGGCTGTATGCAGCCATGTTGGCGCGATCCGCGTTGGCCTCGACCGTGAGCGAAGTTGCCATGTTGGCTGCCACCATATACAGCGAAAAGGCCACGATCCAGGATTGGTAGAAATACGCGTTGGCCTCGCTTCCCAAGCGCTCAATGATCAGGAGTGGCAACAGTCTGACGGCTGTCTCGCTGAAGATGGCGGCTGCATAGTTGCCGGCGGTGAACTTGGCGACCTGGCCCACCGTGATCGGGGGCGCTGCCTGCGCCTGGCTTGTGGTGGCGACCCGGCTCACTATGAAGCGGCGTACCAAGATAGCGTTCACCCCGACGACCAGAATGGGGACCATTAACGTCCACGATGCGAAGACACCATAGCGACTGAGCGGCCCGGCCAGTGCAACCAGCAACACGATCTTGAGGACATTGTAGACCGTGTTCTCAATCAACACCCAGATCGGCCGACGCAAGCCGATCAGTGCGCCGTCTTGCAAATTGAAAATTCCCCACACAGTCGCAGACAACACGAACCAGGCAATTAGCAACGGATCCAGATCGACCAACCCGCTGGATGGATCCCAGGCGCGCAAACCAAACAGGAAAACCAGGCTCAGTATGGGCGCCACGAATAAGGTTATCAGGTAACTGGAGGCTACAAGCCGCGCCGCGTAGCGGCCGTGTGAAGGAATGAAGCGAGTCATCGCCGACTTCAAGTCGAACTGGGACAGGAAGGAAATGAACACCATAGTGGAGATCAGCGCCGAGTTGCGCCCGACCACATCAGCCGGGTACAACCGGGCGGCCAACATCCAATACACCACGCCCAGCCCGGCCGACACGACCTGGTTCAACACCAACACGTACGCGTTGCGGTACAAAGGCAGGCGTATGTGGGCCATCATCTGGGGAATGGTGAAGTTCAGCGCGGCTCCGACGAGATAGGTCATAGCTTGTCCTTGTGAAATTTCTAGTGCTGTGCGGTCTCGAGCCAGACCTGGGCCCGCCGAAAGGCGATGGGAGCACCCTGACGATAGAGCAACGCGTCGACGGGCAACGCGGTACTCAAGTCATCGGGTAAGGTCAGGCGCGTATTCCATGCTTCGCCAGGTGGTAACGTGATGATCGGCCATTCTTCCAGGACACGGCTGGCCTGTTGGAGGCGCAGTCGGTAGGTTGCCATCTCGGTTGTGTGGTTGGCGATCCCTATGCGCAGCGCGTGTTGGCCATCTACAGTCTGCGGCACAGCCCACAGTTGCACCACTTCGACCGCCGGATAGGCTGCGGCATAGTCGCTCGCCAGTGCCACAGCCCTGAGGGTAACCACCGCAGTCGCAATCAGAACCAGGCCGGCCAACGTCAGCCCAGCTAACTGCCCTGCTGAAAAGCGCGGGCGTAGCAGCCCCGGCTGTCGAAGAGATGCAGGACGTCGCAACAGCGCAATCAGGCAAGCCGTCAGGGTGACCCCGCCCAGCCAGACAGCCCAGCTAAGACTCTGCAGACCCCAGGGTGTCAAGTTCAAGATCAACCCGCCCAGAATGGTCACCACCAGGCTCACGCCGAGGCTGAGCAACACACGTTCAGCCTTGTCCAGCGTGCTGTGGGGCAAGGTTGCTGCCAGTATGGCATAACCCGGAAGAAACAAGGTTAACGGCACCCCGAAGCCGACGCGCCACGCCGTATCGTTCACGCCTGACAGCGCCAAGCCCAAGGGGATCAGGACAACCACGCCCACCAGTACCAGATCGAGATACCTACGGCTCATCAGCCAGCGCTCCTATGTCGTAGATCACAATGTCGCCGGCATCGAAGATGCGGCTGACGCGCGGGATGCGATCAAACTTGGCCAGTACGTCCCGTTCGATTGGTTCGCTGTATGGATAATCCAATTTCTCCCACTTCTCATAATAGTGGCCTTCGATGGGCAGGGCTTGGGTGAGGCGATAATCCACGACTGCGTAGTGGATGCGGCCCTGACGTATCAGATCGCGTTGGTAGGCACCTATCCCTGCTGCCAGGAACAGCGGAGCCGCCGGCACGTTATCGCTTTGATACGTGACTACGCGTTGCTGACCGTAGGATCCCATCAAGGCCGTATTGATATGGTCGGCGACCAGGCGGTTGCCCGGCCCGAGTTGCCGATATGCCCATTCAGCCGCAGCCATGCCTTGGGAGTCAACGCTGCGCGGTGTGGTGCCGACCAGGTAAGGTCCCGGCAAGCGCGAGATGGGCGCCACGCCGGAGATGACACCGCCCGCAAAAACTACGCCAAAGTAGCCGACCACCACACTGATCCGCAAGGCGCGCAAGCGCCCGGGGCGCGTCATTCTCTCAAGGGCCAACGCAAGCAACAAGCCAACCCCAATAAACAGGAAGGCGGAGGCACGCGCCCCTACCTCCCAGGACCCGATCAGGCGCAGCGGCAGGCTGAGCGGATAGGCAAGCGCGGCACCAGCCAGGAGCACAGCCCAAAGATTGTCAGCATAGCGTCGCCAAACGTGCCACAATCCAAAGGGAAGGCCCAACACAATCAGCACCGCGGAGCCCAGGCCCACGACCTGCTCCAGCAGAGGGGGCCTTGTTCCAGCATCCGACTGAAAAGGCGGCCGGAAGCCCCCTTCACTGAAAGCCACCTGGAGAACCTTATGCACGGCATCCACCAGGGGCGGGCCAAGATAGTCGAGGGTACGGCTTGACACGGCGACCAACCACACCAGGTTGGCAACCACGGCCAAGAGTGCCATCCAGCGCACATCCCTGGTCGCTGCCGTGCGCCATCCTTTGCGCAGAGCGGCCAAAGTCGTCCAGAGTATCAGACATCCGGTCAAGACATAGGCAGTGATATGATGGGTCACTACCACCGCCACGATACTTGCCGCGGCCAAGACCAATAACAGCCTGCCTTCCGCGCCAACGGCCTGCTGCCGGCGCAGCAACAGCCACAAGGTCAATAATGCCAACGACAGCGCCAGCGATTGGTAAGCATACTGGGCATTGAAGAACAGGAACTGCGGGTGAGCAGTGTAGAACAAGGACGCCAGGCCGGCCACCCGCACCGATCCGCTGACTTGCTCCAGGAACAGGTACACCGCGAGCGACAGCATCAAGCGGGCGGCGCCGATCACCACCAACCCTGCCTGAAAGATGCTCAGACCGCCCAACGTGACCAGGGCATGGGTTGCCAGCTCCAGGCCTGGATAGAGCGGAGAGATGGACAATAAGGGATTCTCGCTGTATAACCTGCCGGTGGCAAGCATATCGCTGGCTGTACGCCAGTGCAGAAATTCGTCGTACAATGTAAAGTTGAGTGGGCTGTGCAAAACTTTGATCAGATACAGGCCCAGGCCAAGGGCGGTGACCAAACCCAGTGCGTGCGGCCGGCGCACGTCGGGCATGGCGAGCCATAGGGCAATGGGGGCCGCCAGCACCAGCAATCCGGCCCAGAATATCGTATCGGCCCATGTCGCGCCCAGGCGCGCGCCGGCGTCAGCAGAGGCTACCACCAGCAAAGCCAGCGCTGGCACCAGGCAAGTTTCGACCAGCACCAACCAGACCGGGTATCGCGCTGATAGTGTTACCCACGGCCAGGTTGATGGCTGGACGAAACCCGAAAGGCGAAGAGCGGCGCTTCTCACCACCTCAGGCCGCGCTTTCAAGGGTAATATGTGCGTCATCCTCAGCTGCCGGCACCACCTGATGTGCCGTCGCCTCCGAGCCAAGCAGACGAGCATACACTTGCTCGATGCGCGGCACGACACTGCCTGCTTTGAACTCGACGGCTTTGCGTCTGGCGGCCTCGCCCATGCGGGCGCGCAAGGCCGGGTCGTTGAGCAGACGCTGCATAGCTTGTCGCAACGCTTCCTCGTCACCCGGCGGCACCAACAGGCCCGTGACACCCTCTTCCACCATATCGGTCAGTCCCCCAATGCGCGAGGCAATCAACGGCCGGCCAGTGGCCATCGCCTCAATAGCCGTAGAAGGGCAGGGATCCGACCAGGTGGAGGGCACGAGCCCAAACAGGCTGCGAGTCCAGGCCTGCATAACCGCTGCGTGCGGCCAGTTCTTGAGGATGACCACGTTGGGTGGTGGATCGGTGGTGCGTACCGGGTATTCGGATGTTTGGTAACCGATGACCACCAGGGGTGGGGCAGCGCTTAACCCGGCGTAGGCACGCATCAATACATCCAGGCCTTTGTAGCGCCCAAAGGCGCCCACGAACAGCATGAACTCATCCGGCGGCAGCTGAGCAAGGTTTGGATGTGGCACGGGGCTGACTTTATCCACGTCGTCTGGCACAAAGTTGGGGATGACTTCGACCGGCGTTCTGCCTTCGAACAGGCGATTGTCCTCAGCCACAGCTCGACTGACGGGTACAAACACGTCCACGGCGGCGCGTTCGGCGCGCGTCATCACCCGATTGGCGAGGGTCACCATAGAACCCTTGGCCATTCCGTAATGAGCACCGGCGCAGCGCAGGCACTTGAAAAAGCCAGGCCCACTGCACAACGTGTCACCATAGATGAGCTTCTTCTTGGGACACAGCAGACTGTGGTCGTGAACCGTCAGCACCAGCTTGGCACCACTCCATGCCTTGAGCGGCAAGAAAGAATGCACCAGCCAGTTGTGGGCATGGACTATCTGGGGCCGTTCGGCCGCCACCACCCTGCGCAACGCCAGCACCAATTCGGGATCAGGAAAGGGCGGGGCGTGCCTGTGGCCGGAATCGCTGAACAGGGCATCCACGCGCTGCATACTGCCCCGTATGCGGTAGATGCGCACGCCCTGATCGACCTCAAACTCGGGCATGCCGGGATGCCAGATGGTTGCCAGCGCCACGGTGTGCCCGCGTGCTGCCAGATGGGTACTCAGAGCGCGCACGTGGCGCTCTTCACCCCCGATGATGGGTGGATAGAACTGGGTTAGCATCAAGATGCGCATACTGGCCTCCTGGCGACGGTCTGGTAGAGATGAAGGAGGTCCGCCGCACACTCATCCCAGGTTGGCAACCTGATACTGGGCGGCTGGTGTGGTCGGCGCAGTTGATCCAGAACTGCGTCGGCAACCTGCTGGGAGGTGCTATGCAAGGCAACAGCTCGCGCTAACCCCTGGTCGGCCAGTTCACTCAGCCCGGACGTATCGGCGACCAGAACCGGCCGGCCGAGCGAGATAGCCTCCAGCACCGCTATCGGATGCGTTTCATACTCGCTCAAGAGCACCACCAATGCAGCTTTGGAAAGTTCAGTCGCCATCCGGGATCGTTCCGTGGCCGGGATGGCCCTGATCTCGACCCGATCGGCTACACCCAAGCGCGTGGCAAGGCGCCGTAGCTCAGCCTCGTATGGGCCGACGCCGGCAATCCACAGGCGCGCGTCAGGCCGTTGTTCAAGGATATGTGGCAAGGCAGCGATCACCCGCTGGTGTCCTTTATAATACTCGAGACGACCCACCGAAGCAATTAAGGTGCCGTCAGTTGTTGCTGGACTGGCCGTACCGGTTACTTGCGGAAGGTCACAACCGTTCGGGATGAGCGCGAACCGCTCGGGTGGTAGCTGCAAACGCTTGCCAAAGAACTCGATTTCGAACCGGGCAACGGCGATCAGCCGTTCGGCACGCGCCATCAGGGGTCGCAACAGGGTCTGTTGCGCACCTCGCAATGCATTGCGCAGGCGCGACGAATGACCACCTCCGTGGAAGGTGAGCACGTACGGGATATTGGCGCGCAGTGCAGCCAACATAGCCAACGGCGGAACCAGGGTGTGGTAACACTGCACGTGGACAACGTCCCAGTTGCCCTGGGTAATTGTGCGGTAGATGCCCGGTGCAAAGTAGTAATCTGCCTTGGCCGGCCAAGCGCGCACGCGTCGAACAGTGACACCTTCTGCCTGCTCACTGGTCGGCAGCTGACCGCTGGGATCGGTGGTCAACACCGTCACCTCCACGCTCTGGCGTGCCAGACGACGGGCGACTTCGTATACGTGATTCTCAACCCCACCCATGTAGGGCAAATAGCGAGCGGTCACCATAAGAAGACGCAAGCTGGGTCCTGTCGAACCCAGCTTGGCATCTGCTCCTTGGGCAACTCCAAGCTCAGTGAGGCTGGATGAAGTCATACTTCCACCCTGGCGATCGGACGTGTCACTTCGAGCATAACAACCGGCACTGGCGCCTGTGCCTTCGGCGCACGCCATGGTCTGATCCACTCGCGAATGATGGTCTTGAGCACCCGCCATCCGTCCGGGATGGTGCGCAGGTGGCTCGTGCCATGAATACGGGTGGCCTCAAAGCTGGGCACTTCGGCAATGCGCAGGCCGGCTTGCAGGGCTCGCACGTTCATCAGCGTCTCGATCTCGAAGCCGTCGGCGTCAAGGTTGAGCCGCGGCAGCACCCGTGTCCAGAAAGCGCTGTAGCCGTAGCACAGGTCGGAATAGCGACCACCAAACAGCAGGCGCACCAGCCAGAGCAAGGCAGTATGACCCGCACGGCGGAACAGGGTCATGTCGGCAGTGCCACCGCCCTGCAAGAAACGTGAACCCTTCACGAAGTCCTTGCCAGCCAACAGCTCGCCAACGTAGGCCGGGATTTCCCGTGGATCGGTGGAACCGTCGGCGTCGAGCATCACGATAATGTCTCCGGTAGCAGCCGCGAAGCCGGTTCGCAAGGCAGCCCCCTTGCCACGCCCTTGTTGCATGACGATGCGGATATCGGGTCGCAAGGCGCGCGCCACTTCGATAGTAGCGTCGGTGGAATGACCATCAACGAGAATGACCTCGTGAACCCAGCTGGGGATATGGGGAAGCACGTAAGGCAAGTTCTTTTCCTCGTTGAGCGTGGGGATGACCACACTGACCGTATATTGTCTGAACACCGGGACAAAGCCCCGGCTCGGGCGTAACCCAATGTTGGCTGCCAGTTTCCAGTTTGAAAATACTTCGGCGACGGCTGTCATGAACTCTCCTCCTAAGGTGATAGTTAAAGGCAAGTGTAATTGAACCCTGGATATAGAGTATTTAGATTACCATACTCTAATTATATGAATTATAACACACTCCGTGGCCCTTGTCAAGCAAAAGTTTTCATAACGCCTCCGAAAACCCAAACTGGTTAGCAGCGCGCCGGGTGCTTTGTCGGGCCACGGACTGTACCGAGCCAAACGCGGCAGGTAGTGGTGTACCAGGTACACCAAACCTGTAGTCTGGAAGCATCCCACCACAACGGGTATTTGTCACCGTTGTGGACGCAGTTGCACCAGTCGGTACAGAAAGTGGGCAAGGTGTTGTTGACGCCCTGCACTCATCGGATACTCTTCCCAATCCAGCACACTCCTCGCATACGGAACACCAGCAGATTCTTTACGCAAAGTTTACGCGTCTCACAAGATGAGTATAACACTCAGCTGTTTGAAACGAGTTTGAAACGCGGGGCAATCGTATAGGAAATAAGTACTATTGACATGGCCTCTTTACGCGATCTTTACGTTGGACCAGAAGGAATCAGGGCGGTGAAATCGCCTGTCAACGATTGTGACCCAACCCTCGTGTAGGGCTGCCACCAGTTGTAGGGATGCTATGATGTGATCGCCTGCCAAGAAGGCCTGGGGGGTGTCCCGAATGTCTGGTTGAGGGAAACCAAAATGAACGCAGAACATTGCCCGCCAGGTCTTGCCGTACTATAATGGGGTGTTGGAGCGCATACGCGCCAGTCCATCCATGTAACCTCAGCCGCCTGAGTCCTGGGGCGGTGTGGATTTGGCCGAGTGCCGGTACAGGGAGAATGACGCTATGTTGACAGATATGGCACGCTATTATGGCCGAGGCATTGTGGATCCCATTGCCCGTTTCATGAACTGGGCCGGGGTTTCACCCAACGCGATCACTCTGATCGGTTTTACGTGCACCTCTGCAGTGGCAGCTGTGTTGGCCCACGGTCACGTCCGACTGGCTGGTTTGTTACTCATCCCGGCCTCCGGTTTGGACGCTATTGATGGCACGCTGGCCCGCATGCTGAATCGGGCGACGCGCTTTGGCGCCTTCCTGGACTCAACGATGGACCGCTACTCAGAGACAGTCCTACTGATGGGCGCACTTATCTACTTCCAGAGCCAAGGGGCAAGCACCGAGGTGATCCTTTGCTGCGCGACGCTGGTTGGATCGCAGATGGTCAGCTACGCCCGAGCGCGCGCCCAAGGCATCGGCATCGACGTCAAAGACGGCCTGCTTACCCGTTTCGAACGCGCTCTGGTGCTGATTGCCGGCCTGATTCTCAATGAGCTGACGATCACGCTTTGGGTGTTGGCCGTGTTTACCAATCTGACCGCCCTGCAACGCATCTGGCTGGTATGGCGCAAGGCATGCCAGGAAGAGCAGCAAAGGCAATAAGCCCGTGGATTGGTGGCAAGCTTTGGTGTTGGGCATCGTGCAAGGTGCCACCGAGTACATCCCGGTCTCCAGCTCGGCCCACCTGGTGCTGGTACCGTGGTTGTTCAACTGGTCGCAGCCGGCGAGCGACGCGGCGTTTGCCTTCGACGTGTTGGTGCAATGGGGTACGCTGGTGGGCGTGTTCGCCTATTTTTGGCGGGACATCTGGCAAATTGTGCGCCACGTACTGGGCGGAATAGCCCGGCGCCAACCGTTGGCTACACCCCAGGCGCGCCTGGGATGGGCCGTTGTGCTTGGTAGCCTGCCAGCCGCGGCAGCTGGCTTGAAACTGAAAGACGCCGTTGAAGCGGTATTCGCCAAACCGATCTACGTCGCCGTACTGTTGTTCGGGACCACCATCATCCTGTTGCTTGCTGACCGCTTCGGCCGGCGTCAACGTTCGTTAGCACACCTCGGTTGGTTAGACGCCTTGGTTATTGGCATCTGGCAGGTGGCGGCTCTCCTGCCGGGCATCAGCCGCAGCGGGGCAACCATCGGGGGCGCTATGCTACGCAACTTTGATCGCACCAGCGCGGCTCGCTTCAGTTTCTTGCTATCGGTACCGGCCTTGCTGGGCGCCGGCCTGCTGTCCATCCGCGACCTGGCCGAAACTGGCAACCTGAGCGCCCAGCTGCCGACCCT
>Ga0272448_1009204_pt1 | contig 10126 bp, 5 predicted proteins | sample YNPCB0191_FD_202220 | JGI IMG/M metagenome (GOLD analysis project Ga0272448, IMG submission 202220) | Hot spring sediment microbial communities from Yellowstone National Park, WY, United States - YNP-CB-019-1 | ecosystem: Environmental > Aquatic > Thermal springs > Hot (42-90C) > Sediment... | reverse complement strand
GATTATCCTTTTGACCCCTCTTTGTTTTGCCCAGGTTGTTTTTGAGGAAGCCTTCGAACAGGGGACAAATGCCCCTGATGGCTGGCAGACAAAGGTATGGCAGGGCAAAGGTGAATTTCAATATCCCATTACAGGAAAAAATGGTAATGCAGTTCAAATTTCTTCCTCCGAAGGTGGCGATTTATCCTGGTTCAAAGAGGTAGATGTTAGCCCATTTGCTCAATACAAACTCTCCGGATGGATTAAAACGGATAATATTCAATTAGAAAATGGGGCAGGAGCATTGCTAAATATTCATGGAATTGATGGTGCTCGCACAGAAGCATTGTCCGGCACAAATGATTGGAAATATGTTGAAACTACCTTTTTTGTCAGTTCAAAAACACGAATTATGGTGAATTGTCTTTTTGGGGGTTGGGGTTTGGCAAAAGGTTCCGCTATATTTGATGATGTAAAATTAGAAAAAATATCAGAAATGGTAATTGGTGATATGCAAATTTCCATTGACCCGTCAAAAAAAGGGACACCGATACATCCGTTTATCTACGGTCAGTTCATTGAACATTTAGGTCGTTGCATCTACGGTGGTATTTGGGCAGAAATGCTTGAAGACCGCAAATTCTTCTACCTTATTAATACCCCCGACTCTCCATGGAAACTTTATCCGACAGATATGATGCTATTTATTGACCAGATTCATCCTTACACAAGTTGGTATACGCCGGTCATCCTGCTTAACCCGCGTCGTGAACGGGGTTTGGTTCAAGATGGGCTGGAAGTCGTTGCAGGTAAGGAATATATGGGCAGGGTTGTGCTGAAATCCACTCATCCCGATGTTATGGTTAAAATTTTCCTTCGTTCCGGTGATAGTCTACTAGGTGAACCTGCCGTTATCCAAAATATCTCTCAGGATTATCAAAAATATACATTCCGATTAAAGGTGGATAAAGATGGCAAACCTGCTCAATTTGCTATTCTTGCTACGGGACAGGGTAACTTATTTATTGGAGCAGCCTCACTTATGCCAGCAGACAATATCAAAGGAATGAGAGCAGATACACTTACCTTGCTTAAACAACTCAATTCTCCTATATATCGCTGGCCCGGTGGCAACTTTGTCAGCGGTTATAACTGGAAAGACGGAATTGGCGACCCGGACAAACGCCCTACACGCAAAAATCCCGCCTGGGGCGGTATTGACACAAACGATTTTGGATTGGATGAATTTATTCAATTTTGCCGTGAAATTGGCACAGAGCCATTAGCCGTGGTTAACACAGGTTTAGGGGATGTAAACTTAGCCCGGGATATGGTCGAATATGCCAACGGCTCTATAAATACCCCAATGGGCAAATGGCGTACCGATAATGGCAATCCCGAGCCATATAAGATTACCTACTGGGGTGTTGGAAATGAAATGTATGGCGAATGGCAGTTGGGACATGTCCCGGTGGATGATTATGTTAAACGCCATAATGCATTTGCAGAAGCTATGAAAACAATTGACTCCAATATTAAATTAGTAGGTGTCGGCGAAAATATGGGTATATGGAGCAAAAAGATGTTAGAAAATTGTGCTAACAATATGGATTACATAAGCGAACATTTCTATTGCGGGGATAAGAAGGATGTGTTCGAACATGTGTATCAGTTAGCAGAACGAATTAAAGCCAAAGTTAAGAATCATAAAAGTTATTTGGAAACCATCCCCACATTAAAGGAAAAATTTATCCCTATTGCAATGGATGAGTGGAACTATTGGTACGGTGACCATGTCTATGGCGAATTGGGCTGTGTCTACCATCTGAAAGATGCATTAGGTGTGGCTATTGGTCTGCATGAATTTTTCCGTAACAGTGATGTAATTACAATGGCAAATTATGCCCAAACTGTAAATGTTATCTCTGCCATAAAAACAACCAAAACGAAAGCATTTTTCGATACAACAGGGCTTGCCCTGATGTTATACCGTCAGCATTTTGGCAGTATCCCAGTTGCAATTGATGTGAAACCTGTATCAAATGATAATCAAAGCAATACACCAATGGTTCCTATCGATGTTTTTGCGGCATGGAAAGATGAACAAGCAGGGATTATGACCCTTGCTGTGGTAAATCCATTATCCAAAGAAATTAAAGTGCGTTTGGATATAAAGGATAAAAAAGTAGAAACTCCAAAAACAGTATGGATACTTACAGGCAAAGACCCCATGTCCACTATCATACCTGATAAAGAACCAGAGGTATGGCTATCAGAAATGAAAGTGAACAAGTCAACCTTCCCTGAGATGGAAATTCCGCCATTGAGTATTGTTATGATGGAACTAAAAGTTAAATAAATCTCAAAATAAAAGGAGCATGTATTATGTTATTAACCTCATTTGTCATTGCTACGGCTATTGCTACGGCTTACGAACCAACCTGGGAATCGTTAGACCAGAGGCCCACTCCGCAATGGTTTGAGGATGCCAAATTTGGTATTTTTATTCACTGGGGAGTTTATTCCGTCCCTTCTTGGGCGCCCAAAGACACCTATTCGGAATGGTACTGGAATCACATGCAAAATAAAGAGGGTGCCACATGGAAATTTCATGTTGAAAAATATGGTGAAAAATTCCAGTACCAAGATTTTGCACCTATGTTCAAAGCAGAGTTATACGACCCTGACCAATGGGCTGACATATTTAAAAGGTCAGGTGCCAAATATGTCGTTTTGACTTCCAAACATCACGATGGCTTCTGTATGTGGCCCAGTGCCCAGAGTTGGAATTGGAACGCTATGGACATAGGACCGCATCGCGATTTGGCAGGGGAATTAATAAATGCCGTCAAAAAAACAGGTATAAAAGCAGGTTTTTACTACTCATTATATGAGTGGTTCAATCCCTTATATAAACAAGATGTCAATCGTTATGTAGAAGAACACATGCTACCGCAAATGAAAGATTTGATTATTCGTTACCAGCCAGATGTCTTATGGACTGATGGCGATTGGGACTATCCAAGTTCGGTTTGGCGGAGCATGGAATTTTTAGCCTGGCTGTTTAACGAATCACCAGCACCCAAAGATATTGCTGTAAATGACCGTTGGGGCAAAGGTTGTCGGAATAGACACGGAGGATTTGCAACACCTGAATATGGACATATTTCAGAGGGTCCCCTGATGGAAAAAGGGCTATTCGAAGAATGTCAAGGAATGGGCAAATCCTTTGGTTATAACCGTAACGAAGCTGCAGAGGATTACCGTAGTACAACAGAATTGCTTCATTTACTCATAGACAATGTTTCACGAGGAGGTAATTTGTTATTAGACATAGGACCTGCTGCGGATGGTCGCATTCCCGAGATTATGCAAGAGCGATTATTAGAGATGGGCAAGTGGTTAGAAGTAAATGGAGAAGCCATTTATGCGTCTGATGTATGGAAAGAAGCACCTAAGATGGAGAATTTCCGTTTTACTCGAAAGGACAAAGCAATTTATGCCATAGCACTAAAATGGCCACCCGAGAAATGGGCTGTTCCCAAACCTAAGGAATATAACAACAAGCCCGAAGTAACATTAGTAGGCACTCCAATCAAAGCCCAAATAGAAGATGGGGGAAATGAATGGCTAATTACAACTCCCTGTGTATCGCCTGCCCAAATCCCTTGCCAACACGCCTGGGTATTTAAGTTACAATATTAATTATCCACAACTCACACAATCAAAATGCAAATACTTATAACTTTCTACTCGTGTCCTTTGTGATATTCATGATTAGTAATTATTTTTACCGAATTTGTTTTAGATTACGCCTTTGATTTGAAAGGTTTGTTCGAGGTATAGACTGCCTTCTTTGGCTCGGATAAGTAAGGTATGTTCACCTTGGGTAATTAAGTTATCAAATTGATAGTCTTCACCTCCGACAATATAAGGGGGTTGTTGGTATTGATTAATTAGTTTGTTGTCAAGGTAAATTTCAACTTCATTGGGTTTCATTCCTTCAATCCAGATACGGCACCGTTCCCATGGGTGGTATTCGAAGTCACCATCTTCAGATGGTTGGAGGTATATTCGTTTACTAAATTGAGTATTTTGTTCATCGTAGTGTTGCCACCATTTACGGACCGCTTCGCTACTGGAAATGAGACGCATGCAGCGACGGTCTTCGGGACGGTTATGCGTACATACCCGTGCGTCTGCCTGATAGACATAAATTCCATCTGTCCCTGCTTGATAAAGTTGATAAACACGCCATAGGAATAATGCAGGCACCTCAGGTCCCCAACTTAATCCATCAATAACAGGTAATAATTTGCATTTTGAGCCACGAACCGCTTCAATATAAGGTGCTATTTCAAAATGCATGTGTCTGCCCTGAATGTTACTTGGACACAGGTAATCCACTAATTCATTGCTTATCCATGTTTTGAAATCGAATTGTTCCCAATGGCTCACACCTTTTGCCGGGAAACGAATAAGTAGGGGAACAGATTTATTGCGTTTTTGAGCAAATTCTTCTCGTAGTGTTTTTAGTTCTCGTAAAAATTGGTTACAGGTTTCTGGTTTATCAATACCACCGGGATACCTGCAAAAATCTATGGATATACCGTCGGCTCCAATTTCAAGGGTTTCTCTTAATAGGGATAAGATATATTGGCGAACTTCGGGTATGTCATATCGCAATAATCCACCTTGCATCCAGTCGGGGTGTTGTTTTGAAAAGTCGCTTTGTAATGGTGTCCCAGGATAACAGTTCGTAGCCCCAAAGTTAGCATGTGCCATTAAGCCTAATTCGTGGGCATATTGTAATTCGGTTTGTAATGTATTCGTCATTTGTTGCATTTTTCCGACATTATTTGTGTTTGGGACCACGCCACCGATAGGGTCACCTATAGTATTGTAAAGAAGTTGGTCGGTCAGGCGTGATTCATAAACAACCTTCATCCCAAAACGTCCTACTTGAATATCTACGATATTGACTCGGGCTTCTTTATATGCGGAGATAGGTTCACGATGTTGTAAAGTTTCCTGTATATCTTCAAAAAATGCCCAGGAGTAAGGCTCGAAATAGCCGGCAATGATTTTATCAGGGGTATCATATTGGCTTTCTAATTTTTCGACTAATTCATTGGGAAGAGGCACCAATTTAATGTAATCCAGTCCACCTTCAACATAACCGGTGTAATAATGAGGCTGTTTGATGATGAGATGTTGTCGGGTTAAATCTGTCCAGCGCCAGAGGGTTTCCTGAAAAGGTTTTGTAGACCAAAGCAAATCGGTTCTTTCATCACCGGAAAGTCGCAGGTTGACAGAATAATTTTTGGGAGAGCAAACAAAGATGGCATATTTCCCTGTAAGATTTAGTGGATAAGTTAATTGGGGTAGGGGCAAATCTTTATGCCATATCTTTCCAAACAGAGCATTCTTGTATGTGGTAGTATTAGTGTCGAGGTCATTCCTAAATAACCATTTTCTATCACTTGTTTCCGAACTGTCCAGAACAACCTGTTCCTTTTGTAGAACCTGAGACCAATCTTCAAGATAAACTACATCTGAATTGTCTGTTTGGATTGGAGTTTGTAATGTGCTTAAAATTTTCCCATCGATAGATTGAATCTGAATGCGAAAATCAATATCAACTTTTCCCTCTTTTTGAGCCTCTGGATAAGAGTTAAAAATAACAGTTCGTTTTAGTCCTTTTGCATTACGTTCTAAGATTTTTCCATGGAAAGTCCATTCAGCCCATTCATCTTCAGAAATAAATCGGAGTGCCGTTTCTGAAATGTAGGGAGTTGTTTTAGCAGATTGCCATTTCTCTTCACCCGAGGGAGACCAGGAACAAAGTATCATAACTTCGTTGGGTGCGTCTTCTGGCACGGGATAAGTAAGATGAATATATCGTGTGATGGGGTCAATTTTGAGTTCAATTTTGCCTTCTTGTGGTTGGGCATAAGTAGTATAAGTAGTAATAAGAAGCAATAAGATGGTTATTAATAATATTGATTTTTTTGTTAGATTAGGGGAGAAGTAATACATCTTTCTACTCCATTCATTTTTAATATCTGGAATATTGTAAATTTGATTTTATGTTATAATATCAATAATTTGTAAATCATTGTAATAGGAATTTCGTATAATATATAGTGACAATTTAATATATTGTGTTTAACGGGGGCGAAAAGGTTTCGACGGGGATGGTTGAGGTGTAGAACGCATGCCGAGGTTGACCGGTTGGCCTCGTTAAAAGCCGGTCAAAAACAACTGCCAATCAAGAATTGGCCCTCGCTGCCTAATAATTGAGCAGCGCGTCCCACCCGTGATAGCCTGCTAACGGACTGGGGCGTCAACCAGCAGGTCTGTCCTTTCGAGATTTGCGGGGCTCGGAAGGCAGTAACAAACTCGCATAGCGGCTATGGTGAGCCAGCCCTGAGGCGCTCCGTAGTGGCGAATCTATAAAGGATGGGCTAAGCATGTAGTTGGGCTACACTGAAACATCTTCGGACGCGGGTTCGATTCCCGCCGCCTCCACCATTACTTATTAAAAAAGGATTTGTTCGTATATAATACGACTACAAAATAGTAGGTATGCCCGTAAATAAAGATTGTAAAGCAGGACGGAATAGGACAATAACCCTCTCAAAAAAAGAACGGCTGTTATATAAAAAGCGACTTTTGAAACTTCACGGTTCTGTATCGGTGGAGGAGATATTAAATAAGACCATACATCAAGATTTGTTTAAGGTTCTCCCTTTTTTGCCAGTATCTTTTGTGGATTTGTTATTTATAGACCCGCCCTATAATTTACATAAGGAGTTTAACTCGAATCATTTTAAGGAGATGTCCCCTGAAGAATATGAAGCATGGATGGATTCCTGGTTAAGTCCATTAAGGAAGGTATTAAAACCTACTGCTTCTGTTTATATTTGTGGGGATTGGAAATCTTCTTCATCCATTTTTCGGGTGATGACAAAATATTTTAAGATTCGAAATCGAATTACATGGGAACGAGAGAAAGGTAGAGGATCTATCAGCAACTGGAAAAATTGTTCAGAAGATATATGGTTCGGGACGGTATCCAATAATTTTTATTTTAATAGTAAAGCGGTAATGCTGAAACGGAAAGTAATTGCTCCTTATCGGGATGATGATGGTAAACCCAAGGATTGGGGGATAGAGAACGATGGACAATATCGGCTTACATATCCTTCTAATTTATGGACGGATATAACTGTGCCGTTCTGGTCTATGCCTGAAAACACCGAACACCCTACGCAAAAGCCCGAGAAACTTCTCGCAAAAATTATCCTTGCCAGTTCCAGAGAAGGAGATGTTGTCTTTGACCCATTTGCAGGAGTTGGAACGACTTGTGTTGTAGCTAAAAAGTTAGACAGGCAGTATTGTGGAATAGAAATAGATGAAACTTATTGTTGTTTGGCGGAAAAGCGATTGGAATATGCCAATTCCGATAGAACAATTCAAGGCTATGTGGATGGCGTTTTTTGGGAACGGAATACGCTGAGGGACCAAAAAAAGATATGAATTAAAACATAGAGTATAAATGTGTTAAAATAAATAAAGTAGAACTCAATTATTTTAAGAAAGGAGAGTGTCTATGAGTAATCCCGAAAGTGCAAAACAAGGAATTCCGTTATTAGGGGATGAATTCCCTACTATGAATGTAATGACAACGCATGGAAAGATGGAACTGCCCAAGGCGTTTACAGGCAAATGGTTTGTTCTGTTCAGTCATCCAGCAGATTTTACACCTGTATGCACCACAGAATTTGTTGCCTTTCAGAAGCGATATGATAAGTTTAAGGCATTAAATTGTGAGTTAATAGGTCTAAGTATGGACCAGGTATTTTCGCATATAAAGTGGGAAGAATGGATAAGGGAAAAGTTAGGTATTGACATTCAATTCCCTATTATTGCGGATAATGGAGCCATTGCAAATATCCTTGGCTTGGTTCATCCAGGAAAAGGCACAAATACAGTTCGAGCAGTATTTGTTGTGGACGATAAAGCAAAGATACGGCTGATTATTTATTATCCGCAGGAGGTAGGAAGAAATATAGATGAAATAGTTCGGATTGTAAATGCCTTACAGATTGCTGATAAGTATAAGGTTGCCATGCCAGAAAACTGGCCTAATAACGAATTAATCAGTGATAGGGTGATTATCCCACCACCAACCGATGTAAATACTGCAAAAGAACGATTAGCCAAAGCAAAAGAAGGCGGATATGAATGTTTTGATTGGTGGTTTTCCCATAAGAAATTAGACAAATAGAGATTATCATGCAAAATAAATTGGACGGGTCAGACAAATTAAAAAGGTCTGATGATACGGACATGTTGGATAGTTAAATTACAATATTATTTCTCATAATAGAAAAGTTTTACGCCGCGAGATTCAATGCGGTGTAAGAAGTCGTCTACATTATCAATAGCGGATTCAGCGGAATGGACGCCGGGTTTATGCAGTTCACCACGGGCAATCATAAGGGTACCTTCAACTGCAGGAATGCTTGTTATATCAGCGATATGCCCCACTCCTGAATAGTAGTGATGTGCGGACTTTCCCTCTTTTTCGCCGTAAACATCAATACGGAATACAGACTGGTCTATTCCTCCTTTGGAAAAAATACCCGCGTTAACCAGGGGTAATAAAATCTTGGTTAGAAATTCTCGTTTCTCAGGAGTGTTGGTTAAGCCTAATCTACCAAGTATTGTTGCTAATCGGGCTATATAAGGCGGGTGAATGCCCCCGTGAAGGGATACATATTTCAAACCGGGTAGACTACGCGGGACGGACACCGATTCTGCATGACCTGTGATATAAACAGGTAATTTGCCCATAGGTTCGGGAAACTCTACAATTTTCCGTTCAGTTCCTGTTTTAATTCGCACTTCTTTGCCGTCTCTCCATTGTAAGGTATATCCGCTAAATATATGCAATACATGCTTTACATTTGCAGGTCCTATATCCTCATCCGAACCACCTGCCCAATTGATTTCAATGCGTTCGGGTTTATCCATAGAAAGATAGCCCTTTTTGGCTAAAAGATTGGTTATTCCCGGGGAATTGCCTAATCCAGCAATAACGGTGATTTCTTTTTCCTTTGCAATATCATTTAAAGTTATCGCAGAAAGGTAAGCATCGTAATCGTCGCAGATACTAACATAAGGGACATTAGCATCAAGACACGCTTCGATAATACCTTTTTCAAATAGGTAAAAAGGACCAATAAATCCCAATGCAACACTATGTCCTTTTACTGCATCTACAATAGAGGATTTGTCTTTTGCGTTAACGAATTTTGCTGAGAATTTATGACCGAGATTTTCCGCAATCTGTTTTGCTTTTTCTATATTAATGTCTGCAATGGTAACAGAAGTGACTTCTACTTCTTTTGCAAGAAGTTCGAGGGCTACTTTTGCCATGTCCCCACATCCACCTAAAACGCATATTTTCATAGAGGTCTCCTTTCCTTTGTTTTATTAATGATATATAATTTGATTGAGTGAATGCATCGTTTTTTTAGGGAATAGGTGATTGAAATGATATGGGCTTATTTCGAAGTGAGAAATTCAATTTGATAAAATATGTGATATTAAAGTATAATTTTATCAAAAGTTGAGGCAAATAAAACCGTAAATTAAGGAGAACAACGATAGTAAAACCGTCTGAAGATACGGTGCGAGTAAATGAAGAAATCAGGGCTCCGCAGGTACGAGTGATTGATGATAAAGGGGTTCAGTTAGGTATCATGAGCAAAAGAGACGCTCTGAGGGAAGCCGAAGCACGCGAACTGGACCTCGTAGAGGTAGCACCGAATGCAACACCGCCGGTATGTAGAATAATGGATTTCGGAAAATACCGTTATGAACAGAAAAGAAGAGCCCGTGAAGCGAAAAAGAAACAGCATGTAATTGTGCTGAAGGAAATAAAACTAAGACCAAAAATAGATAAACACGATTTTGAGTATAAACTGAAACATATACGAGAGTTCCTTGAAGAAGGTAATAAAGTAAAGGTCTCTGTAGTATTTCGAGGACGGGAATATGAACATCCCGAGTTTGCGTATGAAGTGTTAAAAAATATTATTGAATCTACAAGGGACCTTTGCTCAGAAACATATTC
>Ga0272448_1009202_pt1 | contig 10129 bp, 10 predicted proteins | sample YNPCB0191_FD_202220 | JGI IMG/M metagenome (GOLD analysis project Ga0272448, IMG submission 202220) | Hot spring sediment microbial communities from Yellowstone National Park, WY, United States - YNP-CB-019-1 | ecosystem: Environmental > Aquatic > Thermal springs > Hot (42-90C) > Sediment... | reverse complement strand
GGTCGCTTCTTGCGGCGCGCGGGAGCTACTTCCCGCTGCCCTGCGCCTTCGGCACCTTCGGCGCCGGGGCCTCGCTCTTCTGAGGCGCCACCTGCCCGCCCGCCTGGGGCGCGGGGATCGGCGCCGCGGTCGGCGTCGGGGCCGCCGCCCGCTGGCGCGCCTCGCGCCGCTGCTGATAGGCCTCGGCCAGGGACTGGTAGCGCGGCGCCACCACCTCCACGTCGGCCTTCGCCCGCAGGTTATCGAAGAAGTCCTGGAGCTGGAGCTGGTACCGCGGATCGTTCATCGCCCACTCCTCGATCACGTCCGCGTTGCCCTTCAGCGTGATCTCGTGCGGCGGGATGTACTTCTCCACCTTCACGATCCGCCAGCGCTCCGGCATCGCCTGGGCGCTCTTGCCCTCGGGCGCCTTCGGCTTCACCACCATCGGCTTGCTGATCTCTCCCGGCTTCAACGAGAACAGGACCTTCTCGAGCTCCGCGTCTCCCGTCTTTCCCTTCACGGCCCATCCCACCATGCCGCCGCGGGTCCTGCTGATCGGGTCCAGGGACTTCGCCTCGGCCACCTTGGCGAAGTCCGCGCCACCCTGCTTGCCCGAGGTCAGCTCCTTGTACGTCGCCTCAGCCTCCTGCTTGGAGCCAAGCACGATCTGCCGATAGATCACCGCCTCGTTGTTGTGGGGCAGTTCCTTCAGCCGCTCTTTACTCTCCTCGAAATACTGCTCTCGATCCCTGTCGGTGAGCACCAGCTTCGCGGTCAGCATCTGGAGTCGGAGCCGAGCGATGACATCCTCCTCGGTCTGCCCCGTCCGCTGCAGCCAGGCGGGAAAGTCGAGACCGGTGCCCGCGAGGACGTAGTCCTTGAGGCCCTCCAGCCGCTCCTGCAGCTCCGCCTGGTCGATCTCGATCCCCTTCTTCTCGGCCTCCTGGCGCACGAGCTGCCGGACGATGAGCGCATCGAGCGCCCGCCTCCCCGCATCCCCGTTATCCGCCTGCTCCAGCGCGTTCCACAGCTCCCGCTGCGTGATCGGCTGCTTGTTCACCCGCGCCACGACCTGGTCCCTGGGGCCCCGTCCGCATCCGACCGCCCCCGCGGCCACCAGCGCCAGCGTCACGATTGCCAGGGCATATCTGCCCATAGCGATTCCCTTTCCTCTCGCGCGAACGGCCCGCCCGCGAATCGCGGACAGGCCGTCTCACCCGGATACCAGCACGCGCCGGGCTGGCCTCTCGTCGGACGCGAGACAACTGGAATTCTAGCCCGCCAACTCCCCGAAGTCAAGCCTGACCCCTCATCGGCCAGCGGGAGGGCAGCGTCGGCTATTGCACGATGATCTCGATGAACGGGGGCTCCGGCGTCTGCTTCACCACGTACACGGGGCTCCGCGCGGAGTTCACCGTCTTCACCACTTGCAGGTAGGTGTAGCTTCCCTCCGTCCACACTCGCACAATCCCATCGGCCGTCGCGCGCAGTCGCTCCAGCTCGTCCGGCTGCACGGCGCGGGGGCTAACCGTCCCCAACACCACGCCCTGCAGACCGCGACACCGCGCGACCGCGTCTAGCAGCGCCCGGCACCCTTGTCCCGGCTCCATGAGGGCCAGCAGGCGCGACACATCCACCTGCATGCGCAGCGCCCGCTCGTTCGCACTCGAGAATACCCCCTCCAGTCTGCCAACAAACGCGTCGGGGGTCAGCACTCCGCCGCAAGGCGCCGGCTCGCTCCCCCACACAAACACCACCTTACCAGACTCGACGCCGCTCTGCAGCCGCTGTTCCAGGCCCGCCTTCCGCATGAGCGCGCGCCAGCGCGAGCTGCCGTCGGTCTGGCCGGCCACCCGCACGTAGGTGTCTCCGGTCTCCAGCGCCTCCCGCGCGAAGCCCACATCGAACATGTCTTGGTGGAGATAGACGTCGGTCTCGATCAGGTAGAAAGCCCCGTAAGGTATGCCGCCCCCGAGCAGGTCGTCGAGCTGCCGCACGCCCGTGGACACCGCCTCCTCAAAGCGGTAGAACGGCTCCTGGAACGGGGGAACCACGTTGATGCCGTTGCTGGAGACGAAGAACAGGCTCGGGATCGCGATATGCGGCGACCCGCGGCTCTTGCGCACCTCGACAAACCGCCGGTTCTGCCCGCCCACATATGCCCGGGACAGCATGATCAGGGCGTCGGCCACGAACTCCTCCGGGCCCGTTCCCACCTGCTCCCCCTCCGCCAGCTCCCGCGTCAGCATCGCCGTCAGGGACTCCCGCTTGAGCGCGTTGACCACGCCGTACACCGCCTCCCGGAACGCGCGGGGGCTCTCCGCAAGATCGTGGAACTGGCTCACACTGTCCACTACCACCCGGCGCGCGCCAATCTCCGCGATCATCTCGCTCACCAGGCCGCTCTCCCTGGTGATGTCCTGCTGAAGCACCTCGGGCGACGTGAACAGCACCTTCAGCCGGCCCTGCTCCTCCAGCCCCTTGAAGTCCCAGCCAAAGTTCGCCGCATCCCGGTAGATGCGCTGGGGGAACTCCTCGAACGTGATCAGCAGACCGGCCTCCCCCTCCTGAGTGATCCCGTTGTAGAGGTACTGCATTCCAAGGCTTGTCTTCCCGGTGCCCGGTGCTCCCCCCACGAGCACCGCGTCCCCGCGAAGAAAGCCGCCGCACAGAAGCTGGTCAAGACCCTCAATCCCGGTTCTCACACGATCCATGCGAATCTCCTCAGAGTTGCTGTTCTGCCCGCATTCCGTTGCCTTGCCATCCCGTCTACCGCCGTCGCGGAATGTACCGGTAGACATCCGCGCCGGGGTAGCTGATCTTCTGGACGAATCGCCTCTGCTCCAGCAGGTTCAGTTCCTTCTCCACGGCCTCGGCCTCCCGGCCCACGCGAAGCGCGATCTGACGCGCCGTGTTCACCGTATACGGGTTCGCCTCCAGAAAGGCGATGAGCTGTTCGAGTCCACTCAAAGACGCCGCCAGCCGCCCCAGATCCCCGCTCACCCGGTACGTCCGCAGTCCCCGGCGGATGCGATCGGCCAGTTGCTGAAGCTGGTCCACCCGCACCTGTGCCAGCTTGCGCAGCTCCTCATCCGGCATCGACGCCAGCTGCGCGCGCGCCTTGTCGCGTCGCGCCAGATAGGCCTCCGCCTCGGCAACGGCCCCCTCCAGGCTGTACCCCTGGTCCAGCGCCTGCCGAATCAGGCACACCTTCTCGATGGCCCGGTAGTCGTATGTCCGACTGCCGCTGCGATCGCTCGGCTGAATGATGCCCTTGTCGGTCCAGTAGGATAGCTGTCGTATGGACACTCCGCACAGATGCGCTGCCTGCCCGATCCCGAGCTCGAGCCTCTCCAGCAGCTTGCTGAGGTCGACCGGCCGCACCGCCGACCTCCCTCTGTTATGTGCAACTTCCGTCATCCTTGTCTCCTTGGCTGTCCACGGCGGACAGCATGCATCTGCCCCGTCGCCGCTCCATGGCAAGAAGCTCGTCGCATACTAGCACAACAATGTCCGGCCGTCAACACAGGCATGTCAGCCGGCGTTTCAAGCGCTCCGGCCGCGCCGCTCTTCGCGCACAGGCGGCCCCGGCCTGCGTCACCCTCCGGCGCGCAGTTCTGCCAGCGCGCGCCCCTTGCCTCCAGCCCGCCGGCCCCCCGCGGCCTCTGCCTGTCGCTCGCAACGAACAAGGGCGCTCCCGTCCCCCCAGAAGTCTCGCCCCCGGCGAAGAAGTGGGCGACATGAACGAGCGAACGATCGATCCCCATCTGTTCGTGGTCCTTGGTGGCACCGGAGACCTCATGCGGCACAAGCTCCTTCCCGCCCTCTACCGCCTGATCGTCGAGGGGCCCCTGCGCGGCCGCTGCCATCTGCTCGCGGTCGCCCGGAGCGCCAAGTTCACCGATGATACCTACCGGGTGTGGGCGCGCGCGTCCCTCGGCGAGGTCGGCCTGAGGGTCCCCGACAGTGAACGCGACTGGTGGGAGCGGTGTCTGCACTATCACTCGCTCGGCGCCGGAGCCGAAGCTGACTACGTGGCCCTCGCGCGCCGCATCGAGGCCGTCGAGCGGGCCGCCGGCCTTCCGGGGAATCGGATTTTCGACCTGGCGCTGCCTCCCGCGGCCTTCCCGGCCGCCGTGACCGGGCTTGGCAGGGCCGGGCTGAACCGCGGGCCGGGCTGGACCAGACTGGTGGTGGAGAAGCCCTTCGGCAGCGACCTCTCCTCCGCCCGCGACCTCAATGCGCTCATCCACGCTCATTTCGAGGAACAGCAGGTCTACCGCATCGACCATTACTTGGGCAAGGACACCGTCCAGAACCTGCTCTCCTTTCGGTTCGCGAACGCCATCTTCGAGTCGCTGTGGAACCGCGACCGGGTCGCCGACGTCCAGATCACCGTGGCCGAGGAGGTGGGCGCCGAGGGGCGAGGCGCTTTCTATGACCAGGTAGGCGCGGTCCGCGACATGCTGCAGAACCACCTCACCCAGCTCCTCTGCATCACCGCCATGGAGCTGCCGCCGGCCCTCGAGGCAGACCTCGTTCGGGATGAGAAGGCAAAGGTGCTCCGCTCCATCCCTCCTCTCCGGCCGGGCGACGTCGTGTTCGGTCAGTATGCGCGGGGCTCCATCGCCGGCAGGCAGGTGCCCGCCTATCGCGAGGAGGAGGGCGTTTCGGCCCAGTCGCGCACCGAGACCTTCGTCGCGGTCCGGCTCCGGATCGAGAACTGGCGCTGGCAGGGCGTCCCGTTCCTGCTGCGCACCGGCAAGCGCCTCCCAGCGCGCGCAACGCAGATCGTGGTCACGTTCCGCGGCCCGATCCTGAACTGCTTCGAGCCCTTCACCTGTGACATCGAGAGCAACCGGATGGTCATCACCCTGCAGCCGGACGAGGGCTTCGATCTTCAGTTTAACGTGAAGGTGCCTGGCCTGCCCTTCCGCCTGCAGCAGCGTGATCTGCGGTTCCGCTACGGTGAGGTCTATGGCAGGCTGCCCGATGCCTACGAGACCCTGCTTCTCGACCTCGTCCGCGGGCAGCAGACCTTCTTCGTGCGCGCGGACGAGGTCGAGCTGGCCTGGCGAATGTACACGCCGCTGCTCCAGCAACTGCCGCCCCTGCACTTCTATCCGGCCGGCACCTGGGGGCCGGACGCGGCCGGCCAACTGATCGACGGAGGACGCTGGTATGACCTGTCGGCCAAGGCTTGAGATACGTGTCTACGAGGATGTCGACCGGCTCAGCGCGGCCCTCGCCGAGGGCATCGCCAGGCTCGCCGACCGCGCGGTGCGGGACCAGGGTCGCTTCTCCCTCGCCCTCTCGGGCGGCAACACGCCCAGGCCCCTCTACCGTCTCCTCGCCTCAGCCTATCGCGAGCGGATCCCCTGGGGCGCCGTCCACGCCTTCTGGGGCGACGAGCGGTATGTGCCGCCAGACGACCCTCGCAGCGACTATCGTATGGCCCGGGAGACCCTTCTCGACCACGTCCCCATCCCGCCGGACCACGTCCACCCGTTCCCCACCCTCTTGCCGCGCCCCGAGGAGGCGGCCCAGGCCTACGAGCGGACGCTCAGGTCCCACTTCTCTGGCTGCTGGCCCCGCTTCGACCTCATCCTGCTCGGGCTCGGGCCGGAGGGACACACCGCGTCGCTGTTCCCTGGCTCGCCGGCCTTGGGAGAGCGGGCGCGCTGGGTCACCGCCGCGCGGGTCCGGGCCGACCCCCCGCTTCGGCTTACCCTCACCCTGCCGGCCATCAATCACGCGGCCCACATCGACTTCCTGGTCGTCGGCGAAGAGAAGGCCGCCGCGGTGGCCGCGGCCCTGGCCGAAAGGCCGGATGTGAACGCCTGCCCAGCGGCCGGCGTCTGGCCAAGCGACGGCAAGCTGATCTGGTGGCTGGATGAAGGGGCCGCGAAGGCCCTCGACGGAAGCTAGCGCCTGCTCTGTCTGGCGGCGCGCTTCACGCTTTCGATGTATTCTTCGGTGACCTGGCGCTCGAAGCTGCGGAAGCCGGCGAGCTTGAACCCATGCTTTCGGGCGAGCGCCGCCATCTCCTTGACCTTGGCCAGCGAAAGCTCCCGGCCGAGGCTGTAGCTTTCGTACCGCTCCTCGAGGGCCAGGATCATCGTCTCCGCCATGCACGCGTAAGCGGTCCTCGGTGGGAACCCGAAGTCGAAGTGAAAGTCGACCGGGCCCGGCACTTCCACGGCCCCGCCCTCGATCACCAGCACGTCCGGCCGCTGCTGCGCGACCTGCTTCGACACGTCCCGCGGCCGCGCGACGTCGCACACAACCGCTCCCGGCTTCAGGACGTCCCCCGGCACCACCGTGTCGACCGCGCTCGTCACCGCGATCACCACGTCGGCGTCCCGGAGGCCCGCGCGCGGGTCGGTCGTGTACTCGATGCGCGCCTTGCCGTCCACGCTCCGCGCCAGGGCGGCGAGCCGCTCTTCGTTGCGACCGATAAGCGTGACCACCGGCGCCGTCTCGGCCATGATCCGCACGCACACCTGGCCAATCGATCCCGTCGCTCCCACCACGGCCACGTGCGCGTCCGACGGGTCGGTTCCCATCAGGCGCGCCGCCTGCTGCGCCCCCTCCACCGCCGTCCACACCGTGTAGCTGTTTCCGGTGGTCACCGCGATATCCACGTTCCTGGCGACGGTGACCCCGGCATCGCCCACCACTGCCGTCATGGCGCCCAGGCCGACCACTTTCGCACCCAGCTCCTGGGCCACCTGCGCCGCCCGGATCACCTTCCGCAGCACCATCTCCTGCGGAAGCTCCAGGAACTGGCGCGGCGTCAGTGTGCATCCCACGAACCAGCCGCGCGCCGTCGGCCCCGCCGCGCTCTGCACGCCCGTGATCTCCGAGACCGGCCTGGGCGGTATCCACGTAAGCAGTCGCTCCAGTATGGGCTCCGGCAGCAGCGCCAGCGCCCGGTACTTGCGCGCCGCGTCCTTGGCGCTGCTCACGGGATGGATGATAAACGCGAACTCTCCCACGCGCTCTCCTGCCTCACACTCGCTGGGGCTGAAAGTCCCTCACGCCCGGCGTCCAGTTCACTTCTTCCGCCAGCCGCAAGTAGTCGGCGCCGGTCAACTCTTCCGGTCGCTTCCCCGACAGCGCGACGAAAACCGCCTCCATCACATTCGCACCGAAGCTCTCTCCCCCTATTGTCGGCGTCGTCGTGATCAACCGACGGACGCCGCGCCTCCGCAGGTCCTCCACGTCCCCCGACCGCGTTGTGTTAGTGACGACCACCTTCCCCCGCATGTCCTCGGGCATATAGCGGTGGATGAACTGGAAATCGCCCGCGATGATGTCGGCCTCCGCGAAGTAGTGCGGGTGCTTCGTCTTCGTGCCTTCCTGCCGCGCTCCTGTGGGGTACAAGACCGACATGGGCAGACGCCGCAGGATCGGCAGAAAGATGCGGCCCAGGATCGCCACCTGCCGCAGCGACCGCATCGCCACGGGAACCCCCACCGCATAGATCAGGTCGCCGTACACCACCTTCGCGCCAAGCGCGGGAAACACCTCCGCCATCCCCGGCCGGTCCACGGCCGACATCAGGAGCACCCGCTTTCCCTCCACCTCCAGCACCCCCTGCTCCACGAGCCGGCGGATGAGGATCGGCTCCAGCACCAGCTTGATCCCGCCCCCGTCCACCACCGGAGTCTTGTGTGCGCTGCGCGCGATGCGCGCTGCGTCCCTCAGCTCGTATCGCCGTCCCCCCGCGATCAGATAGCGGTCCATGCCGCCCAGGCCGATCGCGTCGACCTTGCCGTCGTACTCCGCGACCACATGCTGGGCCCGCTCGACATCACCGTCCGTCCCCACCCGGTCGATCTGGATCGAGACATCGCCGAAGCTCATCTGCACCCGCCGGTCGCGCTTCGACGACCCCAGGCTCACGCTGACGACGTGCTTCACTTCGGCCTCCTTCCCAAGTGCGTCTCCTCCCCAGCCCCGCACATCTTGGCGGCCCGGTCCAGCACCTCCAGGAGTTCGGCCTCCGTGATCGCGCGGTTCGCCCGCTCGCGCAGCGCCCGCGCCCCAGGCACTCCCCTCAGATACCACGCGAAATGCTTCCGCATTTCCAGCACGCCGCGGCGTTCGCCGTGGTCCTCGATCACCATCCTCAGATGCCGCGCAGCCAGCCGCGCCCGCTCCTCGAACGCGGGAGACGCTGGCGGGTCTTCCCCGCGCAGCGCCGCCGCGATCTCCCCGAAGACCCACGGGTTGCCCAGCGCCGCGCGGCCCACCATTACCCCGTCGCACCCCGTGGTCTCCTGCATCCGCACCGCGTCCGCGGCGCACCGGATATCCCCGTTGCCGATCACCGGGATGCCGACGCCGCGCTTGACCCGGCCGATCACGGACCAGTCGGCGCGGCCGTGGAAGCCCTGCCTGGCCGAGCGAGCGTGCACCGCCACAACCGACGCCCCCGCCCCCTCACAGCGCCGCGCCAGCGCCGTCGCGCCCTCGCCGCGGTCGCCCCAGCCGCTTCGCAGCTTGACGCCAACTGGCACCGACACCGCCGACACCACCGCGCGCACCATCGCCTCGGCCCGCTCCGGGTCAGCCATCAGGGCCGCGCCCGACCGCGCCCTGAGCACCTTGGGGACCGAGCAGCCCATGTTGATATCCACCATGTCCGCCCCGCGCTCCGCCGCCGCGGCCGCCGCCTCGGCCACGGTTTCGGGTTCGGCCCCGAAGACCTGGGCACACACGGGGCGCTCCCCACGCGAGAAGCGCAGCAGCCAGACTGTCTTCTGGCTGCCATGGTGCAGCGCGTTCGCGCTGATCAGCCCCGTGTAGACCAACCCCGCGCCAGCCTCGCGGCACAGCGTCCGGAAGGCCCGGTCGCTGACCCCAGACATCGGCGCCAGCACGACCGGCGGATCGACTCTCAGGCAGCCGATCAGCATCCCCTGCCGCCGCGGTTGTGCTCCCAGAGGAGCGCGATACCTTCGAGGACAAGGTGCGGGAACACGCCGTGGTCCACGCGCAGGTGCCGCGAGACCAGCTCCGCGTGCCCCCCTGTGATCGCCACCCGTGCGGCCGCGCCGATCTGCTCCCGCATTCTCGAGACCAGCCCCTCAACCAGCGCCGCAGTCCCGATCACCGCCCCGGCTCGCAGGCACTCCCCGGTTTCGCTCCCCACGGGCCCGGCCGCGTCGCCCAGCGGCACTCGTGGCAGCGCAGCCGTCATTTCGGCGAGCGCTCGCAGCCCGGTGTCCACGCCTGCCGCAATCGCCCCGCCGAGGAACTCGGACTCGGCCGACACCGCATCCACTACGGTCGCCGTACCCAGGCTGACAACCACGGCTGGCGCGCCCACCTGCCGCACCGCCGCCACGGCCGCGGCCAGCCGGTCGCCTCCAAGCCGCTTCGGTTCCCGATAGCGGTTGACCAGCGGCGCGGGCGTATCCCCGCAGACGACAAAGCACGACCAGCCGCGCTGCGCGACCCTGTCTGTCCACCGCGACTCCAGGGGGGGTACGACTGAGCAAAGGGCGACTGCGCACGGCCCCTGCGACTCCCCGGCGAGCCGCTCCAGCGCGGCCAGCCCCTCGTGCGGCTGTTCCGTGGGATGCACCGACACCTGCACCACCTGGGTGCCGTTCCAGACTCCGACGCGCGCCGTCGTGTTGCCGACGTCGGCCACCAGCAGGCGGCTCACCCTGTGCCTCGCGCCCGGTAGTGCATCTCCAGGCCCTTCGACGCCACCAGCGACCCCGCGTACGCCATCACGAACAGGAACAGAGCCCGGCCGCCCGCGAGCGCCAGTGCGGGTCCCACTCCCTGGCCCTGCAGCTCAGGGCCGGCCGCGATCGCCTCCGGCAGCGCCGCGAACGCAGCGGCCGCCAACCCAAAGACCACCAGCAGAAGGGCCAGGCCCACCGCGAAAACCAGTGCGCCCACCCACCTTCCCGCCCGGCTCTCGGCAACGCCTTCGCAAGCCATTTGGATCTCCATCAGACCCCGGCGTGATTCTAGCAAATCCAACCGGCCCCCGCAACAAAGGGCCGCCCCGCCCGGTCGAAGGTGAACCCATGGGTCGCGCTGAACACACCTGCTGACCGCGACCAGGGAGGTAGGCCGGCAGATGACGATGTCGCCACGCGAGCGCGTGCTCACCGCGATGCGT
>Ga0272448_1009201_pt1 | contig 10129 bp, 1 predicted proteins | sample YNPCB0191_FD_202220 | JGI IMG/M metagenome (GOLD analysis project Ga0272448, IMG submission 202220) | Hot spring sediment microbial communities from Yellowstone National Park, WY, United States - YNP-CB-019-1 | ecosystem: Environmental > Aquatic > Thermal springs > Hot (42-90C) > Sediment... | reverse complement strand
AATGAAACCACCAAGGTCGTGCGCATACCAATATACGCCGATGATCTGTCCGAAGGCGACGAAACGGTGTTCTTGTACCTCCGCAACCCAACCGGCGGCAACGTCCGCGCCGCACCTGACACCGCAACCTTGACCATACACGATGCCGACGTCCCCGTAGTTTCCGTTCATGCACCTGTGCTGGGTGTTTTCTACGACGACGTCGATAAGGTCTGGAAACTCGTTCGCGGTGTCAACGAGGGCACTGGCGCTGGCTCAACCACCGCACAGTTCACAATCAGCCTCGATAAACCCGCCCCGCCCGGCGGCGTAACGGTTGACTGGGCAACTGTCCGCAGCACCGCACTCGCAGCCTACGATTATACCTCGGCTTCCGGCACAGCCTTCATCCCCGAAGGTGACACAAACACAACTGTCGATGTGACCATCACGCGCGACGCAGAACCGGAATTGACCGAGCAATTCTACCTGCGCCTCAGCAACCCGGTCCGCGCCACTCTCTCAGAGAAAAAATCCATCGCCGCATGCCCAATCTACGATGACGATCTTTATCCGGTCGAAGGGATGGTTTTCTACGATACAAACGGCAACGGTTTCCTCGACATCGGCGAAAAGGGCATCGCTGATGTTTCTGTGACAATCACATGGACGGAAAATGGCGTCCAAAAGCAAACCACCGTCAAGACCGGCAAAGGCGCCAACGCAGGTAAATACACCGCAAACGTCCACCTTGGCCAGGTTTCGATCTCCGTCGATGGCACCACCGTTAAATCACCATACCAGGATGAGTCATGGCCGCTCCTAACTTTCCCGCTCTTCGGGTCCGGGGCCTACACCACCACGACAAACAATGAAGTCCAGACAGAACGGTTCGACGGTGTCTCCGGTATATCGCCATTTACACCGGTCGGTTACAAGAACAGCTTCAGTCTCACTCTCCCCGAAAAAGCCAAAGCAGTCGGGCGCGGCGGCACCGACGACACAATCTTCGGCGGACCGGGCAACGACACCATTGACGCCGGCGCAGGCGACGACCACGTCATCGGCGGACACTGGCAAACTGCGACCGACACAAACATGCCCGTCAACAAAACCGCTTACGACGCGACCGTCGTAACTGTCACAAAAGACACCGACCTGCACGCTGTCTATGGTCTGCCTGCCGGAACCCAGCTCCACCCCATTTACGATAGCGGCCCGGTCTTTTCCGTCACACCTCAATTGTTCCCGGGCTCGATCAGCGGTGAAATCTGGCTCGATAAGAACGGCAACAACGTCCAGAACGCTGCCGACACTTTGTTCACTGAAGGCGTGCTCGTGGTCCTCCTCGACGCAGTCGGCAACCCTGTCAACGCTGTCTTCTCGACCGACGGCAAATACTCGTTCACAAACCTCTTTGTGGACCCAGACCACCCAACCGCACAAACCAAATACGTGGTGCAGTTCGAGCTCCCCGACGGCTACACGTTCGTCGAACCCAACCAGGGCGACCCCGATCCTGACAAAGACACCACCGGAACAGACAGCGACGCCGAATTCGTCAATCGCACCCGCGCGATCGCAATCAGCGCAGCGTCCCCGACAAAATCATCAATCGATGCCGGCGTCATCTCGACCAGCGCTCTGATCCTTGGCAGCACCTATCAGTTCAACCGCGGCACATACAGCGTCTCGGAAGTGAAACCAGGCTACGTCGAAATCATTGTCACCCGCAAAGATACTTCCGTGCCCGGCGTCGTTGTGGTCAAAACCCATGACGGTACAGGTCCAAACGGCGCAAAATCGTCACCTGACACTACCCGCAACTACGAAGCCACAACCGCAATCCTTGTTTTCGACATCGGTGAACAGGTCAAAACGCTTCGCATCCCTGTATTCAACCGCCAGCTTGGATTCACCGAATTCCGCTATTTCACCCTAACTCTAAACGACGCCACAGGCAGACCCTACGACACCGCCACCGTGTACATCGTCGGTGAGGCAAACCCGACCATCACAGACGACGATAATATCCAGGGCGGCGCCGACTGGGACATCATCCTTGGCGACTCTGGTAACATCCCCGGCTACGCTGTAGTCGCTGAATACGCCGATATCGGAGCCCCGGCCAAGCTCGGTCACATCCGCCTCTTCGGCGGCCCCGGCAATGACACCATCGACGCCGGCATCGGCGCAGATTACATCGATGGTCAGTTGGGCGACGATGTCCTCGCCGGCGGCGACGGAGTCGATATCGTAATCGGCAGCCTCGGCGACGACAGAATCACCGTCGGTCAGGGCGACGACGATATCCGCGGCGACCACGGAAAAGATACCGTCGTTTCCGTCCGCAGTGTGCCGGGCATCGTGTTATCCCCAACGTCCCTTGTTCATCAGCAAATACAGCTCGGCTCGTATGTCACACTGAATGAACACATTCTCCACGATACCTTCGAAGTGGCAGAGCTCACCGGCGACAGCCAGGCCAACCGCTTCGAACTACAGAACTGGACCACCACAGCTTTCATCGCCGGCGCAGGCGGCAAAGACACCCTCGTCGCTGAAAGCAACACCGACATGATTCTCAAGGATGCGTCCATGTACGAAAAGATTGTGTTCGCTTTCCTCTATGGTTTCAGAAAAGACGCCTCGATCAGCCTGCCAACAGGCGTCACTTATCACCTCAGTTCCCTCGAAAACGTCATCCTTGCCGGCGGCGCTGCTTCCAACACAATCAACGCCGCAGGTTATTCCCGACCAGTAACGTTCGTCGCAACCCCGGGCAATGACACCTACATCGGCGGTTCAAGCAACGATACCTTCAAGTTCGTCGCAGATTCACCTCTCGATACCATAACCATAACCGGAAACGGCGGCGCCGACACTCTCGATTTCACTGACACCGCTTCTGGACTCATCGTTCACCTTGAAACCCTCAATTCCTCTCAGAATATAAACGGCAACCTCACACTCATACTCAAGGATTACATCGAGAATGTCACAGGCGGCTCTGGCAATGACAAACTCTACGGTAACGCCCTCGATAATGTCCTGATCGGCGGACCCGGCGATGACCTGCTCGCTGGCGGTCCCGGCAGCGAAATTTATGTCTTCGATACCGATGTCGCATGGGGCATGGAAACCATCGTCGAGCAAATGTCCGATTCGGGAACCGATGTCCTCGATTTCTCGCCCACAACCAGCCAACGAATCAACCTCAACATGGGCATTCTCGACGCTTTCCAATCCGTCAACCTCAATCTCCAGCTCAAGCTTGTAGGCGAAGGCATCGAGGAGGTATTCGGTGGTGCACTCGACGACATCATCCGTGGCAACGGCAACAACAACATCCTCCACGGCGGCGCCGGTAACGATCTCCTCGATGGCAAAGGCGGCGACGATATCCTCGACGGCGGACCCGGCAACGATACCCTCATCGGCGGCGAGGGGACAGACACAATTGATGGAGCCGCAAACGCCAATTTCACACTCACAAACAGAAAGCTCGTCCGCGGAACCGAAGAAGATTCGCTCGACAGCATCGAAATCGCCAATCTGACAGGCGGCTCCGGTGCAAACTCTTTCACCCTCACAGGCTGGACCGGCACCGGCTCGATCAATGGCGCTGGCGGAATTGACACCATCATATGGGAAGCCGACGCCAATTTCGTTCTCACCGACGCTTCGGTAGAAATGACCATCGGCGCCACTTCGACGTCGATGACCCTGTCTTCAGTCGAACGCGCAACTCTGGTCGGCGGCCAAAGCGCCAACACCCTGAACGCATCCGGCTTCTCCGGCCGATCCACACTCATCGGCAACGAGGGCAACGATACCCTCATCGGCGGTTCCGGCGCAGACATCCTCCGAGGCGGCCCCGGCAATGACGCCCTCACCGGCAACCGCGGCAATGACATCCTGGACGGCGGTGCCGGCGACAACTCGATCTCTGAAGATCTTTCCGCTGCCACATGGAACGTCAGTTTCGTTCTCCAAAACAACCTCCTCTTCATCACGCAACACGACCCAGCACCCTTCCCAACCGACGACTCAATCACCGAGGTCGATACGCTGATCGGAATCGAAACCGCCAGCATCATCGGCAGTTCGAAAGACGACAGTTTCGACGTCAGCGGCTGGACCGCAGGCTCCCTTGTCATTCAGGCCGCCGGAGGCAACGACACCGTTAAACTCAACATCCCATCTCCCAAAGACCCCTCTCAACACGGCAGCTCAGCAACAATCACCAATTCCGGCGTCACATTCACCAACAGCGAGAGCTTGATCTTCTTCGACTCGGTCGAACAGGCCATCATCACCGGCACCGCCGACGATGACACCATCGATGCTTCGGCCTTCACAGGCACTGCGTTGATCTACGGCAAAGCCGGCAACGACATCATCATCCCCGGCCCAGGCGCCAACTGGCTCGAAGGCGGCGACGGTAATGACACCTTCATCTTCCTCCAAGACGGTCAGGCTGGAATGGACATCAACGTGGTTGTAGGCGGCAACTCCGACGGCTCCGACAACGGCATCGATACGCTCGATTTATCAGTATTCTCCCTCGACCTCACGATCGACCTCAGCATCCTCGGCGCCACACAGACTGCCGCCACAGATGAGTTGCTGCTCTATTTCGTCCTCCCGGACATCGAAAACATAATCGGTGGCGCAGGCGACGACATGCTCATCGGGAATGACCTCGACAACACGTTTACCGGCGGGCCGGGCGAAAACTTCATCCATGGCGCCGGCGGCAAAAACACAATCGTAGAAACCGCTGACACCGACTTCACACTCACCGACACCGAGATCACCATCGCAGGCGTCTCGACAACCCTCTTCAACATCCAGAAGGCTGTCCTCACCGGCGGTCCATCTGATAACAGCATCGATGCCTCGGGGTTCACCGGCCAAACAACGTTGATCGGCCTCGGTGGCAATGATTTCTTGAGCGGCGGCGCCGGTGCAGACACGCTCATCGGCGGCGCCGGCGACGACATCCTCAGCGGCAACGCAGGAAATGATGTTTACCAGTTCAACGTGGACGAACCGCTCGGTGCGGATTTCATCCTTGAATCGCCCGGCGCCGCCTTCGGATCAGACACGCTCGACTTTTCACCATCCACAACCTCTGGCGTGACCATCGATCTCTCGCTGACCACCCAACAAACCGTCCATCCAACAAATCTCAAGTTGACCCTTTCGGATGCCACTTCCATCGAGCGGTTGATCGGAACAGCCAACCCAGACATCCTGATCGGTAACAGCGTCGATAACATCTTCGTCGGCGGGCTCGGAGATGACACAATCATCGGCAACGGCGGCGCCCACGATACCATCTGGGAAACACGCGACGCCAATTTCAAGCTCAGTGACGCCTCCCTCCAGATCGGTGCTGAATCCGACACTCTGATTGACATCCACAACGCCATATTGGTCGGCGGCAAATCCAACAACATCATCGACGCCACCGAGTTCTCAGGCGTTGCATGGCTGTTCGGAATGGACGGCAACGACACCCTCTATGGTGGCAGTGGCGACGACATCCTCGTCGGAGGCAACGGCGACGATACACTCCGTGGCAACGGCGGCAACGACAACCTCAGTGGCGGCCGCGGCAACGATACTTACATCTTCGATCTCAGCTTCGATCAGGGCAAAGATACGCTCCTCGAATTGCCCCTCGAAGGCTACGCCGACACTCTAGTCGGAATCGGACTGAGCGGCCTTGTTGTGGACCTCCACACCGCCGCCCCACAAAACTTCCCCAATCTCGAACTGACTCTCCTGCTTCCATCCACGGTCGAGTTCTCTTTCTAAACATGCCGTATGCCTGACACCAACTCACTTCAAACACTGCAATCGAATCAATGCGCCGCGCAAAGCGGTTAAGCCGGCCTATGAAAGCCAAGCACAAATTTGTTTTCCCCGCAGTGCAATTCCCACCGCTCTTGGCAGCAGGCATCGCCTTGCTCCTCCCCAGCACTGCACTCTCACAAACCCAGGCGCTCGACTTCGGCGACGCCCCATCTCCCTACCCAACCACACTCAAAGACAACGGCGCTTACCACACAATCGCCGGCCCAAAACTCGGTTCCCTGGTCGATTCCGAAAGTGACGGTCAACCAACCACTGCAGCCGATGGCGACGACAAGAACCCAATCGGCGCCGCCGATGACGAAGACGGCGTCGCATTTCTCACCCCGCTTGTCCCCGGCCAAACCGCGCAAGTCCAAATCGTCTTCGGAGGAAAGTTCGATCGGGCGTTCCTCGATGCATGGATCGATTTCGGCATCGATGGCAGTTGGGCAGACGTAGGCGACCAGATTTTCGCAGGTCAAACAGTAACACTCGGCACCCAGACATTCACTTTCTCCGTTCCCTCAACCGCAAAACTGGGCACAACCTACGCAAGGTTCCGCATCAATTCCCGGGAAAAACTCGGGTTCCGTGGCCCCGCCCCAGACGGTGAAGTCGAGGATTACATGGTCACCATCAGTCGCCGGCTCTTGGACTTCGGCGATGCCCCCGCCCCATACCCGACAACCCTAAAAGACAACGGCGCGCGACATTCTCCGGGAGGGCCGCGCCTCGGCACCCAACTCGATACCGAAGAAGACGGTCAGCCGGATGCCAACGCTCTCGGCGACGATAATAGTCCTCCCGGCAACAAAGACGACGAAGACGGCGTCGTCTTCCTGACTGCTCTCTCCCCGGGCAAAGAAGCCCAGGTCCAAATTACCACCTCGGGCAGTTTCGACCGCGCTCTGATCGACGCATGGATCGACTTCGACGCCAACGGTAGTTGGGCACAGTCAGGTGAACAGATATTCATCTCCAAGTCCGTCGCCCCCGGCGTGAACCTCCTCTCGTTCACAGTCCCGGAGAACGCCAAGATCGGCCCCACGTTCGCCCGCTTCCGTATCAGCATGAATGGGAAGCTCAACTTCACAGGTGAAGCCGACAACGGTGAGGTCGAAGATTACATGGTCACAATCACTCGCCCGCGTTACGACTTCGGCGACGCTCCGTCTCCGTACCCAACCACTCTCAAAGACAACGGCGCTCGGCATACACCCGCCGGCCCTCGACTCGGTCCCCAACTCGATGCCGAAGAAGATGGCCAGCCCGATCCCGAAGCACTCGGCGACGATAAAAACCCGCCCGACCTCCCAGATGATGAGGATGGTGTCGTATTTATGACCCCTCTCTACGCCGGCCAGCAGGCCCAGGTCCAAATAACCGCCTCGGGCAGTTTCGACCGTGCTCTGATCGATGCATGGATAGACTTCAACGCCAACGGCAGTTGGGCCGACGCAGGCGAGCAAATCTTCACCTCCCAGTCAGTCACAGCAGGTGTCAACCTCCTTGCGTTCACTGTGCCGGCAAGTGCCAAAGCAGGCCAAACCTTCGCCCGCTTCCGCATCAGCTTGTACGGCAAACTCAGTTTCGTCGGCGAAGCCAGCAACGGCGAAGTCGAAGATTACAAGGTCAATATCGAGCAACCATTCGACTTCGGTGACGCCCCTGCTCCATATCCGACTTTGCTCAAAGACAACGGCGCACGCCATACTTACGTCCGCGATCATAACCTCGGCCAGCGAATAGACCTCGAACCCGATGGCCAACCGTCCGCCGCCGCCGACGGCGATGATATACATCCCACCCCTGACGCCGACGACGAAGACGGCGTTGTGTTTCCAAGCCCCGTTGTCGCCGGACGCACCGCAACCGTCCAGGTAACCGCATCGCGCGCCGGCCGTTTGTACGCATGGATCGATTTCAACCGAAATGGGTCATGGGCTGATCCCGGCGAAAAAATCTTCGCAGGCACCGCTCTCGTCGCAGGACCCAACACCCTGACCTTTAACGTCCCGCAAAACGCTGTCACCGGCAGAACCTACTCGCGTTGGCGATTCACCGTTCAGGGCTCTGACCTCGACTTCGTCGGCCTTGCCCCGGACGGCGAGGTCGAAGATCACCTTGTATCAATCATCACCGACCGTGAACGGTGTGACCTGGGTTGCATCGGGCGCGAGTTTTGGCTCGCGTTCCCAGGCAATTACGCACCAGACCCGGCAAACCCGCCTCGACTCAGTCTCCATGTCCACGGGCTCCCGGGCACAACCGGCAAGGTAATCATCGATTCTCTTGGATTCAGCACAAACTTCACCATTCCCGCGAACCGCATGGCCGTTGTTCAACTCCCACGCCAGGTCGAGCTCGGCGATTCCAACGACGAGATAACCAAAAAAGGCGTTTACCTGATCGCATCCGACGATGTTGGTGTTACCGCGTTCAACCACGCCCGGTACACCACCGACAGCTACCAGGCACTCCATACCTCTGTTATAGGCACACGTTACGTCGTCATGGCCTACGGAAACGTTCTCACAGATGTTCCGCTTCTCAACGGCACACAGTTCGCCATCGCCGCTGCCGAACCCGACACAGTCGTGACCATCATCCCGTCGGTCACAACTGGCGTCCACCCGGCGCATGTCCCATATGAGCTGCTCATGCAGCCCGGCGAAACTTATCAGCTCCGCAACACAGACGAAGCCCCGGCCGATCTCACAGGCACCCTGATCAAATCCGATAAGCCAATCGCTGTATTCGGAAGCCATCTCTGTACAAGCGTTTCGTCCAGCAACTTCTGGTATTGCGATCACCTTGTCGAACAACTCCTGCCGGTCAACACATGGGGCAACGACTTCTACACCGCGCCACTGGCAACGCGCTCGGGCGGCGATTTCTTCCGAGTTCTTGCCGCCTACAACGCCACGACCATCACCGTCAACGGAGTCGCTGTCGCAAATCTCAACGGCGGCCAATTCCACCAGATGTCACTGACCGCCGCTTCCAGAATCTCAGCTTCAAAACCCGTCCTCGTCGCCCAATTCGCCAACAGCTCCGATTACGATGGCGTTGTCAATGCCGACCCGTTCATGTCCCAGGTCCAAGCCGTTCGCCATTACACCACCGCTTACCTGTTCTCGACGCCAACAAATGATTTCCCCACCAATTATCTCCAGATAATCTCGCCGACTGCAGCCGCCGGCAGCGTCCGCCTCGACGGCGTCGTAATCGGCGCAGCCAGCTTCTCTGCAATACCCGGCACGACATACTCATTCGCCCGCGTGCCCGTAACTGCCGGGTCCCACATCGTCAGCGGCGATCAGCCTTTCGCCGCTTCCGTGTACGGCTGGGCAGAATATGATTCCTACGGTCATCCCGCCTGCTTCTACTTCGGCGATGTTGCCGGCCCGCAGATCGCACCTGCCACATCTGCATTCACCGATTCCGTCAACAATTACCCCAACACGCCCGGCCAAGCCCCTGTCCCAAGTATCACCGCCGGAGCTCAAATAACCGACAATTGCTCGCCTGAGGTTGGCAAACCAACACAGGACCCGCCCCCTGGCACTTTGGTCGGTCCTGGCGTTCACAAACTCACTATCGCCAGCACGGACCTCACAGGCAACGAGGGTGAAGCAACCGTACTGTTTACAGTCCTTGATCCGTCCCCGGTCGTAATCACCTGCCCCAAAGACATCGTTGTCAATTGTACCACCAACGGTGGCGCATTCGTCGAATTCACCGTGACAGCCCGGACGACCTACGACACAAACGTTGCGGTTGTCTCGACGCCTTCATCCGGCAGTTTCTTCCCAGCAGGTGCCACTACCGTCACCAATGTCGCTACAAGTCTCGCCGGCCAATCCAACACGTGTTACTTCACTGTTACCGTCGTTTGCGAGAAGCTTGTCAGGACCAAGCTCACTCCTTCCGGCATCGAATTAACATGGCCCGGCAAAGGCACATTGCTGCGCGCTTCAACCTTGGGCGGCGCATGGACACCGGTCGTCAGTAACGTCACGTCATACATCGTCGTTCCCGCCGGAAGGGAAAGCTACTTCCGCGTAAGATATTGACGCCACTCTGCTTCATGCCGACCATCAAATCTTGGTAAAACTGGCTTTTGCACGCAGAACAGCGTGCAAGTTCATTTCCCGACTTTGCCGGTGCTTGTTCCGAAACACGGGTTGCTTGTTCCTTTCAATTGTCTGACGGGGCACAAGAATTCGTGGATGTGAGAGCAGGATCAACGTTTCCCTTGAAGGTCGGGCACAATACCCTGAGA
>Ga0272448_1009200_pt1 | contig 10130 bp, 7 predicted proteins | sample YNPCB0191_FD_202220 | JGI IMG/M metagenome (GOLD analysis project Ga0272448, IMG submission 202220) | Hot spring sediment microbial communities from Yellowstone National Park, WY, United States - YNP-CB-019-1 | ecosystem: Environmental > Aquatic > Thermal springs > Hot (42-90C) > Sediment... | reverse complement strand
ATATCAATCCAGTTCCAGGCATGGTTGTAACGATAGATAATAAAGATGGCGTTGTTAGAAGTGTTGGTGGAGGAAGAGTGATAGTTGATTTCAATCATCCATTAGCTGGACAGACTGTGAAATATATGATAAAAACAATAGCTCTCCTCGAAAATATCAGTGATAAAGCAAAAGCACTGGTTGAAGATGCAGGGATAGATGGAGAAGTTACAGTAGAAAATGACACATTAACCATTAAGACAAAGGCAGATCCATCATACGAGTATATGAGTAGAAAATATGCGCTTCTGATGAATGTGAAAGACTTTTTACAGGATATAAAACATCTAAAATTCAATGAGGATTATACAATAACTGAAAAGAAACCAAAAAAAGAAATAAAAGCAGAAACGGCAGAAACAGAAAAAAGTCAATAGAAATGTGGGAAAGTGAAAGCTGAAGATGAAGATGAAAGGAAGATAAAAGGATGAATGATTTCAAATAAAAGAATAAAAGATGATTTGATGTGCGATCTGTGCAGGAGATTGCAAGAAGATAAAGATTTCTCTGCCAGGATCAGCGATCTTTATAACAAAATAAATGAAAGACTGAAAGCTACAAAGAGAGAACCCGTTGGTGGTGAGGTTGCATTTTCCACGATGCCTTTTCCTCTCCTTACAACTGCCTTGTTTGAACCGCGAATGCCATTACAGCTTCCTTCTAATTTTTTTCAACCAATGTCTGTAGATGGCCAAAAGCTCAGGAGTGATTGGGCGAGTGGTTGGACAAGAGCGATAGCTTTCATGAACGGATCTCTTTTCCTATTGGCTCATGGAGTGAGGACGAAAGAAGCAAAGGAGTATCTTCTTTATCTTCATATGGTTGAATTCAAGAAAGGTGAATATTCCATCACCACTGATGGGAATAAAATAACAATTTCAGTCAATAATGTGACAAAGGAAGGAATCGATCTTATTAATGATAAAAATACGCAACATACGTACTCTTTTTCTTTCGTTCATCAGCCAACTGAAAGGGCAATGGTACCACGCGATAGAATAGAGCATAGTTCACTCGTACAGACTGTATACCATGGTAAATTGCCTCAAAAACCACTTGCATTCGATTGGACGACCTACGTGGTGACAGTTCCGCATCTAGCGCCACATCCCTTCATCCATCAAAAATACAAAGAATTAGGTTATGTAAATGCGATGGAAATGCAGAATGCTGTTACAGAGCTGTTGAAGGCTCATATTTCTCTTTGAAATTCTGGAATTTGAAATAAAAACAGAAAAGTTTTAAATCCATCGAACATTCGATTAATTCAATATTTGAGGAGTCAATTTGAGAGGTGATATTACGATACTTGAAATTTTCATGTTATTTCTATTTATAGTGGTAGTATTGTGTGTACGTATAATATACGAATACCAACGTGGTGTTGTGTTCACCTTAGGCAGGTTTTCAGGTGTGTACGAACCTGGTTTGAAGTTTGTAGTTCCATTGATACAGGATATGAGGATAGTGGATATGAGGATCAAGACAGTCGATATTCCAAAGCAGGAAGTGATGACAAAGGACAACGTTCCTGTCAGCGTGAATGCAGTTGTCTATTTCAAGGTTGAAAATCCAAAGGCTGCTGTCATAGATATAGAAGACTATGTATATGCAGTCGCCCAGTACGGACAGACAGCACTAAGAGATGTCATCGGAAATAAGGAGCTTGATTTTGTTCTTACTCAGAGGGAAGAGATAGCGGATGAAATAAAGACAATAGTCGATAAGGAAACTGCGAATTGGGGAATAGACATAACAGCAATAAAGATACAGGATATTGAGCTTCCTGCGGACATGAAGAGAGCGATGGCAAGGCAGGCAGAGGCTGAAAGGGAAAAGAGAGCAACGATCATAAGGTCTGAAGGAGAACTTCAGGCAGCAAACAACATCTCCTCCGCAGCAAGGCAGTTGGGCGCAATCCCTGGTGCATTGCATCTGCGTACATTACAGACTATAACCGATGTAGGTGCATTGGACGGAAACAGCATTGTCTACGTAGTACCGATAGAGCTGCTCAGGGCGCTAGAGGGATTTGCAAGGAAAGGGAAAGGAGAGGACAAAGAAGAACCTGAAAAGAAGAAAAAGTAATGTTATTATTTATTCTGTAAAAGAAGATCTACCTCCTGTAGGTAGGATGAGTTTGCTACCTTCTTTTTCTTGCTACTTTCTTTGGCCATAGATAGTTTGCCATAGCCCCGGCCGGATTCGAACCGACGTCAACGGGTTTCTCCTTGTCAAAGACAAGCCAGAGCCCGCTATCCTTAACCACTAGACGACGGGGCTATACAATATTGAACGAAAAACAACCTTAAAATCCTATCTTAGGCAGGCTGGCATCGGCCACTGCTTGCTGCCCTTGTGATATCTGATGCAAAGGCAGCAGATTCCATGTCTTGGACAATCCGTTTCTGGACATGGACAATCCTTTTCATTTTCAACTTTGTTTGGGCAATCCTTTCTCATGCAATCACTTTTGGCTCGACAGGCTATTGACGCTTTGACAGTTTGCCATTTTGTCGTCAGATAGCCTCATTAATATTGTCTTCCTATATAGACATAAACTTTTGCAGGTTTTCCACAGACAATACAGTTCTCATCCTCTGGCACTTCCTTGCTTCCGTAGATAGTTCCGCGTATATTCCCTGAAACTCTTTCTTTCAGTTCCTCGGCGCAGTGTTGTCCGTCAAAGCCGTTTGAGCAGAAGGGAATTCGTGTAAATCCTCCTAACTTTATCGTCTTTTCGAGTTCTTCAACACTATTTGCAGTGTGGAATTGTTTCGCAAAATACTCATCAGCTCTTTTGATTAGATTCTTTTTGATATCCTCAAACAGAAGCATGAGTTCGCTTACCGATTTTACTTCTTCGATATTTTGTCTCTTTCCTGTATCTCGTCTGCACACTGTGAATGTCGGTCCTTTCAATTCTTTTTCACCTATTTCTATCCGTGTAGGTACACCACGTAACTCCCACTCATTATATTTATAGCCGGGCGTATTTTCTGAAAAGTCAACATCTGCTCTGATACCTGCTTTTCTGAGCATGTCCTTTAGATGTAGACATTTCTCTTTGATCTGCTGTTCATTTTCTTTCTTATAGATTGGAATGATGATCGTCTGTATTGGTGCTATCTTAGGTGGAAGGACAAGACCTTTATCATCCCCATGAATAGAAATGACACTTGCGAAGATTCGCCATATTGCTGGGCCATAGCACGTCTGCCATACGTACTTCTCCTTTCCATCGCTGTCTAGGAATTTGATGTCAAACACGCGTGCGAAATTCTCACCGAGCAGATGTGTCGATGGTTGTTGTGATATTTTACCATCTGGATTTGTTGTGTCGGCAGCGTATGTATGTACAGCACCTGGAAATTTGTCCCATTCTGGGCGTTGGAAAAATATGAAAGGAATTCCAAATTCCTGATGCATGATCGTTTCTGTCATTTCCATATCCTCGCGTACTTGCGCGCGCGCTTCTTCTTCGGTCGCGAACGCGTCGTGCGCTTCAATCCAGTAAAACTCTCTTCCCCTTAAAAAAGGGCGCGTTGCACTCGTATCGCAACGCCATACCTGACATGATTGATAGATCTTTAGAGGTAGGTCAGACCTTCCGCGTATCCATTGTGAATACATGTGGTATATAATCGTCTCGCTTGTCGGGCGCAGAGCATAGCGCTCCTTAAACATCTCAGAACCGGCTCCTGTGACCCAGAATACCTCGGGAGTGAAACCTTCGACGTGCTTTTTTTCTTTTGTAAACAACTCCTCAGGAATGAGCGAGGGGAACCACGCAGGCTTGTGTCCGCGTCTTTCAAGCTCTTCCTCATAAAGAGCATACATACGTTTCATGATCTGTACTGCCCACGGAAGATTGACGATGAATCCTTTCATTCCAGTACGCAGATCAGCGAGTTCTGCTTTTTTTATAACCTCAGTAAACCATTCGGAAAAGTTTTCTTTCTTCACATCCATTAGAACACCTAGTGTTAAATCAAATCGATAGTTACATCAAATTACATCAAATCAATATCTTTAAATCAAAATCAATATTTTTAAATACTTAAGGCCATAGGTAACGAAAGAGGTAGTTGCTATGAGTAGCTATTTAGGTTATATCGATACGAAATATACGCCCCAAAGTGATGATGTTGTATGTAAATTCTACGCCGAGCCAAAATATGGTGTTGCATTCGATGCAGCGGCCGCGGCAGTGGCTGCCGAATCCTCGACAGGAACATGGACCGAGGTAACAACCTCAAAACCTTATATCAAGAATATCGCAGCGAATGTGTTTAATCTTAATCCACATGCTGGGATTTTTGATATTGCATATCCTTACGAAGGATTTGAGCATACAAATGTTCCTCAGATATTAAGCAGTGTTGCTGGTAATGTTTTTGGCATGAAGGAAGTATCGCAGCTGAGACTTCTCGATATTCAGATACCTAAAAAGATGATAAAACAATTCGATGGTCCATTGTACGGCATAAAGGGTATAAGGCGCATCGTAAAAGTGAAGGATAGACCCCTTGTCGGTACCATCATAAAACCGAAGATGGGTCTTAAAGTTCACGATCATGCGCGGGTTGCGTACGAAGCATGGCTTGGTGGCTGTGATATTGTGAAAGATGATGAAAATCTTACAAGTCAAAAATTCAATCCATTCAAAGAACGTTTCCTAGCAACGATAAAACAACGTGATAAAGCCGAGAATAAGACAGGCGAGAAAAAGATATATATGGTAAACATAACCGCCGAGACAGAAGAGATGCTCAAGAGGGCAGAGTTTGTTGTTGACAATGGCGGTGAGTATGCGATGGTTGACATCGTAACTACTGGATGGAGCGCTCTTCAAACATTGCGTAAACACAATAAAAAATTGAAACTCGTTTTGCACGCTCATAGAGCTGGACATGCAGCGTTTACGCGAAATCAAAAACATGGTATCGCGATGCTCGTACTGTGCAAACTTTGTCGTCTTATAGGGCTTGACCAAATCCACATTGGTACAATGGTGGGGAAGATGGCGGATGCAGGTGTCGCTGAAGTTGTCAGACATAGAAACGCACTTGTTATGACCTCTGTGCCAGCAGAGCCGCCACACGCTTTATCTCAGGAATGGGGCGACATCCCACCAATGATGCCAGTCGCATCCGGAGGTCTTCACCCAGGTCACTTTCCGTTTATTATACAACATCTTGGCAACGATGTAATTCTCCAGGCAGGGGGAGGAATTCATGGCCATCCAAAAGGAACTCTCGCAGGTGCGAAGGCTGCAAGGGACGCAATTGATGCAACGATGCAAGGAATACCACTAGCTGAATACAAAAGCGAAGAACTTCGCGAAGCGATGAAAATATGGCAGCGTTATCCTCCAATTCCAAAAGAATGAGGAGAATGAGAAAAATTACACACTATGTGCCACAACATCTGCCATTTACTTTTGTGCTTTTTTCTTCTAATTTTCCTTCTAACTTTTCCTCTCTATTTTTCTTTTCCTAGATTCTTTTGGGATATAAAATACACCCGCAATACATTCGCATTTTCCTTCAGAATATAGAAGTGCAGTTTTTGCTGCTATGAATGCATCATAGATATGTCGTTGAATTCCTTTTTGTTTTTTCCCTTCTCTTTCTCTATTTTCTTCTTTCCTTTCTTCTTTTCTTTTTGTAAGAAAATTCTTAATTTTGAGTATTCTTTCAGATGTGCTGGGATGAACTTCGATGATATCATAACCTTCATTTTGCAATTTTTTGTATAATCGAATTCCTCTCTTCGCAAGCTCAGTCATTGATTTAAAAAATGGGAATATATTATAGCCACGTTTTCGTAAAATACGCTCTTCTTGCCGCATTTTACCTTCATATTCAGACGGCAACGATAGAGGGGCATCGATGGCAATCACAATTGGCTTATTTCGTCTCACGAAAGCTATGATGTCTCTGTCTTTGAAAAGTATTCCTTCCTCAAGAATTTTTCTTTTCGGATTGATGCAGACAACACCTGTTGGATTTTTTTCCTTGGCAGCAAGATCTATTCCACAGAAACATTTCATTCGAATCACATTGATTGTTTTTTGAATCACATTATTTATTTTTAATTTGATTATTTTTATTTAATTTTAAATTTGAGTAATGCTGCGATTCCACCAAATCTCTTTAATTTTTTCCAGGGTTCTTCCTCTGATGTGAATATTGTAATCTCTGCCTTGCATTTCTTTGCAGTGTCGAGAATATCTGGTTTTGTTCTTACAAATTCATCAGTGACGAGAAGCTCTGAGACTGCGCCTATTTCAAGAGCATCAGCGACTTCTTGTGGGCCATATATCGCTAATCCATTTTCCTTCATGATTTCAGCAAGCAACTTCTCAATTTTTTCAAATTCCTTTGATAGTTTATCCTCTTTGATTATTCGCGTTATCGCTCCACATTTTACAAGTTCATAGACTCCACTCTTCTCCGCAGTGCTTACATGTTCTACGATCAATGTTTTGACAAGCTGTGGGGAGCGTTCTTTCACATATTTGATAAAATCTTCAGCTGTAAAACCAGGACCTCCAATGATAGTGCGTCGTGAGTTTTCTATCGCTTTCAGTACCTCTGAAAAATATTTTTTCTTTTTCTCTTCGTACATCTCGTCTCTTTTTGATGTTCTATTTTCTATTTCAAATTCAAACTCAATTCCATATCCCCTTAGTGTTGCTATGTTCGCATGTTTATCATCAAGTACGACAATCTTGACAATAGGCCTCCGTGCGCTTGCCTGTGCTTCTTTCATTCTTTCAAGATCATATTCTGTCCATCGTTCTTTTTTAATAACAATCGGAAATTTTGGTTCTATGTCAAGAGTGTGATAGCTACCTATCTGTACGTATTCTTCTGGAGTCCCACCTTTAATTCTTCCAGTAACTCGAAGTACATTTGAATATTTATGGAGCTCTATTTTTTCAGCTTCAAGCTCTACGTTAACTCTTTTTTTTACAGTCTCTTTTGCTCCTGGGGGACGCCAGCTCCTTTCAGTATGACCTGCTATGTAGTCTCCGCTATTAATAATTTTTGAAAGATGCCATAAATCCTCAATGTTTTCGGGTTCTACCTTCATTCGTCCTTCTTTTTCATTGTAATGAATGATGCGCATAATAGTATTGGAAGCATTTTAAAAAAGAATGTGTAATATGTTTTTATGCCACGCATAGCAGTTATTGATAGAGACGGCTGTCTGAAGGAACAATGCCATCAATGCATAAAGGTATGTCCAGTCAATAGGCTTGGCCAGCCGTGCATAGTTGCTGATGAAGAGGGATATCCAGTCATTGATGAAAACCTATGCACTGGTTGTGGTTTGTGTCCTAAGAAATGTCCGACAAAAGTAATATCAATTATCAATCTCATGAGTGAATGTGGTGAAAAAATACACCAATACAGCATCAACGGCTTTAGACTTTATAATGTACCTTTGCCACAGAAAGGCGTCGTTGGTTTTGTTGGAAGGAACGGCATAGGAAAAACGACAGGGATTCAAATAATCTCAGGTTTGCTGGTTCCAAATCTGGGTGAATGGTGGATTACTAATGATGAAGAAAAGAAAGAGAGGATTATAGAAACATTCAAAGGGAGGGAGCTAGGTAATTTCTTTTTACAATTGCATTCAGGAACCGGCGAGAAGGCAAGAGGATTGAAGGTGGCATATAAACAACAGAATGTCGATGCCTTACGGAGCGACGTTACGGTAAGCGTCTTTCTTGGAGTAAGTAAACGCTTATCGGAAGTTCTTGAAGATCTTAATCTCCATAATATTCTAGATAAAAAAATGAGTGAACTTAGTGGTGGGGAGCTTCAACTCATAGCGATAGCAGCAACACTTATACAAGATGCAGACATCTTTTTCTTCGATGAACCATGCAGTTATCTTGATGTAAGGCAAAGACTTAACATAGCTAAGATATTAAGGAAGCTTGCTGAGAGAGCACGCGTCGTCGTTATAGAACACGATCTCGCGGTTCTCGATTATATGACTGACTATGTGTACTTATTTTATGGTGAACCTAGCACCTATGGTGTGGTATCTAACCTAAAATCTTCGCGGGCAGGAATCAATGAGTATCTCGATGGATTTCTGAGAGAGGAGAATACGAGGATAAGGGCAGAATCTATACTATTTGATGTCAGAGGTCTTGAAGTTTCAGGAAAGTCAGGAAATGAAATAATCAGATATTCCAAGCTTGAAAAAAAATATCCTGGTTTCACATTGAAGGCTGCCGAAGGTTCTATAAGGGATGGAGAAATTATAGGTATACTTGGGCCGAATGCGACTGGAAAGACGACATTCGTAAAACTTCTAGCTGGAGTAGAAAAACCAGATATTGGTGAAAGACCTACAGGTATAAAAGTTTCATACAAACCACAGTATCTACGCCCTCCAACTGGTAAAGTGAAGGATGTCGTTGAAGAATTTGATATTGATGAAGATGTTTTCTTCGAATTACAGAGAGATCTTTCCCTTGAAAAATTTCTTGAAAAAGAATGCGCAAAACTTAGTGGAGGGGAATTGCAACGGTTAGCAATCACAATAGCCCTGTCGCAGAACGCAACATTTTATTTACTTGATGAACCTTCAGCATTTCTCGACATCGAGGAGAGACTTGTTCTTGCGAAAGTGATTAAAAAACGCATTGGTGAAGGAAAAGCAGCATTTATCGTCGATCATGATATCGTGTTTCTCGACAATATCTCTGATCGATTAATAGTGTTTGAAGGTACACCCGCAGTTGAAGGTAATGCTAGCACTCAACTTCCTAAACGAGATGGAATGAATAAGTTCTTAAAACTCATTGGTATTACGATGCGAAGAGATAAAGATACACTCAGACCAAGGATAAATAAACCAGATTCAGTGCTTGACAGAGAACAAAAAGAGAACGGTGCGTATTATTACGTCTGATTGATGGTTCATAATTACTATAAACAAATATCATAAACAAATTTAAATCAATAATCAATACCAAATCTGAGCTATGCGAGCCAATAAAATAGATTTACTATTTTATTTACTAAATAAAATAAAAATAAATTTGAGATTATTAGGATCTATAGATCGAATAAGATCGTAGAGACTTCATAACAAAGACTTAACAGAGACTATAATAAGATTTTTAATACCTTTTTAGTAAATTTATACAGCTTTTACAACAGTCTCAATTATTTAGTGTATTGGTATTGATCAATAAACGTTAGGAAGGTGGCATAATGAAGCGATGCAATTCCGTAAGCATCAGGAACTTCATATTATTCAGTATACTAGTAGTTGGACTCACATTGTTTGGTTGTACAACTACGAAGAGATGCAAAAGCGATGTCGAATGTGCATCATGGCAAGTCTGTAATATAACTACAGAAACCTGTGTGACTGCTCCTGGATTTTGCGCAGCCGATTCAGATTGTCCAGAGTCAGAAATCTGTGACACAACAAAGCATGTATGCAAGCTTGCTGCTGGAAAATGTAAGAGTGATACAGATTGTCCTTCATGGCAGGAATGCGATGCTGTCACCCATGAATGCAAATTACGGTTTGGATACTGTACTGATGATTCATACTGTACAAAAGAATGGGAAGAGTGCGACCTCACAAAACACCAATGTAAAGCGAAGAGTGGAAGATGCTATACTGATTACGACTGCGAAGGATGGCAACTGTGTAACACAACTACGAACTACTGTTATCCGAGAAAGGATATAGGAGATTACTGTACTTCGTCTCTTGATTGTGATGAATGGGAGAGCTGCGACACGAAAACGCACTTATGCACACCAAAGAGCGGATTTTGCAACGTTGATAAAGACTGCAAGTCGACATGGATGTCATGTGACGCAACGCACAAATGTGTTGTAGCGTCTGGATATTGTGCAACTGATGAGCAGTGTGAAAGCTGGCAGGATTGCGATGCAACAACTCATAAATGTAAGACGAAAAGAGGATTCTGCGCCAAAGATAGCGATTGTCCTGGTGGCTCGAAAGGTTGGCAGCAATGCGATCCAACAACGCGTCAATGCGTCACTGTCAGCGGGCGTTGTGGAAGCGATAGTGACTGCGCT
>Ga0272448_1009197_pt1 | contig 10131 bp, 4 predicted proteins | sample YNPCB0191_FD_202220 | JGI IMG/M metagenome (GOLD analysis project Ga0272448, IMG submission 202220) | Hot spring sediment microbial communities from Yellowstone National Park, WY, United States - YNP-CB-019-1 | ecosystem: Environmental > Aquatic > Thermal springs > Hot (42-90C) > Sediment... | reverse complement strand
TTTCCAGCAATGGCTGGTGCAACCAGGCGCGCAATCGGCGAGCCCCCATAGGTGTTACAGTAGCATCCAACACGGCCAGCAGCGACCCCTGTGCGCCTCCGCCACGTATGGTCTGGGTCAGCTCCAGATTGCGGCGGGTGGCAGCGTCCAGCGTCATGAAGTGTTCGGTAGAATAGCTGATGACACGGTCAAAATGCGACAGGGCGCCTTTCTGGGTATCCGCCAGGTACTGGACTATGGCGCCTGCAGCGCGCACGGCCAACGACTTGCCGGCCAGGCCAAACCCGTCCAGGGTTGCCACCTGGAACTGCGTCAGCAACGCCTGGTAAGCCATTTCCAGATCGAAATGCCAGGCGTCATAGGGCGTCACACTACAATCCAATGCCAGTTCTGCTGGCAGAGACGGCTCGTCTGCCTGGCGAGGCACCAGGAGTTCAGCCGGCTGTAAGCGGGCTAGCTCCTCTCTTAGCTGCGAGAGCGTATCCGGACCGGAGAGCTGAGTGGCAGCGAACTCACCCGTGGAGACGTCGGCATAGGCCAGCCCAGCCCGTTCGTCGTCGAGTACCAATGCCGCCAGGTAGTTATTACGTCGCTCGTCGAGCAATTCCGGTTCGACCACCGTGCCGGGGGTAACGATCCGCACCACCTCACGGCGTACCAGCCGCCCCGAGGTGTCTTCGGCGAGCTTCTCGCCTCCGCCCCGGCTCATCTCACTGCGCAGGTGGCTCGAAACACCACCGCCAACCTGTTCCACAATGACCACCTTGCGGCCAGCCCCAATCAGGCGGGCGATGTAAGTATCGGCTGCGTGGTAAGGCACGCCCGCCAGCGGCACGCGCTGCTCTCGACCGACCGGGCGGGAGGTGAGAGTGATGTTACAGACCTCGGCCACCAGGCGCGCATCTTCGTCGAACGTTTCGTAGAAGTCACCCAGTCGGAAAAAGACCACTGCGTCGGGGTATTGTTTCTTGATGTGTAGATACTGACGGCGCATGGGGGTCATTGTAGACGGCGCTTACCAGATCCTTCCTCGAAACAACTGCTAATTGCACAGCAGCTGCAAATTCTGCTGCGCTTCATCAAGGCGGTCCCAGCTACACAATATCACGGGGCAAGCCAAATGTCAACGCAACGGTGTCATTCATCTTGCTCCTGGTCAAACAGGCTCTGGTGGGCACGGATATGTTGCTCTTTGGTCGTCTTGGCATACACACGTGTGGTGCCAGGGTCGGCGTGACCCAGCACGTCCTGGGTGAGCGCCAAGTCGCCGGTATGTCCCAGGAAACGAGTAGCGAAGTAGTGGCGGAACGAATGGGGCGTGAGGTGAAAACGCTCCAGCACCCCTGCGTCTTGAGCCAACTGGGTGATCAAACGTTCTACACTGAGGGTACTTAGTGGCAACCGGCGTTGTTCACCAGCGGCCGGGTCGTGGCGGCAAAAGAGCGGCTTGTCGGCCAACGTGCCGGCCGTGGTGCGATCCTGACGAGCTTCCAGGTAGGCCATCAGCGCTGCCCATGCGGCGGCGGAAAAGCGCACGAAGCGGGTACGGCTGCCTTTGCCCTGCACCCAGGCACCTCGGTCGTTGAAATCGAGGTCCTTACGGCGCAATTTCACCAATTCGCCTACGCGCATGCCCGTGCTGTACAGGCTAAACACCATGGCCTGGTTGCGCAACCAGATCAGGTTCAACCGCCGACGGTGTGCTTCTCCCAAATCGGCGCGTTGCAGCTCAATCGGCGGCTGTTGAGCCGCCTCCAGGATGGCGTGCATAATATCATCAGAAGGCAGGCGTTTCTCAAGAGGGGGCAGCTTGAAGCTGGTTTCCCGGTTCATCTCAGCGTTCAGCGCCGCATAATCACCGTAAGAGAGGGGGATGATCCCCTCCAGGGCTAGCTGACGATACAGGCCGGAGACTGCCCGCACGTACAGCTGCCGGCTACGCATGGACAGCGCTTGTTCGGGCCCGTCACGTGTTGTTTGAAAACGGCGTTGCGCCAACCAGGGGATGAAGTCCAAGGCGACACCGCGCGTCAATCGGGCCGGCGACTCGTCCAATGCAATGCCGCGCTCGGCCAGGTAAACGGCAAAGTGGCTTAGACCGGTTCGATAGGTGAGTGCAGTACGAGCTGAACGAGCCGCTCTCTGGGCGAGAAAGCGTTCGATCTCGCGTCGAATGCTGGTTTCGGACGACGTTTCGTTAGTGGCCGATGGTTTCATAAGGTCAATCTCCAGGGAAGGGCGCATTTAACTTGACATAACTAAAATCTCGCGCGGGATACCGGCGTGACCGCCCATCTGTGCCGATCTACTGACGACACGATTGCCCTGGTCCCGCCGGGCGCCGCCTGGTAGGACGAAAGACGGCAATACTTACATGGCCGCGCGTGACAACTTGGCATTAGGCCTCAAGATCAAAAAGTGTAGGACCAGGCCAAGTACAAGGACAATGCTGTGTGACAAACGCCGATCCGTTTGGAAGGAGGCGAGACACCCGTGCTGACAAACTTGCTCCGACAAAGCCGTACTCCTGGTCCGTTCACTGTTCACCATTGTCCGCTGTGAACTGTGTTGAGGCTCATCCCGTAAGGCTGATGGGCACATCATGGTATGTATAAGATATATTATACATACCATAGTATATCGCGCATTGCTGCAGTGTCAAATTCTGTCCCGCATGCTCGCATACCCTGAAGCACCCTCCCCCAATGGCACTAATGAAACTGTACTTTCTGTGTGCTGTCTAAGGCGGCTCCCAGGCGACTGCTCTCAGCTGTTCGCGGATACGTAACCGGCCTGACATGTGTTTCGTGCACCGCCCTTCGACGCAACGGCAATGAGCCGCCCTTGTCAACTATGACCCAACTGGAGCGATGCACAGATGGTTAATTTGGCGTGGCCAGAGCGAAGAGTTGACAAAAATGGGATGGATCTTTTATATTATGTCAAGCAACACCAGCCTGCCCGCATGGGCTATCCCGAGCACATATTGCGGCTTCGAGCTTTACCCAATGCGACGCGAGCGTAAGCGCCGCTATTCGCTATCCTGGCCAATCACTGCCGGCGATCGACCAATCATCGCCTGGCGGTCAGCCATATCCTACCTGCATCGCCTGTTATAAGTCCAGAGCTGATGGCCGCCTCACCCCTACACCCTACGCAATTCCAGACACACCAAATGCACCGTCTGGCGTCGAGAAGACTTTGCGCGTTTAACCGGGCGATGCTAAACTGTACGACGTAGCTGATGGTTTTAGTGAGGAAATAGCATGAGGCGCGTCATATTGATTCTGGTTTCGATCATCGTGCTGGGCGCAGCCGGCATAGTGGGCTATCGTCGTGTGCTGGCCCCGTCTCCGCCCACACCTACTCCGCAACTTATCTCGGCTACCCAAACGTCGTTGGCAAAAGTAGTGTCGGCCGAGGCCTTCGTGGTGCCGGCACGCAAGGCCGAGTTGGCCTTCCGAGCCAGCGGTCAGGTGACGGAGGTCTTGGTAAAAGAAGGTGATCGCGTGCAGGCCGGCCAGCCACTGGCTCAGTTGGACGACACACACGCCCAGACAGCCGTGGCCCAGGCGCAAGCCAGCATGGCCCAGGCGCAAGCCAGCGTCACCCAGGCTGCCGCCGGCATCATCCAGGCTCAAGCTGCCGTACAGCAGGCTCGGGCTGCGCTCAAGACGGCCGAAGCGGGCGTGGCGAGTGCCCGGGCGCAGCGGGATAAGGTTAAGGCTGGCCCCACGCAACAGGCCATCGCCCAAGCCGAAGCGGCAGTCAACACCGCACGCGCCCGCTTGCGCCAGGTGACGGCCGGCGCCCGCCCTGAAGACATTGATGCCTCGGCCGCAGCCTTGCTCAAGGCCGAAGCCGCCGTGCGCCGGGCGCAAACTGAGTACGACAAAGTGGCCTGGGCCGACAACAAGGGTGAGACGCCCCAGGCGCTGGCGCTGCAGCAAGCTACCTTGGATTACGAAGCGGTCAAGGCGCAACACAACCGGCTGCTCAACGGTGCCAGGCCAGAGGATGTAGAGGTAGCGCGTGCCGCATTGGCCGAAGCGCAGGCGGCCCTTGAAGTCATCAAAGCCGGTCCCACTGCCGAAGATATCGCCATCGCTGAGGCAGCCGTGACCCAGGCAGAAGGCCGGCTGAGCGAGGCGCGTGCCGCGCTGGATGCTGCCCAAGCCAATCTCGCCACCGCTCAGGCCAACTTGCAGGCCGCCCAGGCCAATCTGAGCGCGGCACGCACTGCCTATCAAGCGGCCAGGAAGAATCTAAGCGATTACCGGCTGACTGCGCCTTTCTCCGGCGTAGTATCGCGGGTGCGTATCGAGGTTGGCGAAATAGCCACTGTGGGCGCGCCGGTGATCAGCTTGGGCGACGACTCGGTCTGGTACGTGGACACCGACGACCTGAGCGAAGTAGACGTGGTCAAGGTGGCGGTCGGCCAAGCGGCCAAGGTCAGCGTGGATGCCCTTCCCGGCCAGGAATTCCGCGGCATCGTCACTGACATCACGCCTCGCTCTGAGACCAAACGTGGTGATGTGACGTATACGGTCTCGATCCGCCTGCCGAAGACCGACAATGCGCCACTGCGCTGGGGTATGACAGCCTTCGTGGACATTCAAGTGGAGGAGCAGCTGACACGCAGGTAGAAGGCGAGCAGCGAGGCATCGGAATTGAGGTGCACGTGAGAGCTCAGTCAGTTGCTTGGAGTGTCGGGCATCAGAGGGACGCAGAATAGGCTATGAATGCACTAACCAATACGCTGAATTTCGTGCTTGAGATTTACAAGTGGGTGCTCTTGGCCAGGGTGCTGATCAGCTGGTTGCCCGCCTTCGGTGTGAGCGTCTCGCCCTACAATCCATTGGTGCGCCTCCTGTACCAGGTGACCGATCCCATCCTGAGACCGCTCAGTTCCTTTGCCCGGCTGGGTATGTTTGATCTCAGCCCGCTCATCGCCTTCTTCCTGATCGGCTTCCTCCAAAACCTGCTGTTGGGCTATTCAATAGCCCATCTGATCTCCCTGATTATTGGGTTGACGGTTGCCTTCAGTGTGCACGAATGCGCACACGCCTGGGCAGCCGATCGGTTAGGTGACTCGACTGCACGACGCCAGGGCCGGCTGACGCTCGACCCACGCAAACACCTCGACGTGCTGGGCAGCCTGATGGTCTTGGTGGCCGGCTTCGGTTGGGCCAAACCCACGCCGGTTAATCCGTATCGCTTGCGTTACGGGCCGGATACAGGGCTGGCCTTGGTCTCCCTGGTCGGGCCGTTGTCGAATCTGGGCCTGGCTGTGTTGGGCGCGTTGCCCATTTGGTTAGGACTGATCGCCTCGCCGCAGGACTATCGCGCATTGGCTCTCTCTCCTGCAGCTTGGGAGATCGTCCCTGGCCTGTTGCCGGGTGCCACCCAGCTGTTCAACACGTTTATCGTGCTGAACCTGATGTTGTTTGTCTTCAACTTGTTGCCCATCGCGCCGTTGGATGGCTTCAGTGTACTGATCGGGCTATTGCCCTACCCCAGCCGCCAATCATTGCGCCGTCTGGAACGCTTCGGCCCGATCATTCTTCTGGGGTTGATCTTGCTTGGCCCGCTGTTCTTGCGCGGTTTTGATCCGTTGGGCTTCCTGATCCGTACGCCGGCCAACCTGCTGTACAATTTACTGGTGTGAGGGCCTTAGACTACGGATGGACAGGGCATGTAAAGAACTGGCAGGTACCCACAACAAAGACCGGACCCAAACCGGTGTATCTCTGTGTCGTAAATTCAGTCCTGCCGGGAAATAGAGGGGATAAATGAGGTGACAGAACAGGTACATATCGCCATTGTCGGCACTGGCTGCATCGGTGCCTCCATCGGGCTGGCACTGCAGCGCGCCCAAGAGCCACTGCACGTAGTCGGCCATGACAAGAAGCAGGCACACGCCAGTAGCGCTCAGCGCATGAAAGCCATACATAAGGCCGAATGGAACCTGATCAACGCCTGCGAACCCGCAGATTTGATCATCCTGGCTCTGCCGCTTGCCGCCATCCCCGACACACTCAAAGCCATCGCGCCCTACCTCAAGCCGGGTTGCGTCATTACCGACACGGCCAGCCTCAAACAGCCCGTGCTGCGTTGGGCAGCCGAGCTGCTGCCCGAGCACGTCAACTTTGTGGGCGGCGACCCCGTCGTTACCAGCGAGGGTTGCGGGCCAGAGGCAGCGCGCGCCGATTTGTTCGAAGGTAGCCTCTTTTGCGTGGTGGCCGATCAACGTGCCCATCCAGACGCGGTCAAGCTGGTAAGCAGTTACGTCGCGCTGCTGGGTGCCCGGCCCTACTATCTCGAGGCAGCCGAACACGATGGCCTGATGGCGGGCGCGGCGCACCTGCCCCTTGCCCTGGCACTGGCGTTGACCGAGGGGGCTATACATTCTTCCGGCTGGCGCGAGCTACGCAAGGTGGCTGGCGGTGACTTCGAGCGACTGACCGCGCTCATCGGCGACGATGCCGAGGCGCTGAGCAGCCTGTTGCTGGCCAACCAGGAACCGTTGTTGCATTGGCTGGACACGTATGGCGAAGTGCTGCGCAATGTGCGCGAGCTGCTGGCCGCTAACAATCGTGAAACGCTGACCAAGTTTGCCGAGGCTGCCATCGCTGCCCGCCGTCAGTGGCTGATAGATCGCCGCAATCGGTTCGTTGAGGGATCGCCGGTCAGCGACATCGAACGCCCTAACCTGCTGCGGCAAATGCTCTTGGGCGGTGGTTTCCGCCGGCGCCGCTGAGGCCAGAGGCAAGAACGGTGTTTTTCTGCTAGATACCCGTCTGCCGCTCAGGACTTCTCAGTATATTATATTATGTCAACTAAGCCATGGGCTTCCCTCTGCCCGTGTTTTCGTGATCTGGCGTCTATTTAGCAGACTGGAGCGCATCCCCAGTCCGTGTATCTATTAGCCAGGGGGGCCAAATGATTCACAAAATGCGTTGGACAGCGGAGAAGATCGCCCGCTATCTCAGTTTGATTGAGCCACTTGTCTACCGGCGCAACCGTGCCTTGATGCCGTTTCGTTACCTGGCCCTGGCCAGCCCCCTCGAGACCCCACCAGTTGCTCCTGACATAGATGACAGCCATTGGCTGGTGATCGAGCCCAATAGCTATTGGGGCACATGGACGACCGATTTCGTCCTGCGCAGCCAGTTCGAAGTGCCTGCGGACTGGGATCCCCTGGCGCCGGTGGCGCTCTATTTGCCTTTGGGCAGTGCCGGCGACTTCAGCCATCCCGAAGCTCTGGTCTATGTTGACGGCAACGCCTATGCCGCGTGCGACCGTCACCACCAGGAGATCCTGCTGCCAATCGATTGGCGTGATGGGCGCTCTCACCCGCTGGCGCTGCACGGCTGGACCGGTCTGGGGGGTGGGTTGGGACCCGGCGAAACCGGTACTCGGCTCTTTATGCGCCCGTGCGCTGTGGTGCAGATCGACCAACCCACCCGTGATCTGGTGACTTCATTGCGGGTGGCGCTGGGTGTGGCGAACAGTCTGGACGAAGATGAGCCGGCCCGCGCACACCTGCTGAATGCCCTGGACGAAGCGCTGAGGGTGCTGGACACGCGCGAGCCCTGGGGCGACGCTTTTTATGCCAGCGTGCCGGAGGCCCACGCGTGCCTCAAAGCGGGCATCCGGCACGCCGGCCCGCCATTGGATGTGGACATCATCGCTACCGGGCATGCCCACATTGACGTGGCATGGTTATGGACCCTGGGCCAGACCCGGCGCAAGGCCGGCCGTACCTTCTACACCGTGCTGCGTCTCATGGAACAGTTCCCCGAATACCACTTCACTCAGAGCCAACCGCAACTGTATGACTATATCCGACAGGACTACCCGAGTCTTTGGGAGGCCATCGCTCAACGCGTGGCCGAACGGCGCTGGGAACCCATCGGTGGTATGTGGGTGGAGGCCGATTGCAACTTGAGCGGTCCGGAGTCGCTGGCGCGCCAATTGCTGCTGGGGCGCACCTTCTTCCGAGAGCATTTTGGCGCTCAGGCCGAGTCACCGGTGCTTTGGCTGCCCGACGTTTTCGGTTATGCCTGGAACCTGCCCCAACTCGTCAAACAGGCCGGCCTGGAGTATTTCTTCACCATCAAGATCGGCTGGAACCAGTACAACCGTCTGCCCTACGACACCTTCTGGTGGCAAGGGCTGGACGGAACGCGGGTATTGACCCATTTCAGCACCGCACCGGACCCGTACGGGTATGGCGGCAGCACCTACAATGCCGAGGTAACGCCGGCGCAGGTTATCGGTACCTGGACCAACTTCCAGCAGAAGGAGCTGTCGCAGCCGCTGCTGATGGCCTTCGGCTACGGCGACGGTGGCGGCGGCCCCACTCGCGAGATGCTGGAGAACGCGCGCGAGATGGCCGCCTTCCCGGCCACGCCCCGCGTGTCACACGGTTCGGTGATCGATTTCTTCCGTCGCCTGGAAGCGAGCTGTGGGGAGCACTTGCCGGTCTGGAACGGCGAGTTGTACCTGGAGCTGCACCGGGGTACCTACACGACTCAGAGCCGCAACAAACGGGCCAATCGCAAAAGCGAGTTTCTGCTTCATGATGCCGAGTTTCTGGCGACCTTGGCCGGTGTGCTGGACCCAACCTACGAATACCCGGCTGCCACCTTACGCAAAGCGTGGGAGCTGGTCTGCCTCAATCAGTTCCACGACATTATACCGGGCAGCAGCGTCAATGCCGTGTACGCTGAGTCCCAGCAACAGTATGCACAGATCAAAGCCTGGGCTGAAGACGTGCGTGACCAGGCACTCGAAGTCATCGCAGCGCACTCGGACGGCGATGTGTTGGTTATCAATCCCGCTGGCGTCGCCCGCTCTGATCTGGCCCTCTGGCGAGGGCAGCTAAAACCTGGCCAGCGCCTGCTGCGAGGAGACGGAACACCCGTTGCTGTACAGTCCACCAGCGACGGCATGCTCCTGGCGGTAGGTGACGCACCGCCTTTCAGCATCATTCCACTCTTCCTGGCGGAGGACAGAGGGTCTCCGCCCAAACCGCTGCAAGCCCATGAGGCTGAAGCAGATTCCTGGCTACGCTCTGCGCCGTTGCAGATGACCCCTACGTTGCTGGAAAACGACTGCTTGCGCGTTGAGTTGAACGCAGCAGGTGACATCGTGCGCATCTATGACAAGGTGAACGGGCGCGAAGTGTTGCCACGCGGCGCACTCGCCAATCAATTCCTGGCCTTCGAGGATCGGCCCCTGCGCTGGGATGCCTGGGACGTCGAGATATACTATGACGACAAGGTCTGGAGCAGCGACCCGGCTTCCGAAGTACGCGTGGCGGAGGCTGGCCCCCTGCGCGCTACATTGGAGATCAGACGGCGCATTTTGCACAGCAATTACGTACAGCGCATTTCTCTTGTCCAGCACAGCGCGCGCCTGGATTTCGACACCAGCATTGACTGGCGAGAACGGCATATCTTGCTCAAGGTGGCTTTTCCGGTGGACATTCTCTCGCCGGTGGCCACTTATGAAATACAGTGGGGCAACGTCGAACGCCCGACTCACCGTAATACCAGCTGGGATTGGGCTCGCTTCGAGACCTGCGCCCAGAAGTGGGTTGACCTAAGCGAGGGCAACTATGGGGTCAGCCTGATCAATGACTGCAAATATGGTCACGATATTCGAGATAATATCATTCGCCTGAGCCTGTTGCGCAGCCCCACCGAGCCCGATCCCGAGGCTGATCAAGGCGAGCATCGCTTTGCTTATAGCCTGCTGCCCCATGTCGGCAGCTGGGGCGAGGCCACCATCAGCGCAGCGTATGCCCTGAACGATCCCTTGTTAGTAATCGAGCGCGGTGCTCAAAAGTCGCCCAGCAGAGGAAAGGCGCTGCGGCCTCTGGTCACGATCAACCGCCCGAACATTGTGGTCGAGACGGCCAAACGGGCGGAAGATGGAAATGGTGTGATCGTGCGCCTGTACGAGAGCCAGCGTCAGCGGGGCGAGGTCACCCTGCACGCCGGTTTTGACCTGGCCAGCGCCTGGCGCGTCAACCTGCTGGAAGAAGAGCAAGAGAAATTGGCCTTGAGCAGTGGCAACCAGGTGACCTTCTTCGTCAAACCGTATGAGATCGTTATGCTACGC
>Ga0272448_1009196_pt1 | contig 10131 bp, 6 predicted proteins | sample YNPCB0191_FD_202220 | JGI IMG/M metagenome (GOLD analysis project Ga0272448, IMG submission 202220) | Hot spring sediment microbial communities from Yellowstone National Park, WY, United States - YNP-CB-019-1 | ecosystem: Environmental > Aquatic > Thermal springs > Hot (42-90C) > Sediment... | reverse complement strand
TGCAGGCGTCTATGCCCGAAAGTATCCCGGCCAGGGTGCGCGCCGCGCTCCAGGTGGGCGCCGCCCCCGACCTGGTGCAGGCCCATGTGACCGCTATGGCGGCGCAGGGATTCGCCGAGCCTCTGGATGATCTGTGGGAGAGCTGGGGTGCGCAGGCCGACTTCTTGCCCCAGGCCATCGGCCAGGTCACCTGGGATGGCGTCAAGTACGGGGTGCCCCTGGACATCTACACCCTGGTGCTGATCTACAACAAGGCATACTTCGACGAGGCCGGTCTGAGCTACCCGGATGCCAGCTACTCGTGGCGCCAGTTTGCCAACGATGCTGCTACCCTGACGCGACCCGCCGAAGGACGCTACGGCCTGGGATTCACAGTTGATCCCTGGTACGTGTTCGCTTGGCTGGCTGAGGCAGGTGGCGACCTGGTGGCAGGCGACTCGTTCGTGGGCTATCGTTTCACGCTGGACAGCCAAAACAACGTTGAAGGGCTGAGTTTCTTGACTTCGCTGGCCCGCAACGGATACGGCCCTCTACCTACCTCGCGACCGCGCGACTATGAGGATCCGCGCAAGCTGTTCCTGAAGGGCCAGATTGCCATGTTCTTCGGCACCCCTGGCGATATCCACTACATCCGTAGCCAGGCGCCCGACTTCCCGATCGGAGTCAGCGAATTGCCCAAGACGCCGGCCGGCGCCAGTGCGGCTTCGGCCTTGGGCTGTACCGGCCTGTTCGTGCCGCGCGGCAGTCGCCACCGCGAGATCGCCTTCGAGTTTATGAAATGGGCTACCAGCGACCGCTACGCATTGCCTATGGCGCGCCGCCTGGGGCGCTACCCGGCGCGTGCCTGGTTGCAGACTGCCCCTCATTTCGCGGGCGATGCCTTGTTGAAGCCGTTCCTGGTGCAGCTGAGTGCCGCCCGCCCCTACCGGCTCGACGCCTTTCCCGAAGTAGAGCGTTTGTACGCAGATGCCATCAAGTCCGCTTTCTATGGCGCAGATGCGGCCGAGGCTCTGCGCGCGGCCCAGAAGCGAGCCGACGAATTGGCTCGCCAGATGGCCCAGAAAGGACGTCAGTAGTCTGGTGCGCGCGGTGGTCGATCTGCTCAAACGTCTGAACAATCTGCGCAATCAGGCGCTGCTGGCGACCATCCTGCCCCTGGCCTTCCTGTTGGGCCTGGCCGTGGTAGCGGTCTATTTCGCTTATCAGCAGGTCGCCGAACAGCTGGCGCTCAGTCGAGACCGCGAGCTGGCACGCATCTCGGCCGATCGCCTGTCTGAGAATATGGCCGGCTTTGCCCGTGTGCTGACCACCCTGGCCAACCTGGATATTGTGCGCAGCGGTGACCCCGCGCTCCAGAGAGAGGCCATCTCGGCGGCGCGCGATCTGCTCATTGACTTCGATGGCGGCGTCCTTGTGTTGGACGCGGCCGGTATTGTGACCATCACCGAACCGTACCGCCCCGACCTGCTGGGCGATAACTTCTCGGAGCTGCCCTATTTTCAACACGCGCAGCAGCAGCGTTCCTTCATCTTTTCCGACATCGTGCAGGAACCGGGTTCGGGTGAGGATATGATTGTGGTGGCTGTGCCGATCATCAGCCAGGCCGGCGAGTTTCGCGGCGTGTTGACGGGACGTTTCTATGTCCGTTTTCAACGCATCGGCCAGGAGATCCAGAAGCTGCGCGTCAGCGATGTAGGCGAAGCCTACCTGATCGATCGCACCGGGCGCGTGATCTATCACCCGGACTATGCCCTGATCGGCGCCGACTTCAGCCAGCGCACCCGGGTAGCACCGCTGTTGCGAGGTGAACGGGAGGGTGCGGTGCTGGTCGAGGGGGACCAAGGTGATAGCCAGGTGGTGGGCTACGCGGTGGTCAGCGTCACCGGCTGGGGACTGATCGTCCAGGAGCCCTGGTCAGAGGTGGTGGCGCCCGCCGTGGCGTCGCTGCAACGTATCATTCTGGTGCTCTTGGCCGGGGTGGTGGTATTGGCAGCGGTGGTTTCGGCCGGTGTACAACGCGTTATCCGCCCCATCACCCAGATGGCGGCCTACGCCCGGCGAGTGGCGGCCGGCGACTATGCCGTGCAAGTGCCACCCAACCCCATCCGCGAGCTGCGCGACATGGGCGAGGCCTTCAACGAAATGGTATCCCAGATCTCCCGTTACCAGGCGGGGCTGCGCCAATACGTGGCAGCCATCACCCACACCCAGGAAGAGGAACGCCGGCGTATTGCCCGTGACTTGCACGATGACACCATCCAATCGCTGATCGCCATAGGCCAGCGCCTGGAACTGGCGCGTGACATGATCGCCGATGACCCACAAGAGGCAGTCGAGCAGCTGCGCGAACTGCGTAAAATGGTGACCAGCACGATTGACAGCGTGCGCCAGTTCAGTCGCGATCTGCGTCCAACCACGCTGGAGGATCTGGGCCTGGTGGCAGCTCTCCAATTCTTGGTCAGCGATCTGAGTCAGAAAGATCATATCGAGGTCACGCTTAACATTGACGGAGCAGCCGAGGATGTATCGCCCGAGATGGAGGTGGCCATTTACCGCATCGTCCAGGAAGCTCTGACCAACATCCGCAAGCATGCCAAGGCTTCGCATGTTCTGATCCAGGCCCAATTCCAGCCGGAGCAAATCCTGATCACCGTGCAAGACAACGGGGTCGGGTTCGAGGTGCCGGAAGAAATGGCCGAGCTGGCCAGCCGCGGCAGCTTTGGCCTGATGGGGTTGAGGGAGCGCGCCCAACTGTTCGATGGGCAGGTGAGTATCAGCTCCAAGCCCGGAGAGGGTACCCGGGTTCAGGTAATCCTCCCGAGGAGCCGCTAGAAACACACAGCGCCGCCTGGTTCTATCAGGCGGCGCTGTGGTGTCTGCTGCGCGCGTTAACTAGTGTTGTTCACTCGCCAGCAAGCGCTTCAACTCGGCATACTCTTCGTCTTTCATGCCGAACCAATTCTCGGGCTGTGGGAATTGCTTGTCGGTCACTTCGGCCACGTATTGCTTCAGTCCGTCGAGGATGACTTTGCCCGCGTCACCGTAGACCTTGGCCATTTTGGGCTTGAACTTGGGGTAGAGGCCGAACATATCGTGGAAGATAAGCAGCTGGCCGTGGGCGTGTGGTCCGGAGCCAAGACTGATGATGGGGATGCTGGCGCGCTGGGTGATGATTTCGCACACCCGATCGGGTACCATTTCCAATAGGATGCTGAAGCAGCCCGCGTCCTCGAGTGCCTTGGCATCGTCAATGATGCGCTTGGCCTGCAGCGCGCCGCGGCCCTGCACCTTGAAGCCGCCCAGGGCCGACACGCTCTGTGGCGTCAGCCCCAGATGGCCCATACACGGAATGCCACACTTGACGATGGCCGCGACTCGGTCGGCCATTTCGTGTCCACCCTCCAGTTTGACCGCGTCGCAGGCTGCCTCGGCCATAAAACGGCCGGCGCAGCGAATCGCGGTCTCCACCGAGGGCTGATAGGTCATGTAGGGCATGTCGCCGATCAGCCAGCAATTGGGGCTGCCGCGGCGCACGGCCTGTACATGAGGGATCATGACATCCTGGGTGACCGGCAAGGTTGAATCATAGCCCAGGATGGTCATGCCCAGACTATCGCCCACCAACACCATATCAATGCCGGCCTTCTCGACCAGATCGGCCATAGGATAGTCGTAACACGTGATCATGGTGATGGGGATGCCCCGCCGCATTTTATCGTACAGGTACCCCAAAGTTACCTTCTGTCGCTCAGCCATTGAGATTCCCTCCCTTGGATGATAATGATGGATAGTTCTGGCCATTCAGGAGCCACACCGGACAGGGTCTAAGCTGCCTTGCACGGCCCACCAACCCTTCTTCCCTCATCGGGTCTATCCCGGATCTTCGGCAGGTTTATTCCGCGCCCGCCTGAAGGGCCGGCGCTGGTTGAATAGCCCACCCCGCACCGCCTGTTTACGGCGGTGCGAGAAATCCCGTCGCTTCTCTCCTCCTAAAATTCTGGACAGACCCGCTCCTTCCTATCGTCCCCGCAGCCGGGCACGGGCACTGGCGCAATGGGGACATTCGGCACCTTCATAGTCACGGCCACAGATGCCACATTGGCGCGGCTGGCTGTGCAGCTCATCGCCGATGGGCGCCAGGATGACGATCACTTCGCGGCCCTCATACTGGCCCAACCACTCGTCCAGATTGCGCTCACCCAGGGCCAGGCGGCCGTCGGGGCCGCGCCGCAGCAGGCCGCGCAGCGCGCCCGCCCCTTCACTGGTGGCATAGCTGGCCAGACGCAGCACATTGGCTTTGGAAAGGCTGGAATTCTCTTTCATACGCTCAGCTCCTGGCCCTGGTTAATCTGCTGTGTGTCCGTCGCCGGCTCGTCGGGCCATAGCCCGTATAAGGCGCGCCGTGCCCAACCCGAGCGCCGCGCTACCTGACGGGCCGCCTCGGAGCGGCTGATCCCGGCTGCTCGCAACTCAGCCAACGCAGCACGCACGCGTTCGACGTCCCACGCTGCCTCGGCCGGCGCGCCGGCGATCACCAGGGTAAACTCGCCACGCGGCGGGCGCGCCTGCCACTCGGCATACGCCCCGGCCAGTGTACCGCGCCACACCTCTTCGTGCAATTTGGTCAGTTCCCGCCCGATGGCGCAACGCCGCTCGCCGCCCAGCACTGCGCAAGCATCGGCCAAGGCGGCCACCAGCCGATGGGGCGCCTCGAAGCAGACCAGTGTGGCGCGCAGCCCGGCAACTTCGCTCAGGGTCCGGCGCCGCTCGGGCGAACGGCGTGGCAGAAAGCCAAGGTACATAAACCGATCCGTCGGCAGGCCGCTGACCGACAAAGCTGCCAGCAAAGCCGAAGGCCCAGGCACCGGCATCACCGGTATGCCGCGTTCCAGCACGGCCTGCACCAGTTCGTAACCCGGATCAGAGAGCAAGGGTGTGCCGGCCTCGGAGACCAAAGCCACATCGCCGCTTTGCAGGGCGATCAACACTTGCTCGAGACGCGTCAGTTTGTTGTGCTCGAAGTAGCTGAGCAGGGGCGTCTGGATACCAAAGTGGTCCAACAGGCGCCGTGTGGTACGTGTATCCTCGCTGGCGATCAGCGCGCACTCGCGCAACACGCGCAGGGCGCGCAAGGTAATGTCTTCCAGGTTACCGATGGGCGTGGCAACCAGGTACAGGGTGCCCAAGGTCAGCCACCTGCTTCCAGCGTCGCGCGTACCACGCGCAGCAGGGCAGCGTCCTGTTCGGGCAATACCGTGCGCGGGTCAAGCACGACGCAGTCGGCCTCGACGCGGGCCACCACTGGCGGACCGAGGCCAGGATCGGGTTGACGCAGCCGGGCAGCCAACACGTTGGGCGCCGGCACCATCAAGGCCAGGGCCCGGGTGGGTAGGGTCTGACCAGGCAGACTGCCTCCGCCTATGGGTGACTCGCTCGCCACGCTGCGCATGGGCACGCCCGTCGGTTGCAAGGCGCGCTGCCAGCGCCGCACGCGCCGGACCAGACCCGCCAACGGCGCCCCGATCATGCGCCAGACCGGGATCTCTTGCGTCGCCTTGCCTTCCAGGTAGGCCAGCAAGGTTGCCTGCAGGCCGGCCAGAGTGACCTTGTCTACCCGCAGAGCGCGCGTTAGCGGATGGTGGCGCAACTGCTCGATCAGATCGGCTCGGCCCAGGATCAGCCCTGCCTGAGGTCCGCCCAGCAGCTTGTCGCCGCTGGCAGTGACCAGAGCGGCACCACTGGCCAGGCTCTCCTGAATGGTCGGCTCGTGTGCCAGGCCATAGCTGGCCGTGTCCAACAAGGTGCCGCTGCCCAGATCGTCCACGACCGGGATGTTGTGCTGCTTTCCCAAAGCCACCAGCTCGGCCAGGGCTGGTTCGTGCACAAAACCCAGCAGGGCGAAGTTACTGTGGTGCACGCGCAGGATCAGAGCAGTATCGGTCGGATCGAGCGCCTCGGCATAATCGCGCACATAGGTGCGGTTGGTGGTGCCCACCTCGACCAGCCGGGCGCCGCTCTGGCGCATAACGTCCGGGATACGGAAGCCACCCCCGATCTCCACCAGCTGGCTGCGCCCGATGAGCACGGCTCGCCCCCTGGCCAACGCCGTCAGCACCAGCAACAGCGCTGCGGCATTGTTGTTGACTACCAAGGCGTCCTCGGCACCGGTCAGCCGGGTGAGCAACCGGGTGGCATGCACATAACGCGAGCCACGTTCGCCCGCTGCCAAATCATATTCCAGGTTGCAGTACCCGGCGGCGACCTGGGCCATGGCGCGTCGGGCGCGCTCGGAGAGCGGGGCACGTCCCAGGTTGGTATGAATGATGACCCCACTGGCATTGATGACCGGGTAGAGGCTGGGACTGAATTCCGCTGCCAAGCGACGCACGGCCGTATCCAGCAACGCTTGCTCGTCCGGGGCGATCGGCTGACCATTCAAGATGGCCTGGCGGGCAGCGTCCAGCGCCGCGCGCAGCGCGTCACGTACCGGGTCGTGGCCGTAGCGAGTGATCAGCGGGCCGACCGTCTCGCTCTGCAACAAGCGGTCCACACTTGGCAGCTGGCGCAATCTAGATTGCAGTTCGTCAGCCATCACTCAGGCGCGCCGATCCGAATCTAACCACACTGTGCTCGCGGCCACCCCATCACCATCGCTATCGATAGGGCCACCTCTATGCATTGCCTGCCAATACTACCACCGTTAGCGGATGGGGTCAAAAGGACTGATTCGGTTGGGGTGCTCCACCCGCGCCTTGGGTGTATCCCAGATTTTTTGCTGAGGGCCACGGCGGCTAGACAAGACGCTGATCCTTGACTTGTCGCACCTGCTTGCCCAGCACCGGCTCTTCAGGCCGGTGCGGAATAAACCAGCCAAAAATCAGGGGTGGACCGGCTGTAGATGGTCACATTAGCCAAGCTGGCTCAAACATGGCATAATTGAACCCGCCATATCCTCTCGGAAAGGAGACACACAAGCGTGCCTTTCCCACTTGGTTACAAGCCCGACGGATACGCCGTCCTGGAACGCCTGCGCCGCCTGTACCTAGAGCGCGATCAGAGCCTGGTGTTGGCCGCCATGGACATCCCCAGCCCGGCCCTCGAGCGCATGGGCCAGCTCCATCCCACCGGCTTCTGCGAGTATCCCGATCCATGGGAGCGGGCCAGCTATTGGGACGCCCGCTTTTTGGAGAAACTGCCGGTGCACGACGACGCCATCCCCAGCGCCTACCTTTCGGAGCTGGACCAAGGACTATACGGCGGGTTGGTGGGCGGCCGAGTGCGCTTCCTGTCCGATCCGGCCTCCGGCTGGATCTCGTCTATGGTCGAACCCATCCTCAAAGACTGGGCCGAGTTCGACCAGCTGCCCATCTTTGACCCACAGGATCACAGCAACCCATGGTTACAGCGCTACCTGAAGCAGCTGGAGGTCTTCCTGGAAGTCGGTCGCGGCAAGTGGGCGATCAGCCACTTCATCCTGATCGACGGCCTCAACTTCGCCTATGAACTGAGGGGCGCCACCGAGAGCTATCTGGCCATTATCGAGCGGCCCGATATGCTGCGCCGGGTGATTGACTACGCCTATGACCTGAACGTCAAGGTGCAAAGCATCTTCTTTGAGCGCGTGCCGTTGCTCGAAGGCGGTACCTGTAGCAACTTCGCCCAGTGGATACCCGGGCGCATCGTGTCCGAAAGCCTCGATCCGTTCCACATGACATCGGTAGATTACTTTGAGACCTGGGGGCGCGAACCGGCCGAACGCATCATGACCCACTTCGACGGCGGGGTGATCCACATTCACGGCAACGGGCGGCATCTGCTGGCGGCCGCCAGCACGCTCAAGGGCCTGAAGGCTATCTTGCTGGGTGACGATCGCGGCTATCCGCCGGCTTTTGACATCCTGCCTCAGCTCAAGCGCCAGACCGGCGACGTGCCGCTCATCGTCTTCAACGTCGGCTTTGAGGATTTCCAGGCCGCGCTCAAAAAGGGCCAGCTGCTGGGCGGCGTGTTCTACCACGTGCAGAATGTGCCCGACGTAGACAGCGCCAACTGTTGTATGGATATGGTGCGCGCTTACGTGCCCGGCTGAGACGGCGGGGTTGGCCGTCTCAGCCCTCAATGATCGGGGCGGCGCATGATCATCGGCCAATACAGAGGCGCTGCCTCCAGACGCGTGTGCGCCTCGAGCGGATAGAGGTGGCCCAGGCCATCGTCCAACAGCGCGCGGTTGCGCACGACCATATCGGCCGGAATAGCGCTCACCAGGGCAGTGTAGGTCAACCGGGCGCTCTCACCGATGTTCAGCACGGGCAGCTGCCAGGTGATCACCCGGTCACCCAGCAAGGTGGTGCCCTTTTCAGCCTGCAGCGAGCTGCCCACCAAGGCCAGCTCGGCCGGCAACACGTTGGTCGCGGTCAGGCTGCTTTCGGCGATGCCGCTGTTGTACACCTGTAGGGTGTAGGTCAGAGGCGCGCCGTAGCGGGCGAGGGCCGGCAGGCTGGAGAAGGTGGAGCGGTCGAAGACAGGCATGTTAACACCTGTACGTGCGCTGCGCTCGAACGTGATTTGGTGATTGGCATATCCAAACCGTAGGGCATGGCTGACCAGGTAGCCTTTGGGCAGCGGATCGGCCAGCCTGGCCTGATAGCGAAAGGTGCCCTGCTGTCCCTGCGCCAGCGTCCCTGACCAGACGACCGCCGACTGGGCCGGGTCCCAACGCAGGCCAGCCTGCAAGCTGTCAACCACAGGCTGGAGATCGGCGTTCATAGTAGCCGTCAGATAGGCCGCGATGCTCTGCCACCCGTCATTGCGCACACTCACCGTGTAGGTCAGCGTCTCGCCCTGGCGAGCCAGCTCCTTATCTACCTGCACGTCCGAGGCGCCTATCCAGCTCAGCCAACCGGTCAGACGGCTCATCAGCCGGGCCTGGGTGGGGGCGCTCAGCCCATCCGGGTCGAAGGCGAAGAAAGCCGTGCGCCAGTTGTCGCCGGCATTGGTCAACGCGGCAGCCTGTCCCTCTTGCCCGACGAAGGCCACCCGGGCACTGGTGGTCGGGGTGAGCGCATCGCTGAAGTTCTCGTAGGGGTAGTTGAGCGCCTCTGGTCCCAGCCCACTGCTGAGCGGATGGGTGATCACACCCGTCACCAATGTGCTGCTGAAATCCTCGGTATAGGTGTACACACCCAGATAGCGCCGGGCAAAGTCGGTGGGGCCGCGGCTGTGGTACAGGTAGTCCTGACCGTTGTAGTACAGCCGCCCACCGCTCTGCAGGTAACTGGTCAGGCGGGCCTCCTCCTCGGCGGTCAACGGTTGAGCCCAATCGCTGGCGCTGAACCAGATCACCATGGGGTACATGCGCAACACGTCCAGAGGCGGACCGCTCACCGGCCTGCCGTCCGTCGAGTCCCAGGGGACCTGCCAGGTGTTGAAGGGAACACCCGCCGCGCTCAGCGCAGCCTGATAATGGGTCTCCACATCATACCAGCGATCATCATCCACCAACAACACGGGCGCCGGGGCATAGGTGGTCTGGGTGATGCTCGCCTGTAAGCCGGGCAGGCTATCCGATCGGGCGATGATGGTGGCCACATCGCTGTCTGCCCAGGTAGCGTCGGAGGGTACCCGTACCACATAGCTGGAGGTCACCCAGCTACAGGGGGTCAGGCGCAGACTGGGTTCGAGCATAGTGGTCGGCCAGCGGAAGCCGCTGGCTGTCAAAGTAAAGTTGTTGGCTGCGCTGCCAGGCGCGGCGTGACGCAGCTGCAGGCTATGAGTTACGCTGGCGCCAAAGTTGCCCACCGGCCATGCGTCACCCGGCTTCATTTGCAGGCCGGCCGACTCGGGTGGCGCGCTGAACCAGGTCATAACGCGTCCGATAAGCTCGGCGCGCGCCGCGCGGCTGGTGACTGCCTCCAACCCGAAGGAGAGCACAATGGCCCGGTAGGGCAGACACAGGCTGGCCCGTTGCCCGCCAGAGCCATCGCCCGCATACGTCAGCAACGAGGGGACCGTCTCGCTGTCCAGTGTGTGGATGACGTCGGGCGAGAGCTGGTTATCCGCTCCGCCCGAGCCACTGATAGTCAGCTCCAACCCCTCGAACAGGCCACCCGGGTTGCCTGTGAGGTGGCGCGAGGC
>Ga0272448_1009191_pt1 | contig 10134 bp, 8 predicted proteins | sample YNPCB0191_FD_202220 | JGI IMG/M metagenome (GOLD analysis project Ga0272448, IMG submission 202220) | Hot spring sediment microbial communities from Yellowstone National Park, WY, United States - YNP-CB-019-1 | ecosystem: Environmental > Aquatic > Thermal springs > Hot (42-90C) > Sediment... | reverse complement strand
TCTCAGGGAACAGGATTCGTCCTTGATCACCTTCAATATGGGAACCTTCTGGGATAGGGATAAAAGAGTTTCCCAGGTTCCGTCGTTCGATCCCCCGTCAACAATGACGATCTGCCGCGGTTTTCGGCTTTGGGATAATAGATCCTTTAGAAGACGTTCTACATTCCCCCTCTCGTTCAATAGCGTTGCGATCACTGCCAGGTCAATGTCTTTACCCATTGCTCTGCGATATCTGCATGATTAATTGACCGAATCTTTCCCCCAGCCTGGGCCAGGCATACTCGGCTAATTCCGGCATGGCTGTTCGGGAAAAGGCTTTCCTGGAGACGGCCTCGAAATCCTCTATTAAAGCCCTGATGGTGAACCTTATCTCATTTTTGTTATTCTGACAACGATAGACTCCCGGGAATTTCTGCAACAACTCCCAGCTGGGATCATCCCCCCGGCTCGACTGTGAGATATACAGTATCGGTCGGCCCGAAGCCAGGTACATATATAATTTGCCGGGTATCTGCATCCCTCCCGGATTTCCGATGGCAACGAGGATATCTTCACTCTTAATGTGATCCAGGGATTGTCTATAGTCCACCCTTCCTAGAAACTGTATCACCTTGCCCGATTGTTCGGAAGCATATCTTTGGTAGGATGGACTGCATGATCCTATCAACCGGAATTGGACCGGATAAAAGCGGCTGAGATCAATGATGGCGCTCATCAGAGGACGGAGATCCCTGCCGGTCCGATAGGCGACGCCGATATAGGCTATTCTGAAATTAACACCCTTCACCGCCGGCGTCGCATCCGAGAATTCCGCCGGTTCATAGCCCATGGGTATTACCGATATTGCGGGGGCTTTAGGGCCAAGCCATTTTTTATAACCATTCGCCGTGGCCTCGGTAGTCAAAACTAAAGCCGAGGCCCGGGTGATGCATTTTTTTTCAAGCCTTTGATTTCTCCAAACCCGATAAAAGAAATTCGCCGGCCAGATGGGATTCTTTGACCAAGGATCGCCTAGTTCCGCCACCCAAGGTTTCCTCCATCTCTCTGCCAAAAAAGCTCCGGCGATATGGGCGGTATAGCTTCCTGACGATGATATGATGATATCGACACTCCCTCGGTCAATGGCCCTGGCCGCCGCCGATATCACTAACTTCTCCCAGCCCGACCAGGCATCGGGAATTTTCCAAAAATTGGCGTAGATGCCATACAGCCATTGCCAGTATCCGCCCAAAGGTAAAACCCCTAAACGATCCCTCACCTTAAAATACCCCGGAACGGGAGTGCGGATGATCCTACAGGATGGCATCAGGGATGATAGGCTGTTATCCCGTCCTTCGCTCTCCGCCGTAATAATGGTTAGATGGCACCCGATATTATTCAGGGCCTTGATGAAAAAAAGGTTCCTTATGGTTTGGGATTCGGGATGCGGCGGAACGGCCGTGCTGATGAACAGAATCTTAGGTCTCATCTGATTAGAATCATCTTATAGAAATGCGTGGCCATGTTTTCGAGCCATTCCCATTTTTGCCAGATCAACCACAAAAAAACTATGAAAAACATGGTGGTGATGAATTGCGGCACCGGCAGCTCCCCCCGGAAGAATGTGGCCATCTGACACATCAGCATCGCCAGCCAGAATTCGGTATTCTGGAAAAATTGTATATTTTTTATCAACATACCATAGATCACCATAAAAAGGACCGGGGCTAAAAACGCCCCTAAATACCCCGCCTGCCAGAATCCCTCTCCATATATGGTGAAGGTCGTAATGGGGATGCCGCTTCCGATTCTAGAATTGTAGACGCCTTCGGTGAGGCGATTTGAGGTCGAAGTGAGGGGCTTATCGGGCCAGAGGGCCCTGGGGAAAATAGATATCGGTCCATAATAGCACCAGGCGGCGCCGTTATCAGGCGGCACCTGTCCCAGTTCGATGGCATCGTAGAGGTGGTACAGCCAATCGTAATAGCCCAATTCCAAACGATTCTGGGCCTCGAAGGAAAGCTTTATCCCCTCGACTAAGTCATCGCCGCTGGACAACCGCCCCCATCTTATGGCATTGCCTAATACACTAAAGGCGAAAACGAAAACAATAGCCGACATGAGAATAAAAGGCGCCAACCATAAGAGAAGCCTCCGGGAGAGGCGGGGGATAAATATAATAATTACGGAAGCCAAGGGCATGATCATGGGCAACCGGGTGTTGGCATTGAAAACGTAATAGAGAGACAACACCAGGCAAAGGGCGAGGGCTCGGTAATAACGCCTTTTATTAAAACAGGCGCCGATATAGATATAAAATAATATTTCCGGGAAGAGGAATAAAAGCTCTATCCCGCTTCCCTTCAATATCCCTCCCGATAGATATTGATCTAAGCGGCTTACCGATAAAGCGGCCGTAATGCTCTTCGAAATCACCACCGGCTCTACGATGTGATACAGTAAAAATATCAAATATAAGGCGGCGCCGGCTTTCAAGAAGACATCCGGGATATGAGCCCGATCTTCTTCTCGGCAGGCTCCGACAAGGCCTACTCCGAATCTTGGTATTTTGACGATAAGGCATCCTATCAACGATCCAATAAGCCCCAGGGTCATTATCAGGTTGAAGGAGGAATCATTTATGTAAAATGGGCGATTTAACCAGGCGGGATAAAATAACAAGAGGAGGGGCATCCCCCAGATAATCATATGCGGGGACAACAGCATCCCGTAATCGATCGTCCTCTTGGAATAATAGACAAATCCTATTAGGGCTATAAAAACATTAAGGATGAACAGCATCAGGGATTATGAACTCCTTTTGCTCCTTTTAAAAACAAAAGACAAATAGATCATTGACCAGACGAGATGGCAAAAATAGGAGATAGCATAGGCCTGGGCCAGCCCCAAGGCCCCCTTCGTTTTTACCGATATCATGGCAACTGTCAAGAAGACGATCGCCCACATCGTATTGAGAAGTAAACCGATCCACATCGAAGAAGAGCTGGCGATCACCTGACCGACGACGTTGGATAAGGCCATCAAGAAGGCGGAGGATGCCATCAGAGTTAAGACGGGCCAGCCTTCGTTGAAGCCCGCTCCGTACCAGCGCATAATCGAAGGTGCCAGCAGCACTACTAATAGAGTCCCCACCAAGGCTACCAATCCATTGGAGAGGAACGACAAATACAGCAATTTATTATAACCATATTTATCACCCATATAGAAAACATTGGACAGCATGGACAGGACCAGCGGTGATAGAGATACGGGAAGGAACATTATTGCCGTCTGCCACTGTTGGGCTGCGGTAAAGATGCCCATCTGAGAATAACCATCGGGCAATTTTATCAACATGACATTCGCCGTCCAAATAATGGGAGTAACGATAAAGCCGCTGATGGCTGCCGGCAGAGTGAAATCCCAGAGGACCGATTTCTCTTCCCAATATATTCGTGAGGCGATGGGGATATTACGCCCCCGGCATTCTTTGATCAATGCCCTCCTGCCCAAAAAACAAGCGATGGCCGCCGAAACGACCAAGCCTGTTATCGAGCCCGGGACTCCGTATAGTTTAGCCAAAATTAATATCAAAGGCAGGCCTAAAACACCGGAGATGAAATTTATCCGGGCGATTGCTTTATACGATTCCAGCCCGGAGAGGGCGCCGGTGATGGTACTGTTGATTATTCCGAATAAAAGCAATCCGGATCCTAGGCTCAGGCCCCAGGTAAGATCTTGATTATTGAGCACTTTTTCGGATAGCTTCGGAGCGATTAAGATTATTACGACTGCGCTCAAAATGGCGATGCCCACGGCCAGAGATATGATAAATTTTATTATTTTACCGGCACGCCCGGGATCGTTATCCCGAAAATGTGCCACGTATTTTGTGGCCGACATTCCCAACCCCATGCCAGCCAATAAGCTTATCGCCCCCAATGTATTCTGGACCATGCCCAGTTGTCCATAGGAGGACTTCCCTATCATCCTGGCAAGGATGATAAAAGTAACCAAAGTTAAGCCCCGGGCGATGGCGGCGGCGATTATAGACCAAAATGCGCCCGAGGCAAAACGGTTAAACAATCCTGACGATTTATATTTTTGCCAATAAAATATGATATTCTTATACAATCTTGCCTCAGTTTTTTGCTATTAGTCGCCCATCCCATTTCCCGAGATTATCTTTACAGTAGTTCTCTATTTTCTTTTTTTTACATAATCCCAAGTAGAAATGATTACTATACCAAGAATAAATCCGATAAAAGTCGTCATAAAAACAATCTGTTTTATTTTAGGTTTAATGGGGTTTGAGAAAGTATAGGGCTTCCTGATGTATTCATAACTATGCATTTTATTCTTGATGTTAAGATAATATGAATATTTTTCTTTTAACTCGATGATCCGGGTTTCGATCTCTACCGGATTAAAATTCATTCGCCTGTCCATTGTCAAGGTTTTCGCCAAGGTTTTTCTTATCTCCATAGCCCTGGACAAGGATGCCGATATCTCCGACAATATGCTATCCAACACTTCTTTCTCAACATCATATTTACTTTTCACATATTCATTTTCCGTAAGATAGTTGAATAGATGGTCGATAATATGAGCCACGGCAGTGCTGTCGCCCTCAAAGTAGACAACTAAATTAAATTTTGCATTGGATCCTCTGATATCTTCGATCTCGATATTTTTAACTTTTTTAATCAGTTCGTTTCCGAGGCCTATATCCTTACCTTCCCTGACATTGTTATTCCAATATTTTTTTAGCAGATATCGCGTTTCAAAAACATTTATCAGGGCATTTACATTGCCTCGGCTATCAATGGATATCGGATAACTTATGGTTTCCGGTATGGTAAGAATAGCCTCAGCTTTATATATTTTAGGCGATACATAAAAATATACCAAACCCCATATGGCGCCCAATAAAGTAGTGGCCCCAATAATAAAACGATGGCGGAATATCATTTTTATAACTTCAACGATGTCGGGTGCATAGTCATTATTCATTGGCGCTCTCCTATGGAAGATCAACAGGCGTTGTCGGGGAAAATTACTTTGATGACAGTTCTGATCATTATTTTCAAATCCAGAAGCAACGACCAATTCTGAATGTAATAGAGATCATAGGCCGTTCGTTCCTCTATAGAAGTCGGCCCCCTGAGGCCGTTTACCTGAGCCCAGCCAGTAATGCCGGATTTCATGCGATGGCGGGAGGCATATCCTGGTATCTGTTTCTTGAACTTCTCCACGAAGAACGGCCTCTCCGGACGAGGACCTACAAGGCTCATATCCCCTTTTAGAACGTTAAAAAATTGAGGCAATTCGTCTAAACTATATTTTCTCAGAAAAGCACCCAGCGGAGTTCTTCGTTCATCTTGCTTCTGTGCCCAGACAGGCCCGGTATTTTTTTCCGCATCGACTCTCATGGAGCGGAATTTATACATTTTGAATATCCGCCCATCGAAGCCCACCCTTTCCTGGCTATAGATTATGGGGCCCGGCGAGGTTAACTTTACCAAAACAGCGATCACCAGCATCAAGGGCATAAGAACAATCAAAATCAGGGAAGCAAAAACGAAATCGAATATCGATTTAATGAGTAAATCCCAGGCTGTCATGGGAAGCTCCCTCAAGCCAATCACCGGGATCTCTCCCAACATCGTCACTCGGGTATTAGTACCGATAATATCAATTATATCTGGAATGAATTTTAATTCGACCGGACGGTGCTCGGTACTATTGACGATCTCCATTATCCGGGGTTCCAATTCGTGAGGCAGAACAATAAAAAGAGTGTCTAGTTGATATTTATCTATAGTTTCCGAAAGTTTTTCGACCGAGTTCACCTTTTCTTGCGCTAACCTCTTCGCCCCCTTCCATCCAGATTCCACCACTCCCTCTATACTTACTAGACATTCAATGCGATAGCCATATTCAGGATGTTGATTTACGTACTCTGTTATGTGCTTTGCTGTCCTACCGGTGCCGATCAGGGCAGAACGTTTTATCCCGAACCCGCTTTTCAACATCCATCTATGGAATATATCCACTAAAATTGTTCTTTCCAAGCTCACCAATATCAATGATATTCCCGCAGCCATTAATAATGTCAATCGGGACCAGACTACATCGCGGTAAAAAAAGGAGAAGGCCATGACCGCCATCATGCAGACGAAGGCGCCCTTGGCCACCCGATAAACCTCTTCATCGCGTGAGACACGAATCCTGGTTTCATATAAGCCCAAAAGCCAGAATATCACTACCCAAAGAAATGCCACAAATATAGAGCCCAAGAGGTACGGCCGGAAATCCGGCACACCGCTTCTCAGTGGTATGAGGCCAGAATAAAATCGTATCCAGAAAGATATCAGGAAAGAAACGAAAACTAAGATAGAATCAACCAGCATCAAAATCCCGGAGAATGGTATCTGACCTTTCCGCAACATGCTCAGCCTCCCATCATACGATAGACAATGGATAACAACTGTTGACGGAAGCTTTCCGCTTTAAATCTTAGAGCCGACACCCGGATATCTATAGGATTGAAATGCATTTTTTCGAACTTTTCTATTGCTTGCTCCAAGGATTCCGAAGATGGTTCATTAAATATAACACCCGTTCTATCTGGGAGTACAATCTCCTTCGCCCCGCCTTTTCCATAGGCGATGACAGGACAGCCGCAGGCCTGGGCCTCGACCATGGCTATCCCGAAATCCTCCTCTCCGGGAGCGATCAAAGCCCGGCAGGTTCTATAGAGCTCTCTTAATTTCTCTGGGGCCTGCCAACCTAAAAATTTAATGTTAGGACCGGCCCGCCTTTCAAGCCTTTCTCGCTCCGGCCCGTCACCTGCTAATAATAGTTTATGTCCTGTATTATTGCAGGCAGCGATGGCGATCTCATAGTTTTTATATGGTACTAATGCGCCGGTGGTTAGAAAAAAATCGGATCTTCTCTTTTTTTGAACCGGGCAGAAGAACACAGTATCAACTGGCGGATACACCACATCCGCCGTCCTTCCGTAATATTTTTCTATTCTGAAAGCCACCGAACGACTGTTGGCCAAAATTCTATCGGGCCGTGCTGAAGTCTTTCGATCCCAACTTCTCAGCCAAGAGGCGGATATCTCAAAAATTATGCGAGGAATAGGATCCAATTTCCTTTGGTAATAATCTTTTTGATGCCACACATACCTCATCGGAGTATGACAATAACAAATATGTTTAGCCCATCGTCCTGCTTTTGCTCCCTTCGCCACACAATAACTTGAGGATATTATCAAGTCGTATCCGTTCAATGGTAATGATTCCACGGCCTTGGGGAACAACGGCAGATACTCAGGATAATGATCCCGCAGCCCAGGTAACCTCTGGATGAATGAAGTTCTTTTTATCTTAGATTCTATTTCCAAAGAAACTGCGCCGGGTATATGGAAAAGGACAAAGAGATCGGCCTTAGGGAAAAGATTAAGAAGATTAGCCAATACTCTTTCGGCACCGCCCGGCCTCACCAGCCAGTCGTGGACGATGGCGATTTTAAATGTTGGCCGCACCACTCTGTCGTTTGTACCTTCCCAGCAGCCATAAGTCCACAGCCCCCGCAGCCACACCAGCGAATTGACACAGTGCCCGAATGAACAGCGCTAACGGGGAAACGAAACTAACTGCCTTATCCTCTTTTCCTACACGTAAAGCAAAGGGAATCGATGTTGCCAGAAAGAAGGCCAGCAGCACCGCCGCCAGCCAGAGAAACGTAGTGAACAGGATCCCCGCCGTCATAGCCACCAGAGTGGCCGGTGCCAGTAGCAGCTGCAACTTCATCAGCTGAGGGGTGTGCGAATCCTTTAAAGCCTTGTTGGGGTTCAGGCGAACCGCCAGCATCCTCCAGTAGGCGAATTTGTATTTCTTGCGGAAATAAGCCACCCAACGGTCCGGATGGCGATGGTAGACCACAGCCCTGGGAGCGTATATCATCCTCTCCCCGCCGTTTGACATTCTGAAGGAAAGTTCAACGTCCTCGGCACAGGCCACAGGGAAGCTGGTGTCATAACCGCCGTAGCGAAGGAATACATTACGGCGGTAGCCAGCCGAGTAAGTATCGATGAAGTCGATCTCTCGATGCTTTTCCAACAGACGATATTTATCCTGGTATTCAGCCTGAACGAAACGAGCCACTAACTCCCTCTGTTTAGTCAGATAACGGCCCTTGACACCGGCCAAGCCCGGGTCCTGGTTGAATGGCTTTAACATTTGCTCCATCCAGTCCCGCTCTGGAACACAGTCGGAGTCGGTAAAAAGCACTATATCGGCCATAGCTTCCCGAACACCGTTGTTCCTAGCAGCTGCCGGGCCTTGGTTCTTCTGGCTGATCACACGCACTTCTAAAAAGGATCTTGCGACCTGGGCAGTACCGTCAGTGGACCCGTCGTCAACCACGATGATCTCGTATTGATCTCTGGGAACGGTCTGATCAACAAGCGAACGTAAGCATTCGGGCAGTAACTTTTCGGCGTTATAGGCTGGTATGATGACGGAAGTTCTCATGGCCTTGACTTCCCATATGAACCGCGGAACAGATAGCGACCCAAGGATAGGCCGCCCTTGGCCAGACGTTTAAATTCCTGAAAATCGGTCAGGCTCTGCCCCAACTTTTTGGCGATATAGGAAGGACGCATATAAAATTTTTGTCTGGCCCGATCGCAGAACTCGACCAAGTCGGTATTTGAAAGCCCGGGCCGACTGACAATACTGTTGTGGAGGCCATCCGGCGTCAGCCATTCTCTGAAGTTGTCAGTGGTCAAGTAGCCCTCCCTGCTGGCCCAGTCGTAGGCCTCGGTGCCGGGATAGACCATGATGGGGAAAAACTGAGCCGTATCCGGTTCCAGCTCGATGGCGAATCTCAGGGTTGCCTCCAGTGTCTCCTTGGTCTCACCCGGATTGCCCACCATGAAGCACCCGTGTATCTTGATGCCGGCTTGCTTGGCGTCGGCGAAGAACTGACGCACCTTTTCAACCTTAAGGCTCTTCTTCATACGATCCAGGACACCCTGGTCGCCGCTCTCCACCCCCACACAGAATAGCCTGGCCCCGGCCCTTTTCAGCGCCTTCATGGTCTCCAGGTCCAGATCGCAGCGAGAGTTGGCCGACCATTTGAATTTTACGCCGCGCCGCAGCACCTCCTCAGAGAATTCCAGGCAGCGTTTCTTATCGAAGGTCAGGGTGTCATCCTCGAACATGATCTCCTTGATGTCGGGAAACTCATGCAGTATATACTCGATCTCGTCCACCACGTTGGGAATGCTGCGCAACCTGGGTTTGTGGCTGCAGAATACTTGGGGATAGACACAGTAAACGCATTGGTAGGGGCAGCCTCGTCCGGTTATAATGGTGATAATGGGATATTTGCTATGGGCATAGAAGTAGTTTTTGTAATTCAGGTGCTTCTTATATGTTTTGCTGACAAAGGGTATCGAATCTAGATCTTCGAATAATGGGCGGTCCGGCGTGGTGATAAGACAACCGTCTCTTTGTAATACCAGTCCAGGAACCGCGGTCGGGTCGGTGCCATTCTCCAAAGCCTTGGCTAGGTCGACCATGGTGTGCTCATATTCCTTAAGGGCCACGGCGTCTACATTTGCGTTCAGCTGCAACGTCTCCTTAGGCAAGGCTGACACATGCGGGCCAACCAGTACCGTGAAGATATCCGGATTTAATTCCTTTATCCGGGCCGCCACTTCAACGTCGTTGTAAATGCTGGGGGTGCTGGTATCCACTACGACCAAATTGGGCTTGGACTCCCGCACCAGCCCGGCCACCTCTTCCCAGCCAGCGCCCGAAACCGGGCAGTCCATCAGCCTTATCTCGTGGCCCTTCTCCTCCAGCAGACCGGCGGCGAAGCATAACCACATAGGGTAATAAAGGGTTCCGCTCTTGGTGACAGCCGGGCTGCGCTGTTCACGTGAGAATTTATTAAGAAAAGGAGGATTAATAAGTAGTATCTTCATTTACTTCCTTCCATGCTTTCTCGATGGTATCTACCACAATCTCTATAGATATTTCGTTATAATTTTTCATAGCTTCCTCTTCGTCGCCGAAGTATTTACCTGTATAAACTGGTCTTGCCTTACTTGGTTTTATTACTTTAACATTTGAT
>Ga0272448_1009190_pt1 | contig 10134 bp, 9 predicted proteins | sample YNPCB0191_FD_202220 | JGI IMG/M metagenome (GOLD analysis project Ga0272448, IMG submission 202220) | Hot spring sediment microbial communities from Yellowstone National Park, WY, United States - YNP-CB-019-1 | ecosystem: Environmental > Aquatic > Thermal springs > Hot (42-90C) > Sediment... | reverse complement strand
GAAAAACATGAAAGAGGACCCTTTGAAAGGCAAAAAATCAGGTGAGACCTCTTTTGTTTTCAATTAGATTTTTATGTGAGGCAATGAGTAGAATTTCAATTAGATTTTTATATGAGGCAACACGGGTAACGTATTGGTCTTATACACCTGAGACACGGGCAATATTTTAGTGAGAAAAATTTTAAAATTCTCTTAATGTTCCCGCAAATTCCTTTAATATGGGTAAAGGTGGTTGAAGCAGGAATAGCATAAAATGTTGAATGAAAAGTGCTCTTAACAAAAGGAGGCAGGATTTAGGGGATCTATTAAAGAGAGGGCAATTATCTGAAGCGTTAAATAGGCGAATTACTTCGTCTATGCATTCGAGTTGGAAAGATATGTGAAGTATCCGTTAAATCAATTAAAAAGAAAAGGGGGGCCCAAAATGAAACTGATTATCAAAAGAGATCAGGAGGCAAAGACTGGGTTGCTCGGAGGGCACAAAGGAATGAGGTTTATTTTATCCTATCGTGTTGAGCTAACACCAGAAGAACAAGCTCTTGTAACTAAATACAGAATGGAATATTACATACTTACATTCAAAACAGACAAAAATGGCAATAAAATAGCATTCCATACAATCGGTAGTTTAATGAGGGGTGGCACCGATACAGTGGACGATGTAACTATTTTGCTCAACAACGAAGAAACCTTAAAGAATGCATGCCAGAATTTTAAGACGCTTTTGGAAGTAATGGCTACCTTCGGCGGCGAGGAGGTCTATGAATTTTGAAAAATCTCATTAAAAGTAAGCAATTATATGTTTAATTGCCTTTGGGTTAAACAAAATTCCTTCGTCTTTTGCAAATACCTCTCTATGTGTATTCTCATCCATTGTGTTTAACACTTTCTAAATATTCATCGATTCTTTCATTGGTCTCTTCCCCTGATTACGTATCCCTGGTGTGGTCTCTCCGTATTTTAGTAGATCAACCACTGGTCTAAATCCCACTGCAGTTCCCCCACTGACTCGTAGAATTTAGTGCGGAAAGCCTAGCAGAAGAACTCGTTCAGAACAGTGCAATTGAAGCGCTCTACGAAGCCGTTAGTCTGAGGATGACGCACCTTGCTGGTGCGGTGTTCGATCTCGTTAAGGCTCAGGCAGATCCCGTAAGGGTGGGTGTCCTTGCCGCAGAATTCCTTGCCTTTATCCGCAAGAATTGTGGAGATAGGTATCCCTCTTTCCCTGAGGAAGGGGATTGCCCCACTGTAAAGCAGGTAAGCCACAGCTTCAGGCTGTTTCGAGACATGGAGGAAAGCGAAGGCGTAGGAGGAGTAAGTATCCACCACAGCGTGTAAGTAGACCCGGCCCACTCCCTTAAGCTCAACCACATAAAAGGCGTCCTGGTTCAAGAGTTCTCCAGATCGGGAGGATTCCACATCTCTTTCCCTGAAGCAGAGGTTCTCCTTCTCTATGAAGGACACCTGTTCAGGGGTGAGCTCGATTTCCTTTTTCGCCTTCTTTTCCTCAAGCTTCCATAAGCGTTGGTATCTCGTTCCCATCCCATGAGCATTGAGGATTTCCTGAATTTTTCAAGCGCTGACGTAAGGCCCTTCCAACTTCAGGAAATCGCTCAGGCGATTCCAGCCCTTAGGCTGGATGGGCCAGGCTAATTTCCAGGATCCTCTTTACCACTACAGGGGGAGTAGTCTGAGGATGGGTCTTGTGAATGGCAGGAAGGTCCTTCAATCCCTCTAACCCGTGGGTCTGGAATCTCCGCTTGTATTCTAGTACATGGTGTGGGAAACTCCCCTTCTGCGGCAGGCTTCCGAGATATTTCCTAATGCTTCCCTAAGCTTGCAGTAAGGTCAACCTCTGCTGAGCTACTTTTTCTGGCGCATTTAAGCTCATTCAAATTCCTCTTCGTCGATTCCCTCATTTATCTCATAGAGGGGTATTTTTATTCAAGACGAAGGGTAAGATAGCATATCAATCCTTCACTAATAGCACTTTCGCTTTAAAAACAATGAATATTCCTAATGCTCGTAAACAGGTTTTGTTTAATCTTCTTAGTCCGTCTTTTTTTTCAGAAGTCTTTGTCCAATTTCCCGAATCCATTTAAAATCTGGGAGGTCGTAAGGACGGAATTTAACCAATACACCTGGCCGTTCTTCAGTGTAAAAGAGCATGCGATTCGGTTTGTCAATTCGGCCAGCAGCTGGGTCATCCAAAAGCTGCATAGAATCTTCCTGGTTCATGACCCCAGCCACCCGCATACAGAATTCGGCCATAAGTCTTCGGTCCAAAACTCTGGAAGCATTAGCAACTGTGTCACTCCATGCAAGAACATGCACTCCAAGGTCTGGGCCTTCCCTTATTATTGTTTGCAGTAGATCACGGGGCATAGCTTTTTTTTCTAGGCTGATACCATAGTAATCCTCTGCCCGCAAATCTCGGGCTCTATGCATCCCCAACAGCACTAAAAACACCTCAGGGCCTTTAACTATATCCTCCTGAAGGCGCTGGTTAATCATGGAAGCAAGGGCTTCCAGCTGAGCGAGAAAATCCCTTTTTCCCAGAATTTCAACCTGATGAGGAAGGGCGTCGCGTATCTCCTCTGGCAAGTCCGCCCAAGGGCTATCAACGTTTGTCAAGTCAAGAACGAAGAAACATGCGTTATCGGGTCGATACTGAAGGGCCAAACTTAGCATGGCTGCTCCCAACACGGCTACACCTTCTTTCTCCTCGCGTGTTACAACCAGAAGGTTCTTCCCTCCCTGACGGAGAAATTTAGCACCAACTGGGGGCAAAATCGCAATCGGTTCCCCTAAATAAGCAATAGCAGATTTAGTCTCTTTAGGCCATTTCGGTTCATCCAACAATTCTCGGAAGAAATGGCTGTCTTCCAAACGCGCTGGCTCATTACCTTCGAATACAATTGGCTTCCGCGGTATTGACCGAGCCTTTTCCTTGATCAGATTCAAGTACATTTCTTGTTCTTCTTCCTTGAGAAAGGCTACCTGAAAGAGGCAGTTCCCCTCTACCAGGCCATTTTTATCATTATAGATCCCTTCTCCCGGTCGACCCAGGTAGCGAGCAAAGGGATTATCATCGGCAAGGATTAACCGCGAGTCCGCTTCTTTACATTGCAGGGCAATCCGAACCGCCATCTGGTCTGTAGTGCTTCGAGGCAGGGTATAACTACCAGCAAGGGTTTGAGAAGCAAGGAGGACGTGCATGCCAAAGCCCCGGCCCTGTTTTATCAAGCGATCCAGAATAAGAGTTGCTTCCCTGGAAAGGGAGTCGTCAACGGTAAAGAATTCGTGAAACTCATCCACTAAAAGCAAAATACGAGGCAACTGCCCACCACTTTTTCGAAATTCTTCAATGTCGTTGACTCCTGCTTTCCGAAAAAGCTCGCCTCGCTCTACAATCTCCTTATCCAGACGCTGCAGTACGCTCAAACCAAATTCCCGCTCGCTCTCGATGGCAATTACTTTGGCGTGTGGCAGCATAGCTTGAGCATATCGCTTGAATTCAACGCCTTTCTTAAAATCAATCAAATATAGTTCCAACTCCTCTGGAGCGTATTTCAGGCACAAACTCGTGATCAAAACATGCATCAAGTTACTCTTTCCGGAACCGGTTTGGCCTACTAACAGAGCATGGTGAGCTATTCCTCTTCCTAAGTTTAAAGATAGAACCCTATTTGCCCCGGTAACTCCAAGGGGAGCCTGAATACTGCTAATGGTGTTTTCAGCCCACAAACTCGTTTGTCCATCGAATTGGGCCAAGGAAAGCGTCTTTGAGAAAGAAACTTCCACCTTTAAGGCTGCCTTGGCCTTCGGGGCGATTTCTTTAGTAACTCTCTCAACTATCTCGTTGGGTGGAGCTGGATCGAGTTGAAGTGCAAAAAAGTTAGGAAATTCTAAATCCCGAAATATAAAATGACCTTCCTGGGAACATTCGATCACTGAGGAAATCTCTTCCAGAGAGGAAAACTCAAATCCATAAGGACTTTTGATCCGGGTATCAGCCAAAACGATAGGATAAATCCCGCATCTTGGACCATTTTGGGCTATGGTTAACAGTTTCTGAGCTGATTCTTCGTTGAAGTTATATGGAAAATCAAAGATTACGAGAAACCGATAAGGTTCGCTCAACTCCCCTGCTTGTTCGTTGTATTCCTCGATGGTAGCGTAAACATTCCTTAATCTCTTTTGTATAACTTCCTCAATGTGACTAATAATTTCAGTAAGTTTTTTAGATATGTGCTCGGGGTCAGTCCAGGCGCTTCCTCCTATTAGCTTTTCCTCCTCATCTCCCAGTGCAAAAAAACCTGCGACATTCTGGCCTAAATTAACCGGATCTATAAAAGAAAATAGGGCCTTTCCGGGAGGGTTTGTGGCAAGCAAGCGGGCAATAATAGATTGAATATTTTCAATTGCAAAATTTCGACTTTCAGAATCGTTACATAAATAAAGGATGGATTTGCCAAAAGGCATCGGAAAACCAGCTAAAGCCGAAAAAAGGTAATCTTCTATTTCAAATGCTTGGGACAAGGAGTCATTTCTTAAGGTGCCAATCCTAACGAACTCAGCGCTCTTCGAGAAAGGAGCCCATTCCGCCCAAAACGGTGATTGCCAATCTGCCACTTCCAAGCCTGCGTTCTCCACCAGCTTATCAACCTTTTGCCGGAATACCTCAGCCAAAGGCTCACAAGTTTTCTGCACTTGTATCATGCCTTCATTGAACCGCCGTCTAATAAATTCGTTGATCGCTTGTTCCTTCCGCTGGTAGTCACGAGTAATCTCCGTTTGAAGAAAAAAAATAGCCATTTCGATATTACTGATCTGGTCAATGAGATCAAGATAGGTACGTTTGATAGATGAGCTTTTAAAAACGGGTCTAATTAAAAATATCCCAATTATCACCCCAAGAGAGACCCAAAGGGCAGTAGTGCTTTTGAAAATTAAATAAAAGATTCCTGCCAGGATTGCGAATAGGATATAAATGCCACAGCCAAATATAAGATAATCCCCACAGCTCCATGTGTCTTTCCAGTTAGACCTTTCTATCTTGCACAACTCATCCCCCAAAGATTCAGCTTTAGTTAGATAGTGATTTAGGTCCCCCCAAAAAAATGTCCAAGGGGTAGCGCTCTTTTGAGGTTCAACGCTTCTCTTAAATTCAATTTCGGTGTAACCGATTTGAGACAAATGGGCATTTACGGATTCAATAATTTGCTTGCCTCTGTTAATAGCATTTTCTAGAATATCCCTTTTTTTATCAAATTCATCTTTAATCTCTTTAAGGGCGAGGGAAGCCTGCTTGCGCCAGGAAATTAAAGCATTTACTGTTTCACCAGCTGGTTGAACAACCCTTTTAATCCAAAGTGCGCAAAGATTCTGAAAACTTTTCGCTATATTCAAGCCACCAAGATTTTTTATTTCATTTTCCATTGAACTGCTTTCTTCGGGCAGATTTATTTCTGGAGGGCCTGGCGGAAAATGGATACCCTGCAATTCCGGAACCGTTTGTTCAGAGGGATTTTGTTGGTCTAATTCAAAATCTTTTAATGTTTGGTCGGTAATTGCGGTAACTTCTTTAGAGACTTGGTTTTCCCCAAAGGAATCTGATTCAGTACCTTTTAGGCTTGCTCCACAATTATAGCAGAAATTGGCTCCAGGATTATTTATGCATCCGCATTTCGGGCAAGCGCTTCCACTTTCATTTTGTTTTAATGGGTACCCGCACTGGAAACAAAACTTAGCATCATCATTATTCGAGAAACCACATTTGCTGCAAATTTTAGGAGCCATTTGCTTTCACCCTCCCCTTCCAAGGACATTATTCCTCCACTGCTGTTCTTTCTGCTTGCTCTAAGACTTCCACTAAATTAGCAAGGGCCTTAAGAGCCTGTGGCATCTCTTCCTCCCATGGCTGCCAGAAATTTTTATAAAAATATGAACCCACTGGATCTTTCCATTCCTCAGACAGGCTTTTCCATCTGTCTTGGGATGCTTGCCAAATCACCCCTAATTGGTCATAGTAAGGCCTGAGCATATCAGGGAGTATCCTTAGAATCACTCTTGAGAAGCTTTTGGTATTCAGGCGCGAGTTCAAAGCGAATTCCCTTGTCATTGGGATAGGGTTTATGGTGGTCAAACTTGTTTAGAAGGATTTCATCGGGAATACCCTCCGGAAACGCTAAGCAAGTAAGGGGTTGTCCCAAACAAACGTGCTTACAACGAAGGCACTGAGGAATTTTCCCTGTCATTGCTATTCCCCTCCTCTAAGTATTTCTTCATTCTATCGAGAAAAACAGGATCCATCTCCTCCGGAGCGTTTACGAATTGGCTATAGGTCTCCGCAAATGCTTCAGCAGGGTCTCCCCCTTTCCATGCGTATTGAGAGATGGTTTTTGCCTGCTCTTTCCAGGTAAGTTGCCAGTCTTCCCCAAACAAAGCTTCAGCAGCTTTATACCCATTCCAGTCATCACGAGCCGCTAAAATTGCATGTCCCATTTCATGGTCCCAGATGGCCTTAACCTTTGTACATCCCTTTGGATGCCAGCCGCTTAATACCGCACGAAGTTGGTCAAGTTCATGCTCTTCTAAAGGAAGACCTGAATTCCATACTATGCGTACCGAGCGGGATGCCGGGTCGAATTTGGTGCAGGCATTGGTGTATTCATCCATTTTATCTGAATCGGCAAATTCTAATTTCATTTTACAAAGACCAGGCTCATAGCTTGATGCCAGATTAAGAGAATCAATTAAATCTTTTTTTAGAGATTGAGTATACTCCAGAGGGACAGTAAAGGTCATGGCAACATTCATTGCCTCATTAGGCTGAATTTCTCTAGCATGCTGACCTTCTGAAGCTATCTTTTCTCCCAATAAGTAGCCGCTTTCCGTCCCTTCGGGTTTATCAAACTCGATGTAAGGAGCTTGTGCCCAGTAATTTGTTAACTCTTCTTGCTTCTGGACTAAAAAATGTTGAGCTTTGGGAACCAGGTTCATGATTAGATCTTTTATATGGTGATGGTGGGGAAGGTAGTAATTAATTGCTTCTTCTAACAGATTCGCGCTTCGGTTAATCGATTCAATCCTTTCCTCGACATATCTCAGCCTTTCGAAAAGGTAGGTCAAGTCGGAACCCTCAGCCTCGCAATCTTCGCTATTAGCCTCTTCAAGCATGGATTGGAGTTCTTCTTTTCTCTTTCTCCAATACTCCAGCCGAATCTCCAAAAGGTTTTGCCCTTTTTGGACTTCCATTGTGACAGAATCAAGTATATTAGAAGTCCGCTGGGAAAGTTGGGCCATTAAAAGCTTCAGTTCTTGTAGAATCTCTGTGAAAACGTTGGCTTCCATAAAAATTATGTTTGTAAATACCTTTCAAGAGCTTCCGCTTTTCTGCTAAGATAATTAATGGTTTTCTCAGAAATATTGATGAATCTCTCAAGTTCAGTCATGGCCTGGTTAAACTCTTGTTCAAACCGTTCTCTTTTTTGATCTTTCCAGAACTGAGATAAGCCTCTAAATAGTCCTCGTAAATTGGAAATTCCCTCACGAAGATCAGCCGAATATCCTACTAAAAAAGAACCGAATTCCCTCATTTTCTCTGGATCAGCTTTAACTATTGGCACAATATCCCCCTCCCTTGTTAAATGCTTAGGCGTTCCTTTTGGTATCGCTCAAGTTCTTGGGCAGAATGTTTTAGATATGCCTCTTCTTTTTCTGCAGTTTTTTTAAAACGAATGAACACCTCCATAGCTTTTTCAAATTCACCTTTGAATGTCTCATACTGCTGATCTTGCCAAGTCTCGTGCAATTGGAGGAGTTTGCTTTTCAACATCCAGCTCTTTCCCTCAGTTGTCTGCCAAAAAACACGCAAGGCATTGGCAAATTCCTTCAGTTTCTCTGGATCGCTAAAAACCTGAGACATTTTTTAGCCCCCTTACCTCTAAAAATTCCGTTTAGTTTTATTTTAGACTATATTTTCAGAAAATAAATTGGTAGTGTCAAGAATTCGGGAGTGTAATGTTATTTAAAATTGAAAAGTGAACTGTTTAAACCTGAAAAGTAGACACTTTTCAATTTTAAATAACAGGGTAATTTGCTATATTGACATCTGAGAGAGCTTGCGTATCTTTTTACCATAAGGCCAAGATTCGGAGGAGTAAAATGAAGAGGAAAAAAGAAGAAGTAAGTTCGGGCAAAGCTTTTCAACACTTGGCTGCCACCTGCAAACCAAAACTTGATGAGTCCATATTGTAACTGTTCATGCTGCGGTACATTTACCGGGGGGAAGCCTGACCTTCAAACATCGAGAGATGCGGCTTTGTATGCAAGAGGCCGCTTGCCGGAATAACCAGTCAAGATAGTGAGTCACTTTTCTTCATCCTAAAGCCAACCATGGGAGGCGGAATGAACGCATTTCGGGAAACACTTTTTATCCATTTAGCACAGATAAATTTCAATATATTTATGAATCCGGAACAAATAACATAATTCGGGTTTCCTTTCCATTATTCAAATATCTAACTTCTAATGAGAAAGAAAAAAGCAATTTTGGAGTTGAGCAGAGTGAGTCCATGCTCACCGAATTGCTCAGGGCCCAGAAGGAGCTCGGCTTACTATCTGTAAAAAAGGGCGAGGCTCAGCTTTCATATATGGAACATGAAGACCAGAAATTGATTGAGAGAATATTGAATTCTCAGCTGGAGCAGTTGATCTTGGAGGTAACTCAGAACTGCAACTTGCGCTGTGAAATTGTGTCTATTCCGGAAAATATCATTTTAGAAGAAAGCATCAGCCTCTATATATGACCCGGGATATTGCCCTGAAAGGAATTGAGTTTTTTTCGATCGAGTTTCCACCTTGGATCCATCTCAGTTTGGCTTTTACGGGATAGAGCCTTTTTAAAGGGTCAACTTATTAATTTCAAAAAAGATTTTCTGGGGGTAATTTTCTTCTAATAATTTCAATTTTGACTCTAATAATTTTTAGATAAAGGCTTGAAAACGAAACGCAAAAACGAGATTTTTCACAAATATTTTTTAAATTTGGAAAAAATTTTTGGGGAATTTTCCTGGCCAATTTTTTGGTAAGAAAATTCAAAATTAGAAAGGCCAGAATCCACACCAGGGATTGGACAAACAAGAAGGAAAATGTTTTAAACTGAAACGATGGACAAAATTCTTTAGCAAAATGCGATATATATCGAACCCTATGAATTAAACAACTCAAAGTTTTAAAAGAAGGAAGGAGGGTGATTATTAATGGACCGGAACAAACTTCAAATGTATCCAGAGGACAACTTTGGGGCCCTTGCTTTAGTTCAAAAGGGGTCAATGTTTGGTTTCATAGACAAAAACGGTAAATGTGTTATTGAGCCCCAATTTAACGACGCCCAAGGCTTTTCAGAAGGCTTGGCTGCTGTGGAAGTGAAGGAAAAATGGGGTTACATAGATAAAACTGGGAATTTCGTGATTGAGCCGCGATTTCGTTTGGCCTTTCCATTCTCCGAAGGTCTTGCTGTGGTAGAAGTGGGAATTAAAGGGAGGGCTTTCACTTTTGCCAGAGATGCTAGGGGGGACATAACCTTAGTGGATGTAGAGAAAATATTCAGTTACATTGATAAAATGGGGAATTTCGTGATTGAGGAAATGTTCAATTTGGCCGGGCATTTTTCTGAGGGTTTAGCTGCTGTGGAATTTTGGGGAAAATGGGGTTACATAAACAGGAAGGGGGAAGTAATTATAAAACCAAAGTTTCGTTGGGCCTGGCACTTCTCCGGAGGTTTTGCTCCTGTTCTTTTAAAAAATAAATGGGGATTCTTAGACCATTCAGGAAAAGAGGTGGTTGAGCCCCAATTTAACGACGCCCAAGGCTTTTCAGAAGGCTTAGCTGCTGTGAAAGTGAAGGAAAAATGGGGTTACATCGAAAAAAGTGGGGAATTCATTATCAAGCCCAGGTTCGATTCTGCGAGGGATTTCTTCCAAGGGTTGGCTCCGGTTAATGTGGGGGACAAATGGGGTTATATTGACAAGAGAGGAGAGTTTCTGACCGAGCTCCAGTTCGATAATGCCTGGGGTTTTGCTGAAGGGTTGGCTTCGGTTAAGGTGGGGGACAAATGGGGTTATATTG
>Ga0272448_1009187_pt1 | contig 10135 bp, 10 predicted proteins | sample YNPCB0191_FD_202220 | JGI IMG/M metagenome (GOLD analysis project Ga0272448, IMG submission 202220) | Hot spring sediment microbial communities from Yellowstone National Park, WY, United States - YNP-CB-019-1 | ecosystem: Environmental > Aquatic > Thermal springs > Hot (42-90C) > Sediment... | reverse complement strand
ACTGGGTTTCATTCTTCTTTCGACCGCGGCAACGAGCGGGCTGTTACTGCATCTGCTGGCCGGCAGCCAATGGATTGCCAAGTTGCCGGCTTTCGAGTCAATGATCGGGCGTGTGTTAGGAGGATGATAGAGCCAACGCAAAATCTGGAAGCCGCCATGACAATCTATTGCACGCGGATTCTGTTCGAGAGACTGACCAGATCCTTCGCCGCCTTCGGCCATCCTATATCCTACTCATAATCCTAACCCGGAATTTCACCGGAATGAAGTTTAGTGGTCTTGGTCCGGTGATGCGGTGAGATTTCCGGGTAGTGGAAACTCGCGCCCAGAGCGGAGAATTTCTATTTGCTGAATTACTGCCCAGCCTTGTGACTTGGGGGCATTTCGCCGAGGCGGATTCCGACACACTGTAGAGTGTTTTCTGTTTCCTTGGGTGGGGCGCGGGTTTCCTGAAGCCCGCATATTTCCCAGCCCGGCGTAGCCGGAACCAAAGTCGCTTGACGCCCAAAGACGCGGTGCATTCGCCCGTTGATCAGAAATCTCTGTGCCGCCGGGCTGGGAAATATCTGAGGCGACTTCGTCGCCCACGGGGGGATGAGATTGGGATCAATGCCCGAACAGCTTCAAGACAACAGTCTCGAACCATCCCCTAAAATCAACTCCGTGCCTGTCCCCGCGGGAGAGGGAAAACATAATCCCGGTCCCAGATGCTCCCCGCTGTCGCCCATCTCACCGGGTCTGGCATGGTCATCAATGATCACGGCTCAATTCATGCAACTGCGGAGGAAGTCCGGGCCAGCCGTGGTTATTGCAACAACGACTTGACCAAACCAACCCGTTGCCCCGGATTCCCTCTCCCCCTGGGAGAGGGCAAGGGTGAGGGCCCCAACCGGTCAATGAACAGTCAATCTCCAAAACACTCGACAGGACCAATCATGAAAGCGAGCAGAAAGTCTGGGCAGATTCTGCAACATTGTACTCCAAAGGGCGCACCGTGGTGACCGCACTACTCGCTGCCAGAGAAGCAGATACTGACAAACTGAGCCGACTCGCAGTTTGAAAATCTTCGCAAATATGATCGATTTCGCAAAATAACAATATACTTCTGTGAAGACATTCGCTTCGCAGACTGCCGAGGGTATGAAATATGCGGGTTAAGCGTTGGGCGATGGAATGCGCTTGGGGGATCGATGGGCTCGAGCAAGATTCAATTTGAGCTGGATTAACCGCTGCGTCGAGGCGATTGCAGAGGTGTTCAGCTTTGTCCGCGCAGTAAAGCGCAAACTTGCGCTCCAGCACCGCAGGTCAATGTTGAGGGGACAGATCAGCAGAGTCTCCGGATTGGTTCGGTTGCGACGTCGATGATCTCAGGCGCCTCTCAATCACAGCGAGCACCCTTTGGTTCTCGTCCGACGGGAAGAGTCGAAATGCTTCGGCGTAATGTTCTCTGGCTTTTTCGAGTTTTCCTGCCGCCAAATACGCTGTGGCCAATCGTCGATGACCCTCGGGATACTGCGGTGTTCGCGCAATGAGTTCCTCGCCCAACCGTATGGCCTTGTCGAACTCGCCCAAGCGCATGCAACGGTCAACGTCGTACCAGTCCGGCCTTTCCACGGTCCTGATTTCGTCGAGCTCTGTCTTGACTTTGCGTTCCGTCACAACACCGATGACGACAATGACCGGTATGAATATGGCCATTGCGATTAACATCCACTTGCTGATCTTGCGCTGCATCTCAGCCCAGGCAGCTATCTTCCGGAGTTCGGCGAGGATCAATCTAATGTTCTCCGAGTCTTCCATTGACAATCTTGAATCCCAGTAGCGGCATGTGCGCATGTTGTCAAGACCAATCCCTGCCGTTGTAAACCTGCGGGTGGAAACGGAGACGTCTTGCCTGGACTGGAGAGAAATCATGCCACCGTCAGACGGATGTGCTATCCTCGAATCCCTGCGGAGCACTTTACTCAGCGCGGGGCAGCCGCAACCGAATGATCCGCGATTTCCGCGCAGATTATCCAATATAATGCAACAGAAATGACGCTCTGAGTGTCGTTGGTCGGCGGGCCCGCAACAGTTAAGTTTCGCACGCAACGACCGCAGAAAGCCCGGTCAGTAACTGATTGCAGCACTGCTTTTGAGGAGCAGCTCGTTGTATTGAGCAGCAGCAATCGGCACGGCCCCTTCAACAAAGTCTTTCTTTTCGTCGTATCCACGACTCTTGAAACAGGGGGTGCACAGGTAAAGTTTTCCGCCCAACTCGAAAAAATTTTTCAGCAACTCGCCCAACGGCGGTTTTCCCGGAACTACAACATGCTCACCGACGCCTTTTTGTGCCAACAACACTGCGCCGGCCATCAAGACAACACTTGCATCCATGTCACAGGCCAGTGCACCTACAGCGTGCATGAACGGCAGCAGAGCGATCTCCGCCTGGTCAGGGCCTTTTGTCAGAACATATACGATGTGGGGTTTCAATGGTTTTTCAGATACACTGTTCATTTTACGGTGGTTGTTGGTGTTTTCGCTTGTTGAACGCAAGAACCTTCAGTGAGCCAACAGCATGCAGTGGCCGCGCACATGCACAACAAAGCAGCGTTGATTGCCTTTCATATGAACAAGGTGCTCTTGGATTGTGTGGCTTCGTTCAAGAAAGTGGCAACCCCGCCAAGCTCGACTCCGTCCAGCAATTCTGACTGCTTCAGACCCATGACCTCCATGGACATGGTGCAAGCAATGAGCCTTGCGCCGTTTTCTCTGGCGGTCTCAACCATCTGTGGCAGGCTGTGCACATTCTTTTTCTTCATGACATGCTTCATCATGGCGGTCCCCAAGCCTGCAAAATTCATCTTCGACAGTCGCATTTTCGTCGCGCCTCTTGGCATCATCCAGCCGAACATTTTTGCCAGCAGATCCTTGCTGACTGACCCTGACTCCGGCTTGCGCAGGACGTTCAGCCCCCAAAACGCAAAGAACATCGTGACTTGCATGTCCATTGCCAGAGCGCCATTGGCGATCACAAACGCAGCCAGCGCTTTGTCCAGGTCACCTGAAAACAGGATGATCGTGACTTTGTCCGTGGGCGGCTGAGTTGTGGGGGAGCCGCTTTGTGAAGATGTGATCTCTTGGTTCATTTTCTATCAGTTTGTTGTTTGGTTTGGTAGGTCTGACGCTTCAATCCGAAGATGTCGTCGTGTCGATGGTTGCATGTGCGATCAGTAACGCCATGTGTCAAGACTGCGCGGGTTCGGGTTGGAGGTTGGCGGTTCGCGCCTGTGTTTCCCGAGCCAGTTGCTGCACCTGGTGCAGATACAAGGCAACCGGCCGATACGCCAAATGCGCCCATTTGCTGAAAGGCACTTCCACAACCAGCATCGGCACAAGCACTGCCATGTGAACCACGTACGTTACATACGTCGCATAAGCCAAACCGTTGATCCGAAACAGGTGCAAGAGTATTCCCGATACCGTTGTCAACATAAGCAGCACAAGAAAAATCCAGTCGCTCGGGTGTGAATGCTTGTGTGACTCATGCCTCTTTTGCCAGCGCCCAACCAGAGCGCTGCCAACCCCGTACAGCAGAGCGCCGGTTGCAATGTAACCAAGCCATCGCTGCGGATGCCAAATCGGATGAACTGCGTCGGTTTGAAACCAGCGAAGAAAAACGACAATGAGCACGAACATTGTGACGTACCCGGCAAAAATGCAGAAGTGTTTGAACCATTTGGTGGCAGTTAGTCTTTCCCCTTCACTCTTGCATCCAAGCCATTGTTTCTGGGTAAAGAAATGTGTGAACAAAGTGGCAAGGCCGCGAATGTATGCTTCCAATGGCACTTTCAATCCCGGTTCCCGCCGCATGATCCAACGGTGCATCCGCCAGACATTCGACAGCAGCAGAACGGCCAAAAGACCGCCAATTCCCCAATCGATCAGTTCAATCACGCGCGCGGGCGCAAACGTGTTCAGTTTAACACCGCCTTCGTGTGTCAATTCAGTGGTCATCGGCCCGGCGAATAAAACGAACAACACTACAACAATTGCGGCCAGCCCCAGAACCGCACCAAGTTCAACCCGCGAATCGAGATAAAGGCGACGTCCGATGCCTGTCCAATCGTACGCGCCGATCAAATACCGCCTTGCGGCCATCATCAATTCACCCGGCTTTGCATTCCGCGGGCATGTTTCCGAGCATTGGCCGCAGTAATAGCAAAGCCATGGTTCAAGCGATCCACAAAGCCGGTCTTTCATGCCCGTCTGAACGTACCGGATGATCCTCCGGGGGAATGCAACTTCGCCTTTTGACAACGGGCACACCGCAGTGCAGTTCCCGCAGTTGAAGCAGGCCTCGATCTGCCGTGCTCCGTGCGCCTTCAAGTCCTGCACAAGATCTGTGTTAACAACGTGCGCCATTCTTAGCTCCATCAGTTTGTCACTTGCGTGTCCTTGCCGACGGCAACCAGCTCATAGCGTGGATAGTCTCCTTCCTGACCAACTTCTCTTGCCAGGCCATACTTCCTCATACCGGTCAGATGCCAGAGTACCTTTTTGCCCGACAAACCCGCTGCCATGGTAATGTCCGGAACGGTGGCGGGCCCGTTCTTGAGAGCGGCTTCGATCGCGAGCCTTTCACGGCGAAACTGCCTGGCGTATTCAGCGGGGTCTTCGCCACGTTCCTTGCGCTGATCTCGAAACCTCTTCAGCGCGGCTTTGTGAGTATCAGTGAGTTTGGCCATGAGATGGACTTTCAGAAGTTACGGGTTGACCGGGCAATGGAGCGGAAAGCAAGCCATCCACCATCGCCTCGAACTGACTCAACGTCCACCCTTGCAAGTCGATGGCGCGTGTGGGACAGACGGGCACACATGCACCACAACCCACACACAAACCCGGATTGACACTCGCCAGTGTGACAGTCGTGCCTTCGCGCTCGACACTCGTCCGAACCAGCGCGCCTTCATAAGCGCATTCCGGGAAACAGAGCCCGCATCCGATGCACTTGTCCACGTCCACGCGCGCCTTGAACGGTTCCAACTCGACAGAATCGTGTGCCAGCAAACACGCTGCCTTCGAAGCGGCGGCGGATGCGGAAGCGAGCGTTTCTTCGATCGTCATTGGTGCCTGTGCAGTGCCCGCCAGCAGAATACCGTTAACTGAAGTTTCGACCGGGCGGAGTTTGGGATGAACTTCCTGGAAGAACCGATCCGCACCAATTGGCAGCTTCAACAGGTTGACCAAATCCCGGTTCTCACGTGCAGTCATTCCAACTGCCAACACCAACAGATCAAGCGGCACAACAATTTCTTCCCCCCAGGTCAACCAATCTTTGAGCCGAACCTGGATGGGAAAACCGTCAACGCCATCTTCAACCACAGGCGGATCATCACCGTGGAACCGGAAGAAAATTATTCCCTCCTCGGACGCGCGCCGATAATAGTCCTCATGCAGCCGGCCATAGGTCCGAATGTCCTGGTGAAAATCGAACACAACCAGATCGGGAAACCGGCGCCTGGCATGGAGCGCCTGATGCAACACGGTTGTGCAGCACACACGCGAACAATAGTCGTTCACCTTGCCATCGGCCTGCGGCTGGTGAACGCCCTCGATCTGCCGGCTACCGACACAGTGCATGAAACCTATGCGTCGGATTCTTTGACCGTTCCATTCGAGGCCGTTCCTGCTTGCTCCGGCCAAAAGCTCGATAAACTCCGGCATGGTAATAACCTGGGTGTAACGCTTGAATCCGTATTCGCCGGAACCCGGTCGGTAGTAATCGTGGCCGGTTGCTACAATGATTGCGCCAACAGACAGCTTCTTGACCTTCGATCCGCCGGTCCCAGCATCAGCAACACCGGTCGCCATGGCCGGCCCGACTGTGATGTCATAGTTACCAAGAAAACCCGAAGCGCTCTTGATGACCGTGCCCGTCAATACTTCAATGTTCGGGTTGTTCCGAACCTCGCCGACCAACCGGTCAATCTGCGCTTTTCCGCTTTCATCAGTCGGAAACGATCGCGCCAATCCCAACAGCCGACCACCCAATTGCGGTTCGCGTTCCACAAGCACCACACCCACTCCCCTGCCGGCCAAATCAACAGCCGCTTTCAACCCTGCAATGCCGCCTCCTATGACCAATGCACGGCGATGACTCGGAAGCCGTATCTGCTCGAGCGGTTCGGCATGGTACAACCTGTGCACCGCCGCAGCCACAAGCCGAATCGCCTTCGCCGTCGCTCCTTCAGGATCGCCGTGGTGCGCCCAACTGCCCTGTTCGCGAATGTTGACGTGCTCGTAAAGGTATGGATTGAGCCCGCCGCGGCGAACCGCGATGCGAAAAGTCAATTCATGCAGAAACGGCGAACATGACGCAACCACAACACGGTTGAGCTGCTCTTTCTTGATGTCCTCAGCGATCATGGCCTGCCCGGGCTCGGAACACATGAAGCTGTGAACCTTGCTGACGCGCACCCCGGGCACCAACTTGACAGTTTCAGCGACCTTTTCCGTATCAATCACGTCGCTGATATTCCCGCCGCACCGGCAAACATAAACACCAATGCGTGGTTCCGGCGCTGGCGACTCAACTTGAGTAGTGGTGCGTATCATGTTTCGACAGAGTTTGCCAACTGCTCGGTTTTCTTGGTTTTCGGTTCTCCGAGCGTGTGCATGGCCAGAAACTTCGATGTCTCCATTGCTGCCGCTCCTGCTTCAACGATGCTGTCAACAATGTCCTTCGGTCCAAGAGCGCAGCCCGCAGCAAAAACACCCTCAACCCCGGTCCATGTAATCCTCAGCGAGTCAGGCTGGCGCAGAAAACCATCTTCCGCCGCAGGCGTACCCAAGGCCCTGTCAGGTTCAAAAACAGGGATTGCACCCTGAGCCAGAACCACCAAATCGTGACGACGTTCCGCTACACGACCTCCCTCTTCCTCGAGTTCAACCCTGAGCGACAGGTCGTCGCCGGGAACGGGCTCGATGCTGGCCACTTTTCCTTTTACGAACTGGATGCCCATTGCCTTTGCGTTCTGATAAAACTGATCGTGCCCTTTACCGAAAGCGCGAATGTCCATGTAGTAGATCGTAAGCTCAGCGGTTGGCAACGCCCCCGAGAGCAGCATGGCCTGCTTGATCGAATACATGCAGCAAAAACGGGAACAATATGGGACGCCGATGCTCTGGTCCCGTGAGCCCGCGCAAAGAACGAAAGCAACGTTGCCGGGCACTTTGCCGTCAGAAGGCCGCAGCACTCTCCCATACGGACCGTGCGGAGCAAGCAGCCGCTCCAGTTGCAGAGGCGAGATTATGTTGGCCGATCTCGCGGCGTTGTATTCGCGCTTCAACTCGAGAGAGTTCAGCGCAAAGCCGGTTGTCAACACAACAGCACCGGCCTCGATGGTCAGGCGCTCTTCCTGCTGATCAAACCGGACTGCATCTGTAGGACACGCCTTGATGCACGCCCCGCAAGCGATGCAGTATCGTGGATTCAAAACTGCTTTCTGCGGCAAAGCGTTGGTAAACGGAACAGCAATCGCTCTCTGAGCACCCAAACCTTCTTCGAACGGGTCAGGATACTCGACCGGACAGGCGTATTCGCACAGGCGACATCCGATGCAGAGCGAATTGTCCACGTATGTCGGGTGCTTGCACAAATGCACCTTCCGCACACCATCCCGCGAGTCCACCCGCTCGACTTCGGTCGAAGTCCACACCTGAATGTTGGGATGGTGGAATGCGGCCGACATCTTCGGGGTGGTGATGCAACTCGAACAATCCAGGGTTGGAAACGTCTTGCTCAGCGAGATCATCTTTCCCCCGATGCTTGCCGAGCGCTCGACCAACAGCACCTTGTGATCCTGGTCAGCCAGATCAAGCGCCGCCTGGATACCCGATATCCCGCCGCCAACAACAACCACATCGACACGTGCCCCTTGCATTTGTGAATTCTGCATCGGTTTCAAGCAGTCTGTGCCGGCAAACCAACGCTGCTCCGCAGATCGGCCAGTGATTCCAGCCAAAGGGCTTCGGCTCGCTCCCTGTTGACCGGCCCAAGCGAACGGAGTTTGTCGTTCATCTGATTCACTTCTTTGAGAAAGGCCTTGATGCAAACCGTGCAAATGGCCGTGAGCCGAACACGTTCTATTTCCAGTCCGCCGGTCTTCATCCGTTTGACCAATCGGTCAATCCGACGCGAGAGTTTCTGATACACTCCTTCGTATGGACAGTCTGTGCCGCACGAAGCCACAATAATGCCATCGATGCCCCTGGCAAATGCCCGCAAATAGAAATCCTCAGGAAAAACCACCGGCGATGGCACACGCAACACGCTTATGTTAGCAGGGTATTCAAGGTGCGCTTTGCCCACCGCATCCGCCCCGGGATAAGCACAGGCGGAAGTCGCAAGCACTATAATAACCGGCTTGTATTCCGAGGTCATTGCATCCAAGGAGCCACGAACGCCCCTGTTGAAGTCACTCGCCAGTCAGGACCAGCGAGGCGCGCCGTCCACCCAAAACGGGCGGCACCAGTTGGGTATTGCGCCAGCGCACGTTTGGAAGGTCTGTGGCGGAGCTTTGCCAACTCGGGCCTACTTCTTCCTTCGCACGAAATGACGATCGTAACCGTCGGCTTCAACACAGCCAAGATACTCATGGCCAACGCGCGCCGCCCAGGTCGGTATGTCGTTGCGGGAACCCGGATCATTGGATTGCACTTCAACGATCTGCCCGACCGGGACCGAGCCAACGGCTTTCTTTGCTTCCAGCAGTGGCCCGGGGCAGGCGCTTCCACGTGCATCGGCAACTTTGGCTGCGACTATCTTTGTGAGGTCTTCACTCATAATTGATTCACTTTTACTGGTTATACTTTACCAATTGGAGAGCCGAAAAACAGCCAAAGGTTACAAAATCCTCTCACACATGCATGGGCGGCTGTGAATGCAATGCTCCTCAGCGTGGCACAGCCGCAACCAAACTATCGCTAATCACCGATTCCTGAGCAGATTTTCCGATATTTTGCAACCGTGTCGTTGCCATGTCTTGCCGCAGCTTTTCGCAAGACATCGAGGTCCGATGGCCTTACCGTCCGGCCCCCGCAGAGTGTTTCCTCTCTTGATCCCGGGAATTGCCCTTAACTGGTTGGCCAACTGGCAATCTCTGAAGCAGTTTTTGGACTGGAGCGAGAGTTCCGACGGTCAAGATCAGACTTGCGGTCTGTCAGATTTCCAGTGCAATTGGGCCGGTGAAAGCGATACGCAAGTGTTTCGACTCCTCCCCGGTGACGGCAAGAGTTGCCCCATTCATCGTGCTCATCGCATTGACACTGCTCCAAGGGCGGCTTGGTGAAAGTTCACATTACTGGATGTACCTGGCGAAGACCATCGTCGGGCTTTGGCTGGTTCTGATGTCGCGCCCATTCGTCTCGGAAATGCGCTGGGCGTTTGGCTGGGAAGCCGTTGTCGTCGGTGTAGGAGTCTTCATAATGTGGGTTGGCATCGACCCGTTCTACCCGCGGCTGCCGGGCATTGGGCAGAACACAGCCGCGTGGAATCCAATCGCTCACTACGGCCAGGGCAGCGCCATGGCGTGGTTGTTCATCGTGACCCGCATACTCGGGTCCACGTTTGTTGTTCCCCCAATCGAGGAAGTGTTCTACCGCTCTTTTTTGTATCGCTACATAATCAAACAGGATTTTCTCTCCGTTTCCCTTGGGACGTTCGCATGGATGCCGTTTCTTGTGACCGCTGCGGTATTCGGCTTCGAGCATCCTCAGTGGATTGCAGGCATTCTCTGTGGCATGGCGTATCAATGGCTTGTGATTCGCAAACAACGGCTGGGCGATGCAATGACCGCACATGCCATCACCAATTTTCTGCTTGGTTTATGGGTTGTTTGGAAAAACGCATGGCATTTCTGGTGAGAGAGCCGGTTGGCCACCGCACGTCCGCCGCCTTCCTGTGTGGGATTGCCGCCGCCGTCCTCATACTCCCCCGTGCCACCGCAAACAGCTTTGTTGACCTGCTCATCCGCAACGCCGGCGAACCTGCATTCACCGGCGCATTCGTTTTCACTCCTGAGTTCCAAACAAAATCGCAAGTCGTCGATGCAAATCAAACCGCCGTCTATGAGTTCAGGATTGATTACTA
>Ga0272448_1009186_pt1 | contig 10137 bp, 7 predicted proteins | sample YNPCB0191_FD_202220 | JGI IMG/M metagenome (GOLD analysis project Ga0272448, IMG submission 202220) | Hot spring sediment microbial communities from Yellowstone National Park, WY, United States - YNP-CB-019-1 | ecosystem: Environmental > Aquatic > Thermal springs > Hot (42-90C) > Sediment... | reverse complement strand
CCGGCAGCTTCGCTGGTGGCCCAGCTCGAGAAGGGCGAAGTTGACATCACGGCGGGCGGCGGCATCGGCGAGATCCCGCTCGATGACTGGGAGAAGGCCAAGTCGCTGAAGAACGTCGAGGCCTACAGCTACACGGATAACGGCTACCAGTACATTGACATCAACTACCGCGCCAACAAACCGACGAACAATAAGCTGTTCCGCCAGGCGCTGGCCTATGGCATCAACCGCAAGCTGATCGTTGACCAGTTGCTCAAGGGCGAAGGCGCCATCTGCAATGGTCCGATCATTCCATCCACCATCTACTACAACAAGGCAATCGAAGGGAAGTATCCTTACGACCCGGCCAAGGCCAAGTCCCTCCTCGCCGAGGCCAAGTGGGATGCCAGCTACGTGCTGAAGGTGATGGTGCCCACCGGCAACAAGGTGCGCGAGCTCTCCGCCGACATCGTCCAGGCCAACCTACAAGACATTGGCCTCAAGCTCAGCATCGAGAAGATGGAATTCGCCACCCTGCGCACCCGCCAAAAGGAAGATACTTGGGATCTCGCCTTCATCGGCTGGGGCGGCCCGTTGGATCCCGATGTTAGCTCGCAGTACAGGACCGGCGGCCAGTACAACAACGGCGGCTGGAGCAACAAGGCCATGGACGACCTGCTGGACAAGGGTCTGGCCACGGCCGATACCGAGGCCCGCAAGAAGATCTACGACGAGTTCCAATTGCTCTTCGTCGAAGAACTGCCCATCATCCCGCTCTACTGGGCAAATCGCACCGTCGCCATCAACAAGCGCGTCCAGGGCGCTCGCCATATGGTTGGCACGTCCAATCTGCTGCGCAATGTCCATGAGTGGTGGGTGACCGACGGCAAGTAGCAAAAACTACCCAGACTCCCGAAGCCTCGCAAGGCTTCGGGAGTCTATTACATGCGTGTCTGGCGTTGTGCCCTTGCCGATACAATGACTGCTCTGAATAGCAGGTGGGCAGGCTGCCGCGCCCGACAGCATGGCAGTCGTCTTTGCCGCGTTTTCATTCGTGGGTAAGGGGCACGGTGCATAGTGACTAAGGAGAGGATGATGCTGTCATCAGTCTTGATGCTTCCCCATGGTGCCGAGATCATCCCGACGCCAGGTACACCATACAATGAAGCGTTCCGTCCCTTGCATGAGGCGATGGAGCGTGCCGGCCGGGAGGTGGCTGCCCGCAAGACGGACATCGTCATTCTCTTGACCCCCCACGGGTTCACGCTCTCCGACATCTATGTCGTCTACATGCACGAACGTTTTCAGGCTCTGTTCTACAACCTGAATGAGTCAAACACCTTCGGCGATATTGCTGCTCGTGAGCTGTGGCCTGGCGATCGTCAGACCGCCGAGCGGTTGTTGGCGGCCATGAAGCAAAAGGCTATTCCCGCCGATGGGCTGATTCAGGGCAGCCCGACCTATGCCCTGACGTTGGGCTGGGGCGAGACCGTGCCCCTGCATTATCTGGTGGCAGGTGAGACGCCGCGTGCTGTGATCGTGTCGCTGCCGCGCAAACGCTATGAGGGCCTGGCAGAAATGCAGAACAATCTCGCCGATCTGGGCCGCGTGTTGCTCGACCTGGCCGAGTCATATCCCGGGGCGGTGAGTATCGTCGTTAGCGCCGACATGGCCCACACCCACGATGCAACGGGGCCCTATGGCTTCCACGAATCGGCAGACGCGTTCGATCACCTGGTACAGCAATGGGCTCAGAAGCCGACGCGGGGCGGGCTGAATGAGCTACTGGCACTTCAGCCCACGGCTAAGGCCTGCGGCATGGCCGGCATGTGCGTTCTACAGAGCATTTTCGAGTCCGCAAACCTGACATGCGCGCACACGGCCTACGCTGCACCGACCTATTTTGGCATGATGGTGGCACACTGGAGCTAAACCTTTATCGAGGAGATAGACATGGCACGATTATGTTATCTTGGCAGCGAGGATCGGCGCGCTTTCCTACAGTCTAAGGCAGCTCCTGGCTTCGAGATCGGCAACATTGACCGGCAGGATGGGCCGAAGACAATTGAATCAATGTACGAAGAATATCTATACATCCCTGGTATGATCGAGAGTGTTCTGCAGGCGGAGAGAGAAGGCTACCAGGCGGTTATTACCGGCTGCGCCGGTGATCCCGGTCTCGACGCTGCCCGCGAGCTGGTGCGCATCCCCGTCACCGGACCGGGCGAATCGGGCATGATTCTGGCGGCCATGCTCGGCTTCCGCTTCTCGGTCATCACCATTCTCGATAGTGTCGTCCGTTCAACCTATGAGCTTGCCCACAAGGTCGGCGTCAGCGAGAAGATGGCCAGTTGTCGGGCCATTGGCGTTCCCGTCCTCGAAGTACGCAAGCACGAGCAGAGCACCTACGAGGCGTTGAAGCGCACGGCACTGGATTGCATTGAGAAAGACCATGCCGATGTCATCTCCATGGGGTGCGCCAGCCTCTCCTTCTATGCCGAGTGGCTGCAACAAGAGTTGAAGATTCCCGTCGTCAACTGTTTGGTGGCCGCTCTCAAGATGGCTGAAGTGCTGGTCAGTATGAACTTGACCTATAGCCCGCTCACCTATCAAACGCCGCCCAAGATTGCCGCCGGGCTGGAAACCGTCTCCTGTTACCACGGGTAACCCAATGTGATCCCGGATACACGATACGAGCCTGGAAAATAAGATACCCGATGTCTGCCAGACATCGGGTATCTGGAGGGAAGCAGCTTTTCATGAGTGTGCTCATCAATAATAGATTCGCCGGATCGCCCGACGAACAGGCCATGCTGGCCGACGCCTCGCTCGACGTGGCCTGGCCGCTGATCGAATACTTCACCACGTTGGTGCGCGAGTCGGGCAGCGACGATGAAAGAAAAGCGTTTACCTATCTTCGTGACCAATTAGACGGCCTGGGCATTCCCTATCGTTTTTTCGAGCCAGAGCTTTTCCTCTCGGTTCCCATGTCGGCCAGGGTCGAGATGAATGGCCAGAGCTTCCGCGCCAAGGCTCAGGCTTTCTCGGCGAACACGCCGCCAAAGGGTATCGGCGGCGAGGTCATCTATGTCCCCGCTGTAAACGAGGACGAAGTTGCCACCTACGTTGATGAGCCAAACTATCTGCCGCGCCGCTACGATGTGCGTGGCAAGATCGTGCTCACCGAGGGCCTGGCCAATCCTGAGTGCGCCTGGGACTTCGAGGAGCGCGGCGCTATTGCTCAAGTCTACATCAATCCCGGCGAGCGTATCCATTGGGGTATCGCCACCACCGTTTGGGGCATGCCCGACCTCGATTCCATGCACCGCATCCCCAACACGCCGGTTGTTGCCATCAATCGGCCCGATGGTGACAAGCTTGTGGCTGCCGCCAAAGCCGGGCGACTGACCCTGACCGTACACTCGCTGTCCGATCATGGCTGGAAGAAGGTTCCTCTCATCGTCGCCGAGGTCCGCGGTTACGAAGAACCGGAGCGCTTCGTCCTTGCTCATGGGCACCTGGATTCGTGGGGTGTGGGCGGCGGCGACAACGCCGTGGGCAATGCGGCGCTGCTCGAACTGGCCCGCGTTTTCTGGAAGCATCGTCACAGGCTGCGCCGCAGCATCCGCCTGGCCTGGTGGCCCGGCCATTCGACGGGACGCTACGCCGGCTCGACATGGTATGCTGATACCTTCGCCCTTGACCTGAGTGAAAATTGTATCGCCCAGGTGAACATTGATTCGCCGGGTTGTCGCTGGGCCGATGCTTTCCACAATATCTCGTGGATGTCGGAGACGGCGGCATTCGCCCAGCAGGCCATTAAGGATGTGACCGGCCTGACGGCAACGGGTGGTCGTGCGCACCGCGCCGGGGACTATTCGTTCAATAACATCGGCATCAGCTCGTTCTTTATGCTCTTGTCTTCCATGTCCGACGAGGTAGCAGCAGCGAAGGGATACTACGCGGTTGGCGGTTGTGGCGGCAATATCGAGTGGCACACAGAAGACGACACGATCGCCATCGCCGACAAGGATAACCTGCTGCGTGACATCAAGATCTATATCACTGCCCTGAGTCGTGTCGCCAATGCCGATGTCTTCCCCTTCGACTTCCTGGCCCTGGCCGACGAATTCGCCGAGACCCTGAACAGGTACGAACAGGCAGCGGGTGGGCGCTTCGACTTCTCTCCGGCCAAGAGCGACGTGCGGGCATTACGCATGGCCCTGGAGGACTTTTATGAGGGGGCAGCCAGGGCTGTGGTAGCCGGCGATGCCACGTCCTGCGCGCGTTACAATGGAGCGATGCTGCGGCTGGCACGGATTCTGGTACCCATCAACTATGGCCGCGAGGGACGCTTCCGCCACGATCCGGCGTCGCCCATCCGAGAACTACCCGACCTGGCCCCGGCGCTGACTCTGGCCCAGTTATCACCCGACACGGACATTGCCCACTTCACTGTTGCCCACCTGATCCGTGGTCAGAATCGGCTTCTTGATGCACTGTGGCAGGCCAAACGGGAAGTCTCGCTGGCCGTCGCCTAGCCGTTTGGGTGGAGCGGGTAGATGACGCCTGGTAGCTTCGCTCCGGCAGGCTGCTGGCAGGCGAGTCTGGCCAGGGCCAGACTCCCGAAATCGGCAAAGGTTCCATGAAGCCGGAGCCACATTCAAGAGAGGAAGGAGGGATGTATCGCCAAAACAAGTGCATGTGCGAGTGAGAAGCGTATGCTTTATCCTGATCTTGCGGTACCGGAGAGAACACAATTCGGGTACAACAAGCGTGCCAAAGATGCCCCGCTTCCTTCGTTGACCCCAAAAATCGAGAAAGGAAGGACGGATCATGTTGAAGAGTCACAAAAAGCTGACCAGGCGTGAATTCCTGGCAACGGCGGCGATCGTTGGTAGCTCCATCGCTCTCGCCAGTTGTGGGGCTACACCTACCGCCACACCGGCGCCCACCGCCACCAAGGCGGCCGCCCCTGCTCCAACGGCCACCAAGGCGGCCGCCCCTGCTCCAACGGCCACCAAAGCGGCCGCGGCTGCGCCGACGACCGCGCCGGCTGCTGCCGGCGATGCCAAAGCCCGCGTCATCCGCAAGCTCATCCTGGTCGGTCAGGACCAGGGCTCAGATGCCAAAGAATTCGAAATGGGCAAGTTCACAGCCGATGCCGTCAAACAGCTCGGCATTGATGTCGAGCTGCAGGCCATGCCCTGGGAGCAGCTTTCTGACCTCGTTTGGTACCAGCGTGACAAGTGGGACTTTACCATGTGGCAGATGGTTGGCCGCGCCGAGAGGTCCGATCCCGATGAACTGCTCTACAACCTCTTCCATTCGTCAACCGTCAAGGATGGCTACAACTTCATCGGCTACATCAAGCCCGAGTATGACAAACTCGCCGAAGCACAGCGCGCCGAAACCGACCCGGCCAAGCGTGTTGAGCTGGTCAAGCAGTGCCAGGCAATGCTCAACGAAGATCAGCCATACGTCAATTACTGCCACCAGATGATGGACTATGTCTACAATAACACTGTGTGGGAACCCAGCACGATCCTGGATCAGGCAGGCATCGGCGCCAAGAACTTCTGGACCTTCATCAGCGCCAAGCCGAAGGGTGACCAGAAGGATATGGTTCTGGTCAGTGGGCCGGTCGTCACGGCCATCAATCCACTCTATATCTCCGGCGGCACAGACTCGTGGGTCACCGAGCTGATCTGGGATCGTTTGATGCGCATCGGCACCGACGGTCTGGCCAAGCCGTGGGCCGCCGAGAAGGTGCAATGGGCCGATCCCAAGACGGTGGATATTACCCTGCGCCAGGGCATGAAGTGGCACGACGGCAAGCCGGTCACCATTGACGATGTGATCTTCTCCTTCCAGGCGCCAATGGGTGACGAGGCACCGATGTACAAGCCGTTCGTCTCGCGCATTGACAGCATCACCAAGACCGGCGACAATACCTGCCGCTTTGTCCTGAAGACCGCCTATGTTCCCTTTGAGACAGCCTCTCTGGCCAAGATCAACCTGATCCCCAAGCACATCTGGGAGCCTGTTCTCAAGGACCTGTCCACCAAGCCGGAGAACGCCGAGAAGTACCAGGAAAAGGTCCCCATCGGCTCAGGCCCGTTCAAGTTCGTGGCCTGGAAGCAGTCCGAAGAGGTGACCCTGGAGGCCAATACCGAACACTTCAATGCCCCCAAGATGCGTCGCTGGGTGCTGCGCTTTGTTGCCAACCCCGAGGCCGTGCTGGGCATGATGCACTCCGGCGAGCTGAACTTCATCAGCTTCTACGCCGGCGATCCTGCCCTGCTGCTCTCCGAAGTGCAGAAAGACCCCAAGCTGAGTGTGGTCTCTACCATTGAGCTGGGCTCGCGCTTCCTGGCCATGAACGAGCGCAGGCCTCCCTTTGATGATGTCTGGTTCCGCAAAGCTCTGTCAATGTGCATTGACAAGCAGGCTATCGTCCAGGGCATCTACAAGGGCCGCGCCGTGGTATCCAACAGCATCATCTCGCCCAGCATGAAGGCGTGGTACAACGACAAGCTGCCGCCAATTCCAGTTGACGTTAAGGCGGCACGTCAGCTCCTCAAGGATCATGGCTACGACTGGGATTCCTCAGGCAAGCTGATGTATCCTGCCGGCAAGACCGAGACACTGGCCAAGTAGGTTGTAACTGGATTGCCGATTTCGGATCGCACGCGATCCGAAATCGGCATCACAGCGACAATTGGTGGGAGTAGAGCATGAAACATTGGCGTACGATTCAGTTGATCGCCGCGCGGGTTGGTGAGCGACTCCTTGTCCTTGTCATCATTGCCACTATTCTCTTTTTCATGTTCCGGCTCATGCCCGGCAACCCTTTGGTGGCCTATATCAGCCCAACCTTCACCGCCGAGCAGCAAGAGGCCCTGATGAAGGCTTTTGGCCTGGATAAGCCGCTCAGCGTCCAGTACTTCATCTATATGGCCAACCTGGCGCGAGGCAATCTGGGCGATTCGTTTTTCTACAAGAAGCCGGTCGCCCAGTTGATGGGAGAGCTGCTGCCCAACACGTTGATGCTGACGGTGATTCCCCTGTTGCTCGCCTATGCCTTTGGCATTGTGGCCGGCACAGTCCTGGCCTGGCGACGCGGCTCGAAGTTGGAAGGGGCAGGGATCATCTACACGTTGATCTCACGCTCGGCGCCAGAGTTTTGGGTGGGCATGATCCTCTTGACCCTGTTTGCCTTCAAGCTCAAGTGGTTCCCCGCTTCGGGGGCATCCAGTCCGGGCGTCATCTACAGCAGCTTCCTACACCAGGTGACGAGCGCCGATTTCTGGAGGCATCTCATTCTGCCGGCGCTGACCATGGCCTTTTACTTGCAGGGACTCCCACTCCTCTTGATGCGCAGCAATATGCTTGATGTGTTGGAAGAGGACTTCGTGACCATGGCCCGTATGAAGGGCGTCAGTGAATGGACGGTCGTGCTGCGCCATGCCGCGCGCAACGCCTTACTGCCGGTGGTGACGGCCATGGCGCTCGGCATCGGTTATACGATCGGCGGCGACGTGGTGGTGGAGACGATTTTCAGTTGGCCGGGGCTGGGCCGTATGCTGGTGCGCGCTGTTGCCAATCGCGATTATCCCCTGGCTCAAGGTGCGTTTTTCGTCTTGGCAGCTCTGATGGTTTTCATGAACCTGGTTGCCGATGTCATGTACTACGTCCTTGATCCCCGCGTTGGCCGCACGAAGGAGGCGACAACATGAGCGTTGATGTAGCCAGCACGCAAAGATCAGAAGTGCCCGTCGCGGAGATTGCCACAACGACGGCGCCGGGCTCCTTCAGTGCACTCTGGGCCGGGCTGCGCCGCGACCGCATGGCCATGGTTGGCGTCTTCATCTACGCCGCTGCTTTTGTGCTCGCCATCATCGGGCCATCGTTGGCGCCCTACGACCCGCAACAGGTCATTAAAGATAGCGCCGGTAACTGGCTCACCAGCCAGGAGCCTTCGCCTCAGTTTCTCCTGGGCACAACCAACATGGGGCGCGACATCTTCTCGCAGCTTCTCTACGGCGCACGTCCGGCCGTTGTTGTCGGCTTCCTGGCCGCTTTCATCGTCGTCGCCATCGGCACAATCATCGGTCTGGTCTCCGGCTATTTTGGTGGTTGGGTTGATAGCGTTCTGATGCGCCTGGCCGATGTCGCTTTTGGTATCCCCTTCCTGCCTTTCGTCGTGGTGTTGGTGGCCTTTCTCAAGCCCAGCATCTGGAATGTCGTGCTGGGAATGAGCCTGCTCTTTTGGTGCAACACGGCGCGCGTCATCCGCTCACAGGTGCTTGTTGTCAAGGAGCGGGACTTCGTTGAGGCAGCCCGGGTGGCCGGAGCCAGCCCGTGGCGCATCCTCTTCGTCTACGTGGCGCCGAATGTGCTCCCGCTCTCGTTTCTCTATGGCTCGCTGGCCATGGGCTGGGCCATCCTGACCGAAGCCAGCGTCAGCTTTCTCGGCTTCGGCGATCCCAAGGTCATTAGCTGGGGGTTCATGCTGCAGGATGCCTACAATGCCCAGGCCATGACGCGCGGGGCATGGGCCTGGATCATCCCGCCCGGCCTGTGCATCATGGCAATGGTCATGGCCGGCTTCTTTATCGGTCGCGGGACCGAGGAAATGCTGTTCCCGCGCCTGAGGGAGCAGTGACATGGCCAACTTACTTGAGGTTAAGGACTTGAAGGCATCGTACCGAACGGCGGCAGGCATCGGTACGGCTGTTGATGGCGTGAGCTTTGCCGTTGGCGAGGGGCTCAGCCTGGGATTGATCGGCGAGAGTGGCTGCGGTAAGACGACGGTGGGCCGGGCGATCATCCGCGTTATGCCGCGCAATATGCAGCTCGATGCCGGCCAGATCCTCTTCAAGGGGCAGAACCTGGTGGATCTGCCCGAGAAGCAGATGCGCGAGCTGCGCTGGCGTGCCATCTCGATGGTGCCCCAATCGTCAATGCACTCGTTGGATCCCGTTTACCGCCTGGAAGACCAGATGTTGGAGGTGCTATGCCAGCGCGGGGGACTGTCACGTCCGGCGGCCAGAGGACGAGCTAAAGAGCTGTTTAGCCTGGTGGGGCTCGATGCGGAGCGCCTGCGCAATTATCCCCATGAATTGAGCGGTGGTATGAAGCAGAGAGCCGTTATCGCTATGGCGCTTGCCCTGCACCCATCACTGGTTATTGCCGATGAGCCGGTAACGGCCCTCGATGTGATCGTACAGGAGCAGGTGCTGAAGACAATGCGTGACCTGCAGGCCCGACTCGGTATCTCGATCATCCTGATCACGCATGATATGTCGGTGGTGGCACAGACCTGCCAGGATGTGGTGGTGATGTACGCCGGCAAGATTGTTGAGTCGGGCCCTGTGGCGACGATCTTCAAGCGCCCGGTCCATCCCTACACCATCGGCCTGCAGCGGGCCTTCCCCAATCTTTTGCAGCCCAAGCCGCTGGTATCCATTGAGGGTAGTCTGCCCAGTCTGGTGCATCCACCAGCCGGCTGTCGCTTTGCCCCTCGCTGACCGTTTGCCCTGGCTGTTTGCCGCGACCAACAGCCGCAAAGCCTGGCCGTCGAGGCCGGGCATCTGGCGGCCTGTCATCGTGCGGCGGAAGCCGATTGGATGAGAACACAAGCTCAGGACGCGAAAACATGGCAGAACATAGCAGCATGACCCCGGCCGATGTGCCGGTTGTGGAACTAAGGGACGCAAGCAAATACTATCCACTGCGGCGTGGTGCCCTGGCTGCTTTCTCCGGCGGTGTGGAACAAGTGCTGCATGCTGTTGACGGTGTTTCCTTGCAGGTACAGCAGGGAGAGGCTTTGGGACTGGCCGGCGAAAGCGGCTGCGGCAAGACGACCACCGGTCGCCTGCTCCTGCGCCTGGTCACGCCTACCAAAGGACAGGTTCTGTTCAAAGGACAGGACGTGTCGAAGCTGACGGGCGCCGCACTCACGGCCTTTCGCCGCCAGGCGCAGTTGATTTTCCAGAATCCCTACGAAGCACTCAATCCCAGATTTACCATTGAGCGCGCCATCATGGAGCCGCTGATCATCCACAAGATGGACGGCGGCAGGAAAGGGCGCGACAAGGTTGCGCAGGCACTGGAGTCGGTCAATCTGAAGCCGGCCGGGGCGTTTCTCAACAA
>Ga0272448_1009184_pt1 | contig 10140 bp, 6 predicted proteins | sample YNPCB0191_FD_202220 | JGI IMG/M metagenome (GOLD analysis project Ga0272448, IMG submission 202220) | Hot spring sediment microbial communities from Yellowstone National Park, WY, United States - YNP-CB-019-1 | ecosystem: Environmental > Aquatic > Thermal springs > Hot (42-90C) > Sediment... | reverse complement strand
CAACCGTTCGGTATCTTCGGCATTAAAAGCATAACCGATGGTCAGCATGTCCAGCTCGCGCGCCATGTTGAGCATATCCAGCTCGAGCTGGTAACCCAGGCCCGTGCCTTCCAGCGTGCGACGAAACTCGCCATCGAACCAGGCCACCGTCGGGAAGTTGTGCACCCCCGAGAAGCCAATGTGTTTGATGTCTTCCAGGAACAGGCGCATATCACGCAGAACGTCCACCCCATTCACGCCGGCAATGACGGGTACCTGCTTGACCTGGGGCAACACCTCGCGCTTGCCCATGTTGTACACCATCTCGTTGGCGTCAGCCATAGGCAACATGCCGGCCAGCGAACCATAACCCTGCATGCGAAAGTAGCCCGTGTTGTACACACCCAGAATATCCACCCCGCCGCGCTCGATGAATTTGGCAGCGATGCCGTTGCCCGCGCCGGTCATCACCAACGGCCTGCCGCGCTGTATCTCACCCCACAAACGATCCAGGCACTCCTGCCGCGTGTAGCGTCGTGCCATGGGCTTCACCCCCTTCCCCTGCCTGCCGGCGTGCCTCGATCAACTCGATCAACAGCCGGGCTGCCTCGCTGGCAAAGTCCGGATCCTCAATGTGCGTGTTGCGTTCAATGACACGTATGTTGGCCGGCAGATGCGTTTTCAGTTCAGTCACAAAGGCCGCATCCGCTTCGGGATCGTAGAACCCCTGGCCCTGCACCGCATAGCTGTCGAACCCGGCGTTGGGGATCAGAAAGATAGCATCGCCCTTGGTATATTGCAGCCGACGCGCCACCTCGCGACCTACCTCGGCCATTTCCTCCCTGTTCAAACGCACATCGGTGATCTTGGGGCTGTGCCGGATCAGGGTGCGCTCGCGGTACGGGTCAGGTACCGTCTCCGGCTCATTGAACACCAGCACCTCAATCGCGCCTGGACATATCACCTGAGGCAAACCCAGTTGGCCGGCGACGGTCAGCCGTTCCGGTCCGCCGGCCAGCAAAGCGTGATACATCTCATTGGAGACCTCAATGATTGAGTAATCCAGCACTGCGCCGATGATGCCTTCCTTCATCATCTGTTCCATGGCCCGTCCCCCGGGGCCGATGGCGTGGAAGATGATCGTCTCGTAGCCGGCTTGCTCCAACACTTCGGCGGCCTTCATAGCGCCCTGGGTGGTAATGCCCACAGTGGTGATGGCTACCAAAGGCTTGTCGCCACGTTCCAGGCCTTGCTCTACGTTGGCCATGCCACACACCGCTCCGGCGGCATTGGCTAGGATCTTGCGCATCAGCGGGTTCAGGCCCATGATGTCGGTCACCGAGAACATCATGGTGATGTCCTTGATGTCCACCCAGGGCGCCACGTTGCCCGAGGCCATGGTAGAGACCATCAGTTTGGGAAAACCGTAGGGCAGGGCACGCATCACGCTGGTGGCCAGGGTTGTGCCCTGGGTACCACCTATGGCCACAATGCCGTGCACCCGGCGCTCGCTGACCAGCTGGGACACAATGCGCGCCGCGCCAGTAGCCATCACAGGCGCGGCCACTTCGCGGTTCGGATTCAGCAGGATCTGCTCCAGCGGCATGCCGCCTGCGGCGGCTACCTCCTGACGAGTGATGTCGGCCCGGCAACCCGGCACTCCCACCACGCCGGTGTCGATCACCAGCGCCGTGTCGCCCTGCCGGGCGATCTGCTCCCGCAGAAACTGCGCCTCGCGCCCTTTGGTGTCAAGGGTCGCCAGCACCACAATGGTCTTGCCGCTCATATCTATCTATCTCCTTTGATAGCGAGCACTCGGAACCTTTCTTCGCGACCCCATCCGCCGGAGCCATATAGCGCACTGGCAAGTGCCGTGCTCTACTCGGCACACCGCCGAGAGCACAAAGAGACCGCAACAAAACTCGTACTTCTCTGTACTCTCGGCGGTGACATGATGCCAGCCCCACAATTTCTGACTACGCCATCAACTTCTTCAGGAACTTCATGCCCTCCAGGGCCAGCTCATCCTGGCTGGGCGCCGGCGGACGCCAGATGGCCGCGGCGCGGGCGATCTCCTTGACGGTGGTGGTGAAGGACTCGATCACCAGTGCGCCGCTGTAGTTGATCTTCTTCAAGGCGGTTGCCACGTCCTGCCAGGGCACATGGCCGGTACCCGGCGTGCCGCGGTCGTTCTCGTTGGCGTGCACGTGGATCAGGTAGGGAGCGGCGATTTCGATCGCCTTGCCCAGCTGTTTCTCCTCGATGTTCATGTGGAAGGTGTCCAACATGATCCGCATGGACGGGCTGTCAATCATCTCCACCAGCTCCACCGCCTGCGACGCCAGGTTGATGAAACTCGTTTCGAAACGGTTGAGCGGCTCGATGGCGAAAACCACGCCTTTGGACTCGGCGTATTTGGCCACTTCCTTCAGGTTGCGCACACAACGTTCCAGGTCCCGCTTGCGCTCGGCTTCGGTAGCCTGCCAGGTGCGGCCCACCGAGGCATAGATCGGACCGCCGCAAATCTGCCCGCCCATCTTGGCTGTGGCGTCCACCATGTGCTTGAGATACTCTACGCCACCACGCTGTTTGGCCTCATCCTCATGGGTCGGGTCTCGTTCAGGCCCCATGGCCGCGCAGGTGCTACACAGCAAGCCCGCGCGTTTGAAAGCCCGCGCTGCCTCCTCATAGTCCAGGTCGCTCATGCCCTCAATCGGGATCTCGACCAGATCGAAGCCCATCGCCCTGGCTTTGTCCAACAAACTCAGGTCTTTGGTACGAAAGGGCGATACCCAGGTAAAGGTGTTGATACCGTACTTGATTGCCATGCAAATCCTCCCGTGAAGTCAGAATTCGGCCAAGATCTAACGCGTGGCGTGGAAGACAGGGTCTCCGCGCCACGCGCGTTACTCAAGGCACAATCTGCACCTTGACCGGATCGTTCTGGCGTTCCTTCAGAGCGCGAATGGCTTGCACGCCGTTTTCCAACGGCACGGTGCTGCTGACCAAGCCCTCTAGGTTCACCAGCCCTTCGGCGATCATGCGGATTGCAGTTGGCCAGACCAACGGCGCAAGCCAGGAGAAACGGATCTCCTTGTCCATCGTGTGGGTGGACAACGCCGGCACGTGGATCACATCGTCGGTATTGGGCAGGCCGAAGTGTACCAGGATAGCTGCGTTGCCGGTGATGTCAATGGCCTGTTCGAACGCCTCGTTGGCGCTGGTGGGCACGATGGCGCGTTCCGCCAACTGCCCGTGTGTCAGATCGGCAATAGCGGCCTTCAGGTCGGGCGTGTAGTAGGGCGAATTCTTATCCTTGGTGTTGAACAGGTAATCGGCGCCCCACTTCTTGCCCTCCTCGAGGCGGTAGTCACGTGTGCCGATGAGCGCTACCTTGCCGGCACCCACCGCCTTGCACATCTGTACCATCATCAGGCCCATCGGACCGGGTCCGAAGACAGCCACAAACTGCCCGGGTTCAATAGCCAGCTTCTTGATACCGTACACGGCGCAAGCCAGCGGCTCGGTAAAGGCACCGGCCGCATAACTCACATTGTCGGGCAGTTTGAACAGGCCAGTGTAGCGCGAGATGCAATACTCGGCGAAGCCACCGTTAGCTGTCACACCGGGCACATACAGGTTGGTGCACAGGTTGGTGTGGCCGGCTGCGCAGGCGTAGCAGGCATTGCAGTGCTGCACCGGATTGACGACCACCCGGTCACCTGGCTTGAACAGGTTCATAGCCTTGGCGACCTTGCCTACCTCGACCACCTCGCCAGTGAACTCGTGTCCCAGTACCAGCGGGCCTTTACCGTTTGGGGTACCAACCGGACTGAGACCATAGTAGTAAGAAATATCTGAGCCGCAGATGCCGCAATTCTTGACGCGTACCAATACATCCACGTCGCTCACTTCGGGGATGGGTATCTCCTCCAGCTGCATCTTCTCGGCTTCGTAGAATACCTGCGCGCGCATTTTCTCCGCCATAGTCGTGCCCTCCTCACCCTCTAGTTCGAGTATTTCGCCGCCAGGGCGTCCATAAACTGCTTGGCCGGAGCGGTGGCTTCCAGAGCCTGCGGCCAGAAGCACAGATCCATGGGCCACCAATCATCGGTATAGCCGGCCTCCAATAGGGCTTTCACGATCTCGTCAAAATTGAGCACGCCCTTGCCGAACGGGGCATGCGTGCTGGTAGCATTGTCGTGTAGGGTACCATCCGAGTCGATGAAGTGTACATGCCCGATCTTACCGGTCAGCATATGTGCGAACTGGACCACACCTCCGGGCAGGGTTTCCTTTTCACCCATTTGGCGTGCCCCGATGACCGCGCACATGTAAGCGTGGCATGAATCGAACAGCACGCTGAAGTTGGGATGGTCTACCGCATACACCATGCGCACCACTTCGCTCGGTTTGTTGAACAAGAAACCCGGTTCGAATTCCCAAACCAGCTTGATGCCCTCGTTAGCACACACCGAGGCAGCCCGATGAAAGACCTGGGCCACTCGCCAGAAACAGGTTTCATAATCCATGCCGCCCGGGATCTCGGTGGGCGGACTGATGGTGTCGACCCGCAGCTTGGGGATGTCCAGATCGTGGCAGATGTCCAAAGCGACCCGGACCGTTTCGATGTAATCGGTGGGTTTTGCCAGGGCCGGCGGCACGTGACCAAAATCGGCTGCCAAGCCGGTCACCGCCAGGCCGTGGTCGTCCAACAACTTCTTGATCTCCTTGCGCTTGGCCTGGGTGTTGTATTCCTTGGGATCCAGATGCGGCGGGAAAGCAGCCAACTCAATGCCGTCAAACTTGAGCTCGTGCAGCTTCTTGACCACCGCGGTCAGCGGGATAGGCGCTTCCTGATACCCGCCCCAAATGTAGGCCCACGCACCGACTGCAATCTTCTTCTTACCCATAGTAACCTCCAAAGATGTATGAAATTTGTTTAAGATCGGAGCTACGCAGTTGAGGCCGTCTCACCCACCAAGACACACAGAGCACTCAGGTTGTCCAAAACAGCCCGTGCCCTTGGAGGTCTCGGCGGCGAAAGTGCCGACAACCGCAAAAGCTCCATTAGGTTATGCTGATGGATACCTGGGGATCATTGGCACATCCAGGTTGATGTCCGGGCCAAAGAACTTGATGATCACCAGATCGTCCTTGCCGGTGTTCTCCACCACGATGGGCACGGTAGCCTTGGCGTGCGACACAAGCAGTTCATCTCGCTCGAAGTTGCCGGCCTGAATAGGATGGCCGTCATAACGCCCTTCGCCCTTCCACACCAGGATGTTGTATACGCCCCTATCCTGGCTGGTGAAACGCTGACCGGGTTTGACCACCAGCTTCTTGCCACTGAACTTGGTGGTATTGTAATAGATCCAGTATTCCTCACCCCCCGGCTGCCGGGTATCCTCAATCAACACGGGCGGCGTGTGACGGTTTTCGTAGAAGAACGGGTCGCCGCTGACCTCCCAGTTGATGTGTTCGAGGATAATGCGTTCGCCATAGGCAGCGCGGTCCTCAGGACGCACGTCTTTGAAAAGCAGTTCTTTGGAGATGATCTTGCCGGCGACCAGCGCCTGGAGCATAGCAAACACATCCGATGCTTCCTGGAGCTCGATGGTCAAGGCGGTGCCCGGCGCGTGCAGTACACCCGATGGCAAGTGGAATCCCTCGCCCGGTACATTCAGATAGGCGCGCGAGTGGCGCAGAATCAGGTCATCCTTCCAGTCCACCAGGTGTGGCAACAGCACGTCGAATTTCTTCTGTTCCACAATGTAGGGATGCACCCCGAAAAAAGTCTCAGGATGCGCACCCATGTCCACACCCTCCGGGAAGTAGTACGCCTCCTCCTTGGGGTTGCGGCCTACCAGGGCAGCATGCTTCTGCATCTGATGAATATGATAGGGAATGCGATCAGCAAAGTCATAGATTTTTGCCAACCGACCGAGCCCGGAATGGGTACGGGCATACTCGGCGCCCATAATCAGATCACCCGCCGCTTCGACTGCCTCACTGAGAGTCATCTCCGAGCCATCGGCCAGCACAATCTTGCTCAGCCCTTCATCGGGTGGGCCCACCCGATTGTCGGCCTTGGTCGTAGAAGCCAACCAGCGTTCGGAGATCCAACCCCGCTCACCGACCGCGTAATCAGCTTCCTTAAGACCCAGCCGATAGCCGGGTGGTAGGAAATCGCGCGCCACCCAGGCCGGTTTCAAGCTCAGGATGCCATTGCTCGCGGCCAGAGCTTTCTCAACCAGATCGCGTTTCGTGGAGATTGCCATAGTCTGCCTCGCTAGTGCTCATGGTCTTGAGTCTGATTGGGGATTGACAGCGTGGCTCAGACGCACCAGACACCCTCGGTCCACCGGCTGCTGCCTGTGGTCCTTCTGGGCAGACGCCTGCCCACCGCAAGTCACAAGATAAATACAAAAGCGGGTGCTGTTGATGACAGCCACCCGCCAACACCCTCGGGCAACACTGCCACCCGACAGCCAACTTCGCCTGGCTCAACATCGTGAGCCCATTATAGCATCACCATTGACAAAAGTCAACGCGCGCGGCCTTGTTGGGTCTGTCCAGGATTTTTGGCAGGTTTATTCCGCACCGGCCTGAAGAGCCGGTGCTGGGCAAGCCGAAAGCCCAGCACCGCCTGTTTACGGCGGTGCGAGAAATCCCGTCGCTTCTCCCCTCCTAAAATTCTGGACAGACCCGGCCTTGTTCGGCCCCGTTTTGGGCGTTCGGTGACATTTTCATTTGGTTTGACGCGAGGTTTGCAGTTGCAGAGAACATACCAGAATGGCACGAGCGAGAAACGCCAAGCACCGGGCTCATGGCATTCTCCGCAGCGCCGCTGACAGGTGGTGTCGGGTGTTTTTACACTTCCGGCCGAGACGCGTCCGCGCGCGATCCAAGCAGATCCTGGAGAACAGCCGCCAGCTGATCGGGCTGGAACGGCTTGCTGAGATAGCCGTCCATGCCGACGCGCAGGCAGCGTTCGCGATCGCCTTGCATGGCGTGCGCGGTGAGCGCGACAATCGGCGTGCGTCGGCCACCGCCGCGCTCGGCTACGCGAATGTGGGCAGTGGCTTCCAAACCGTCCAGCTCTGGCATCTCAACATCCATCAGAATGAGATCGTAACATCCAGTACGCCAGGCCGCGATCGCCTCGCGGCCGTTATTGACAACATCAACCTGATAGCCCAGCTTACGCAACATGTGCAGAGCGACCGCCTGATTCACACGGTTGTCTTCAGCCAGCAACAGACGAACCGCCTCGTGAGGGTGTTCCGGCGAACCGACCAGAGCCTGCTGCGTCTGGCCGGTCGATTCGGGGGTCGGAGCACCCTCTGATACACCTTCTGGCACCTCTGATGTCTCAGCAACTTCCCGCAGCATCGCCTCGAGCAATTGATCACCTGGCACCGGCTTGGTCAGGGCCGCCACAAAGCCCAGCTGGTGCAGCTCGTCGGGCTCGGGCAACCGGTCACACGAGGACAACAAGATCAGACGCAGCTGGCTGAAGGTCGCTTGCTCTCGAATGCGCTCGGCCAACATCTTGCCATCCATCTCGGGCATACACAGGTCCAGCAGCGCCAGGACAAACGGATCGCCTTCACTCACCGCCTGGTTCAGCCGTTCTAGAGCTGCGCGCCCACTATCCACTGACTCCGGCCGGCAGCCCCAGCTACGCAGCCGATCCACCAGCGCCAGGCGATTGACGGCGTTATCATCCACCACCAACACGCGCCAGCCTTGGACTGGTCGGGGTGGCGAGGTTGGCTCCGCGTCAGCGGTCTGCCGCTCAAAAGTGGCCGTGAACCAGAAAGTCGAACCTGTGCCTGGTTGACTTTCGACCCCGATCTGGCCGCCCATCAGCTCTACCAGCCGCCTGGAGATGGCCAGACCAAGACCAGTGCCCCCATACTTGCGGGTGGTGCTGCTGTCCAGTTGAGAGAATGACTGGAACAAGTTCCCAATTTGGTCGGGTGGAATGCCGATGCCTGTATCTGACACGCTGAAGCGCAGGGTGGCATGATGATCACACTGGCTTTCGAGTGCTACGCACAGGTTCACCTGGCCCCGCTCAGTGAATTTGATGCCGTTGCCTATCAAATTGGTAAGGATCTGGCGCAAGCGCCCACTATCGCCGCGCAACGCCAGTGGCACGTCGGCTGCGATCAGGCCGGCCAGCTCCAGACCCTTCGCGCGCGCTTGGACGCCCATCATGCTGAGTACCTCGTCAACCGTATCCCTCAAATTGAAATGGTGATGGTCGAGCTCAAGTCGGCCAGCCTCGATCTTCGAGTAGTCCAGAATGTCATTGATGATGCGTAGCAGGGTTTCGGCGCTGGCGCGTGCCAGCTCGGCGTATTCACGCTGACGAGAGGTAAGGGAGCTATCCAGCAACAGGTTCAGCATGCCCATGATGCCGTTCATCGGGGTGCGGATCTCGTGACTCATGGTGGCCAGAAAAGTAGACTTGGCCCGGTTGGCTGCCTCGGCTGCCTGTGCCATTGCCTCGGCGCGTTTGGCGGCTTCTTCCAGTGCGCGGTTGGCCTCCTGCAAGGCGTGTTCAGCTCGTTGCCGTTCGGCTAGCTCCTGACTGAGGCGCTCGCGCGCGGCGATGAGGCCGGTCATACTGCTGTGAATGGCACGCGCCAGCCAGGTGATTTCATCCTGGCCATCAATAGTCAACTGGACGGTTCCACTGCTGCTGGTGTCCACTCTATCCACTTCAGCGGTCAGACGGGCCAGACGGCGTAACACCAACCGATCCGTCACCAGCAAGCTGGTACCAAGTAGCGCCAGACCTACCAAGAAGGCAGCCAGCAGGAAATAACGCAACGTTTCGTTGGCCTGGCTGAAGATGGCGCGCGGCGCCTCAACGCGCAGGATGAACGCGGCTTGGCCATCCACATCGTTCAACGCCGCATAGGCCATAATCCGCTCTGATCCCTGCGTTCGGATGTAGGGAGTGTCCCCGGTGAGGGCAGTAGCAGCTTCCCGGAAGTCGTCTGGCATACTGTCTTCATCCCACACCTGCACCTGAAGTGCCAGGTGGGTTGTTTTGGCTAGCTCAGTTACGGCTTCCTCGTCCAGCAGGCGCCCCATAACCACGCTGCCCTGCACCGGGCCCGAGTAGTCGCTCATCAGGATCGGCTGGGAAGCGAACAGCATAGGTTGGCCGGCGACACGCACGATGCCCACATGCTGGTTAGGTCCATTGGGATGAGACAAGAGCTGGCTGTCAGGCACCAGACGCTGCTGCAAATCCTTGGGCAGCGGTACCTGTTGTCCGGCATGCAGATCGTAGGCCTTGGCAAATACCAGCCGCCCGTCCCGGTCGGCAACCGCCACCAGATTGAGCCGGTTGGTTACCAGCATGTCGTCCAGCAAATTGCGCGCCTCGTACTCCGGATCCTGGCCCTGAACATAGGCCACCGTATCATCCCAGGCCGCGTAGTCCAGCGTCGTGGCCGCCAGCGTAGCCAGTTGACTGTTCAGCGCGTTCCGGGCACGTTGCAGATCGAGGTTGATCTCGCGTTCTTCCAGGCGTGCGAAACCGCTCATGACAAGCCACCAGGAGACGGCGGTCAGCAAAGTCAACAGTCCGACCAGGCTCACGCCGACGTGCAGGAGCGTCTTGTAGCGTAGATTCATGTCAGCCCCATTCAGAACCCCCACAAGGTGAGGTTGTGCCACACCAGCCGCGTCAATGCCCCAAGAACTTCTCCCTATCAACGAGAAATGATGCGCGGCCACGCGACGGCACGGTACGTCATTGATCACATGCGTCTATCCACTTCTATTTCGGCCAAAGCACACCTTTTCTTGAGCTGCATTCCCGAATCTTTCCACGTGACCCAAGCTGTCAGTAGACTCTCACTTCTTCCAAGGCAATACGGTTCACGCGGGGCAGGGCCTTGAGTTCTGGGGCACGTCGCGGATTGGGAGAAAGCGCCGGGCAGCCCCTGCAAACAAGACGCAGCGAGCATCCGCACAGTCCCTCCCACGCGGGCAGCCAGCCGCGCGCCGCGAACTGCCCAGACAAAATACTAAACATAATATTGCATTTTTAGAAAAGTGTGGTATAATTGACGATGTGGACATAATGTCCACGCGAATTTAACAGCCGGCTGCCGCGATCGCCTATCTGGCCTT
>Ga0272448_1009181_pt1 | contig 10141 bp, 9 predicted proteins | sample YNPCB0191_FD_202220 | JGI IMG/M metagenome (GOLD analysis project Ga0272448, IMG submission 202220) | Hot spring sediment microbial communities from Yellowstone National Park, WY, United States - YNP-CB-019-1 | ecosystem: Environmental > Aquatic > Thermal springs > Hot (42-90C) > Sediment... | reverse complement strand
CGTCTGAACAAATCAGCGCATACATTCGATCGTCATAGATTTCAATTCCGTTGGGTAACGTTTCAATTGCTTTCACCATAGAAACCTCCTGAACCTTTCAAGGCGTTGACTCCGGGAGCAACACGAGGGCATGTCCGGTTGGATCTTTAATCAAATACCCTGGAGCAGATGAGCGATCGCCTAATTGCACAGTATTAGACGAAACAATTTGTATGTTGCTTAACTGTAATAGATTCACTGCCTGATTAATATCACTAACAATCAGTTCAACTTGCACATAAGCAATGTTATCCTGTTTCAGATCAGACGGCATGGGACGACCATCAGCGGGCTGAACATAGTCCAGCAGTTCAATCCCCAAGCCGCCTTGAGAGGGTCGTAATGCCGTAATTTTCACCATTGCATCGGGTAAACCATCCATACGCGCCTGAGTTTCTCGCCAGTTAAAACTGCCACCATCAACCTGTATTCCTAACAAGTCACGATAGAATTGCAGGCTTTGGTCGGTGTTGGCGATCGCGATCGCTGTGTGGTCAATACCTAAAAACAACCGATCGCTTTTTGCGTGCCATTTCTTCTGTCCCTTACCCGGTGGAAACCATATCAATTCTAAGGGATGGCGATCGGGATCTTTAAACTTGAATGCCTGAATATATGCGGCGTCTTTGTTTTCTGGTGGAATGGTTTGGGGTGACGTTGAGATGGATTCGATCGAAAATGATTGGAGATGAGCATAGGCACAATCCATATCACTGACGACGATCGCCAAGTGTTGAAACCACAAATCGTTGCTTTGCGAATCCGGCGGAATGGGCTTTCCTTCAGCATCAAGGTACTGCATTAACCGAATCTGCTCGTCGCCAAGCTTTAAGGTAACACTGCGAATTTTGGTGTCAAAGCTTTTTTCTAAGCTGTTGGTTTGTCCTTCTGTAATGTCAGATGTAACGTCAGAAATCGTTTCAAATCCGAGTGCTTTCATGTAAAAATCTACCGAGCGATCGGCATTAGCCACAGTAAATCCGATCGCTTGAATTCGTTCGACTTGAAAGGCTGATTGAAGTGATGTATGCATCAATACAAGGTCTTAAATATAAATCAGTATATTGACTGGCATTAACTATCTGAGTAAAAGAGCATCTAGCGAGAAAGCACCAGGACCAAGAACGCCGATCGCCAACAGCATCAAGCAATACATAAACGCTTTTTCCCAACTGGGTGGTTCGCCTTTGCCCTTTGATCCTTCGTACTGTCCATCAGGAATCAAGTATGGGTCGCGGGCGACGAAGGGTAAACCCTGGGCAATTTCCAGAGAAGCAGCGATCGCCATTGAGATAAAAATGGCTGCACTGGCGAGGGGAGTCAGTAGCCCTAATATCAAACAAACGCCGCCTGCTAACATGGACAAGGCAGAGAGAAAACACAGAAATACTGGCATTTTGAGCGCGCTTGACCACTGCTGCAAGTGCGTGATTTTAGGATATCCATGCAGCATAAATAACACACCTGTTCCCACTCGCAACAATAGCAGTGTGCTCCCCTCACCTCCAGCAGGAAAACCTGTGTAGAGTTTGCTCAACAGATTTATTCCTGGAAGATGAGAGATATTGCTGTTTGCCAGTAGCAAAGCGATCGCACACCCAATCGCAAATTTGTAAACCATGATTTGTCACCTAAATTTAGTAATCTCATCAAAAGGTATCGAAGATGGGAGCGAAGACACCTTTGCTTCAATTAGAGGATCATAAAAGTGAAATTGACATGAAATAAACGTAGGTCTCTCGAAAGAGATATACCTTACCTCCTGTGATAGAGAGTTATTTAGGTTTTGCACTCTAGAGTAGGGTAAAACTTGATGGAGAGCCAACGATGAGTTATTCTCCTTATTCGCTCAAAGGTCAGAAAGCCTTGGTGACAGGATCAAGCTCTGGCATTGGTGAAGCGTCGGCACGCTGTTTGGCAAAGGCAGGTGCATCTGTTGTGATTAATTACCATTCAGATCAGGAAGCAGCGGAGAAGATTGTTCACGACATCACCTCCGAGGGCGGAGAAGCGATCGCGATTGGAGCCAATGTTGCCAAAGAAGATGACGTGAAAGCGATGTTTGCCCAAATGCTGCGGGAGTTTGGTACGATCGATATTCTGGTCAACAATGCCGGACTGCAAAAAGACGCGGCGTTTGTTGATATGACGCTGGATGACTGGAATCTCGTAATCAACGTCAACTTAACCGGACAGTTCCTCTGTGCCCGTGAAGCGGTAAAAGAGTTTTTGCGTCGCGGCGTGAAACCTGATGTGTCCTGTGCGGCGGGCAAAATTATCTGCATGAGTTCGGTGCATGAAGTGATTCCCTGGGCAGGTCGTGTTAACTATGCCACCAGCAAAGGCGGCATTGACATGATGATGAAAAGCATAGCTCAGGAACTTGCACCCCAAAAAATTCGGATCAACAGCATTGCACCGGGCGCGATCGAAACTCAAATCAATACGGCTGCCTGGAATACGCCTGAAGCAAAAGCAAAGTTGTTACAACTGATTCCCTCTGGTCGAGTCGGGTTGCCTGATGACATTGGCAAGGCAGTCGTTTGGCTGGCTTCCGATGACTCTGATTACGTCAACGGCACAACCTTGTTTGTGGATGGCGGCATGACGCTCTATCCAGGATTTGCCAAAGGTGGATAGATTATGCCAACCAAAGTTTCGGTGAATGCAGGTCAAATTGCGATTAATGATGGCTCTACGTTTTTAGTCACGGACTCCTATGGGTGGATTGATGACACCGTTGCCCAAGGTTTTTTTGTCGCTGATACGCGCTTGATATCCTACTACGAGGTATCAATTAATCGCGATCGCTTACTCCTGCTTGCCTCCAGTCCCATTAATCATCACAGCGCTCTTTATCAATTTACCAATCCGCAGTTTCGTACCGTCAATGGCATCATCCCGAGCGGATGCTTAATGATTGAGATTCGTCGCGATATTGTTGGAGGAATGCATGAAGATATTGACATCACGAATCATCATTCAGAACAGGTTGAATTTCAACTGATGCTGGCAATTCGCTCCGACTTCGCTGATATTTTTGAAGTAAAGTCGCAGCAAATCTTGACGCGCGGTGAAACCGAAACCACTTGGCACGATGGAAAGCTGACCACGGAATACCATAACGGTACTTTCCATCGTGGACTCATTACCCAACCAGAATGCACCGATGCTCAACCGCGTTATGCCAACGGTCGTCTGTTTTTCGCTGTCGTGATTGATCCAGGACAAGCCTGGCACACCTGCATCAACTTTGCGGCGATCGTGGATGGTGATGTCTTTTACCCACAGAATACCTGTGCGGTGGCACACAACACAGAAGCAAAACAAGTCAGCGAGGATTTCCTGGCTCAGGCAACGCATCTGCGATCGTCCAATGCCGAGGTTGCAGCGTATTACCACCAGGCGCTGGTCGATATGGCAGCATTACGCATCAAAGTTGAAGCAAAGGGACGGGATTTCTGGATGCCTGCGGCGGGCATTCCCTGGTTTGTAGCGGTGTTTGGGCGTGATTCTGTGATCGTCAGTATGCAGACCATGGCAGTATATCAAGAGTTTGCTCATGGCACCTTACTGCGATTGGCACAACTCCAAGCCACTGAGGTGGATAACTGGCGCGATGCCCAACCGGGAAAGATGCTGCACGAATTGCGGCGTGATGAACTGACCCATCTCCAGCAACTTCCCTACACGCCCTACTACGGTACGATCGACACAACAATTCTCTGGATCACCACGCTAGCAGAAGCATACCAATGGAGCCATAACGAGGCATTTCTACAGGAATGCCGTGACCCGCTGGAAAAGGCCCTTGCCTGGATTGAAACCTATGGGGATTTTGACCAGGATGGGTTTGTGGAGTATCAAACTCGCTCCTCGGTGGGTTTGCGAAACCAGGGATGGAAAGATTCAGGCGAATCAATGGTGTATCCTGACGGCACTCAAGTTGATCCACCGATCGCTCTTTGCGAAGTGCAAGGGTACGTTTACAACGCCTGGAGAGATGCTGCTACAATCTATGAGGTTTTGGGAGAACCAGAGCAGGCAAAACAATTACAGCAGAAGGCAGACGATCTATATCAGCGGTTTAACGATCGCTTCTGGATGGAAGAGGAAGGGTTCTACTGTCTTGGGTTAGACAGTAAAAAACAGCAAATTCGCTCGATCGCCTCCAATCCTGGACATTTGCTATGGTCTGGCATTGTGCCCAAAGAACGAGCTGATCGCCTGGTGAAGCGATTATTCCAGCCCGATCTCTGGTGTGGTTGGGGCATTCGCACCCTTTCCAGCCTCAATCCTGCTTACAATCCCATCAGCTATCAGTTGGGCAGCGTCTGGCCTCACGATAATTCGGCGATCGCCATGGGCTTAAAGCAATACGGCTATCACCAAGAGGTAAACCAGATTGCAGAAGGCATTTTTGCGGCTGCCAGCTACTTTGAATCAGGACGAATGCCAGAGCTATTTGGTGGCATTGCCCGCAAGCCAGGGCGCTTTCCTGTGCCCTATGCCGATGCCAACGTGCCACAAGCTTGGGCAGCTGGATCAATCTTTCTGCTGATTCGCGCCATGTTGGGACTGGACGCCAATGCGCCAGAGCGATCGTTGTTCGTCCAACCTGTTTTACCAGATTGGTTGCCCGATTTGGAATTGGTCAACCTCAGCGTTGGCAAGGCTATAGTGTCACTCCGGTTTTGGCGTGAAGGGGAACAGACGCAATGGAACGTGCTTGACCTGGAGGGCGAACTCAATGTATCCACCAAACGGGGGCTATCGTATGACAACCGTTAGCAATCACTATAATGTCATCATTATTGGCACGGGTGCCGGGGGAGGTACGCTGGCGCATCGACTTGCGCCCACCGGTAAAAAGATTTTAGTGCTAGAACGAGGCGACTTTTTGCCGCGAGAAAAGGCAAACTGGAGTGCCTTAGAGGTTTATCAGAAAGAACGCTATCACACTGACGAACACTGGTATGACCGGGATAGCAAAGCCTTTCGTCCGCAAACGGGTTACTGGGTGGGGGGCAATACCAAAGTCTATGGTGCCGCCTTATTGCGGTTCCGGGAACGCGATTTTACAAACGTCATCCACAAAGATGGTATTTCACCCGCCTGGGAACTCAAGTATCAAGACTTTGAACCCTATTACACGCAAGCTGAAAAACTCTACGATGTGCATGGCGATCGCGGCGACGACCCGACCGAACCGCCTTGTAGTGAGCCTTACCCCTATCCACCCGTCAGCCATGAACCCGATATGCAGGAGATTTCTGACTGCATCCGCGATCGCGGCTATTACCCCTTTCACTTACCGCTCGGTTTAAAGCTAAATGAGCAAGACCGCACAAACAGTCCCTGTATTCGCTGCGATACTTTCGATGGCTATCCTTGCTTAGTCGGTGCCAAAGCAGATGCCGAAGTGAATGCCATTCGCCCAGCCCGTGAAGCTTACAGCAACCTGACGTTACTCACTCAGGCGAAAGTTTTACGGCTGTTAACCAGTGCATCGGGGCGAGAAATTATCGGCGTTGAAACCGAGGTCAACGGAGTCAATCAAGTGTTCAAAGGCGACATCGTTGTGGTCGTCTGCGGGGCAATCAACTCGGCAGTGTTGCTACTCCAGTCAGCCAACGATCAGCATCCTAACGGACTTGCGAACCGTTCTGATCAGGTTGGGCGCAATTTCATGAAGCATCTGGAAATTGCTCTGGTTGCTCTCCATACAGAAGTCAATCACGCCAACTTCCAAAAAACGATCGCCGTCAATGATTTTTATTGGGGCGAACCCGACTTTCCCTACCCCATGGGGATGGTGCAAAATACGGGTAACGTTCTGGCAGATATGCTGCCAGCGGAAGCACCGTCGCTCATGGCCCCTTTCGTTGAACTGCTGCCCCAGTTTGAACGGCACCTGTTGGCGGAACGCACGACTGGATGGTGGCTACAAACCGAAGATCTACCCGAGCCGAACAACCGCGTGCAAGTGGTTCAGGGCAAGATTCACCTAAATTACACGCTCAACAATACAGAAGCGGGCGATCGCTTACTTCATCGCTGGACTTCGGTACTGAAATCCCTTGAACGCAAAGCCATGCACGTCATTCCCTTTAGCCTCTATCCTCGTAGCCATATCCCTTTACAAGCGGTGGGGCATCAGTGCGGCACCTGCCGCTTTGGATCCGATCCCAACACATCTGTCCTGGATTTAAATTGCCGCACCCATGATATCGATAATCTTTATGTCGTGGATGGCAGCTTCTTCCCCTCTAATTCAGGTGTGAATCCAACGCTGACCATTATGGCGAACGCGCTACGAGTCGGTGATCATCTAGCTCAACGATTGCAATGATGAGAATCCAACCATCTTAAAGTAAAGGTAATCACAATGAATGAGCATCAGTCAACAGAACACTCTAAAGTCTCAGATGAATCATCCCATCATGCCCTTGCAACGGGTGTAGGAACTGCGGGCGGTGGCGTGGCAGGTGCTGCCATTGGTCATTCGATTGCCGGGAAAGTGGGTGCAGCCGTTGGCGGAGTCGCAGGTGCGATCGCAGGCGGCGTGGCAGGGAATGCGATCGCAGGGTTTACAGAAGAACTGATTCAGGAAACGAAACCCTCCCTTAGCTTAGGACTGGGTGCCGATACCAAAGAAATTGAATTACCAGCTCACTACTCCTGGGAAGAATTGCAAGCACTATCGCTACCTCAAATTGAAGCGAGTTAAACCACACATTGCTTTAGTCGTTATGGTTGGTCGCGATCGCCTGTCAAAACGGTTTGCAGCAGGGGTGCAAGTTCCTGGTTTAAGCGACCGGCTCGGACAAGTTCGGCATAAGTGGTGGCTTCGATCGCCAAGAGTTCCTCACGGAATTGTTCCACTACAAAATGCTGGAGGTTGGGATATTCGTCTTGCAGTTGCTCGATTTCACTCTTCAACCGAGCCAGTTCCCCGTTCACTAACGTTTCCTGGTAACGGTAAAACTCAGGCTCAATGCCAACACGCTGTTCTGCTTGGGTGAGATGGTTCAGCACTCGGTTTAAAGCCACCTGGTGAGCTATCAATTCCTCATAGTGTTGACGAATGGGCTGATTTCCCAGTAGATTGAGCTGTTTTAACAGTGGTGGAATCGTTAACCCCTGGATCAATAGCGTGAAGAGGACAGCCCCAAACACGGTTGCAATAATGCCTTCCCGGTCAGGTAAAACAGCCGGAATGCTCAAGGCAAGCGCGATCGACACAGAACCTCGCAGACCACCCCACCAGAGTACGGTTTGGTCAGGAATTGAGATATCCACTTGTGTGATGCGGTTGCTAATCCAGCCCAACCCATAAACAGCGATCGCGCGGGTCAACAACATGGCTCCGACAGCGGCGGCGATCGCACCCAAATTGTTTCCCAAAATGGCAAAGCGAATCTGGTCACCAATGAGTAGAAACACAATGGAGTTGACAAAAAACGCGAGGAAATCCCAAAACTCCGTCACGATGATGCGGGTGCGGGGATTCATCCCAATGCGAGAACCAAAGTTTCCCAAAATTAAACCAGCGGTGACGACTCCAATCACGCCTGACCCTCCCAGATCTTCGACCAGGAGATAGGTGCCATAGGCAGAAACAAGCGTCAACGATTGTTCTACCAACGGCAGATCAAAGCGTTGCGTCAGGTACGAAAGCCCAAACCCAATCAAACAGCCAATGCCAATGCCAATGCCAACCACTGAAAAGAGTTGGATCAAAATCGACTGAACCTGAAAATGCGCTGTTCTGAGTGCAAAGGACAACAGGAAGCTGAAGGCAACGATCGCCATCCCATCATTGAACAGACTTTCCCCTTCCATTAAGGTTGAAAGCCGTTTATCCACACCTAAAGCGCGAAAAAGGGCAACTACCGAAACAGGATCGGTTGCAGACAGGCTGGCTCCAATCAGTAAAGCGGTGGGTAAGGAGAGTCCCACAAACTGAGTCAGACCAACGGCAATCCCGGCAATGGAGATCAGAACACCCACGATCGCAAACAGACAGATCGGCACCAGATCCCGCTTGAGACGTGACCATTGCAAATTCCAGGCTGCTTCAAAGACCAGAGGCGGTAGGAAAATCGAAAGAATCAATGCTGGCGAAAGGTTAACCAACCGCACATCAAGTAAAGCAAGCCCTAACCCCACAATCACCAGTAGCAACGTATAAGGAATCTTGCGAAACCAGGGAGCAATCTGAGGCAAGGTCGCCACACCCAGAGAGACGCAAAGAACCAGCACAAACTGCTTCAAATTCGCGTCGATTGCCACTTCTCCCACCGTCGATTCAATCGCCATGAGGATGTCCCATTGAGATTCACCGTCTTATAGCCCTACGTAATAGCAATAGGACGGTATAAGCTAGAGGAAAGAAGAGAGTTGAGAACTGCTCATGTCCGCCCCCTACAGCTACGACCTCCGCACCAAAGCAATCGAGGCAGTCAAACGTGGTGAACGCAAAATCGCTGTGTGCAGACTGTTCAACATCAGTCGCAATACCTTAGACCTGTGGCTCAAACGGGAGGAGCAAACAGGAGACTATCAAGCCATTACAGGCTTCCAACAAGGGAATCGGCATAAAATCACCGATTGGAAACGCTTTGATGAATTTGTCCAACAGCATGGGGGCAAGACCCAAAAGGAGATGGCAAAGTTGTGGGGGGACAACGTGAGCCAACAAAACATCAGCGATGCCTTGATGAAGCTAGGGTTGAGTCGTAAAAAAAGACCTACGGCTATGTAGAACGGGATGAACTCAAGCGAGAGGAGTTTGAGGAACGATTGAAGGGCAAACTGCCGCATCAGGTCGTCTATGTCGATGAAGCAGGCATCGATAACCGAGAGGATTACCCCTACGGCTACTGTGAGGTCGGGCAGCGGTTCTATGCCCTCAAGTCGGGCAAGCGCAGCGAACGAGTCAGTTGGATTGCAGCCCTCAAAGCAGGATGCTTGTTTGCTCCAATGACCTTTGCAGGTTCATGCAACCGAGACTTGTTTGAGTTGTGGTTAGAAGAATGCCTAGTGCCGAAACTGAAGCCAGGGGATGTAGTTGTCATTGACAACGCTAGTTTTCATCAGGGTCAAGCCATCGAGGAGATTGTGGTGCAAGCTGGATGTGAGATTTGGTATCTGCCGCCTTACTCCCCAGACTTGAACAAGATTGAACACTGGTGGTTTGTGCTCAAGAACTGGATGCGACAGCGATGGGATGAGTTTGAAACCTTTCGTGATTGTGTCGATGCTGCCTTCAAAGACTGTCCTAACGTATATGCGTAGCGCTATATCATAGACAGATTGCTGGCAAACAATGCTCAAGGTAATGATGAAAGCATGGCACGTGACTATACGGCAGACGCTATCTGTGATGCTAACGCCGCTTCGTGGTCGATTTAGGCTGCTCAGGCGGAGGCGGGTTGAGCCTCTGAAACTTCAGCAGTTACACGATAATCTCGCGGCAGAAGCAACCCTCAACACCGTTTACTTGATTCTGATTGTGGGGTCGTGCGCGATCGCCACCTTCGGACTCCTCACCAATAGTACCGCTGTGATCATTGGTGCGATGATTATTGCCCCACTCATGCTGCCTATCCGAGGGCTAGCGTTTGGAGCACTGGCTGGTAATCTTTCCCTCTTTCGTCAAGGTTTGCTGGCAGTGATAGTTGGCACTGTCCTGGCAGTCGTCCTGGCAGCGGGACTGGGACTGCTCACAGGGATTTCTAGCTTTGGGAGCGAAGTGCTGTCTCGCTCGAAGCCAACCTTACTGGACTTGGGCATTGCGGTTGCCGCAGGCGGTATCAGTGGCTACGCAGCAGTACAACCCAAACTGGCAACCAGTCTAGCAGGCACGGCGATCGCCGTTGCTTTGATGCCCCCGCTTTGTGTCGTGGGCTTGGGACTGGCGCATGGAAACTGGTCTCTAAGCTTAGGCGCAGGACTGCTTTACCTGACAAACCTGCTGGGCATTACGCTTGCTTGCATGGTGACGTTTTTACTGGCTGGCTACACTCCCTTTGAGCAAGCTCGCAAAGCCTTAATTTGGGCGATCGCATTTACAGTCATGCTGTTGCTCCCGTTGAGT
>Ga0272448_1009179_pt1 | contig 10142 bp, 7 predicted proteins | sample YNPCB0191_FD_202220 | JGI IMG/M metagenome (GOLD analysis project Ga0272448, IMG submission 202220) | Hot spring sediment microbial communities from Yellowstone National Park, WY, United States - YNP-CB-019-1 | ecosystem: Environmental > Aquatic > Thermal springs > Hot (42-90C) > Sediment... | reverse complement strand
AAAATAGCATACACAACTGTAGTTGACGGAAGGTTCAACATCGCAGTAATTGACCTTTCAACAAATGAAGTCCAGATCTTGACGAATGGCAACGGCGACAACGAATCTCCCGCATGGTCTCCAGATGGAAGGTATATTGCTTTCGCTTCAAACAGACTCGGCTCTTTCCAGATTTTCATAATGCGCGCCGACGGAAGCGGAGTAAAAAGAATAACAAACCAACCGGAGTGTTCCTCTCCCTGCTGGTTTAAATAGTCTTATGATTTCAAGGCTCTTTGTAAAGAACTATGCTCTTGTAGAAAACCTTGAACTGAATTTTGCAGAAAAATTTGTTGTTCTCACCGGCGAAACAGGCGCCGGCAAATCTCTTCTGATAGGCGCCCTTTCAACCCTTTTGGGCGCCAAATTTGACGCTTCCCTTCTTCTCAGAAAAGGCGAAGAGTGTGTCATTGAAGGAACATTCGTTTCAGGAAAAAATCAAATCAATTCTTTGGGTCTTGAAGATTGTGATTGCCTAATTCTCAAAAGAAAATTTGACAAGGAAGGAAAAAACTGGGCGTACCTCAACGGCGAGACAATTTCTTTAAGCAAATTGAAAAGCGTTGCGGAGAATCTAATTGAGATAAACGGACAGCATCAAGGTGCAAAACTGCTTGACGAAGAAAACCATTTAAAAATAATTGACTCCTTAAAAGAGTTGAAAGCATTGTCAAGCGAAACTGTTTCTCTTTCCCGCGAAATAAAGGAGCAGTGCAAACTCTTAAAACTTGCAGAAGGAAAGATGTTGGAGATAACAAAAAGAATTGAGTCGCTTGAATCGGAAATGCTTGAAATAGAAAAAGTGAGCCCGAAAGAAAACGAAGATGAAGAGTTGAAAAGTAGGAAAACGACTCTTGAAAACAGGTCTAAAATTCTTGAAGATTTAACTTCAATAGTTTATCAAATAAAATCTTCTGAAAACTCAATTCTCTCATCCCTTAAAGAAGTTTATAAAAAGGCGGAAGACCTTTCTCAATACATAGTTTCTTGGAAGGATTTGGCGAAGGAGATAGAGAATTCAAGAGCCGCTCTTGTTGAGATACACAGTTTGGCTGAAAGAGAGATAGAATCGCTTGACTTTAAGCCAGATGAACTTGAAAAAATTCAGGAGCGTTTGTACCAGATTGAGAAACTTCAAAGAAAGTTTGGACCGACTCTCAATGATGTTTTATCGCATTACAAGGCAATTTCAGATGAACTAAAACAACTGAAGAAAACAAATTTTGACAAGTATGAAATTAAAAAGAAAGTTGATGAACTTTATGAAAAATACATCGCAGTTGCAAAAAAACTTAGCAAAATAAGAAGGGAAAGATCAAAAGTGTTTTCTCAAAATGTCGCCTCAATTCTTAAGCACCTTGGTCTTGAAAAGGGGCGCTTTGAAGTAATATTCAGCCCATTAAAGATTGAGGGAGCGGAAGATGTATCTGAAAAAGGGCTTGAGGAGGCATATTTTTTGTTCTCGGCAAATGAAGGAGAACCGCTCCTTCCTCTTTCAAAGATTGCATCAGGAGGAGAATTGAGCAGGGTTATGCTGGCGATTCTTTCTTCAGCAAAGGGAGATACTTTGGAGCGGACATTGGTTTTTGACGAAATAGATTCAGGAATAGGAGGAAAACCGGCAGAAAAAGTGGGGGTTTATCTCCAAAATCTTTCTCTTTCAAATCAGGTAATATGCGTAACCCATCTGCCCCAAATCGCATCATACGCAGACCAGCACATTAAAATAATCAAATCAGACAAAGAAGGCAGGACAACAGTTAATGGGAAAGTTTTATCAGAAGAAGAGAGGATTGAAGAAATTGGAAGAATGTTAGCAGGGGAGAAAATAACAAAAAGCGCTGTTGAGCACGCCAAAGAACTTTTGAAAATAGCCCGGGAAACAAAAAGAAAGGGCAAAATCACTTGACAGAATTAATTTTTTTTTACATAATGATAATTGCTTTGGAAAGGGGGTCGCTATGAAGCGATTAGTTATTTTTGTTTTGTGCCTTTTTGCAATCTGTATTTTCGCTGAAGAAACCTATAAAATCTACCTAAACGACGGAAAAGTGATTTTTTCAGATGTCAAACCCGATGTCAAAGGAGACAGGATCTATTTTGAAAGATTTGGAATGCTTCTCTACATTCCGGTAAATATTGTTGATATGAAAAAGACGGAAAAAGGAGATGCGCTTCTTCAGGAATCAGAACAGAAAGAGCCGAAAAAACAGAGGAAAGTTATAAAAGTAAGCGAGGAAGAACTTGAACAAATTAGACAGAGATCCCGTCTTGCGAATGAGGACGAACTTGCCGCAATGGAATATACTCCTGCCGAAGGTGGAAAAAGTGGCGTTACTGACGAAACAGGTGGAATAAAGGTGTCTGGAAGCGGGAATCTCCAAAGCAAACTTAACTCGCTTATGCAGCAAAGGTCAGTCCTTCAGGGCAATGTCAATTCACTTATGGAGCAGTTGAGCGCTAAAAAAGACCAATATGGTTTTGCAACAATGGCTGCCGATAAAGACAGACTCCAAAAAGAGATGAGCGATATTGAAAGCAGACTGACTGAAGCAAGATCAAAACTTTCCTCAGTTGAAAATCAAATAACCGCCACACAGCAGGAAATAGCTTCAACTCCAGTTGTAATAGAAGCCCCCGCCCCTCAGCAGCAACCCCCTAAGCAGCAGCAAACGCCGCCACCCGCAACCGAAGGTGAATAGAAGGACATGTCCTTAAAATAGGACACTTTTCTTTTTTACTGATATTGAAAACCCCTCATTTTGAGGGGTTTTTTCTTTTTTAAACTTTGGCATAACTATTGCTGTATTATGGATGGAGGTGATGAAAATGAAACGGGTAAAATATTTGATAATGTTTTTTGCCCTGACGACATTTTCAATCTGCATTTTGGCTGAGAACACAGCCATAGTCCGTTATCTTGAAGGAAAGGCTTATGTTCAGGGGGCTTCTTCTGAAGAAAGGGAACTTTTAACTATCAATTCTCCAATTTTTGAAGGCGACAATGTATGGCTAACAGAAGGAAATATGGGAATTCTTTTTACCGATGGAACATTGATTTGGCTCTCAAGCGACTCCCATATTGAGATTTCTCAATTTCCGTATCCTTATTCTGAAAAACCTGTTGGTTTGAAAGCAAGTCTTTGGAGAGGGATGGCTGTTCTTGAGGCAAAATTCCCTGTCCCAACAGAAAGTTCTCACATTATAATAACGCCCTCAGCAACAGTCAGAACCGCAAGAAAAAGCCTTGCAATAATTGAAGTTGAAAATGTTGACAGGACAAGATTAACAGTCCTTGATGGAAGCGCTATAATTTCAAGCGGCGGTTATTCAAATACAGTTTGGACAAATCAGATGAGTTACGCGCAATACGGCTCTGAGCCGTCTGCTCCTGTTTCTGTTGGAAAAGTTTCGTATCCAGAGATAATTGCTTTCAGAGAAAGGATGACTAACAAGCCGACGAGAACTCCAAAATCTTGGGAATATCTTGACCCAGAACTTCAAGCATACGCAACAGACCTTGACTACTATGGTTACTGGGAAGATGTTCCCGGTTACGGCCATGTCTGGCTTCCTTCTCCCGCCTTTGTTTATTACGGATGGAATCCATATTTCTATGGATATTGGAGATACACTCCTTGGGGATGCACTTGGATTTCTTATGACCCTTGGGGATGGGTTCCTTTCCATTATGGCAACTGGACTTACATTATAGGCGTGGGATGGGGCTGGATTCCAGATGTATGGTTTTCTCCCGCTTGGGTCGCTTGGTATTGGTGGGACGGCTGGATCGGATGGTGCCCATGGGGTTACTACAACGGATATTGGGGACCAATCTGGCAGCCTTGTGGCTGGTATCAGATAGACATAAACAACATTTATGTTACAAATGTCACAAAAGTTGCTGTTGTCAACAAGAGTGGACCACCGCCGGTAAAGCCAGTTGTTCCAGTGCCCAAAAAAGCCTTGAATGTTGACCAAAATTTTGCCAAGAAAGTATCCAAAGATTCAGATGTGTTTATTACCCATTCTGGCGGTTTGAACATTCAGCCCTCAAAGATTCACGATTTAAAAAATGGGAAAGTGACATTTGACGATATTAAACAAACCCTTGCTGAACCTCCGGTGATAGCAAAGAAAAATGTTATGCCTTCAAGTCTTGATAGAAAAGGCACCGATTTTGACAGAGGAACAACTATCAAAGACAGAGATTTGCCTGTTCCTTCCGCCCCGTCAGTTAGAACTCCCGTTGATGGAGGTGAGATTGAAAGACCAACACGCACCGTTCCTTCAACAAGGGCTCCAATAGATAATTACAATGATACAACTTCTCCCGATATTGATAGAAGAGAACCAACGAAAGGAAGGGATTTTGATTCAGACAGATCCACCATCCCTCCGGTAAGAGAGCAACCTTCAACGAAAGAAGTTCCTCAAAGAGAGACTCCTTCAACGAGAGAAGTTCCCAAAAGAGAGACGCCTCACAGAGAAACACATCAAAGGGACACCAAGACGAACAGAGAATCCCCAAGGTCTTTTGACTCAGACAGAAGCGGACCTTCTACAGGTGGAAGCGTTTCTCCTCCTCCGTCTTCGCCTCCATCTTCCGGATCACCATCAAACAAATCAGATAACCATCATTTAAGTATGTCAAAGCCGTCTAATAACAGATTTGTAACTTTTGTCAGTAATGTCGGCAAAGCAGTCGGCTTTGTCGCGTCCGCAAAAGGTTTCTCTTCATCCGGCGGCAAAGGCGGCGGCAATAAAGAAACTAAAAACAAAAAAGTTTAGTGTTATTCTCCTTTTCCTTAGTCTGAATGGGGCGGCGGTGAAGCCGCCCCAATTTTTTTATGCCCTGCGGTAAAGCCCATCTCTTTCAACTGGAATTCTTTGAGCTGCTTTTATTATTTTTACAACCGCTTCTTTTGTCATTCCTATGGGAGTTTTTGCTCCCCCCTCGTGACCAATCCTCTCTTCAAAAACCGTTCCTTCAAGGTCGTCAACACCGCACCATTGAGATAGTTCGGCAGATTTTAGCCCCGCCATTGCCCAGTGGTTTTTTATGTGGGGAATGTTGTCAAGAAAGATTCTTGAAACAGCATATATTTTTAACTGCTCCAAAAGGGTAACATCCTTCAATTTTTTGAAGGGAGTATTTTCTTTTTGAAACAACAAAGGTATGAAAGACATAAACCCTCCAGTCTCATCCTGCAAAGAGCGGAGTTGATAAAGGTGTTCCGCTATCTCCTCTGAAGTTTCTCCTATTCCATAAAGCATTGTGGCGTTTGTTGGAATGCCGAGTTTATGCGCCTTTCTTGAAAGTTCAAGCCATCTTTCCCCATCAATTTTCAATGGACAGATTTTTTTTCTTAACCTTGGTGAAAAAATTTCCGCTCCCCCTCCGGGAAAAGAAGAGATTCCCGCTTCTTTCAATTTCCTTATAATTTCAACATCTTTTAGTCCGCTCGTTTTTGAAAAATAGTCAATCTCAACCATCGTGAACGCTTTGACTATCGCTTCTTTTTTAATCTCCTTGATTTTTCTAACAAGATTCAAAGCGTCATCAAACGAGAATTTCGGGTCAAGCCCTCCAGTTATGTGTATTTCAAGATTGGGATAATGCTTGAGATCATCAACAATTTTAAGAATGGCATCTACGGAGAGTCTTTTTGCCTCCTTGGAGTTCTCTTCCTTTCTGAAAGCGCAAAATAGACACCTGTTTTTGCAGATATTGCTGTAATTTATATGCCTGTTGACAGAAAAGGTTGTAAAAAAGCCGTATCTTTTTTCGCGCATAAAATTGGCAAGAAAGAATATTTCCGAGAGATTTTTATACTCTAAAAGCCTTAAACAATCTCTTGCCGCAATTCTCTTTCCGTCAACAATTTTGAGGGCAGTTCGTTCTAATTTCTTTGAAAATTTCACTATTTTGCCCAGATTAATGAAAATTCACATCGCTGCGCCTGCGTACTCAACAGATTTTCTTTCCCTGATAATTGTCACTCTGACTTTGCCGGGGTAGTCCATCTCTTCCTGTATTCTTTTGGCAATTTCTCCCGCAAGAAAAGGAAGGTGCATATCGCTCACTTGGTCAGCATTGACAATCACCCTTACTTCTCTTCCCGCCTGTATTGCGAAAGATTGTTCAACACCTTCAAAGGATGAGGCAATTGATTCAAGCGTTTCTATTCTTTTGAAATAGTCTGTAAGTGATGCCCTTCTCGCTCCGGGACGGCTTCCGCTTATTGCGTCAGCAACTGCTACGAGAACAGAAATCGGGTGAATCACTTCCACATCTTCGTGGTGGCTTTCTATCGCATTTATTACAACTTCGTGCTCTCCATATTTTCTTGCCGCTTCAGCGCCAAGTTCGGGATGCGTTCCCTCTCTCACAACATCTATTGCCTTTCCTAAATCGTGCAGGAAACCAGCCCTTTTGGCAAGTTTTACATCAAGTTTCAATTCTGCAGCCATAGCCCCGCAAAGTTCCGCAACCTCTATAGAGTGATTAAGGACATTCTGCCCGTAACTCGTCCTGTATTTTAACTGCCCAACAAGTTTAACTATTTCAGGATGCGGAAGTTCAAGCCCTAATCTCTTGAAGGCTTCTTCTCCTGCCTGAGAAATTTCTTTTTGAATCTTCTTTTTGGTTTTTCCAACAAACTCTTTTATTTTTTGCGGGTGAATTTTCCCCGATTGAACAAGTCTTTCAAGACTCTGTCTTGCTATTTCTCTCGCCACTGGATTAAAAGAGGAAAGCACCAATGTCAAAGGGTCGTCGTTGTTTATCAACAACTGCACCCCCGTTTCCTCTTCAAAAACTTTTATGTTTCTTCCTTCGTGCCCGATTATCCTTCCTTTCAGCCCTTCATCTGGGAGTTTGAACTGGCTTGTTGTTCTTTCTGCAACCTGTTCGATGCCCACTCTCTCAATTGCAAGAGTAATAATTTTCTGCGCTTCCACTTCCGCAGTTTTTTGAGCATCCTCCTTTATCTGTCTTATTAAAGCCGCCGCCTCAAACTCCGCCTGCTTACTCATTTCCTCAATTAGACTCTTTTTTGCTTCTTCCTGAGTTATTTCAGCAGTTTTTTCAAGTTTTGAAAGATACTCGTTTTTCGCTTCCACATAAGCGCTCTTTTTTTCATCAACCTCTGCGAATTTTTTGTCCAACTGAGCAGATTTTTCTTTTAATTCGTTCTCTCTTTGATTCAGTTGTTTTTCGTACATTTGAAGTTTTGCGTCTCTTCTGTTCATTGCTCTTTCAATGTTTTTAACTGAATCAAGTCTTTTCTGGTAATCCTCTTCAAGTGCGTTTTGCTCTTTTAGCCACTCCTCCTTTGCGCGGGCGATTTCAACTCTTTTCATCTGCTCCGCTTGTTTCTTGGCATCTTCAATAAGCGTCTGAGCCAACCTTCTCGCCCCGGAAAGAGTCTTCCTGCTCAAAAGATATGAGACAAGAAAGCCCAACAGAAAAGCGGCTGTTATCGCCCCAATTCCAATAAGTGTATATAAAACAGAACCATTTTCCATCTTAACCTCCGATATATAAACTAATAAACAACAATATTCAAATTTAGTTCCCGCGCCAACATATTTTTTATTTGATGTAGTTTGCTTTGAGATACCTTTTCAATTCTCTTGTAAGCGGGAGGCCTGTCCAAAGAGTAAATCTGGACAAGTTTCGGCTTTATAACCTTTAGTTTTTTTATGTAACTTTCAAGTTCAGAATCTTTCGTGTTGTCTATCTCTCCCTCAACAAAAAGAGTTTGAATGGTAATGTCGCCTTTAAAAGTTGCAAGGTTTGAGACAATTTCTTCAAAATCAATCTCCGCCGTCGGACGGTTTAGAATTCTGAACATTTTTTCGTTACCGGCATCAAGTTTCATAATCCTCTCGTCAATTTTTTGAAGAGATGAAAACACCCCTTTTTTATCTAAGGTTGTAGAATTTGAAAGAATCGCCGTTCTTGCTTCAGGAACAAATTTTTCTCTTAAAGAGACAACAATGTCAACTATTTTAGGAAAATCGGGATGAAGCGTCGGCTCTCCATTTCCACTAAAAGTTAAAAAATTTAAGTTCTTTGCATTGCTTTTAAGTTCTACTAAAGATTTTTTTAAAGCAGATTCAACTTCACTTACAGTTGGAAGAATTTTCCTGAAGTTTAAACCGTCCCTTACAAGTATGCCTGTCCAAGAATATTGACAGTAAGCGCAGTTTAACGAGCACATCTTTATTTCCTGTGGAGAAATGTTTATACCAAGAGACTCCCCAAGCCTCCTTGAGTGAACAGGTCCATATATTATCCCATTTTGAAGATGCAGTCTCTCTTCAGACAAAATTTTCTCCACTGTCGTTCAAAAAAGGATTGCCGCCAATTTCTTTCGCGATTGTTGTTTCTTCATTATGCCCCGGATGAACAACAGTTTCTGGAGGCAGAACGAAAAGTTTTTCTCTGATTGATTTTATTAAAGTGTCAAGGTCTCCCCCTTCAAGGTCTGTTCTTCCTATGCTTCCCGCAAACAAGGTGTCGCCACAGAAAAGGTGCCCCTTTGTGTAAAAAGATACTCCCCCTTTTGTGTGTCCGGGAGTTTCAATCACAACAATTTTTTCTCTACCAACCAAAATTTCATCTCCCTCAGAAATAAATTTAGTTGGGTTGGGAGACGGCTCTGAAATCAAGCCAAAATGTTCGGCTATAATGTGTCCGCTTTTTAAAAGAGCGATATCTTTTCTGTTAATTAAAATTTCAGATTTAAAAAACTTATGAACAACGGCATTTCCAGCAATATGGTCAAAATGGCAGTGTGTATTTAGAATTTTCTGTATTACAATGCCATTCTTTTTTGCAAAGCCAACTATCACTTCAGAATCAAAAGTAGGGTCAATGACAACTCCAATCTTTTCTGAGTCATCCCACAAAAGATAGGAGTTATTCAAAAGAGACCCAAGAACAAAACTTTTTATATTCAAAAACAAACTATAACCTCCAAAGTTTCAAAGGGTTATTTTACCATATTTCCCAAACTTGACAGAAGATTTTTTTCAATTATACAATTTTAAATGGTTCGTAAAAAATGAAAGGGGGTAAGAAGTAAATGAGAAAAGTGATTGGCAAGACGGTTTTATTAGCCCTCTGCGTCATCATTCTGGGGTCAACCTCCATTATGGCGCAGCCACAACCAACTTGGCAGGGTGTTCACTCACTTCTGCCAAAATCAATGTACTGGTCTGCAACTTGCGCTTACAACGGGAAAATCTATGTGTTCGGTGGAAATGAAAATGATGGCGAGGTAAACACCACTTACATCTATGACATCGCCACAGACACTTGGAGCCAAGGCGCAAATATGCCAACTGGCAGATACCTTTGCACTGCGGTTGAAGTAGATGGAAAAATCTATGTTTTAGGCGGAAGACAGTTGACCGCTTCCATGGGCCCGGTTAATGCAAACGAATGCTACGACCCTGCAACAGACACTTGGACTACAAAAGCAAATATGCCAAATGCAATCAGAGGACACGCAGCGGTTGTGGCAAATGGAAAGATTTATGTTTTGGGTGGTAACACTGGGACTTACACAAACGGAGTAAGTATTTACGACCCTGCCTTAAACACTTGGAGTAGTGGTCCCAATATGCCAGTAAACGCGGCTTATGGTGGAGCGGTTTACTCTTCCGCTAAAAACGCTATTTACTGGGTTGGAGGAGTAAAATCAAGCACATCTTCATCAAGTAATTTTATCGGAAGAATCTACAAACTTGATTTGTCAAGCAACACTTGGGACAGCGGAACCGCGATGACTTATAAAACTGCTTATTTTGGACTGACAACAAACGCCGACGGTTCCTTGATTTACATAGTTGGCGGGAGGTACTGGGATACGAGCGCAGGTGATGAGTACTCATTCCCCGGAATTCAGGTTTTTGACACTTCAAAGAGTTCCTTCCAATATTTAAATTACTATCCAAGCCCGCTCAACAGGGCTTACTGCAATGCTGAATTTGCAAATGGTAGTTTGTGGGTTTTGGAAGGCGAATCAAGCAGACTCATTGATGAATTTAATGAATCAACAGGAGAATGGTATGAACCAATCTGGCCCATC
>Ga0272448_1009176_pt1 | contig 10143 bp, 12 predicted proteins | sample YNPCB0191_FD_202220 | JGI IMG/M metagenome (GOLD analysis project Ga0272448, IMG submission 202220) | Hot spring sediment microbial communities from Yellowstone National Park, WY, United States - YNP-CB-019-1 | ecosystem: Environmental > Aquatic > Thermal springs > Hot (42-90C) > Sediment... | reverse complement strand
ATCTGGAAAATATACAAAAAATATGAAGATTGTTCTCGCTGCATTAAAAATTATCGAAGAAAAAACAAAAGAAAATCCAGTTCAAGTTCTTGTAAGAGCAGTAGAAAAAGCTTCTCCGAGAGAGGAAATTACTGTGATAGAGTATGGAGGAGCGAAATACCCGCAAGCCGTTGATACTTCTCCCTTTAGAAGAGTTCATATTGCGCTGAGATTAATTGTTCATGGAGCTTATGACAAAACATTTAATAAAAAAACAAAAATTCATGAAGCTCTTGCTAATGAGATTATTCTTGCAGCAAATGAATCTGGAGAAAGTTATGCTGTAACAAAAAAGAACGAGATAGAAAAGCAGGCTAATTCTGCGCGATAAAATTTGCATAATAAAATTGGAAGAGTTAGCAAAAAAGTTTCAACTCACTATTGATAATTTTTATAAATTTATAAATAACTCATGTATTATGAATAGTTACTTGTTTATTTGTCATGGTGGAAAAATTAGAAGCCCGACTGCAGAAAGTGTGGCTCAAGAAATAGCAAGAAGAAAGGGGATAGAAATCAAAACACAAATTGGCGCGATGGGTATCATTCAGCATCTTGGTTATCCAGAATCATTAGCTAAAGAGTTTAATAGATACACTAAAATTATTGTTATGGAAGAATATATGGCTGATGCTCTAATTAAACATTATAACATTCCAAAAGATAGAGTTTGTTGTATAAATGTCGAAGAAGACGACAGGGAAAAAAATGATGAGGGACTTAGGGAAGAGATTAAGAAAAAACTCGAAAATTTAATCGAATGAATTAATAAGAAGTTTTAAAAACCGTCATTCTTATCACTAAACATGGCAAAAAAAGAATCTGGCTTTGAGAAAATTCAAAGATTATGCAGGGAAAGAGAACGAATTAGAAATATCTGCACAAGTGCACATATACATCACGGGAAAACAGCCTTAACTGACAATCTTCTTGCTGCTTCAGGATATATGGCAGCGAAGAGTGCTGGTGATCTGGAAGAGGGGATGGCAACTTGGCAACATGCAGATGAGCAAGAAAGATTATTGACAGTAGATGCAGCAAATGTAAGCATGGTTCATGAATATGAAGGCGAGGAATATCTTATTAATCTCATTGATACTCCAGGCCATGTTGATTTTTCTGGAAATGTTACAAGAGCAATGAGGGCAATAGATGGAACTATTGTTCTGGTATGCGCGAGTGAAGGGATAATGCCTCAAACAGAAACTGTTATAAAACAAGCTATGAGAGAGCGAGTAAAACCTGTTCTTTTTATTAACAAATTTGACAGATTGATTAAAGAACTAAAACTCACACCAGAAGAGATGCAACAGAGAATTCTAAAAATTATAAATGATTTTAATATTCTTATTTCGCAGACTGCTGAGCCTGAGTATAGAAAAGCCTGGCAAGTTGATGTTAATAGTGGTAGTGTTGCTTTTGGTTCAGCAAAAGACAATTGGGCACTAAGCATTCCTTTTATGAAAAAGAGAGGAATTACTTTCAAAGATATTCTTAATATTTATAATATGAAAGAAGAAGAAAGAAAAGAATGGTGCTGGAAAAATGCTCCTTTATATGAGGTTCTTCTCGATATGGTAATTAAGCATCTTCCATCTCCTTTAGAAGCCCAAAAATATAGAATACCAAAAATATGGAAAGGAGATTTAGAAACAGAATTTGGAAAAGATTTATTGAACTGCAATCCTAATGGCAAACTTGCTTTTGTAATAACGAGAATTGTCATTGAACCAAGAAGCGGCAAAGAAGTTTCTGCTGGAAGGCTTTTTTCTGGAACAATGAAAAATGGAATGGAGGTTTATCTTAACATGGCAAAATCAAAGCAAAGAGTTCAGCAAGTACTAATTTATAATGGAATAAAACCAGAACAAATGGAGGAAGTTCCTGCAGGAAATGTGCTTGCTATCGCAGGAGTGGTCGGAGAAGCAGGAGAAACAATAACCCTCGAACCAGAAACTCCTTTCCAAGAAATAAAACATATTTTTGAGCCTGTTATAACAAAAAGTATTTCTGTACCAAAACCTCAGGACTTACCAAAGTTAATAGAAGTGTTAAAAAAGGTTGCAAAAGAAGATCCTTCAATTAGGGTAGAGATTAACGAGGAAACAGGAGAGAATCTAATAAGCGGAATGGGCGAGCTCCATTTAGAGATTATAGAAAACAGGATTAAAACAGAAAAGGGTGTTGAAGTTATTACAGGAGCTCCAATTGTTGTTTACCGCGAAACAGTGGATAAAGTTTCTGAAGTTGGAGAAGGAAAATCTCCAAACAAACACAATTTGTTTTTCATAAAAGTCGAACCTTTGGAAGATGTGGTTTATCAAGCTATAAGAAATGGTGAAATAAAAGAAGGAAGGATAAAAAAGAAAGATGAACAACTGTGGAAAAAATTATCAGAGCTCGGAATTAGCAATGAAGAAGCAAGGCAGTATGTTGATATTTATAGAGATTGTGTTTTTCTCAATAAAATTAAAGGAGAGGTGCATATTGGAGAAGTTATTGACTTGGTTTTGGATGCTTTTGAACAAGTTGTAAATGCGGGGCCGATTGCAAGAGAACCTTGCACTAAGCTAAAAGTTTCACTTGTTGATATAAAGCTTCATGAAGATGCTATACATAGAGGGCCTGCGCAAGTTTATCCAGCTGTTCGGGATGCTATGAGGGCTGCAATGTTAACAGCAAAGCCTGTTTTGTTCGAGCCTCTTCAGACCCTCTTGTTCGAAGCACCGCTTAACTTTATGGGCGCAGTCACTAAATTAATTCAAAGCAAGAGAGGACAGTTAATTGATGTTCAGCAAAGCGCTGTTGATTGCGCAATAAAGGCAAAAATGCCTGTTGCAGAAATGATAGGATTGGCAAGCGATTTAAGAAGTGCAACAGAAGGTAGAGGAAGTTTCTCAATGATAGATCAAAGCTTTGAAAAAATGCCTGGGAATATTCAAGAGATTGTTGTAAAGCAAATACGCTCGAGAAAAGGACTTGCTGAAAACGAATAAAATTGTTTTAGAGAATTGGCAGATAATTCTTGGCTTATTCGTACATAATGTCCCTTCTTTAATTTTAGCGGTTGTTAAGTGAAATTTTTTAGCTTACTTATTTTAATATTAAACCCCTCCATCTCAACCCCATCCACCCACCCTTTAATGGTTCGCTAAAAAACTCTGATTTTTTCCTTCGCCCAACGTTGCACTAAAAATCAGCCCTTCAGTCAGAGAGCATAGAAACGAAACATTTATAAAGCATCTGCTACATTATTATAGCAGATGATACAAAAATATAGCAGATATAGAATTTTACAGGAATTTTTTGATTTTCCTAGAAAGGATTTCTATATGCGCGAGCTTTCTAGAAGAACAAAAATCGCGCAAACTTCTGTAATAAACCATTTAAAAGCATTGTTGAAAGAGAAATTAATAATAAAGAAGAAAGATGGAATTTATCCATCGTTTAAAGCTAATAGAGATAATGAGATGTTTAAAATTTATAAAAAATTTGATCTGATATTAAGAATTAATCAAACTGGTTTACTTAATTATATCTATGACAGCTGTTTGCCTGACTGCATCATCTTATTTGGCTCAGCCTCGAGAGGAGAAGATGTGGAAGAAAGCGATATCGATCTATTTGTTCAGGCTAGAGAAAAAGAGCTAAATTTAGAAAAATATGAGAAATTATTGAATAGAAAAATATCTTTATTTTTTGAGGAAAATTTTTCGAGGCTAAGCAAAGAGCTCAAGAACAACATCCTGAATGGTATTGTCTTGAAAGGCTACATCAAAGTATTTTAAAATGGAATTAATAAAAATCACGCCAGATAAAGAAAAAGTAAGGAGCATACTAAAGATGGTTTCCTTAATAAAAGAAAGAATCAAAAGACAAGAAAGAGATAAAATGGCTGCTTTGATAATAGCAGACTATTACGAAATAATAAAAGAGCTTATTACAGCAATTCTTTTGATTGAAGGTTATAAAACCTTAAGTCATAAAGACTTAATTGATTATATTAAAGAAAAATACAAAGAATTTAGTATTCATGAGATCTCTGTTCTGGATGATTTAAGGGTGTTGAGGAATAGAATTGCTTATGAAGGTTTCTTTATTGAGCCTTCTTATCTTGAAAGAAATGAGCCTTTATTTAAAGAAATAATTAGGAAGTTGGAAAATTTAATAGAAAGAAAGTTGAGATAAATTTTAATTAATTTTTGCTATGCCCCTCGCTCCTCACTTCGTTCAGGACGCCTAACAGCGATTAACAGGGAAATTCATGCGAAAAATCCTTAAATTTTTGCTAATGCAAAAACTTCTCTTAATCGCATACATTAGGCATAATTGCTCGGTGGTGATTAGAATTGATTTTTTATTTTGGTATTCTTTGTTAAATCTTCAAAATCAATTTTTGAACATCTAAACCCAATAAGATTATTCTTTCCATCTCCTAAAAGCACATTTCCTTTTCTATACCCTAAAACTAAGAAAAGATACTTTACTAATTTATCTTTTAATGGCTTAGGAAATATAAATTCAACCATTCCATCTTCAGTTTCATATATTTCTGGTTTCTTTGATTTTATAGAGGTATTAATTTCAAGATGAACTAGTCTGTGGCAATTAAAACAAAGTGTCTGTAAATTTTCCAATTTATTGTTGTCTCTATCTCTGTCTATGTGATGAACGCATAAAATTCTTTTATCATTTGCCCCACATTTCTCACATTTATCTTTAATGAATTTTCTATAATTTTGTTGCATAATCAATAATTGCGATAGTAACTATAAAAATTTTAGTGGTTGTTCTATGGATATCATGGAAATATGAAATTGTAGGAGGAATTGCTTTCATTATTGCAGGCATAGCCCACATGATATTCTCACTCGCAAGAGCAGATATTGAACCATTATATATCTCTTTTCTTGCATCATTAATAATAGATGCACCAGCATTTCTTATAGGTATCTTATTTCTCATTTGTTGGTATAGAAAAAATAACAAAAATCTCCTAAAAACAAAAGATTTATAAATACCCTAAATCATAACCTTTTAGAAAAACATGGCAGAGAAAAAACCAAACCTTAATGTTGTTTTTGTAGGTCATGTAGACCACGGAAAATCTACAACAATAGGAAGACTAATGTATGATGCAGGTTTGCTTCCTGAACAAGAGCTTCAAAAATTAAAAGAAGAAGCAAAAAAAGTTGGTAAAGTAGGATTTGAATTTGCATTTGTTATGGATAAATTTAAAGAGGAGAGAGAAAGAGGATTAACAATTGATTTATCTTACAAAAAATTAATAACAAAAAAATATCAAGTAACAATTATTGATGCTCCTGGCCACAGGGATTTTGTTAAGAATATGATCACAGGAGCAAGCCAAGCGGACTGTGCTTTTTTGACAGTTGCTGCTAAAGAAGGAGTTCAACCTCAAACAAAAGAACACCTTTGGCTTCTAAGAACGATGGGTGTTCAACAACTTGCAGTAAATGTAAACAAAATGGATGCTGTTGACTATAAAGAAGAGGCGTACAACAAAATAAAGACTGATGTTTCTACAATACTAAAAACAGTAGGCATAAATCCTGATAAAGTTCCTTTCATTCCAATTTCTGCATTTAAAGGAGATAATGTTGTTAAAAAAAGTGATAAGATGCCTTGGTATAAAGGGCCTACTGTGCTTGAACAGCTGGATTTATTTGAGGAGCCAAAAAAACCAACAACATTACCACTAAGAATGCCTTTGCAGGATGTTTATGAAATTACTGGAATAGGAACTGTTCCTGTCGGTAAAATAGAAACAGGGGTTATGAAAGTTGGGCAAAAAGTCATTATACTTCCAGGAAGAAGCGGAAAAGGAATCGAAGGAGAAGTAAAATCAATTGAGATGCATCATGAGGCTCTACAAGAAGCTGTAGCAGGAGATAATGTTGGAGTTAATATAAGAGGTATTGGCAAGAAAGATGTTGCGAGAGGGGATGTTATTTGTGATGCTGCAAAGCCTGCAACAATCGCTGAAGAGTTTACTGCTCAGATTGCAGTTATAAATCATCCTACTGTTATAGCTAAAGGATACACTCCTGTCTTTCATGTTCACACAGCACAAGTGCCTTGCCAGTTTGTTGAAATAGTTAAAAAAATGGATCCTAAAACAGGACAAGTTATGCAGGAAAAACCAGACTTCATAAAAAATGGCGATGTTGCTATTGTAAGATTAAAACCTGTAGGAAATCTTGTTATAGAAAAGCAGTCAGAAAATCCAAACATGGCGCGATTTGCTATTAGAGATGCAGGAGCTACAGTTGCTGCAGGAATATGCATTGATTTAGTACCAAAAAAGATTTAACAAAATAAATTCTTAACACACAAAATTAATCTGTCAAAGATTAATAAAAGATATGCACAGTATAGAAGCGCTTAAAAATAAACTTCTTTTGCTTTATAGGAAAATTCCATATAATATTACTCTTCCTATATTTATACTGTTGTTGGATTGGTTAAGGTTTATTAAAGAAAATCTTTAAGATGGACTCGCCGAGAATTGAACTCGGACCGCGACATTGCGAATGTCGTATTCTACCATTAAACTACGAGCCCATTAGAGTCATTTAAAGCTATCCTTTAAAGTTAAAGACAATAACCTTTAAATACCAATTCCTTTTTAAAAATGTTGTAAGATGGTATTCAAAATTAATGTATCTGATAGAGGAAAAACGCTGAAAGTAGAAAGTGATAATGAAGCATTAATAAAAATGAAAATCGGCGACAGAATTAATGGTGACCTTATTTCTAAAGACTTAGATGGCTATGAATTAGAAATTACAGGAACCTCGGATATTGCTGGCTTTCCTGGAATAAAGGGCCAAATTAGCCCGCATCTTAGGAGAGTTTTGCTTACAAAAAAAGATATCGGAATGCGAACAAAAAGACCTAAAGGACTAAGGCTAAGGAAAACAGTACGCGGAGAAGAGATTTCTGAAAAGACAGTACAGATAAATATGAAGGTTATTAAAGAGGGAAGCAAAAAGTTTGAGGATCTTTTGCCAAAAAAAGAAGCAAAAGCTGAAGAAAAGGCTGGAGAAAAGAAAGAAGAGAAAAAAGAAACAGAACTGAAAAAGCCTGCTGAAGAAAAGGCTGGAGAAAAGAAAGAAGAGGTAAAATGAAAGTAAAAGAAATGATGAATAAGGCAGTAGCGATAGAGCATAACATAACCTTGAAAGAAGCTGCTAAGATTATGTCCTCTAGAAATATAGGATGTCTTGTAATTATACGAAATGGAAAAGTTGTTGGAATAGTTACAGAGCGAGACATTATGAGAAATATTTCAAATTTAAATGAAAAAATCTCCTCTATAATGGCTAGGAAAGTAATCACAATTTCTCCAGATGATGATATTGATGATGCTGCACTCCTCATGACAAAGCACAAAATAAGAAGGTTGCCTGTTGTTGATTCTGAAAGCGGAGAGCTTGTTGGCATTATTACCTCAACAGATTTAATTGCACACTCTGAAGATATTAGTGAAGAGTTCTTTTTTGATTAAACACAAAACAAAAATAAGATGAATAGGGAAGAACAAAAAAAGAGTATGCTTTCAAGTGTAAGAAATTATTTGCTGACTTACAGACCTAATGGTCTAGACAAAAATGATGAAAAGATAATCGAAGTAATGTCAAAAATTGACAGAAAGTTTTTTGTGCCAAAGAAACTAGAAAGTGAGGCATATCTTGACGAGGCTCTGCCAACTGAAAAAGGACAAACAATAAGCCAGCCAAGTACTGTTACCAGGATGCTCTCTCTTCTTGAATTAAAAAAGGGAGAAGAAGTTTTAGAAATAGGAACAGGCAGCGGGTGGAATGCAAGTTTAATAGCAGAGATTATAAAGCCAGGCAAGATTTTAACACTTGATATTTTTCCTGAACTTATAGAAAAAGCAAAAGGAAACATTAAAAATGCAGGTTTAAAATTAAGAAATCTTAAGATAAAGAAAGCAAATTTTTTAGAATTAAAAGAAAAGTTTGACAAGATTATTTTTACTTGTGGTGTAGCGCCAGAAGATGAGAGCAGAATAATAAAATATGCAAAAGAGCATCTTAATAACAAAGGCATTCTTTTATGTCCGCGTCAATTTGGTGCTTTAATAATAATAAAAAAAGACGAAAAAGGCAAATTAACAAAAACCCAAACAAAAGAAGAATATGTTTTTGTTCCTTTAATTATTTAAACATATTTAGGAATATTAATCAGTTATGCAGAGCTTATTGGTTTTGTTAAACTTTTATTTACAATTTTCAAACATTTTTTTTGATTTGGCCATGTAAGTTTTTTAATTGCTTTTTCAAAAGGCAGCCATTTAAAGTCAGAATGCTCCAGTTTGTCAATTTTAATTTTATTGTTTTTAGGTTTTACCTCAACAGAGTATAAACTATAAATTTGCCCTATAATGCCTGGTCTGTCTTTTAACATTTTAGCATATCTATATTTTCCTTTTATAGGATATTTTTTTATTTTTAGTGGAGCAAGCCCTGTTTCTTCTTTTATTTCTCGTTTAACAGCGCTTAATAAATCTTCTTTTTCAACTCCGCCTTTTGGAAATTCCCAACCTTTCCAGTGAAGTTTTCGCTTTAGTAGAAGATAGAAGATTTTATCTTTTTCTCTTCTATAAACCACAACAAAAACAGCTTTTCGGAATTTTAGTTTCATTTCTGCCTCTTTTTCATACGCTTTTATTATAATTATATTTTTATATTAATTCTTTTCCTTGATTTAAATCTTACTATTTCCCTGCAGTTTGCTTTCTTTACAAGAGCATAGGCTTTATCAATATCTGAATTTATTTCCCCAGTGCTATGCGCGTCTGTTCCTATTGTTATTGGAATGCCTCTTTTAACCGCTTCTTTTAAAATCCAAAAACTAGGATACTGTTCTTTTGGATATTTTATGTAGCCTCGCGTATTTATTTCTAGGGCTATGTTAGATTTTTTTATCTCGTTTAATGCTCTAATAACACTTTTTCTATACCATGATTCCTTTTCAGAAAAAAACATATTGTTGATATTGTATAATTTTATTAAGTCAAAATGCCCGACACAATCAAAAAGATTAGATTTTGCCATTTTTCCGATTTGTGAATAATAAGCTCTAACAACCTTTTTTATTCCGCCTGCTTTTCCTAAAAAATCGCTCCACGACTTTTTCCAGTCTTTTCCAAAAAAAGGAAAATAATATTTTCCATTAATATAGAAATTATGTATAGAGCCTATAACATAGTCAAAATTTTGTTTTTTAATTTCATTTTTTATCCATTTCTTATATGTTGGAAGCCAATCCATCTCGACACCGAAAGAAATGTCTATTTTTTGTTTATATTTTTTCTGCAATCTTCTTATTTCTTTTATATAGTTCTCAGAAAAAAATGTTTTTCGAAAATTGGAAAAATTTTTTGGATAAAAATAATGGTCTGTAAAGCAAATGTATTTTATGCCTGCTTTTATAGCCTCATTTACAACTTCTTCTGGAATTAGCTTGCCATCACTTCCTGTAGAATGAATATGAAGATTAATCAAATTATCCATAATACCTCATTTTTCAATAAGTTTAAATATATTACTTTATTATTAGAATAGAAAAGAGAAAAAATGAAGCTTAATATTCTGGTTGGAGGAAAAGCAGGGCAAGGGCCAAATATAGTTTCTGAAATTATTTGCAGGGGGATTATTGCTAAAGGTTATAATGTTTTTAATTCCCGTGAATATGGGTCTTTAATAAGAGGGGGGCATAACTATAACTTAATAAGTGTTAGCGAAAAGCCTATCGCTAGCAATTTTTCTGACTCTAATATTGATATTCTTGTTTGCCTTGACGAGAATACAGAAAATATTCATAAAGAAAGTCTGAACAAAAAGGGTATTGTTTTAAAACCAGTAGCAGAAAAAGGAAATATGTTTTATGCAGGAGAAGTATTTAAGATTCTCGATTTGGATTTTAAAATTCTTGAGCAAGAGCTGAAAAAATTAGCAAAGGGATTTGAACAAAATTTGAAAGATGCAAAAGAGGGCTATAATAAAGAAAAAAGAAGATTGCTCTTTCCTAAAATAAAAAGATATAAAGAAATAG
>Ga0272448_1009173_pt1 | contig 10145 bp, 10 predicted proteins | sample YNPCB0191_FD_202220 | JGI IMG/M metagenome (GOLD analysis project Ga0272448, IMG submission 202220) | Hot spring sediment microbial communities from Yellowstone National Park, WY, United States - YNP-CB-019-1 | ecosystem: Environmental > Aquatic > Thermal springs > Hot (42-90C) > Sediment... | reverse complement strand
GAAAAGAGATTTGACAGCTTGTTTTTTATGTGATATAGTGAAATTAAGGAGGGATAAAATATGCCCAAACCTGGGGGCCCAGCAAGCGGTATTATGCTAGGGCTTGACCTCGGCTCAAAATTTATGAAGGTAGCGGAGGTAAGCGCCAAAGGCGGAGAGTTGGAACTTCTCTCCGCTGGCATCCTCCCTACCCCAAGTGGCCTATTCTCTGGGGATGCAATAATTGACCCTCAGGGAACAGCCGAGATGTTAAAAGCTTTGCTCCAGCAGGTTGGCGTTCATACAAATAAGGTTGTTATTTCCGCTAAGGGACAAACCTCGGTAGTAGTCAGGATAATAGAGGTGCCAAAGATGAGAGAGGAAGAGCTCGCCGATGCTATGAGGTGGGAAATAGAGAGGCATGTTCCCTTCGCCGCCACCGGAGCTGTAACTATGGACTACGCCCCCCTCCAATCAATGGATACTATCCCGGATGAAGGAACAGGTGAAGTTTTAATGGCTGTGGCGGAGGAGGGATTGATCAAGGCTTTAGTTGATACCATTGAGCTAGCCGGCTTGGAACCAGTTGCTATTGATATAGAGCCACTCGCTTTAGGAAGATGCTATGTGAGTAAAGACCAAGGGCTGAAAGACAAAACGATTGCAATCTTACAAATGGGAGCAAGGTCATCGGAGCTCACGGTTATCGGACAGGATAACCCCCGCCTAACCCGCACTTTGACCATCGGCGGAAACAACATAACATCCGCTATCGGTAATGCACTGGGGGTTTCCGATGAGGAAGCGGAGAAAATAAAGAAAAGATATTCTACCATCTTCGTTGAAAAGCTTGGTATATCTACCCCCCCTCCTTCCCCTACTACCTCGCCAGCTGAGGAGGAAGCACCCTTCTTCCCCTTCAGCTCCGCCTACGAACTTCCCCCCGAGGAAGAAACACCTCCCCCTTCGAAGGAAGAGAAGGAACTACCAGCAAAGGAGAAGGAACTCAGCGAGTCGGTTTTTGAGGCTATATTGCCCATCTTAGGCGATATGGTAAACGAGTTGAGACGCTCATTTGAGTACATCAGGAGCAGAGCGGGCGAGATGGAGATTGAGAAAATGATAGTGAGCGGTGGAGGAGCACTCATAAAAAACATTGACAAGTTTTTCCAACAAGAGCTAGCTATCCCAGTGGAAATCGGCGATTCCTTGAAGGGGCTGAAGATAAATCCTCGCCTTTCTCCCCTTTATATAAGCGAGATCTCGCCCCTTCTTGCCATTGCCATTGGGCTTGCAATCAGGGATTTTGTGTAAGGGAGGAGATGAGTAAGCAATGATAAAAATCAATTTATTACCAGCTTTTGTAAAGGAAAGAAAAATCGTTAGAAAACTGTTGATGCTGGTTTTCATTTTCCTTGGGCTGGAGCTCCTCGCTTTTTCTTACTGGTATAACCGTGTCTCTACCGAAGGCTACAAGGTAAATCAAGGGCTTGAAACCGCCAAGGCACAAGCTCAGGAAGTGCAGAATCTGCAAAATGAGGCGCAGAGCATTAGGTCGGAGATAGAGCCGATAAAGGCTAAAACGAAGTTCATAGAAGATACGATGACCTTCCCTGTGAAGCTGGCTGACCTTTTGGATTCCATCAGTCGTTACACCTATGCGAAAGTTATCTATACTTCCTTACAGCTGGGCGCTGGTGGAGGAATGGCTGGAGGGGGGATGATGGGTAAAGGTCCAATGGGTTCTATGGGAGGTATGCCCGGCTCAAGCGGAGGAACACCGGCGATGATGGGTGGTATGCCGGGGATGATGGGAGGTGGAGCTGGAGGAGGCGGACAGCAAATAACAACTGTTAGCATCCAAGGATATACCAATTCCGTTGAGGATGTCGCTCGCTATCTTCAAAACATCCTCCGCTGCCCCAAAATAGCAGATGTTCAAATAAGTGGGATACCAGGTTATGGCACCGCAGGTGGCGCTATGCCCGGTATGGGTGGCGGTATGTCCGGAATGATGGGCAAGGGTCCAATGGGTGGGACGCCTGGAATGATGGGCAGTATGCCTGGAATGATGGGTGGAATGCCCGGAATGATGCCTCCAGCAAGTAGTGGGATGACCTCCCAAGCAGGGGGTCAAATAAACATAAGTGTCATTTGTTACCTTATGGAGCCCCTTACCCCACCTTCCCCTCCCACAGCAGCAGCGGCTGCCGCTCCCGCCGCTGGCGGGGTGATGCCCCCTATGGTCGGGATGGGAGCTACAGGAGCGCTACCCCAAGCGGGAGCTCCCCAAGCAGCTCCCGCAGCGAAAGCTCCAGCTGCTGGAGGGCGAGGGGGAGGCCTGCCAGGCATACAAGAGAGAAGACAAATGGAGCAAGAACTCGGAGGGGAGTGATTGCGATGATAAGGTTAGAGAGGTTAACAAGACAACAGGTTTTGATAGCTGGGCTCTTGGCTTTCGTCATATTCGCAGGAGCAATGTTTTTCCTTCTAATCCGCCCCCGTTATAGAACGCTCTCCGCCCTTCAGAAACAGCTGCAAGATACACAGGCAATCGTTAATCAGAGAGCACAAGCAGAGGCAGACCTTAAGAAAGCGAAGGAGGAGAAAATAAAAGAGGAAGCAAAACTCGCCTACTACGAGAGAACAAAGATGATTCCCATAGACCTAAAAGATAGAATGAAAGCTATGTTCGCCCTCTGGACTGAGCACAACAAAGTGCTTGGCAAGAAGGTTGAGGATTTCTTCAGAAACTCCGGCGTCCTGCTCCTCAACCAAGTTCAGGTATCCCCGCCTCCAACTGACCCATCCTCCATCCCCTCGGACATCTATACGATTAGTCTCGGCAATTACTCCGTTATGGCTCCCTTCCCTGTTCTCTTAAATTTTCTTAAAAATAAAATGCCAAAATTCCCCCGCGTAGCGCTCCTCCCCAGCCTAAGCATAACTGGACCCAGTCCCGCCACTGCCTCCTTCAGTTTGACTGTTTATTATTTCCCTAAGGGTGGCGAGGTAGCTCCCGCTCCGGCTGCAGGCGCAGCACCTACTGGGATGATGGGGATGCCAGGTATGATGGGTGGAGGCGGTATGCCACCGATGGTGGGGACAACGAAGGGACCAATGGGCGGAGGGGGAATGCCAATGGGTGGGAATATGCCAGCAGGTGGTAGAGCCCCTATGGGTGGGAATATGCCAGCAGGTGGTGGCATGATGGGAGGAAGAACAAGATAAGGAAGAGAGGTGATTTGAATGGCATTACAGAAACTTAGAAATATTGACTTAAGCGATAGAAGAACTCAGCTGATAGTTGGTGGCGCCCTTGCGGTGGTCATAATAGCAGTCGTTCTTCTCTTGGTCTTAAGGAAACCCGCAGGTGGAGCTAGACCGCCCGTTCCGATGATGGGAATGATGGGTATGATGGGTGGGAATATGCCAGGGGGAGGAAACGCTCCCGCTGGAGGTAATATGCCAGCTGGTGGTGCGCCAATGGGGGGTATGCCTGGTATGGGTCCTATGGGGATGATGATGGGAATGGGAGCTGGCGCTACTATGGGAGCGGGTGGTATGACAGGGCAAGGTGAAGCCCCTAAACCAACAAGGAAAGTTCCAGCTGGACCACCGAAGGAACCATCTCGCGCGGACCCCTTCTCAGTGCCCATCCCTAAGGAAGTTTTTGAGAGAATCTCAAGAGTTGATATTGTGCCTCCCCCTCGCCTCACTCCCCAAACCGCCCCTATGCCTACAACTGCCATAGTCCAAGTTCCCTTTACACGAATGGCTGGCATCGCCATAGCCAACGGGGTATATGCCCTCTTGGAGAGAACCAATGGACAAATGATAATTGTTAGTCCCGGAGACACTGTAGATGGTTTAACTGTGGAGAGGATAGAAGCCGATAAGGTCGTATTGAAAGGCGAAGGAGGAGAGGAAAGCATCGTTGAGATGAAGGGAGCGACAGCTGGGGTGGGGATGGGGGGTATGCCAGGGATGATGCCTGGGGCAGGAATGACTGGGATGGGGGGTATGCCAGGGATGCCTGGGCAAGGGCAGGGATTTAGAGGACAGTGAAACAAAATGGCGGTAAAATTCGTCTAAATATATGGAAAAGATGTTGCGTAAAGAATCAAATATAGATAAAATTAAAAAAGGAGGTGAAACATAAATGCGTCTAACAAAAGTGGTTCTCGTGTTGTTGTTTCTCTGCGCCACGATGCTGCTGTTCGCTCAGCAAAATGTCGAGATTCAGCCCGGCAACAAGGTCAGTTTGGAATTGAGGGATGTTCCCAGGCTCACCGCACTGGAGAACCTTCTGAAGGCAGCCGGCAAAGGAATGGTTTTGGATTCCTCTGCTCGCCGCTTCAATGATTCGATATCCCTAAGCTTGCAGAATGTTGATTTCGACCAAGCACTGAAATCCATTTTGGGAGATTACCTCGTCGCCGAGCCTATGGGGGAGAATAACTATACGATTAAACAGCAGACCATCGCCCCCGGCTTCCAGCAGTGGAACCAACCGTTCCAGTTTCCTCAAACTGGGATACCCACCACCCCAACCACAACAACCCTTCCCTCGAACATAACCTACGATAAGATTAACCTCCAGTATGCAACCATCTACGATATCTTAACAGTTATAGGTGGCTATGGCGGATATGGCGGCTACGGTGGATACGGCGGATACGGTGGCTATGGTGGATATGGCGGATACGGTGGCTATGGCGGTTATGGCGGTGGCTATGGTGGATATGGCGGCGGCTATGGTGGATACGGCGGCGGCTATGGCGGCGGTAGAGGTGGATATACTGGTGGCAGAGGCGGATATACCGGCGGATATACTGGTGGCAGAGGCGGATATACCGGCGGGTACACCGGTGGCAGAGGCGGATATACCGGCGGGTACACCGGTGGCAGAGGCGGATACACTGGCAGATATTGATTTTTCCCTTGCCAAGATATCCAAAGCTCTTTAAGATAAAGTAAGCAGTTAATTCTCTCAGCGAAAGGGAGGGTGATTTTTATGCACTCTTTTCTCAAGCGGGGCGCCTTTATTTTAGCGGTGCTCCTCGTTTTTATAGCTTTACCGTTGCAGTTGTTGGCAAAAGAAGAGGCAGCGCCAAGCGAAAGCGGCCAGAATCTTGTTACCTTAGAGGTGCAAGATGCCGACCTCTGCGATGTCGTGCGTATCTTGATGAAAGAAAGCAAGACGAATATCATCATCGCCGATAGGGACAAAATAAACAAAAAGATAACCGCAACGCTTTACGATGTTCCTCTGGAAAAGGCACTTCAGAATATCGTCAAGGCGAATGGTCTTTACTGGTATAAGGAAGGCGATGTCTATGTTATAAGCGCAGAACCACGCCCGGAGCCGAAGGAAGAACAAACCACCCCTAAAGAAGTAACCCAACCTACTCCTCCACCTGAAACTCCCACTACTCCCCAAGTTCCTACCCGAATTGAGTCGGAAAAGTTCGTTCTTAAATATGCTCATCCGAGAGATATAGCCGCCCTGTTAGGAGCATCCGCTGCCCGCCGCCCCTTTGCCCTCTTCCAGGGTATGGAAAGAACAGGAAGAGGTCCTCTCGCTCCGACCTTTGGACGCTCTAAGGAGGAAACGGAAAGTTCCCCTATTCAAGGAGGATTTGCCCAGTATGGACGAGGTATGGGGGGATATGGTGGCGGATATGGTGGTAGAGGCGGATACGGCGGTGGCATTGGGGGATTCGGCGGCATTGGGGGATTCGGCGGTGGCATCGGGGGATTCGGCGGTGGCATCGGGGGCTATGCCCCTGGTGTTGGCGGTTACGCCCCTGGTGTTGGCGGTTATGCTCCCGGAGTGGGAGGAGTTGGCGGCATAGGAGGCTATGGATATGGTTATGGGCTTATGTCTTTTGTCCCTGGCATTTACAACATCATTCCCTATGAGCCTGACAACGCCCTCATCGTTATCGGAACACCAGAGGGAATAGAACAGTTCAAGAAGCTCCTTCAACTTTTGGATGTTCCAGTCCGCCAGGTGGAGATAACAGCTGAGTTCGTGGAGATAAGCACTGATGTTACCAAGAGCCTGGGAATAGATTGGATGCTAACGAACAATGAGACCACTATAACTGGACAAGGGATGTCTCCCGGAACTGGTGCTACCTTGGTTATAGGTTATACAACTCCCCGCATAAGAGCTCAGCTCGCCGCCTTGATGAAAGAGAATAAGGCAAGGTTAGTCAATGCTCCTCGCGTTACCACTTACAACAACTACCCTGCCTATATTGATATATCGCAGGATATCCCTTATTGGTATCCCGAAACGACACTAACCCAGTTCGGTGGCACACAAACAACCTGGGTGCCCGATGTGATAAGCGTGGGAACCACTTTGACGGTTACCCCCACGATAAACGGCGACGGTTCAGTTACCTGCTATATCACCCCGAGTGTTTCAGAGGTTATAGGTTTTGTGACTGGTCCCACGGGAACCTTGCCCGAGACGAGCACGAGAGATATGGATACCATAGCAAGGGTTATGAGCGGCGAGACTTTGGTTATCGGTGGGCTTGTGCGAAAGAACATCAGCACGCAGAATGTAAAGGTTCCCTTCCTCTCCGATTTGCCTCTCATAGGTGGCTTATTCAAGGGACAGACACAGAGTACCACGGAGAGCGAACTTTTGATATTCCTCACGCCACGCATCTTAGAGGAGCCGAGTAGAGCCGTGGGCGCAGTTGTAGCTCCTCCCACTGGAGGTGGAGCAGGAGCGCCCGCCCCTTAAGAGGGATAGTTAAACGAGAAAATAACAAAGAAGGAGGGGGCGACCCTTTTGGGTCGCCCCCCATTTACTTTTACTTGCTCTTATTTTAATTTCTCAATCTCTTGAAACAACTCCTCAATAGCTTTTTGAAAAGGTACTGTCCTTACTGGATTCCCTTTAACAAACAACACCGCTCCTTTCTTCCCAAATGCCAATCCTATATCCGCATCTTTCGCCTCACCCGGTCCATTCACCTCACACCCCATAACTGCTACCTTTAATGGACGAGGGGGCAACTCCTTCAACTCTTCCCTCACCCTCTCCGCTATCTCTATTAAAGGCACAGAGCACCTCGCACACATAGGACAAGATACTATTATGTATCCCCTCTTCCTAAGATTTAGACTGCTCAATATCTCCCAAGCAACCTCAACCTCCTTCACTCCATCAGCGGTTAAAGATACCCTTATAGTGTCTCCAAGCCCTTTGCTCAAAAGAATGCCCAAGCCAACCGCCGACCTCACAGCCCCCTCCGGCATAGGTCCCGCTTCAGTTATCCCTATATGCAAGGGATAATCCCTTAATTGAGAGAATTTCTCATAAGCGGAAACTGTTGTGGGGATGTCAAATGCCTTGAGAGAGACAACTATATCCTGAAATCCCTCCTCCTCAAGAATCTCAACCTCCCTAATCGCTGACGCCACCATAGCTTCTGAAATTGAGCCTTTATATTTTTTCAAAATATCCTTGGGAAGCGAGCCTGCATTTACGCCAATCCGGATAGGGACCCCCCTATCCTTTGCCACTTTCACTATCTCCCTTACCGCCTCCTTACTGCCAATCGTTCCAGGATTTATCCTTATCTTATCCGCTCCCTTCTCCAAAGCTATCAATGCAAGACGCCAGTTGAAATGGATATCCACAACTAATGGAATGGAAATCTTCCTCCTGATTTCATCAATTGCTTCCCCAGATTCCCTGTTAGGAACCGCCACTCTAACTATTTCACAACCAGCCATCTCCAATCTCTTTATCTCTTCAACTACCCTACCCACATCCTTCGCGGGGGAACGCGTCATAGATTGAACCGCTATGGGATTTCCCGCGCCAATTTTTATATTCCCTATTTTAACCTCTCTCGTCATCCCTATCTAAGAGAGCGCCCCATCTTCTCCAAAACCTCCCTATCCACATTCCCCGTAAGGAAAACTCTGTATCCTTTGATGTTGAGGGAAACGATTTCCTGCTGGGAAGGGATAGGAGCATTGGGTTGCCTATGGGGACAGAGTGTTTCTAGAATGGTTATCGGGTTCAGCCCATCCGTTAAATGGATAAGAACACCTTTCTGCTTTTTTGCGAAGAAAGGTCTTTTGTGAACGATTTTGTAGCCGGGAGGAATATAAGCAGGAACAAGCGGACGAAAGTGAAGGATCTTTTCTATCTCTTCAAAAGAATAGCTCCTTGGCTCTTCCCTAAAGCCGGGAATCCTGAATTCTTCTTTGCTAAAAGAAGGCTTGAGCTGAAGTGAAACCAGCGATATTATAAATAAAAGCTGGCCAGAAGGAGAATAGCGCTCGGTCTTCAGACGAATTCCCGTTTCCTTGTCCACCCAAAGCTTGAAGTAGCCTCCCTTCACATAGGCAGGCTTAACGAGAAAAACGCTCGCCTTTCTTCCCATTACCTTCTCCTCCCTTAATTGGCTAATTTTGGCGCTCTTTGAGAGAAGGTCTAAGTGAATATCCAATAAATCTCTTGCTGGAAAGGGATGATGAAATGACATCCTCCCTCTCTTGGGAGGGATAACCGCTCCCCCTTCCTCACCCCATACCATCACATAACCAGAAAAGGGAGACGGTGAGAGAAACTCTAACCTCGTCTTATCAGAAGAATCGTGCTTCACAATAACCTCAAATTTATGATAACCTTTTGGAGTGTAAAGAAGATGAATTTGCCTTCCCATATAGCTCGATTTTTCTTCCTTCTCCAAATATTGGCGCAGGAGCGAGAAGGAATCCATCGGCAAGAAGACGATTGCAAAAGCAAGTATTAAAATAGGAAGAACAAGCTTCTTCATTCTTGGCCTGAAATAAGGAGCATCTTGACCGCTGAATCAGCGGAAATTAGAGGATTCTGTAATGTATAGATAAAATGCTCCCTCCGATAACTTCTTAGCAATTCGGTTTCATCTGGTTTTTTATGAAACACGAATATCAAAGTGGAAGCAATGAGAACGAGAGGAAGAAGGAAAAGAGCAAGCCTCCTTTTGAGAAGGAAAATTAAGTGAGGTCGGGAACTTGCTTTGCTTCTCTCTAGGCGATACAAAACAACCGCATTGAAATTGGGGCTCAATTCGGGAGTGGGAAGAGAAGATGTCAGCTCTTTAATCTTTTTAACTTGCCTGTAGAAGCTTCTACACTCGGGACAGATTGAAAGGTGAAAAAGCAAAGCTCTCTTCGCCCTTTCATTGAGCCTATCATCTAATAATTGTGAACAGAGAAATTTTGCTTTCTTACAATTCATCTTTTTCATCTCCCGAGAAAGGTGAAAGCCTCTCTCGCAGTATTTTACGGGCATAAAAAAGGCGGGATTTAACTGTTCCCAATGGGCAACCAACCATTTTTGCTATCTCTTCATAGGTAAAACCCTGTAAATCTCGCAAAATGATAACCTCTCTTAACTCATTCGGTAAGGAAGCGATTTCCTTTCTCAATCTTACCAAGAGCTCGCTGTCATCCTCCAAGGCTTCAACATTATCTCCTTCTGATTCCTTGTGGGTGTCGTCCCCTTCAATATAGGAATCAAGGGAAACGGTCGGATTCCGCTTCTCCACTCTCTTGCTATCCCTTATTAAGTTTAGAGCTATCTTGAAAAGCCAAGTTCTAAAAAGAGAATTGTCCTTTAATTGAGAAAGGGAAAGGTAAGCCCTTACGAAAGCTTCCTGGGCAATATCCTCAGCATCCTCTTTATTATGGAGGCCGTGATAAACGAATCTAAATAAGGAAGCTCTATAGCGTTGGACCAAGATGTCAAACGCCTCCTTATCGCCGTTTTTGCTTCTTTGAACCAGAATCTCGTCTTTTTCCTCCAAGAAATCCTTTTTCATAATTAATGACGATAAAAAATAAAGATTGTTCAAAGATTTTGATATTGTTAGAGATTTTAACGAAAACAAATAAACTTGTCAAATTTGTGATTGTGACGTCTCTATTTTACCCTACTTTCAAGTGCTCCGCAATATTTTCTGGCAAAAGGAGCCCAAAGCTCGATATATGCTGGTGGCTTATGAGCTCGCCATATCATAAAACTGTGAGCGTGTTTGTTGCGACATTGAGAAAGTTTGTTTAGTATTTCCCGAAAAATCTCCCTTCCCTTTGCCTTCTCCTCCTCATTGCTACCCCATTCCCCATCACACTCCCACTCC
>Ga0272448_1009172_pt1 | contig 10148 bp, 9 predicted proteins | sample YNPCB0191_FD_202220 | JGI IMG/M metagenome (GOLD analysis project Ga0272448, IMG submission 202220) | Hot spring sediment microbial communities from Yellowstone National Park, WY, United States - YNP-CB-019-1 | ecosystem: Environmental > Aquatic > Thermal springs > Hot (42-90C) > Sediment... | reverse complement strand
ACTGGAGTTAAGGTTTCATTATGTTGAGAAATGTACTGACGTATCCAAGGATCTGTTTTTTCCCATATAGAATCTATAATAAATTTTGGTTTTTTCTCTTGAATAAATTTATCGAGCAAATTTTCATTCTCTGGAAAATTATAAGTTGCTCTCTCACTATAATAGGTAATTTGAGGAACGCTCCTAGAAATGATAATATCGCTTTTATTTGTATTTTCTTTTAACCATAATCCTGCTTCTTTTACAGAATCATAACTAGTTAATTTTGCTTTTATTATGAAATTTGAATAAGAAAGCATATTATAAGAACTAAAAATTAAAATTCCTAAAACAAGAAAAATTCCTAATATCTTATTGTATTTTTTTATATATTCATAAAAGATTTCTAAACTTTCTCCTATTAGAATAAAGACTGCTGGAAAGATAATAAAGATATACCTATCCTCGAAATGATTAACAAAAAATCCAAAATAAATTAAAGGGATTATTAACCATAATATAACAAAAAGAAATTTCTTCAAATTTTCTTTTTTTGAAATTAAACCATAACTAATAAAAAGGTTAAAAAAGATAAAAAGAATTCCAAAAACAAAAAAGAAAAAAATTAAACTTTTAATCCCTCCTAAATAACTAGGAAAATACTTAACATATTGAAGAAAAACATTCAATGGAGTATCTTCGGGGGCTCTTTCAGAAGTTGCAACACCTATAAATGCATGAAAAGGATTTCCATAATTAATTTTTGCATAAATCAGATACGGAGAAAAAACTAAAATTCCAATAATTAAAGAAACATATAATTCTTTTTTCTTAAATAATGAAAATTTTTCTATTAAGAATAAATAAAATAATAAAACAATAATCATTAATCCTACAGTAAATCTAATCAAAGACCCAAAAAATAAAATTGGCAATATGAAGTATGCTGCTTTTTTATCATTTTTAAAGAAATATCTAATAAAAAATAATGTTCCTAATAAAACAAAAAAAACTTGGGGCATATCTACAAGTAAGCGATTAGTATAAAATAAATCAAGATAAAAAACACTCATAAGAAAAACAGCAATTAAAGCTATTTTTTTATTGGCGAGTTCTTTTCCTATATAAAAAAGCAAAATAAGTGAAGAAAGAGATAATAACATAAATAAAAATCTCAAACCAATTTCTCCAAAACCTATTTTTAAAAATAAAGCAGCAATAAGCGAAAACATAATTGGTCTCAAAGAAAACCAACCTGTATCTGGAGTATGAAAAGCTATATTTTTTGCTTTAAGCATATATTCTGCTTCATCCCACCATAAGGGCTGATTTTTAGTCAAGAAAAAATAATATAAACGAATAAGAAAAGCAAATAATAAAACCATAATAAGCGCAAGATTATAAGGGTTTTTTAACCAAGATTTTATTCTTTCTCTTCTTTCTTCATTTTTTCGTTCAGCTTCTTTTGATTGTTCCATTCTTCAATTCAGTTTTTTAGCTTTATATTATTTTGTACTCTCAACTCTCTGCCAAAGCTCCTTTTGCGTCTTGTTCTTTATACTTATGTCAAGATAGATTAATATCCAAAGGTAAAATCTTGCAATTAATAATTCAAAAAGCCAGATTAATTGCCTTATTCCAGAAACATATTTGAAAAGCCTGAAAGCGCCAGAGCTTTCAGAGCTAAATGAACGCATTTGTTTTCCCAAAATCTTGCCTATCTGGTTATATCCTCCAGCACTTCTCTTCTTCTGCTTTATCCAATCTGAAAAATTAGTCGGGTATTTGACATAAACTTTCGCATCAGGAGCATACTCAATTTTATATCCCTTCTCATAAATAATCTCAGATATATAGCCGTCTTCTGAAAGCAAATTTTCAGGCAGTCTTGGAAAAAGCTCTTTTCTTATTGCAAATAAATAGCCTGAACATATTATTTTGCTATCTTTTTTTTGGTTTTCTATCCTAATTTCATTAGCAACATTAGTCAAAACAAATGCCCAGAATCCATATCTATCATTTTTCGGGTTTAGGGAAACAGGATTTCCAGATACTGCTCCAATCTCCTTATTTTTAAACTTCTCAACCATCAAATTAAGCGCGTTCTTATCAACATAAACATCTCCGTCTGTTAAAACAAGAATATCTCCTTTTGCTTTTGAAACTGCAAGATTAAGGGCAGCTGGCTTTCCTTTTCCGGGGTCTTTAAAAATTTTTATTTGCTTATGTTTTTTTGCATATTTTCTTGCAACATCCAAGGTTTTTTCATCAGGAGCAACAACAATAAGTTCATATTTTTCTTTTATGTCTTGAAAAATAAAAGATTCTATTGCTTTGCCGATTGTTTTTGGTTCCCTGAAACTTGTAATAACTATGCTTATCATTTTTAAGCTACATATACAAAATATTTAAATCTTCTTAATTTTAAAAAAAATATCAAAAAAGCAATAAAAGAATAGAAATAAAAAAAGAGTGCTATAAAAAAATTGTAGAAAAAACTAATCCTTGATTAAATATATAAAAATAAATCAAGCTTTAAAATAAGCTTGTTAATTTATTTATTAGTTTTTCCCAGCTAAACTCAAAGGCTTTTTTTCTTGCATTTTTTCTTATTTTTTCTATAATTTTTTTGTTTTTCTTGTCTAAACAAAATAAGATTATATTTGCTAATTGCTTTTCATCTCCTATCTTGAATAAAAAACCATTTTTTTTATTTTCAATTATTTCTCTGCCGCCATCTGTATTAGAAGAGATGACTATTTTTCCTAGTGCCATGGCTTCAATTAAAGCTTGGGGCATTGCTTCTCTAATACTCGGTAAAACGAATATATCAGAAGAATTTAGTTTTTTGATTTTTTTATTTAAATCATAAATTGGAGGTAAAAATTTTATTGATTTAAAATTCTCTTTAATATTATAATTTTGTTCTATAGGACCAATTATTTCTAAATTTATGTTTTTGTTTTTTTTATAAACAATTTCATAAGCTTTAAATAAAGTTTCAAGATTTTTTACAGGCGCTATTCTTCCTAAAAAAATTATATTTTTGAAATTATATTTGCTTTGTTTTGTTTTAAAAAAAGGCAGGGGGATTCCATTTGGGATGTAAACTATTTTTTCTTTTTTTGCACCTAAAGAGAATAAATAAGGAATTTCCCATTTTGTTATTGTTATTATTTTGTCAAATTTGTTTAAATTTTTGGCATAAAATAAATCATAAATTTTTGTCAATAAAGTTAATTTAAAACCCCTTATTTTAGAAGAAACAAAAGGTGCGTGAGTAACAAGAAAGATTTTGCATTTTTTTCCTCTTGTTTTTAATATTTTTGCTACTTTTAATGCTTGGTTTGTGTGAGGGTGTCTATAAACATGAGCTATAATTACATCAGGAGATAACTCGAGGGCTTTTTTTTCAAAATCCCAAAATAAAGCATTTTCTCCTACTTTAAATTTTACAGGAAATCTACATATTTTTATTCCTTCAATTTCTTCATAAGAGCTTGCTTTTTCTGTTGTTCCTTTAATTATATTTGAGGAAAAAACCCATGCTTCATAACCTTTTTTTACCAGCTCAATTGCTTCTTGCTTTACTCTTGTCCAAACTCCACAAACTCCTGCTGAAAACTCACATATTTCAAGGATTTTTAGTTTTTTCATTATATGAATTAGAAAAAGATATTTAAATAAGTTATGAATAGTTAATTCATGAACGTCTCAATAGTAATTCCTATATACAAACCAGATAAAGAAATTTTATATAAAATAGAAGAATCTTTGAAAAAACAAAAATTTAATGATAAAATAGAGATAATAAAAGTTGAAAAAGGACTCGGATTGGCAGAGTCTATGAATTATGGTATAAAAAAAGCAAAATATAATATAATAGTAACATTACATCAAGATTGTGTTCCTGAAAATGAATTCTGGCTTGAAACATTAGTCAAACCTTTAAAAAAGAAAAAAGTTGTTGCAAGTGTCAGCAGGGTATACCTTCCTTATGAATTTTGGAATAAATTTGATTTTATTGCCAAGGTTATGTCTGCAAAAGAGCAAAGAGTAATAACTCCTTTATTAGACGAGAAAGGGTGTGCTTATAAAAAGGAAATTTTAATGAAAGTTGGACTGTTTAATAAAAAAGAATTTAAAACAGCTGGAGAAGACTTTGATATGTATATAAAATTAAAAAAAGAGGGCAGGGTGGTATATCCTAATTGTAAGGTATTGCATTATCACAAGCATACCGGAAAAAATAGATTCAAAAAAGAGATTCAATTGAGCGAAGGGTTTGGAGTTCTTGTAAGAAAATTTAAAACAAAAATGCCAAAATATTGGATTGGATTAATTAAAGCAATTCCTATTGTTGGCTGGCCTGTTTTTTTAATAAATTTTCCATATAAAAAATGGATTTTTGGAGGATTATTTTGGATATTTTTTTCAATAATTGTTAATTTTTTATATGTTTATGGGTTCTGGAAAGGATTTATTAAAGGAGAGCAAAAAACAAGAATTTAAAAATGTTAAAATTTTGTTTAACAGTGGATTGCGAAGGGGTTGAAACATTAAAACAAATCAGCCCTAGATGGAACACTATAGATAAAATCAAAGGAAAAATCAATTATGCTTTAAGAAACATAAGATATAATAAGGACGGATTTAAACTAGTTTATAATGAAATAAAAAATCAAAAATTTCCCTGCACTTTTATGTTAGTTGGGAAAAAATACAAACCTATTGAAAAATTAAGCTTTATTGAATGGGGGTATCATTCTTTAAATCATCTGCCATTAACTTTAATTTCAAAGGAAAAACTTGAAAATGAAGTAAAAAATATCTATAATGTTAAATCTTTTACAGCTCCATTATGGATGATAGAAGACATAAGTAATCCATTGAGGGTTTTCAAAGTATTAAAGAAAAATAAATATAAATTTGTCGTATATAAAGGGAAAGATGATGGAATTAAACATTTTCATAAACTTGAAATAACAAAGCCAGAAATAAAATATGATATAAAGTTAGTTCACCTAAGTAACTGTTTTGAGGGAAATTCAAGCAAAGAGCATATAGAAAAGATAAAAATGGAGATTTTAGAAAATATAAACAAGGATGCGGTATATCTTTTATCAACCCATGATTTTACTCATAAGAACAATAAAAACTTAAGAATTATAATAAGTTTTATTAAACATTTACAAACGCAGGGAAAAATAAAAGCGATAAAATTATCAGAGGCATAATATGGGGATAAAAGATAAAATTGCAAGGCACATAGAAAAAGTAACTGTAAGAAATCTTAATAAAGAAATTACAAAATATGTTTTTGGAAGAAAGGTTTTAGATAATGGATGTGGAAGTGGAAGTTTTATTTATGAAAAACATAAAGACAAAGAAATATATGGAATAGATATAGTAAAAAGAGAGATATTGAGAAGGGGGGCGAAAGAATTTAAATTAGCATCTTCTACAAAAATTCCTTATAAAAAAGATTTTTTTGATTGTGTTGTTTATTCAGGAGTCATACAATATATAAAAGATTATGAAAAAACAATAAGAGAAATAAAAAGAGTTTTAAAAAAGGATGGAATTTTAGTAATTGCAACTGTTAATAAAGATTCCTTATTAAGAAGATTAAAAATAATAAACCCTTCGCCTAAAAAAGAAGCGGGAGAGTATAATATTTTTTCTTTTAAAGAAATAATAAATTTATTAAAAAAACATGGATTTAAAATAGAAAAAATTTTGGGTATTGACTATTGCATTATGCCTAAAGAATTATGTTCAAATATTTTGATTATTGCTAGAAAAGATTGATTTTATTTTTCCTGGAATTTGTTTAAATTTATAAATAATATTTCTTATTTTTACTTTTATTTTTCTTAATTTCAATTTTCTATATTTTATTTTTATATCTGATGGTTTTTCTTTATCTTCAATAGGATGAAATGATATTATTGCTTTATTCTTTGTTTTCTTTAAATAATAAATTAATTCTTTGCCTTTAAAAAATATTTTTATATTTTTAGGAAGCTTATTTGATTCTATAATTAAGATCAATTTAGAGGGGTTTTTTGAGAGATTAATCTTAAGTCTTCCCTTTTTATAAGAATAGTCTATTATTTGCTCTTTTTTTTCTTCATAATAATCTATCATTTCTTCATTATTAATATTATAAAATATCTTTGTTAAGATCTTGTAAATTTTTTCATAATTCTTTATAGCGCCTTCAACATCATCAAAATTATGAGGATGTGAGTGTAAAAAGAGATTTCCTTCCCCTAATAAATAAATCCAAAATAATGTTTTCTTCATGATGAGTTTATTTTCTTCCTTATCGGGATTAAAAGAAGAAAAATCGTCTTTAAAGTTTTGTAAGTATAATCTTATATTTAATTCTTTTAAGTCATTTGTAAAAACAGAATATGGACGAAATTCTGTAATCACATTATCCTTATATGCCTGTCTAAACAAATTTATTCCTGCCTTTCCTAAGGCTTCATAATCTTCTGGAAATTTTTCAACATAATTCCCAAAGTGCATGCTTCCAGACCTTATCTTTTGGCCGGTTTCTTTTCTTATTAAATTTATACAAGAAGAATATGCTTTAGCAATATCTAGATTATTATTTTTGTTTTTTTTAATCCAAAAATATTGTTCAGAATGATATCCAAATATCTGATTTTTTAGATTGTCTTTTGCATAGTTTATAGAATAATCTACAGGGTTTAAGATAAATGGTTTTGTATATAAATAGGGAGATCCGTCATATTCCCCATATTTAAGGTTTGTTCTTAAATACCAGGTTGGTTTGATATTATATTTATTATTAAGAGAAATTATTCTCTTACCACTTTGTATGCAATCCTTAGATTCTGTATCATGATCAATTGAAAAAGACATAATTTTGGGAGAAATACATGAGTAAACTAAAATTTTATTTGAATCGCTTATAATCTTTTTAAATAATATAAAAAATAAGGGGCCTAAATCATCTAATCCTTTATTTGTTATATTTTCCCTTACTTTTATATGTGTGCATGTAGCATATCTTAAGAATAATGAAAATCCTAAATCATAAATGTAAAGTATCTTACCTTTTCCATATCTTCTTAATAAGATATAGTCATTTTCTTTTGTTTTTCCTATTATTTCTTTTTTGTTTAAGGCATTTATTATAAATGAATTTGTTTTGTCTTGTATTTTTAAATTATACTCTCTTGGAATAGAGAGATACTCTTTGCTTATAAAAAATTCTTTTGGGTCTGGAATTAGTAATTTTTCTGAATCTATAACTTCCAAATTAAAAAATTCTCTCATCTTTTTATCTTTAAAATCTTGATTGCCAAAGGCAATTAAAAATCCACCATTTTTTACAAAGGTTTTAATTTTTTTTTTAAGATTTACAGACATTTTATCATATCCCGGAGAAATTAAGATATCTAAATAAGAAAAAGAATGTTTCTCAGAGGTTTCTTCATAATCTATATTTCTTGCTTTAAATATATCCAACACAGAACAAAAATTTGCTATGCTTGCACTATAATCTTTAATAAAACTTGAGCCAAATTCTATTTTTTCTTTTTCTGGCTTTAAAATTCCTATTTTAAACTTTTTTTGTGTTCGCATTGTTAATTTCCTTCATTTTCTTTAAAATATGAGGCCTTTCTTTCAAGAATTTAATTACCTCTTCTAATTCTATTGCTTCTCCTTTATATAATTTTTCTATAATTTCTTTAATTATTTCAAAATCTTCTGGAAAATCAAATGTTAGCCTTAAATCATCATGATTAAACTCTCTTAACTTAGGATAATCTAAAAATTTTATATTAAACTTATCTGGATTTTTATAAATAAAGGGCGTTACGTGTTCTAACTCTACCTTATTTGGATTCATTGCTATTGCTTTCTTTAAAGTTTCTAAAGACATAACTTCAACAGCCAACCCCCATCCCGATAAAATTACTGGCTTATTATCCCTTGTTTTAAGAGCAATATACTCAAAATCACTTTTTTTAAATTCTGAAACAAGCCTATCAATCTGTTCTGGCTCTATGAAAGGAGAATCTCCTGTTATTCGAACAATAATATCTAAATTGTTTTTTTCAGCACATTCTTTAAAACTTTCTAATAAATTTCTATTTTCTAATGTTTCTTTTCCTCTAAATAATTTTATGTTGTTTTTTTTAGCAAAATCAATAAAAAAATCATCTTTTTTATCTTGAGTAACTGCTAATATTATCTCATCTACAGTATTACATTTCTTCAATCTCTCTAATAAATATGAAAGAAGAATTTTTCCTTTTATCTTTAAAGCGTGTTTATTTGGAAGCCTAGAAGAGCTCATTTTCGCTAGTAAAATTATTCCGACCTTTGATTTTTCCATCTTTAATAGAGATAAAAAAATATATAAGCTTATTTATTTTAAATATTTTAAAAATAATTCAATAATCTCACGGACTGCGCCTTCTCCGCCTCTTTTCTTTGTAACATAATCTGCTTGCTTTTTTGCTACAGGCATAGCATTTGCAACTGAAAAAGCAAGACCTGCTTTTTTCATTAAATCAATATCATTAATGTCGTCTCCTATATAAGCAAGATTTTCAAAAGATAATCCCCGTTTCTCTAAGAATTTAGAGACTTCGGCCATTTTATCTTTACATCCTAATAAAAGAAAGTCTACTTTTAGTTTTTTACCTCTTTCTATAATACATTTATCTCTTTCTCCAGAACAAAAACCACATTTTATCCCTTTTTTTTGTAGCATATAAAATACTCCGTCATACATTGAAAATTTTCTTGCTCTTAATCCATTATCTAAATAATATATTCCTCCATCTGTCATAATCCCATCTACATCTGTTAAAAGCACTTTTATTTTTCTAAACTTTTCTTTATTCAACATCTTCATCTAATATTAAATTGTCTGCATTTATATCTCTTCTTAATCTTTTTCCTAATATTTTGTCCTCGTCAAAAGGATTTAAGCCTAGAACAGTATGGGTTTTTGCAGTTATCATATCTTTTGTTAAGATTTCTCCTTTTTTTAAGTCTCTTGAAGAAACTATAGACCTAGCTAACTTTATTTTTGTAGACATTTCTTGATTAGATAAGGATTTTATTCCATCCCCTAATGCTTTTTCATAATTTCTTATCCAAACAACAAGTCTTTCCATTCCGGGGGGGTCTAATGCTCCAATATGGTCTGTTCCTTTCATGTGTCTATCAAGAGTAACATGTTTTTCAACTGCAACAGCTCCCATGACTGCTGCTGCGCAAGCAGCCATAATTCCTATAGAATGGTCTGACATCCCCACATTTAAATTAAACTTATTTTTTAATGAGATTAGAGCCTTCAGGTTTAGATGATCATAAGGGCAAGGATATTCCGAAGTGCAATGAAATAATAAAATCTTATTATGATATTCTCTTATTAAATTAACAGTTCTCTCAATATCTTTTAGATCTGACATCCCTGTTGATAAAAATAGGGGTTTGCCTTTTTTGGCCAAATGTTCAATTAATGGCTTGTTTGTCAAATCTCTTGAAGCTACTTTAAACATTTCAACACCTATTTCGTCTAAATCATCTGCGCTTTGTATATCACAAACAGAAGCAAAAAATATTAATCCCTTTGATTCTGCATATTGTTTTAATTCTTTATATTGCTCTTTGCTTAACTCGAGAAACTCCCTATGCTTTCCATATGTTTCTCCAAAAGAATTTGGGTTTAGATATGGCTGATTATACTTTTCTTTTGTTAAATCAGAAGGGATATGTCTTTTGCAAAATTTAACCGCATCAACTTTATCATGAGCCGCCTGATCTATTAATTTTTTAGCTATATCCATACTTCCATTGTGATTTTGCCCTATTTCTGCTATTATGAAAACAGGATAGCCTTCTCCTATCTTTCTATTTCCTATTATGATTGGTTCTGGCATTTTATATTAGTTTTTTGATTAAATTTATTATATTTTCAGTTGAGTTTGATGTTGTATAAAGATAATTTTTTAAAAAAATATCTGGCGAATAATACTTAGCTTGTAGAGTTTTTAATGCTTTCGATAGTTCTTTTTCGTTATGAACTGTAATAGAGGCCTTATACTTTGAATAAGGAACTAATTCTTTCTTTTTATCTGTGATATTTATTAGTTTTTTTCCAAGTAAAAGCG
>Ga0272448_1009171_pt1 | contig 10149 bp, 7 predicted proteins | sample YNPCB0191_FD_202220 | JGI IMG/M metagenome (GOLD analysis project Ga0272448, IMG submission 202220) | Hot spring sediment microbial communities from Yellowstone National Park, WY, United States - YNP-CB-019-1 | ecosystem: Environmental > Aquatic > Thermal springs > Hot (42-90C) > Sediment... | reverse complement strand
GGCGGCGCGGGCAGGCCGAGATCGGCGGGCGAGCCGGGCCGCGGTTCGAGGGAGGCGCGGCGAGCATCGATGAGCGCGGCGCGGGCCTCCGCATAGCCGTCGCTGAGCAGCCGCTCGAGCGGCACCTGCACGAACTCGGGGTCGCCGTAGTAGGCGTCGCGGTCGGCGAAGGCGAGCTTGAGGGCCTCGATGACCGTGTGCGCGAAGTCCGCGCTGTTGTGGCCCATGGCGCGCAGGTCAAAGCGCTCCAGCATCGCCAGGGCCTGCAGGAGGGCGGGGCCCTGGGTCCACGGGCCGCACTTGTAGACCTCCCAGCCGCGGTAGCTGCGGTGGACGGGCCGCTCAACCCGGGCCCGGTAGGCCGCGAGGTCCTCGACGCCGATCAGGCCGCCGCTTTCCAGGCACCACTCGGCAAGCTCGGCGCCAACCTCCCCGCCGTAGAACGACCGCCGGACCCCGTCGATTCCCCCTGAGCGCTCGGCGTCGATCAGCCGCTCGAGCGTCCTGATGAGCCGCTGCTTCCACCCCACTGGCGACTCGCTGAGGTGCTCGATGGCGGGCGAGATGCAACGCTCGAACGTCCGGGTCCCCCACCGCTCCAGCACCAACAAGCAAGCGTCGAGCTGGCCAGGGACCGCGGCCGCCGGGAGCGCGGTGGTGGGGATGCCGCCCCACCGCACGAAGTGCTCGAGGGTCGCGCGCCGCGGCGCGGGGCCCTGGCCGCAGACCACCAGCGGCTCGGGCTCTCCCGCGGGCCGCACGAGGATGGGCACCTCGCCGCCGAAGCAGAAGCCGGAGTTGTCGATCACGGACAGCAGCAGCGTGCCCACGACTCCGGCGTCGAAGGCGTTCCCGCCCTCCTCCATCACGCGAAGCGCCGCCTGCGTCGACCGCGCTGACCCCGAGGAGACGGCGCGCGCCCCGGTTATCTGTGACATCGCAAACCCCCTTGGCCCGCCGGCCCTAGGCAACCGGCGTTATGTCTCCAGTGACCTCGAACGTATCGGTGACCACGTTCACGTTGCGAAGCGCACCGCGGTTTTCCGGCTGACAGCCGCCCACGGACACCTGGAACTCTCCTGGCTCCACCAGCCGCCGGCCGCTGTCGTCGACGATGGACATGTCGCGGGGGGTGAGGGTGAAGCGAACGCGACGCCTCCTGCCCGCGCCAATGCGGACGCGCCGGAAGCCCTTGAGCTGCCGCAGCGGAACCGGCACCGAGGCCTTCCGATCCGTCAGGTAAAGCTGCACCACTTCCTCGCCCGCGCGCCCGCCGGTGTTCTCGACGACGACGCTGACGGAGACCGTCTTGCCGGCCGCGACCCGCCGCGGGCTGAGCTTGAGGTCGCGGTAGCGGAACTCCGTGTAGCTGAGGCCATAGCCAAACGGGTAAAGCGGGTCGCCTCGGAAGAAGCGGTACGTGTGGCCGGTCATGCTGTAGTCGTCGAAGGGGGGAAGCTGTTCGAGCGACCGATAGAAGGTCACCGGCAGTCGCCCCGCGGGGTTGTAGTCGCCGAAGAGCGCGTCGGCGACCGCCGCGCCTCCCGCCTGCCCCGGATACCAGGCCTCGAGGATGGCGGGCACATGCTCGTCGGCCCAGTTGATAGCGACGGCGCTGCCGTTGGTAAGCACGAGCACCACCGGGGTGCCGGTGGCGAAGACGGCCTTCAGCAGGTCCTCCTGCCGGCCTGGCAGCGCAAGGGAATGGCGGTCGCCATCGCCCAGCAGACCGCACACGGCCCCCTCCTCACCCTCAAGGAGAGGCGACGAACCGAGGACGACGATGGCGACGTCCGCTTGCTTCGCGATGGTCACCCCCTCGCCAAACCCCTCGGTGGCGGTGCCCGTGATGTCGGTGCCGGGCGCGTAGAGAACGGTGGTGCGCCGGCCGACTTTGTGCCTGATGCCGTCGAGCACGGTCCACTCTTCAGCGGGGGTGCCATTGTAGTTGCCGCGAAGGGTGGCGCGGTCGTCGGCGTAAGGCCCGACCACCGCAATCGTGTCGAGGTCCTTTCGCAAAGGTAGCAGGCCGCCCTCGTTCTTCAGCAGGACCAGGGACTTGCGGGCCGCCTCCAACGCGAGACGTCGGTGCTTGCGGCAGTCGTTGACCTCATACGGGATCTGAGCGTAGCGGACCATCTCGGGCGGATCGAACATCCCCAGCCGGAAGCGGGCCGTGAACAGCCGCTTCACCGAGCGATCAAGCTCCTCCTCGGACAGCAAGCCCTTCTGCACGGCGCTGACCAGGAAGAGGAACACCTCGCCGCAGTTGAGGTCGCAGCCGTTCCTGACGGCCAGCGCGGCCGCCTCCTCGGGCGTCTCGACCACCTTGTGGCTCTCGTAGATGTCGCGGATCGCGCCGCAGTCAGAGACCACGTATCCGTCGAAGCCCCATTCATCCCGCAGGATATCCTGGAGCAGAGCCTTGCTGGCGCAGGCAGGGGCGCCGTTGACGCGGTTGTAGGCGCCCATGATCGAGTGCGCCTTCCCCTCCCGGACGCAGGCCTCGAAGGCCGGAAGATAAGTGTCCCTGAGGGCGCGCTGGTCGACGCGCGCGTCGAAGGTGTGTCGCGCCGGCTCCGGCCCGCTGTGCACGGCGAAGTGCTTGGGCGTCGCCACAACCTTCAGGTACTTCGGGTCGTCGCCCTGCAGGCCGGTGACGAAGGCCACGCCCATGCGCGCGGTCAGGTACGGGTCCTCGCCGTAGGTCTCGTGGCCGCGGCCCCAGCGCGGGTCGCGGAAGATATTGACGTTGGGCGACCAGAAGGTCAGCCCGGTGTACATGTCCCTGACGCCGCGGCGGACGAACTCGTGGTGCTTCGCCCTCGCCTCATCGGAGATCGCCGTCGCCACCCTGTGCATCAGCTCGACATCCCATGTGGCGGCCAGGCCGATGGCCTGCGGGAACACGGTGGCGCGGCCGGCGCGGCCCACCCCGTGCAGACACTCGTTCCACCAGTTGTACTCCGGAATGCCAAGCCGCTCTATCGCCGGCGCCGCGTGGACAGTCTGGGAAACCTTCTCCTCCAGCGTCATCCGGGACACGAGGTCGTCGACGCGCTCGCTGATGGGAAGCGAGGTATCGAGGTACGCGGGCCGATCCCCCTGGGGGTCGTCTCTCATTGCGTTGACCTCCTGTCGGTCTGGTCGGTATGTAGTTCTCAAAGAGCGAGGAAGAACCTGCGGGGCGGTGCCGAATAGTGCACCATCCGCGGGTGCCGCGGCGGCGTCCGCGGAACAAGGAAACACGAACGCGAGGTGCGGGATGAAGGAGAAAATCGTTCTGGTCGGTGCGGGCAGCGCTGTGTTCACCCGGGGGCTGGTCGCAGACCTGATACGTACGGGATGGGAGGTGGAACTGGGGCTGGTCGATGTTGACCCCGTCGCGCTGTCCGTTGCCGAGGGGCTTGCCACGAAGATGATCCAGGCGCGGCAGGCGCCAATGTCTGTGACGGCGGCGACAGACCGCCGCGATGTGCTCGAGGGGGCTACCGCGGTCATCTGCACCGTCGGAGTGGGGGGGCGGCGGGCGTGGGAGCAAGATGTCTTCATCCCGCGCCAGTATGGCATCTACCAGCCCGTGGGGGACAGCGTGATGCCCGGTGGCGCATCGCGGGCCTTGCGCATGATCCCGGCGATGGTGGAGGTGGCGAAGGACGTGCTCGATCTGTGCCCCGGCGCCCTCTTCTTCAACTACGGCAACCCGATGACGCCGGTGTGCCGGGCGGTGCGCAAGGCCACAGGCGCGGAGATGGTGGGGCTGTGCCATGGGGTCAAGGGCGTCGCGCGCTATCTCGCCGAGGTGCTCGGGGTATCGGAACGCGATTTCGCATACACCGCCGTCGGCCTGAACCACCTCACGTGGTTCATCGAGGCGAGGGTGCGAGGAGAGGACGCGCTGCCGCGGCTGCGCGAGATCGCGCGGGAGCGTGTGGCGCGCGCCGCCCAGAAGGGGCCGCAGGACGCGGATGTCGCTGCCCTCAACCCCTTCTCGTTCCACCTGTTGCTGTTGTTCGGGGCCTACCCCGCCGTGAACGACCGCCACGTCGTGGAGTTCTTCCCCGAGCTGCTGCCCGGCGGCCGCTACTACGGCAAAACGCTGGGCGTGGACTGCTTCAGCGTGGAGGCGACAATCGCGGCCGGCGACCGCACCTATCAGGAGATGCAGCGCGACGCAACGTCCCCGGAGCCCCTGGGACAGGAGTACTTCGAGCGCATCGGCGGCGAGCACGAGCAGGTCATCGAGATCATCGACAGCATCCGGCGCGACCTGGGCCGGGTCTACTCGGCCAACCTCCCCAACCGCGGCCAGGTCCCCAACCTGCCGCCGGAAGCCGTGCTGGAGTCGCCGGCCATCGCAGACGGCGGGGGCATGAAGGCCATCGCACAGCGGCCGCTGCCATCCGGGATCGCAGGCACGATCGCACAGCGCCTCGCCTGGGTGGAGACGGTGGTGGAGGCGGCACTGGAAGGCAGCCGGCAGAAGTTCGTCCAGGCGCTCGTGCTCGACGGCTCCGTGCCCTCGCTGGAGACCGCGGAGAAGCTCGCCGACGCCCTACTGGCCGCCCAGGCGAACTACCTGCCGCAGTTCGCGCGGTAGGCCACCGCGCCGGCCTCGGGCGACGCGCCGCCCGCCGGTTCATCTGCGGGCGGCACTACGTTGACACCCAGACCGAGCCCTTCTCCCAGGACTGCACCGACTTTGTAATCAGCTCCATGCCGCGCCGGCCATCCTCGACGGACGGGAAGGCGTACTCGGCGCGCTTCATCGGCTTGCCGTCGATGTGGCGCCGGATGGCCTCGATCGCCCCCACGTAGATGTTGGCGAAGGCCTCCAGATAGCCCTCGGTGTGCCCGGCGGGAAGGCGGTTGATTGCCGTCGCAGCCGGAGACAGGTAGTCGGCGTGGCCGCGGGTCAGGATCTGGCGGGGCTGGCCGACGCGGTACACGTACAGGTCGTTGGGGTACTCCTGTGCCCAAAGGACGGCCCCCTTCGTCCCGTAGATGCGGATCTTTAGGCCGTTGTCCTCGCCCGCGGCGACCTGGCTGATGGTGAGCACGCCCTTGCCTCCCCCCTTGAGGCGAAGCAGCACATTGGAGTCCTCATCCAGCCTGCGCTCGGGCATGAACACGCACTTGTCGGCGCACAGCTCCACCACCGGGTCTCCGGTGATGTACTCCAGGAGGTGGTAGCAGTGGGTGCCCACGTCTCCCATGGTGCCTGCGATGCCGGCCTGGGCGGGATCGGTGCGCCACGCCGCCTGCTTGGAGCCGAGCTTCTCCTGCGGGACGGCGAGAAACTCCTGGAGGTACTCGACGATGACCTTCTGCACCCGGCCCAGCTCGCCGGACCGACACAGCTCCCGCGCGTGGCGGACGAGCGGGTAGCCGCTGTAGTTGTACGTGACGGCGAACACCAGGCCCGTCTTGTCGACCAGCTTTACCAGCTCCTCGGCCTGCTCGAGACTGTACGTCATCGGCTTGTCGCACACGACGTGAAACCCGGCCTCCAGAAACGTCTTCGCGATAGGGAAGTGGGAAACATTGGGGGTGACGATGGTAACGAAGTCGATACGGCGGTCGGCCGGGAGCTTGGCCTCGGCCTCGGCCATCTGCTCATAGCTGTCGTAGCACCGGGCCGGATCGAGGTAGAGCTCCTTGCCCGTCTGCCTGCTCTTCTGCGGGTCCTGCGAGAAACACCCCGCGACGAGCTCGGCCTGCCCGTCCATTGTCGCGACGGTGCGGTGAACCGCACCAATGAACGCCCCCGGCCCTCCCCCCACCATGCCCATTCTGAGCTTGCGCTTCCAGGATTCCATGGCCTGCCCTCCGGTTGGCCTTCCTTGGTATAAGCCGATCGACGGCCGGCCTCGGCTTCGACGCGCGACGGCCCAAACCTCGCGGCCGCGCGCCTACTCGTCCAGAGTCCAGGGGAGCAGGTCCATCGGAACAGGGTCGGGCCGCTTGCAGGTGCTGGCGATCCTGACGTGCCTGCGCCGGTCGGAGGCCTCGTGGAAGGCGTGCATGAGGTCCAGCACGTGGTAGCACAGCTCGCCGCTCGCGCGGTGCCGGCGCCCCGAACGCAGCGCGTAGGCCATGTCCGCCAGGCCGATGCCGCGGCTGTTCTCGGCATAAGGATGGGTGAGGGGCACCTCGCTCCACTCCGACGCCCCCGCTCGCCGGATCAGCACCGGCCCGCCGAAAGTGTTGGGGTCGGGCACGCGCAGGGAACCGGTGCTGCCGTAAACCTCGAGGTTGGGCAGGGAGGCGTGCCAGACATCAAAGGTGACCACCATAGTGCCCAAGGCCCCCGAGGCGAACTCCAGCAGGCCGGTGACATGGGTGGGCACCTCAACGCGGATGACCTTGCCGAACTTGGGCTGGCTGGTGATGGTGCGCTCCGGGAAAGTCGTGCGGGCGGCGCCGGTGACGCGGCGGACAGGGCCCAGCAGGTTGATGAGTGCGGTCAGGTAATAGGGCCCCATGTCGAACATGGGCCCGCCGCCGACCTCGTAGTAGAACTCGGGGTCGGGGTGCCAGCTCTCGTGACCGTGGCAGATCATGAACGCGACCGCGGCCACCGGCTCGCCGATCCAGCCGTCGTCAATGAGCTTGCGGCACGTCTGGATCCCCGCGCCCATGAAGGTGTCGGGGGCGCCGCCCACCAGCACGCCCTTCTCGCGGGCGGCCTCGAGCAGGCGCTTGCCGTCCTCGCGCGCGATGGCCAGAGGCTTCTCGTTGTAGACGCTCTTGCCGGCCTCGACCGCGGCCAGGGCCACCTCGGCGTGGGCCTTGGGAACGGTGATGTTGAGCACCAGCTCAATCTCGGGGTCAGCAAGAAGCTCCTCGGTCGTGCACACGCGCGGGACGCCGTACTTCTTGGCGGCGGCGTCCGCCCGTTCGCGAATCAGGTCCGCGACCGCGACGACGTCGAGCACGCCGAGGCGGCCCGCGTTCTGCAGGTAAATGCCGCTGATGTTACCGCAGCCCACGACTCCAACCTTGACCGGTGAGAAGGACATAGTTGTCTCTCCAATTGATGCGGGGTGTCACTCGCGCGGCTACGAGAGCTCGTCCGCCGCCGCGCAGCAGGCCTTCGCGCGGCGCCGCACCTCCGCGGCCTTCCACTCGGGCCGGATGTTGAGAAAGACGGTGCGGGCGAGGATGTCCAGCGTCCGCGGGCACATGTCGGGCGAGTACTCCATCTGCGCACCCTTGTTCTCGGGCCGGCGGAACGCGTCCAGGGCCGGGTGATAGGAGCCGCGGCGCTCCATGATGGGCTCCCAGTTGCGGTAAACGTGGCGGCCGCTGTCGATGGGCGTGGAGGAGCCGACGCCGTGCCGGGAGAGAGCGGCCATGAAACGGCGGGCCTGCGGCTCGTCGGCGAACAGGAAGCCGACGACGGTCGCGCACTCGCCCTCCAGGTCGTTGTGCTTGATGGGCCTCAGCCGCGGGTGGTCAGCGACGCCCGCCAGAAAGCGGGCCTTGTTGGCGCGGTTGCGCTTGAGGAGGCCGTCGATGCGCCGCAGTTGCACGCGCAGAACGGCCGCGAGAATTTCGTTCATGCGGAAGTTGAACCCGGCGAAGAACGGGACGCCGATGGCCGCCGCGCCGGGCCGAAAGGCGGCCCCCCCGTCGTGGAAGATCAGCGCTCGCTCGTAGGCCACGCGGTCATCGGTGATCACCGCGCCGCCCTCGCCGCACGTGATGTTCTTGTAGTAGTTGAAGCTGAACGCTCCCACGTCGCCAATGGCGCCCAGCCGCTTTCCCCGGTAAGAGCCTCCGTCGGCCTGGCAGGCATCCTCGACCACCTTCACCTCGTGGCGCCGGGCGATGCGCATGATGCCGCGCATGTCGCACGGCAGGCCCACCATATGCACAGGCATGATCACCTTGGTGCGGGAGCTGATCTTCTTCTCCACGTCCTCCGGGTCCAGCGTGAGCGACTCGTCGATCTCCGCGATTACCGGGATCGCCCCCAACGCCAGCGGCGCCAGGGCGCTGGCCATGAAGGTGTAAGCCGGTAGGATCACCTCATCGCCCGGCCCCACCTCCAGCCCGGCGAGCGCGCAGATCAGCGCGGCGGTACCGCTGGTGACCACCAGCGCGTGCTTTGTCCCCATCTTCTCGGCCAGCTCGCGCTCGAACTTGGTGCATTCGTTCAGCTCGCTGCCGTACCGAAATAGCTGTCCCCTGGTGATGACCCTCGATGCCGCCTCAGCCTCCGCCTTCCCGATCTCCAGCATTGCCTCTTATCTCCAATCCCGGGGGGCGCACTCCGCTCACGCCGTCGGGCGCGCGGCCACCGCCTCCTCGTAATAAGCCTCTGCACTCATAAACCGGATGCCGATGTCCTTCGCATATGAGACGAATTCTCGCAGCCACCGCCCCTTGCGCGCGAATCCCTCTCGCGTGTCGCAGCCGTGGTCGTGGGAGGCGACGCTCCACACCAGATCCTCGTCCGCGACGCGGCGCGCAACCTCCCGCAGGTGATCTTCATACCGCTCCCCCGGACCGGGCCGCGCGAACATCTCCCAGTAAAAATCGTCCTGGTAATCCTGCACGAGCAGCTCGAGCGCGTCCGGGAAGCCCTGGGGCGCATAGAAGAACGGCTGCCACGCCAACGGCACCGGCTGGCAGTCGCGCTCATCACGGGCAAACGTGCGCAGATGTCGGAACCCGTGCGCGTACACGATCTCCAGGATGTCCGGCCGGTCCTGAAGGCCGCGGTAGTAGCCCCACGGGCCCGTCAGACCCCGCGGGCGCCGCCCCAGCACGTCCTCGAAAAGCGGCACGCAGCGCGCCAGGTCCTCCTCGATCTGCTGTAGCGTCGCACCCCGCTGGAGGTAGTAGGGGTTGTCGTCATGGCCCTTCACCCCCGGCGGCAGCTGCATGAACACGGTCTTCAGCAGGAGGTGGTCATAGGTGTGACACTGCAGGTCGATGAGGTCATCCGCGGCCAGCGCGGCGAACTCCCCCGGGTACTTGGCGAGCGTGCGGCCGGTCAAGTAGAAAGTGACGGGAACGCCAAGCCCATGGAACAGCTCCGCGCCATACTTCGCATAGCCCCGCGATGCCTCGGACGCCGACTCCACATCGATGCCAAGCAGAATGGTGCCGGACACGGACCGCTCGCCTCCCGCGCGCCGCGCGTCCCGGCTCCGTGGGCCGGCCCGATGCGCTTCTGCGGCGCGGCGGCTTAGTTCTGCGGGGGGAGGGGCGGTCCTGCCAAGAGTGCCTGCGCGCGACAGCAGGTGCCCGGGATGGCAGGGGCGATGAGGCGCTGAGGGGAATAGGACGCGGCGCCGGCCCCACGCGCGCCGGCGCGGCGCTTTCGGAGGGCCAGATGCGAATCGCCATCGGCGCGGACCACGCAGGCTTTGAGCTGAAACAAGACCTGATCGCCTTGCTGAACGAGCTGGGCCACACCGTCACCGACCTGGGAACACACAGCCGCCGCCGCGTCGACTATCCCGACTCCGCCGCCGCGGTCGCCAGGGCGGTGGCAGAGGGCCGGGCCGACCGCGGCGTGCTCATCTGCGGCAGCGGCGTCGGCTCGTGCGTGGCCGCAAACAAGGTTCCCGGCGCCCGCGCCGCGACCTGCCACGACACGTACTCGGCCCACCAAGGGGTCGAGCACGATGACATGAACGTGCTCGTCCTGGGCTCGTACGTCGTCGGCCGCGAGCTCGCGCGCGAGCTGCTCCGGACGTTCCTGAACGCCCGCTTCCTGGACACCGAGCGGTATCGCCGGCGAATCGACAAGGTACGGGCCCTGGAGGCCGCAGCTGCCCGCGCCAACAAGGGTCGCCCGGATAGGTGAGGGTAGCCCCTCATCGGGGACCAGGAACCCCTCTGCGAGGGCGCTCGCCCGCTGCCGCCTCAGCCCGCGGCCTCACTGGGAGGCGTCGGCCTCCCCCAGCAGCGAGACTGTCTGCCGAACCGTTGACGAGGCGCCGGCCGCCAGGGTTCCCTCAATGCTGAGCGTCACCGTAACCCGCGGACCGGCCGCGTCCGCCCTGATCTCCGCCCCCTTCACGAAGTCGCCCGACACCGCGATGCGAATGCCGGGTCCGCCCGACCGGCTGCTGATCGCAACGCCGGCGGCAAGCTGCGCCGCATCGACCCAGACCGCCTCGTCGGCCGACG
>Ga0272448_1009169_pt1 | contig 10151 bp, 9 predicted proteins | sample YNPCB0191_FD_202220 | JGI IMG/M metagenome (GOLD analysis project Ga0272448, IMG submission 202220) | Hot spring sediment microbial communities from Yellowstone National Park, WY, United States - YNP-CB-019-1 | ecosystem: Environmental > Aquatic > Thermal springs > Hot (42-90C) > Sediment... | reverse complement strand
CCAGGTCTGGAACCGGCAGGTGTGCCTCAGGTGCTAAAGGGAACGGCTTTACCTTTCAGGTATAACCAGCTGCAAGAGCTTGAATCTATTTTAGAAGCCAACAAGGGTCAGATTGCTGCAATCGTTATGGAACCCATCCGAAATGAACAGCCAAAGCCTGGATTTTTTGAGGGAGTTAGAAGGTTGGCAGACAAAACTGGTGCAGTATTAATCATAGATGAAATTTCAGCAGGTTTCCGGATGAATACAGGAGGTGCCCATCTTGTGTTGGGTATTGACCCGGATATTGCCGTATTTTCCAAGGCCCTTGGTAATGGCTATCCAATTGCTGCCATTATTGGCAAATCAAAAGTAATGGATGCAGCTCAAAAAACCTTTATCAGCAGCACAAACTGGACTGAACGAACTGGCCCTGCTGCGGCCATTGCTATGATAAGAAAGCATAAGCGCCTGGATGTGGGAAATCACTTGATAAAAATAGGAAAGATGGTGCAGGAAGGCTGGAAGATGCTTTCAGAAAAACACAGTCTTCCAATTCATATTGGTGGCATACCCCCTCTGAGCCACTTTGCCTTCGAACATGAAAAGTCACTTGTCTTAAAAGCCCTTTTCATTCAATGCATGTTAGAGAGAGGATTGCTTGCATCAACACTTTTTTATTCCATGTATGCCCACAGTGAAGAACACGTAGAAAAATATCTTTCTGCTGCCGATGAAGCATTTGCCTTTATAAAAAAAGCCATAGAAGAAGGAGAACCGGAAAGATACCTCCTCGGCGAGCCAGCAGCGTCGGGTTTTAAAAGGCTTAATTGAAAGGATGAGGAGACAGGAAAACGGAGGAAGGAGAAGGGAGGGCGCAGAAGGGAGGAAGGAAAACGGAGAAGGGAGAAGAGAGGGCGGATTAGGGTAAATGAATGGCGGAGCAAGGAAAATTAACCAATTTGAAGATCTTGAGGTTTGGAAACAAGCAATGGATCTTGCAAAAAACCTATACAAGGTCCTGCGTGGATGCAAAGATTATATCCTACGCGATCAAATGCAGCGGTCTGCCGTTTCCATTGCTTATAATATTGCCGAAGGCTACTGTAGAGGTTCAAATAAAGAATTTGTTCGCTATTTGTATATTGCCAAGGGATCATGTGCAGAGTTGAGGACTCAATTATATTTGTCCCACAGAGTTGGGCTAACAGACGAAAATCTTTATAATGATTTTTTAGAGTCAACTCAAAGAATCTCAGCAATGCTCCATAGTTTAATTAAGGTAAGGAAGGAACACTTCTAATGTCAAAAATTGACCAGAACCTCCCCCTTCCTCCATCCTCCCTCCTCCGTCCTCCATTGGTGTTCCGCTGTGACTCCACTCCCCAAATCGGCACAGGCCACGTTATGCGCTGTATTGCCCTTGGACAGGCGTGGCAGGATGCCGGTGGCCGGGCGGTTTTTCTAATGGCTACAGAAGCACCAGTGCTGAAGTCTCGCCTGCACTCGGAAGGGATGGAAGTGGTCCACCTGCCGGTCCATCCTGGAAGCACGGATGATGCCATCCAGACAGCAGACTTTGCACACCAGGTTGGGGCTGGTTGGGTCGTAGTGGATGGATACCACTTCGGCGCTGATTACCAGCGGACTATCAAAGACTCCGGGCTACGTCTGCTATTTATTGATGATAACGGACATGCCGGGCATTACTCTGCGGATTTGGTCTTGAATCAGAATATCCACGCCCACGAAGGTCTGTACCCAAACAGAGAGCCCTACACCCGACTGTTGCTGGGGACACGTTATGTGCTCCTGCGACGAGAGTTTCTCAAGTGGCGGGGCTGGAAGCGGGAGATACCGGAGGTGGCTTGCAAGGTGCTGGTTACCATGGGCGGCAGCGACCCCAATAATGTGACCCTCAAGGTGATTCAGGCATTGCAGCAGGTGGATATAGATGGTCTGGAGGCAATCGTCGTGGTGGGTGGTAGTAACCCCCATTATGGAGAACTTCAATCTGCTGTTCAGGATTCGCGGTTTCCCATCCGTTTGGAAAGCAACGTGACGAACATGCCCGAACTGATGGCGTGCGCGGAGATGGCCGTCATTGCGGCTGGTGGAACAGTGTGGGAATTGTTGTTCATGGGCTGCCCGGTCGTGAGTTACGCACGGAATGGTCTGCAGCACGAAATTCTCAGCAAGTTGAACGGGACAAACGCTGTGAGTTACCAAGGCTATACGAGTCAGATGGATGAAACAGAATTGGCTTTAAGTGTAGCAAGGATGGCGTGTTCAAAAGCAGAGCGTGAGCAGAAGAGTTTGGCAGGCCGATTAATTGTGGATGGGAATGGGGCAAAAAGAGTTTTGAATGAACTTATCAGTAATGCAGAAAGTAATGTAATATGGACAGCGACCTGAGTCTAAAAGCTGTGATGAGGAATGAAAAAGATATCTTCCTCAAAATGGCCACGGATTACTTTAGCGAACTCAATCCCAACTTTGTGCCGTTTGATGACTGGAAGGAAAACTTCTTCGAGCGAATTCAAACAGATCAAAATAAATTTCTGCGATGGGTGATGGTGGGTCATGAACGCGCAGGCTTCGTATTATTTGGGATAGAGAAACATCGTTATATGTCTGCTGAAATTGGAGTGATATATGAATTCTACATTCGTCCTGTATATCGGAGAATGGGAGTGGGAAAAGAATGTGCTCGGCGAGTGATTGACGAATTGCGAAGGCTTGGAGCATCCAAGATACAACTCGAAGTCGTCGTGGGAAATGTGAGCGCGGTAGCGTTCTGGGAAAAGCTGGGTTTCGTTAAAGTTAGCGAAAGGTTTGTTTTGCAAAAATGAGAATTGCCATTATGCAGCCTACTTATTTGCCTTGGATTGGCTATTTTGATCTCATGGATCAGGTCGATCTATTCGTCATGTTTGACAATGTGCAGTTTGCTAAACGGTCATGGCAGCAACGAAACAGAATAAAAACACCTAAAGGTCTCGAGTGGCTTACCGTTCCTGTCTTTGTTCGCGGCCGCTTCAACCAAACCATTCAAGAAGTTGCTATCAGCGAGCCCGATTTTTGGAAAAGTCACATGCGCGCTATCGAGTTGAACTACCGCCGCTCGCAATACTTTAATAATTACTTTCCGATTCTGTTTTCCATTTTCGAGGCAGGACACCCGTGGTGCTACCTTGTGGATCTCAACATCAAGTTGATTGAATGGCTGTCGGAATGTCTCTGCATTCAGACGCGTTGTGTCCGGGCATCGGCATTGGGAGTCGAAGGTAAGCGGTCAGAGCTTCTCGCGAGCATTGCGGAAAAGCTGGGCGCAACGGAATATCTGTCGTCCATTGGGTCATTCCCTTATTTGATTCAAGAAAGTCAAGAATTTTTTAACCGAGGCATCAAAATCTTCTTTCATAATTACATGCATCCAACCTATCGCCAACTTTTTCCTCCGTTTGTGGCTTATGCTTCGGCAGTTGACATAGTTTTTAATGAAGGCCCGAAGGCGATTGAAATCATTCGAAGTGGTCGTGGTAGGCCTTATTCCCTTGAAGATGTAGCAAACCAATTGTTGTAGGGAGTAACGTATGGATACGACTTTCAGGATTGGCAGTCGTAATATCGGTCCGGGACATCCTGTATACATAATTGCTGAGCTATCCGCCAACCACAATCAGGATTTCGAGCAGGCGGTCGCGCTGATTCACGCGGCCAAAGAGGCCGGTGCGGATGCCGTCAAGCTCCAAACGTACACGCCCGATACGCTGACCATCCCATCGGACAAAGAGTACTTCCGTATCGCTGGAGGGACGCTCTGGGATGGTCGCACCCTCTACGATCTCTACAGCGAGGCCTACATGCCCTGGGAGTGGCAGCCCAAACTGAAAGAGATCGCTGATGACATCGGGATAGACCTCTTCTCTACAGCCTTTGATCCTACGGCGGTGGACTTTTTGGAAAAGATGGATGTGCCGATCCACAAGGTAGCATCTTTTGAGATTGTAGATATCCCTCTCATAGAGAAGATGGCGCGTACGGGCAAACCGCTGATCATGTCCACCGGGATGGCAACCCTGGGCGAGCTCGAAGAGGCGGTGCAGGCTGCTCGCCGTGCCGGGGCAACGCAAATAGCCCTGCTCAAATGCACAAGCGCTTACCCTGCTGACCCTGCTGAGATGAATCTAAGGACCATCCCTCATATGGCAGAGGCATTCGGTGTCCCTGTTGGGCTATCAGACCATACACTTGGTATTGCAGTGCCTGTGGCTGCTGTTGCCTTAGGTGCCTGCATCGTGGAAAAACACTTTACCCTCTCCCGATCAATCCCGGGACCTGACAGTGCCTTCTCCCTCGAACCCCATGAGTTCAAGGAAATGGTTGAAGCTATCAGAACAACCGAAAAGGCCCTTGGCAAAGTAAGCTATGAACCAACAGAACACGAAAAGGCAAGCCGCATCTTCCGCCGTTCCCTTTTTGTAGTAAAAGACATGAAAGCCGGCGAAGTCTTTACCGAGGAGAATATCCGGAGCATTCGTCCTGGTTATGGGATGCATACTCGCTATGTAAAAGAGGCTATCGGAAGAAGAGCAAAGGTGGACATAAAAGAAGGAACCCCGATGTCTTGGGAACTCATCAGCTAAAGTGAAAAGATGCAGAATTTCTATTTAATAGATTATATAAAAGAGAATTTTCATATTGATCAAAGTGTTTTGGAAAGTATCAAGTATGAATTAGATCAGCAAATCTACTATTATGGAAAGCAATTTAAGTACCCAAAAGAAAGACAAGACAATTTTGCTGATAAAATTAGTAAAAAAATAACAAAAGCGTTACTACATTATATCGCCTTAATTTCTTGTTTATTTAGAACCAATCTCAATAATGGTAAGAAAAATATTTTATCAAATGCATATTTTTCAGTTAATGCAGAACTAAGTAAACTTAATTTTAACGTTTATCGTCCCCCATGGATCATTGGTCGCGACTTTAAAGTCCTTGCCAAGCGAGAAATACTAAAAGAAGTTGAATATTTCAAAGAATCTTTTGAGAAAAGATCTTTCATCGATCTCATTAGTCAAGAACTCATAAACAAAATTCACGTATTCAAATCAAAGCTTAAGGAATATTTTCTTGATAGTGCAATGGATGCACTTTTTGTACCAAATGATTTGGGTTTTTTTGAGAATATTTCGATAAATATATTCAGGCAAATCAAAAGACCTTCTTTTATTTTTCTTCACGGTTTACCAGGACGTTATAATAACATTGATGACAATAGGGCCGATTATTTAATTGTTTGGGGAGAAAAAATAAAAGAACATTATGTTCGTGCTGGAGTTGATCACGACAAGATATTCGTTTCTGGCCATCCTTATTATAAAGAACTTAAATATAAAGAGTTGAGATTTACCTTAGATTCACCACTTATCATTACAAAAGCCATGAATGGTGCACCATCTGATTCTAAAAACGAATTTCTTTTAGCGGATAGAGGCAATCTCATCTTATACCTTTATATGATTCAATCTGTTTTAAGAAAGTTCGGTGTCAAGAGCGTACGATTCCGCCCGCATCCAAGTGAAAATAGCGCATGGTATCTGAAGTTTATCGATAATCATTTCTTTCGACTTGACCATGATGATCTTTCAAGCTCCCTTAGAAAGTCAACAATCGTTATAGGGCCAACGTCCACGGTATTCTTGGAAGCAATATACTGCGGTGTAAACTATATATGCTTCGAACCATCTAGAAATGGTATTGATTTAATGAATCATAAGCTTGTACCGCCTTTTGATGGTTCTGATGAAAGGCTGCCTGTTGCTAAGGATGAAAAACAACTCGAAATGCATATAAGAGACAACACGCAAGTTAATATTGAAATATTTAATGATTATATAAAAACTCCATTTGATATAAGCTTTGTAAAAAGGATGATATAATGCAACAATCCTATACGTTTAACTATCTTAAAATCTATATTTGGCAGGGTATTTCTATCATTTTTAACCTACTTTCTATGTTTATCGTAATTCCTCGTCTTGCCAACAATGTAGAGATTTATGGTATTTACGTTGTTTGCATCTCTGCAAATATTTTTTTGACTTATGCGGATATCGGTTTTGCCAGTGCCGGAAATAAATATGCTGCCGAGTGTTTTGCGCAAAAAAATTTAAAAGAAGAAACCAGGATTGTCGCCTTTGTTGGGTTTGTGCTTTTTATGTTTGTCGCGATTTTTGCCTTTGCTGTTTTTGCCGTTGCGTGGAATCCTTCTTTGTTGATCAAAAATATCCATACCGCAACTGAAGCGCGCATAGCGACCCATTTGCTATTGATCCTTGCTCTTTTTTCCCCCGTAATCATTTTTCAAAGGGTGTTAGAAATCATTTTTAATGTTCGCGTCGAACAATTTATATTTCAAAGAATCATGATTGCAGCAAGTATCATGAAAATCTTGTCCGTTTTTTATTTCTTTCATAATTCCCATTACAATATCATTGGTTATTTTCTGTTTTGTCAGATGGTTAACGCAGCAGCGCTTTTCGCGGCAGCAATTATAGCCAAAATCAGATACCAGTATGATATTCTATTATTTATAAAGTCTTTCAGAGCGACTAAAGCCATGTTTATCAGAACGAAATCTCTGGCCTTCGGGTCTTTTTTCTTGACAGTGGCATGGATACTTTACTACGAACTTGATGCTTTTGCCATTGCGAAACTGTTAGGCCCTCAGAGTGTCGCCATATATGCAGTTGGTTTTACAGTCCTGACTTTTCTAAGAAGTCTTTTTGGGGTTCTTTACAGCCCTTTTTTTGCCCGTTTCAATCATTTTATCGGTTTGAACGATATGGAAGGTTTACGGCTACTATATCTAAGCATTGTTACTTTGACATTGCCCTTTGTCGTTTTTCCCATTTTGAGCTTGTTTCTGTTGATGGGTCCATTCGTAAATGCCTGGGTTGGGAGCCACTATGAAAATTCCGTCCTCATTGCACAAATATTGATTTTTTGCTTTATCTACGGATTTATCAGTTATCCCGCTAGCTTTCTTATTATCGCCCAGGAAAGAATCAAAATTCTTTATATAACGGCAGCCATTACGCCTGTTGTTTACTGGACGGGCATCGGGTTGACGATTCACTCTCTGGGATTGACATCTTTTGCCCTATTTAAATTTATTGCCATATCCCTCAATGGGGTGATCTATTTTTTTATTACCATCAAATTTCTGGGATTTTCACCATGGGATTTCGCAAAACAGATCCTTGGGCCTGCAGTTATACCCGTTGCGTTTTTATGCGGTGCGTTGCTTTATTTTGGCCAATTTATGCCAACTGGAAAAAGCACAATTAATTTGATTACAGTGGTTGCAACAGGCGGTCTATCTTCCGCTGTGGCCCTGTGCCTATATTATTTATTTTCAGGCACTTTCAGAAGTTATGCGCAAAGTTTTTTCAAGAAATGCTTTGCCTGAATGGCGATTTGAGAGCACATGAAGATCCTTGACCTTGGATGTGGAAATAAAAAGTTTCCTGGCGCAATTGGCATCGATATTAATCCGTTATCGGATGCCGATGTCATTCACGACTTGAACAAACTGCCATATCCTTTTAAAGATTCCGTGTTCGATGAAATCATTGCCGATAATGTGATTGAGCATCTTGATGACGTAATAAAAAGTATGGAAGAACTATCGAGAATAAGCAAACCAGGGGCGCGAATTAAAATCATAGTTCCCTATTTCCGATCGAGATGGGCATATATCGATCCAACGCATCGGCATCATTTCACGGTAGAGTCCTTTGCTTACTTTGATCCGCATCACATTATCTGTAAGCGGTACAAGTATTCAAAGGTAAGGTTTAAGGTAGAAAAGGTGATCTTTAACGAGCGTCTGAAGAATGGTGTTATTAAATCTGCATTTGTATCGATAGCCAATAGATGGCCTATAGGATATGAAATGTATTTAAGTCATGTTTTCCCTTTAGATGAACTGACATTTTATTTGGTAAATTTAAAACAGTGAATTGTAAGCCATGAATCATAAGATCCTCTATTTTTCTGACTGTTATATCTATGGGGGTAGTGAACGAAATATCATAAACATTGCGAATCATATGGCTGATCAGCAAGACACACAGGTCTTCTTTGCATATCGATATTTTAAAATTTACCAATTGGGAGTAGAAAGGGATCTGTCAGATAAAGTGCAGCCCATACCGCTTTCACTTCTTTCAAATGGATCATTTTTCCACCGCGTGAATGTGACAGTTGAAAATCACCTGCTAAGGAAGTTGATAAAATTTCCTTTTTGGTTGCTCCACAAAATCGGCCTTTACTCACTATATAATTATTTAGCATTGCGAAAAATATTTAACCGTGTAAAGCCTGATTTGATTCATGTAAATAACGGGGGTTACCCGGCCTCTTTCATCTGTCAAATCGCAATCTTTGCCGCCAAACATTCCGGCATCGATAAAATCGTCTATCACATTAATAATCCTGCAGAGAAGCAGGGCGGCTTGTTAGATAAGATGATCGATAAAAGAATTAATCAGTATGTCAGTTATTTTATTACAGCTTCAAGAGAGGCCTTAGAATCTCTTTCAACACGAAGGTTTTTTGATATAGGGAAACTTGTGCAAATTTATAATACAATCGAGAATCCGATCGTAACTAAATCAAGACATGAAATTTGTAAAATCCATGGGATAAACGAAGATAAATTCATCCTCTGTGAAGTGGCTTTTCTCTCCGAGCGAAAGGGGCAAATTTTTATTCTAAAGGCATTAAGTAAAATTAAAGAACTTCATCCTGACATATTTTCAAGTTTGGTGCTCTTTCTTGTCGGGGATGGTGAAGAATACCATAAACTTAAGCAATATTGTGAAGCCAATGCACTGGCCAATGTCATATTTACGGGCTATCAAGCCAATTATGTAGATTACATTGCCTGCTCAGACATTTTTCTCCTGCCTTCAACTGGTGGTGAGGATATGCCCCTGGCGGTTTTATCGGCAATGTGTCTGGGGAAACCGATTATCGCTGGCATGGTTGCAGGGATTTCAGAAGAAATTGAACACATGAAAAGTGGAGTCCTGCTAAAGGCAGACGAACTGGACAATCTTTACCTAGAAATTGTTAAATTATTTAAAGATTCCGATTTACGAAATTATTATGCAGAAAATGCACGGCGACGTTTTGATGCTTATTTTTCACAACCGGTCGTATATGAAAAAATTAATGCACTTTATGCAAGTCTCGGTCTTTACGACAAACCTGCATTGAAGACTTAATTATGGAAGTGAAAAGGAACATCTTAATCCTTGGTGGATTTGGCTTCATAGGCTCAAATATAATCGAGGCGCTTTTAAATACAAACGTATTCAACATTATTGTTTTTGAATTTAAGGGCGTTTCTTCTATATTTGCTGATCGCGTAAGGGTTTATCGTGGTGACTTCAATAATGAAGAAGACTTGGAGGAAGTGTTTCAAAATAACAAAGTAGACATAGTGATACATCTCATCAGTACGACTGTTCCCGCCACATCAAACGACAACATTGAGTATGATATTACCTCAAATCTTATCGGCACGATCCGATTGCTCAATATAATGGTCCGATATAATGTAATGAAGATCGTTTTCTTATCTTCAGGAGGTACCGTTTACGGGGAAATTGTTGAAGAAAAAGCGTCAGAGGATCACCCAACCTATCCAATTTCATCACACGGCATTGTCAAATTAAGTATTGAGAAGTATTTGTATTTATATCATAGATTGCACAACATTGATTATTTGATATTGCGCGTTTCGAACCCGTATGGCCCATACCACAACTCAGACAAGCAGGGTTTCATTAACGTTGTGATCAGAAGGATCCTGCGGGGCGAAGAAATTGTAATATGGGGCGATGGAACAATCGTCAGAGATTTTATTTATGTTAAGGATTTAGCAAATATAATTGCTCGTCTATTGGAGATGAATCTTTATAACCATATAATTAATGTCGGTAGCGGTAAGGGTTATTCAATTAATCAGATCCTTGAATACTTAGCCGAAATCCACACAGGAATTAATATCAAATATAAACCATCAAGAAGATACGACGTTCATAGAATCATCCTGGATACTAAAAAATTAAATTCTTTAGTGAATTTTCATT